>OFGN01001413.1_pt1 | contig 17160 bp, 30 predicted proteins | sample 1521821 | NCBI WGS metagenome assembly OFGN01 (sample SAMEA3504094, study PRJEB24116) | mouse gut metagenome | biome: mouse gut; feature: mouse-associated habitat; material: faeces | place: Denmark | collected 2011
TTTTAGTGTCGGTAACGGCATTGGTCGCAATCTTAGCACTTGTCACAGAATTTGAACCGAGTTTCGTTGACGTTACTGCACCCGTTGCTAACTTTGCGTTTGTTACTGCCAAGTTGTCTATATCCGCAGTCCCAACAGTTCCTTTGAAAGCCAACGCTCTTAAATCGGCAAACCATTTCCTTACCTTTCCGAAAAATCCTTTCACAGTTTCCTTATCTCCCACACTTTCACGGTTGGTACTTTGCGTGCTGTTTACTTCCGCATCCTGGACTTGCTCTGATGTTATTTTTGTTTCTTGCAGATATCTTTCGTTTTCTGCCAGCGTATTAAATATTTCAGGTGTAACCTGATTTTCTGCCGAATAATTATTCTTCGGCTCGTTCCATTTCGCCATAGCACCTCCTTATTTTTTTCGTCCGCGGGTTTCCTGTTTCAGCCCGCCATCATAATTGAATTTATTGTATTCGCAAATAAGGTTACCTTTATCGCCAAAGCGGTCAATGCTGTCATAGGCAAGTCCGACTTCAAGTGCAGGATCGCCCCGCCATTCAGCTGTTATGCTGCCCTCACCCGCTTTCATCCTGTTAAGCAGTAAGGTTGCCATATATTCTGCTTGCTCATGGCTTTGCACAAGTTCACTCGTAGGGTGCGAATATTCAACTACCCCATAAAGAAAAATGCTCTCTTCATCTCGCACGGTTACTGTCCGCGTATTGATGTCGATAGCATTCCCAGACACGGTTATAACCGTTGTCTGCGCCGTTCCCGTATTATTTCGCAAAACGCAAGTACAAGAATTAACGCCGCTGCCAAACGAGATAATTCGCACCGCCACATTGCTGCTTACGGCAGACGGATAGGCAACTTCAGACGTGTAATCTATCGTTATCATTTTTGTTTCGTTAGGCTCAAGCCTAATTTCCGATTCTGCCACATCAATTATATCGTCCTTTATGCTAATCTCACAGTAGTCCACCGACACGCTGTTTGAAAAGTCAGTCAAGGAAATATTTGATTTATACGAAAACATATTGCCGGGGTTGATTTCTATTCGGCTGTTTAACGGCGCATCGTCTTCGCACTTGATTACAATACGATTTTCTCTGTCAACGAACACCTTGCAGAGTCCTGCGTTGGCTATTTCCTGCAAAGCATCCCACCCCGTTGTCTTGGGCAGTAATGCCATTTCCACGACAAAGTCTTTCAGTCTTTCCGTGATTTGATATTCCGTCGGATTCACACCCATCTTCGTCAGTATGTCTTCAGCGATTTCGTATAGCGACACGTTTTCAACGAGCGGAAATCCGACATAAGTTTTAATCTGCAACCGCATTAATCTATCCGTTGCGGTACACTTTACCCATTGGCTATCCTGCGGTATATCCCATTCATCGGAATAAAAGACACCTAGCGGTTTGAACTCTATCTTCCCGCCGTTTTCAATCCCAATAAACGGATATAGCTTTCTGTCCAAAAGCATTAAAGTCCGCAGATATCCCTTATCGAATTTACGGTCTTCGTTGTAAATACTGACCGTCATCGAATCGGAATTAATATTGTAGTTTCCCTCTGAAGAGCAGAGTTCTTCGCCAACCTCAAACGACAGCAAATCTTTTCCTTCGTATGTTTCGTAAACACGCTCGAAAAACCGCAGGATTTTGGCGCAAGCATTTGGGGTATTCCATTTCGATATCGTCATCCGCACAGACGTTATGTCCGCTATCTTAGGATTTACTATCACCTCCACTTCCGTGTTACCTGTTATCGTGTCGATTTTCACTATAGTGCCGTTTCTCTTATACTGCAGCGTAAAGTCTACGGGATATTGATGAAGTTTTTCATCACCGATTACCCGCCAAAAGACTATCGGTCGCATTCCAAACGATAGCTCTATGTACGGCTTTCGTGCGAATACCCCGCTACTATCTGCAAGTTTCCCACTCCACCAGCCTACCACTAATTCGTCCGACATCATTTGGAAAGTACCGTCCATTGTCGAATTACCGTCCATAGTGCAAGCCTTAACAGTAGGCTTATACGGCGGTTTGTATACTTCTGCAGGGTGGCTGATTTCAGAGTTCGCGCTAACCGCAACTTTTACGTCACGACTCAGTTCTTCGTCCGCATACACTATTTCTACCTTGCCGTAAACCTTACGGGGATTATCAGAATATTTCATCGTTTATCTCTCCGTAAAACTTACCGATATGCTCTTCCACATCAGCTGACCTTTCGCCCAATTGTAATGCGGTTGGTAGGTCAGCCCCTCCGACCGTGCCGTCATTGTTACCATATTGCTTGTGGCTGTATCTCTGAATTCTATAACGGTGAATTTGTCGCTACCGATAGCTTTCGTGAGGGTGGTCATATCCTCTTTCGATAAATACTCCCAACTCACGTCTACTCTCCGTTTTGTTCCTATGATATCCACGACCATCGTTCCGTCTACAGTTCTTTCCGCCTTGTCGAGTATCTCGGGCGATATGGAGAGTTCAGTCGGTGCTTTGATTTTCTTTCCGCTGATTTTGAAAAAGTCCATTCATTACACCCCCTGTAAATTCACACCGTTTCGCTTATACTCTCTCGACAGCTTCGGCAACATAAGTCGGGCAAAGGTCTGACCGTCTATCTGCAATACAAGTTCTTTATCGTCCGTTCCTCCCATACCGTTCATCGCCGCCATACCTTGAAGCAACCCGTTTAATAGGTCGCCGTTAGGACTTGACCCCGTACCTACCATTGCACGGTTCGGTGAGGTCGCAAGTCCAAGAGTATTGGCTACTTCAATTGCTGCTTTCTGCATCATCGGAATATTTTCGTACATATCCGATGCCATCATATCCATTAAGTTCGGAATCCACTCGTCGGCGGTATGCCCCGGACCTTTCTTTGTCGGTGAGCCGAAGCCGAGGAAATTAGCTATTGATTTACCGACGCTCTTCACGCCGTCCACTACCCAATTCGCTGCTTTCTTTATTCCGCCCGTAATGTTCGATATCAAGTTCGAACCCCACGAGGTTGCCTCTCCGCTTTGACCTGTAAAAAAGTCTTTTATTTTGCCGAAGACTCCCGTTACGCTGTCCCAGATGCCGCCGCAAACATTCTTTATTCCGTCCCATATCTTTGTAAAAAAGCCGCTTATTCCTTCCCATACGCCTTTGAAAATATTACCTATCGTTTCCCCCACGTTACCGAAAAACGAGCAGATATTCTCTCCGAATCCTTTGATAAATTCCCAAATGCCGAGAAAGATGTTTTTGATTCCCGACCAGATATTGCTGGCGAAGCTCTGCATGTATTCCCAAGCCGAAGACCAATCCCCGCGTAAAAGCGCACACACGATTTTGATTATATCGAGTATTGCGCTTGCCACGTCAATTACCGCTTCAAGGAACGGCCCGAGAGCATCTATAATTGCGCCGAGAACACTCGACACAACGCCCCATAGTGTCATAACAAGTCCGCCTATTAAATCGAACAACGGTTTTAGTGTTTCATATAATTCGCATATAGTATCCCATAGCGAGGCGAACAAGGCTTTGAGCTTTTCCCAAATCGGGCGTACATACGAAAAGAATTTGTTTAAGGAGTCGCTTATAATACTGAACGCACTCTTTACGCACATCCAAATATTTGTGAATATCGTCTTTACCGAGTTCCAAATCTTTTCGCCGTTCTCTTCCCAAAATTTCCGTATCGCCGTAACGACGTCTATGATTACGTCTTTGACAAAGTTCCACACCTTGGCAACGAACGGCTTTATTTTGTTGAACACACTCTTTATAACGTTCCAAATCGTTTTGAGTGCGCTCACTACACGTTTGATGAGTTTCTCTCCGTTCTTTTCCCACCACGACTTAATGGCGTTTACAACTTTAAGGATTATAGATTTAATCTTTTCCCATATCCGCTTTACTGCGTTACGAAAATCTTCGTTAGTCTTCCATAGATAGGTAACCACCCCTACCACCGCTGCAATTGCGGCTATAATCAGTCCAACCTTTGAAAACAGCAACGAGCCGACTTTCATTATCGTGCCGACGCTACCTATAAGTTTCCCCACAACTAACAAAAGCGGCCCGATTGCCGCCGCCAATAGTGCTATGGTTACAATGTTCTTTTTCGTTCCCATAGACAGCCCCATCAGTTTCGCCGTAAGCGGTGAAATATATTTTTGGATGAACTGTCTTATTATAGGAATTAACACGTCGCCGAAAGATATGGCGATTTCTTCAAGCTCTGATTTGAGTATCTTGACCTGACCTTGAAGAGTATCGAGCTGAACCTCCGCCATTTCGGTTGCCTTGTTCGTACCAGTGATTGACGCTGTCATATCCCTGACCGCATCTCCGCCCGCAGATAGCAAGGCAAGCATTCCGGGGCCTGCTCTCGCACCGAAAACTTTCATTGCCTGCGAGGTATCCATACCTGCGGCACCGAGTCTGTCTATTATCGTTGCAAGGTCATTTGTCGCAGGATTAACCTCGTCATATGTCAGCCCCAACTCTTCAAACACACCGAGCGCAGCCGTGGACGGGTTCATAAGCGAAACGAGTGATTGCCTTAGTGCAGTACCCGCAGTAGATCCGTCGTAGCCTGCATTGTACAGCACCGCCAGCGCACCCGTTGTTTCTTCTATTGAATATCCTAAGCTGTTAGCAACAGGCCCGACGTAACCCATTGAGTTCGACAGCTTATCCATGTTCGCCATTGAGTTACCGATTGCCGCCGCAAACACGTTGGTTACTCGTTCCGCTTGGTTAGCCTCCAAACCGAATTGATTTAAGGTTGAGATAACCGTATCCGTAGTGAACGCAAGGTCGCTTTGCGTTGCCGATGCGAGGTTTAGGGTGGCTTGTATGGAATCTGCCATTTGGTCTACTTTATAACCTGCCGACGCCATATAGTACAAAGCATCCGCCGCCTGACTTGCCGAGAATACGGTTTTACTTCCCATCTCTCTGGCAAGTGCAGTCATTCTTGCAAAGTCGTCGCCCGTTGCACCTGCGACCGACGCCGCATTTGCCATTGATTGTTCGAACTGCTGGGATACGTTAACCGCCGCACCGCCGAGCGCTAATAAAGGCGCTGTTATGCTTGCCGTAAGTTTCGTTCCTGCCTTCGTAAACGATGCCGATACCTTTTGAATTTTCTTTTGTGCGTCTTGTAGTCCTTTTGAGAGCGAAGATATGTCCGCTGCGATTTTTACGACAAGGTTTCTTATTACCGCCATACCCTCACCCCCCTTATTTTATAATTACTCCTTTTTCCGCCGCCATCGCTTTTAAAATGGCGTCGCCTTTGCTTGGTTTGCTCGTCGGCTTTTTGCGTGCATCTTTCAACAGTTTTTTCAAGCTCGGCAGGCGTTTCTGCCGGGCGAGTGCTTCCGTGTGCCATGCAAGGCAGAGGATATTTTCGAATTCCGTTTGCTCACGGTGCTGTGTTTGTTCAGCTATGAGTTTTAATTCATACGGGGTATATTCCCCGACCGTCAACGGGTCGACCCCAAAAACAACCACCGCTTTATCGCATAAAGCCGACAAGTCAATAGCGGCGGTTACTTTTCCCCCGAGTTATCACCTTTCTCGATTGCATCAGCGCCGAATGCGGCGGTCAGAGCTTCACCGAGCTTTTCTGCGATTTCGGAGATACTCGAATATTCGTCTATTAAATCTCCCACCTGTTCGGGCGTGAGGTTCTTATCTTCGTGACAAAGACCGCAGTAGATAATGACAAGCAGGTCTTTGACGCCGACGTTGTTTAAGTCAAACGCCAAGAGCGACTTGCCCGTGAGGTCTTCGATTTTAACGAGCGCGTTCATTCCGTAACGCAAGGTTCTCGGTCTGTCCAGATTGATTGCTACACCTTTCTTCATTGCTTATTCTCCTTTTCCCTTATTCGCCCTTTTCAAAGGAGAGCGCACCCGTTCCCGTAAACTCAATGCTGATAGACACAACGTCGTCCACGGGGTCTTCGATGGAAAGGCTGTTTATGTAAGCCTCGCCCGTATAATAGTTCTTGCCGTCGACATACAGCTTGACGATTACCGTCGTTCCGTTTAAGAATGCCGTCTGCAAAGCTGCCTGCCCTTGCTCGTCCACGGGTACTTCATAGTCGCCTTCGGACGATGCCGTCCACTCCTTTAACCCCGTAATATAGTTCTTCCAATCGTCGCCGAGTGCCGTAGTTTCCAACGTATCCAACGACAATTCCAGCGACCAGCTTTTTATTCCGACAACTTTCTTTGCTGCGCCTTCGCCTATGACGACCTTTCCGCCTTTTCCTGCTACCGCCATTTAATTTCCTCCTCTTATTTTTCATTGAAATAAAACTCAAATTCGATGCTGGACATATATTCTTCGGTATCAAATTTGAGTGCCGTGTTTCCGTTATATTCGTAGTCGGACTTTATAAAAACGGCTTGAATATACAAGCCGTTCATATCACCCTCATAGTCCTGCAAGGCTTTCTTTATCAGCCTTGAAAGTTCCCTTGATTTCTTATAAGTTTTATCGTGTGCTACGAACTGTATCGTCTGCCTTACAAAGCCCGTATCGCCCTGCAAAGCCGAATCGTAGTTGGCAAGCACAGGCGCATAAACAATGGCTGGCAACGGCGCGTCCTGCGGCAATACGATGGGATATATGCGCCCGTCAATGCGCTTAGAAATAGCCGCATCCGCAGATAAATACTCATAAAGAGCCTGGCATATATCCTTCATATCTTGCGCCCCACCGCCTTCGATATTTCTGCGACGATTGCGTCGTTGATTTGATTTTGATTATCATCGACAGCATTCCGCAGAAATGGGTTTGCAGGTCTGCCCCTTGCGCCAAGCTCGACGTGTGTGCCATACTTCAACGATTTATCGTAGTCCACCTGCACGGTTGCTTTTACCTTAGTTGCTTTACCCTCTGTAAGATGCAGACTCTGTTTTAATGCGCCCGTATCCACGGGACAATTCCGCTTGGCATCTTCAAGCGCAATCTTTCCGCCCGCCTTTGCGCCTTGCATCATTACCTGAGCCGCCGCATCTTCCATTGCTTTAAGGTCTTTTACAAGCGCACTTGCGCCCTCTATCGTCGTCTTGACTTTCCTCTGCTTTGCGCTGAAACTCATCCGATACCATCTCCTTACAGTTCAATATTGTTTTCGTATGCGACGTGTCCGCATCCATTGCACCGATTATTTCGTACAGTTTTTCACCGTATCTTATTCGGTGCATAACGTCAAGCCACGGCAGATAGCGAATTGTGATTTTAACAACCGCCTCCGCCGTTACTTGCTGAGCAAACATTTGCTCCGTTCCGCTCACGGGCGTTATTGCTGCCCACGCCTTTGCCACGGCTCTCCATTCCCCAATTTCGCCGCCGTATTCATCTCTGTCCTTAAAGAACCGTAGAATCTCGACACGGCGGTTAAGTTTACCTATATCCATCAGAAAGCCTCCTTTCGGTATGCGAACAGCATTCGGCGGACAAGGTCGAGTGTTTCCTTTATGTCCACACCCGACTTGTTATCCTTTGCCGCTTGTCTTTCTTCATAAAGCGTTCCGACTACTATCAGCATTGCCTGATGCACGGTTTCGGGAGTCTCTTCGAATTCCGTGAGCTTGTATCGCAATGTTTCTTCTATCAGCTCTTTCGCCGTAACTATAAGCGAGGAGACGAGCGCATCTTCATCGTCGCCGTCCAAGCGGAGAAAGTCTTTCGTTTCTTGCAATGTCAACACGCTCGATCACCTCCTTTGCGTATTATCAGCGTTTGTCAAGAGTAATGAACGGCGAAACTGTTGCCTTGCCCTTATAAGGCGCAAGGGGCTTGTTCCAGATAGGTTTGCCGTCCACACGATAAATGAAACGGAACACGTTCTCGTCGTAAAGGAATCTTACGTGAATGGAACTTGCCGCCTTAATGCCGCCCTTGTCGATGAGCAGGTACTGACCGACATCCGCCAAGATAATATCACCGACTTCACCTGCGGCACTGCACTGCTCAAGAGGTACGACGGGTCTTCCGAAAATCGTTCCGTAAGGTTTCTCCGAAATACCGCCAGCGGGAATATACACAGGCTTATCGCCGAGCTTGAGCGTATAAAGGAACGGTTCAATTTCCTGATTGATGTACCAAACCGCATTTGCTCTCGACTTCGACCAGAGTCTGTTCCACATCTTGATGAGGTTTTCGACCGTAATGGTATCTTTTTGGTCTTTTTCCTTTTCAACCTTTACAAGCGCACCGCTGTTCAGAATACCGAGAGGTTCGCCCTCGCCGCTGCCCGACAGAATTGCGTCATCCATTTTGAATCCGAACTCTTCGGCGAATGCCTGACGGATAACAGCCTCGAGAGCCGCTGCATCCTGTAAAAGTTCGTCCGTAGCATAGCAAAGACCCGTAAGCTTTTTCAGCGAGAGTTCCATCTGTCTGAACTTAGGCTTACTGCCCGTATGCTCATCCGCTTCCGCCTCCCAGAACGTCTGCACGCCGCCCCATCTTGAACCGTTCGCACGGCTGTCCTCGTCCACGGCGTTGATTTTCAGACCGTTGGCGTTAGTGCTGATGGGAATCTTCTTTACCTTGCTGGCAAGGATACCCGTTTCGTAGGTTCTCTTTAACAGTTCGGTTACAAAGTCCTGCTGAACGAGGAAACCGCCGTCCGAGGGAGTGGATTCGTTCAGACCACTTGCCGCTCTCGTCGAAAGACGCTCGTCGGTGTGACCGCCGGGCATCGCCGCACGGTAAGCTGCGAGGAGCTGTTCGCCAAGCGTTGAGAATCTCTTTTCTTCGGGTTTCTGAGGTGCGGGCTTAGCCTCGGGCTTCTCCGTTACCCCTCTTTCTTCGGGCTCGATTGCAAGCATTCTTTCCGCTCTCGTAATGCTTTCGTCCCACGAGCGGATTTCCGATTCATAGCCGTCAATTTCCTTTTGTTCGTCTTCGGTGAGGAATCTGTCTTCCGCTTCCGCCTTGTTCAAAACCGCCATTGCCTTGAGCCTGGCGTCTTCTCTCTTTACCTTCATTTCAAGCACTTTCTTCATTGTCATATTTTTATCTCCTTATATAGTTTTAAATTTGGTTTGCAAGTTTTTAAGCCTTGCTTGCTCTTTCGCTTTTTTTGCTGCACTCTCCGCCGCCCTTTCCGCTTCTTCCGCTTGACTGCGTTGCTCGGCTTTGTAACCGTCGTATTCTTGCATAGCTCTCACACCGACATCGGTTGCCGTATAAGCGGGAAAGGTTACGGGGCTTACGTCAAACAGTTGAACTTTGCGAATCTCTCGCACGTCCATTCCGTCTTGCGTCGACCACTTATCTTCCTCGACAATGAACCCTATGGACATTTGCGTTATGTCGCCTCGTTTGATGCTGGTCTGAATATCCTTTGCCCAACTTGTTTCGGGCGGAGTTATCCGAACACGCAATCCTATTTCATCCTCAACAAGTTCAAGCGTTCCCGCTCTGTTTCTGCCGAGTACATAGTTCGGGTCGTGGTTAAACAGCGCACGGATATCGTCTTTACCGATGCTCTCGTTGAATGCACCCTTACGGACTATTTCTTTAAACGGAAAAATGCCGCCGAGCGTTTCCGACCACGAGTCGAACACCGCCGCATGCCCTTCGATTATGGAGCCGCCGCCTTCGCTCTCAGCTATTCGGAGTTCCTTCATCGGGAGCATTCGCAGTTCCTTTTTACTTTCCTTCATCACTACCTCCTTCTGTTTTTATTGTCGGCTGAGTTGCCGTCATCATATTGCCGTTAACAAGGTATACATCGCCGCCTTGCTCTTTCGGTATCGGTGGCAAATCCTCCAAGCCTCGGATATCATTTGCAGACAGCCAGCCATTTTGCCGTCCTACTGCGTAGCCTTCCATTCTTGATTTATAGTCACCACGCATTAAGCCGTCCACGTTGAATTTTGCGAAATACAAAAGCCGTTCTTTCTCGTCTAAGAGTGAACGGCTTATCGCTTGTTCCCATCTAACCAACCAAGGGCGAATGGTATGCTGTACGAATTCAATTGACTGATGCTCAATGTTGCTGAACGTTGCTCTTTCCAAATCCCCCACAAGGTGCGGCGGTACTCGAAAAATACGGCAGATTTCGTTCACTTGGTATTTCCTTGTTTCAAGGAATTGTGCGTCTTCGGGCGCTATACCTATTGTGTGGTATTTCATACCTTCTTCGAGAACAGCCACCTTATGGCTATTCCGCGTCCCTTGATAGACCTTGTTCCAGCTTTCTCTTAACTTTTCGGGGTCTTTAAGGATGCCGGGATGTTCCAACACGCCGCCCGGTCTTGCGCCGTTGCCAAAAAACTTTGCCCCGTATTCTTCCGTGGCAAGCGACAGTCCGACAGCTTCCCTTGCTTGAGCTATAGGGCTCAATCCCGTTACTCCGTCTATCGACAGGCTTTTGAGGTGGAAGACTTGGTCGGGGCGGTACACATAGGTTTGGTTGGTTATATCATCCGAATATGTGTATTTTATCTTGCCCGTTTGGGTATCACGCTCAACCGTCATATACTGTGGCTTTAAGTACCATAGCTCGGTTATATGTCCGTTCTTTTTGATTTTCCTTGCATATGCGTTGCCCCATAAAAGCAGCGAGGTCATCATCGTTTCTCTGAACTCGAAGCTCGTCATTTCCTCGTTCGGCGTTTCGTAAAGACACGAAAACAGCGGATGCTGCTCCGCCGTTTCGTTTTTTCCGTCCTTCCCTTTTTTAAACAGATGCAACGGCAGACTCGCCACCGTTTCTGCAAGGATTTTCACACACGCATATACAGCCGAGGTCTGCATTGCACGCAGTTCGTCTACCCGCACACCGCTGTTTGAGTTGCCGCCGAAGTCTACGTCCACACCCCGTATAAAGTCTTGCATTTCTTTGCTCGGTGCGTTGCGGCGTTCCCGCTTTGGCGCATCCCTACTTCGTCCGAATAATCCCATTCACCCTCCTTTTTTACTAAATGATAAAACCGCCCTTTCGGACGGTTTTGCTTTTGGTTTAATATTCTTCATCAGCTCGTTTAATTAGATTGACTATTCTCTCTATCGACAACCATTTGTTGCCGACATAACATCCGCAGTCATTGTTTAAATCACCATACTTTTCTTTGATTAGTTTAAGCAGATATTCTAATTGACCGTATCTCATCTCACTCACCTACCTTTATGCCTTTTAACACCTTTACGCTTATGAGTGCGCCGAGTACGTTATCTATCGCTTTCCACTCGGCGTCGCATTTCATCTCCGCATATTTGCCTTGCATTTGCTTTCTGTACATTTCCGCATAATACGTTGCGAACGCTTCCGCTATTATCTCAGGCGCACGATTCACGTCGGCGATAATCTTAGCTTGGAGTTCCTTGACCTTTGCGTTATAGGCTTGTTTTTCTTCTTCGGTCGCATATGCGTAGAAGCCGTGGCTGTATCCTTTCAGCCTTCTGAAGATATCTTTCTGCTTGGTGTCCACCTTAGTCTTCCTCCTTGGTTTGTACCCATACGCCGTTTGCTCTGTAGTGCTTTGCGATTGCGCCTGCGAGCTTGCCGCTGACATTCTTTGCGACCGTTTCGTATTTTCCGCTTTCTCCGATAATCATTACCGTGTAGGTTTTCATTTTTTGCTCCTTCGGGCTTGCTGCCCTTGCTCTGTTTACACCCATACAATACCGTATAAATCGGAAAGAGCCCAGCGAAACACCGCCAAAATCGAAACTTTTTTAAAGAATTTTCAAGAATTTTGCACCAAAGAACCGCCCCTTTCGGACGGTTCTTTGCGACTGTTTTTAGTTAATTTTAAGGATAACTGCAGGTACTTGCTTGCGAACTTCTTCTTTCTTTTCCCAATCCCATTCTGTATAGTGCATAGGCACTAATTTCATACCATCCACCGCACATCCCCTTTTGCAGAATTCCCATAGGTCTTCGGTCAATCCGCTAAACGTTGAGCTGATGGTTATTACTTTGATTCCGTTAGCTCTGCAGGTGTTTACTATGTACTCTATATCGCTTTCCCATATAGTTTCATAGAAGTTCAGGTCGTCGCATCCTGCGGCTTTGCTGTGCCTGTATGCCCAGAACATCGTTCCGTTTATTCCCTCGTCCTTAAGGCTTGCTACTTTCTTTTCGATTGCGTCTTCGTACTGCTTGATGTCTTTCATTGTGTTCCTCCGTTTTATGCTATTGCAAGGTAGCCTTTGTTGTCCACCGTGTATCCGACTTTCACACCCTGGCGGTCTGCGAAGTAGATGAGGTTATCGATTGCCGTGCGGTAGTCTTTGACCGCTGCGGTGTACTTCACTTTCTTGTAGTGATTGTGATCCCTCACGAGTATTGCGAGTTTGCTTTCGCAGTATTCTTTCCATTCGTTTGTCTTGGTGTTTGTCTTTTTCATGATGGTTGCCCCCTTTCTTTTTTGTAACACAACAATACCGTAAACAACCGAAAGAGCCCAGCGAAACACCGCCAAATACTGAAACTTTTTCAAAGAATTTTCAAGAATTTTTGCACTAAAAAACCGCCCTTTCGGACGGTTCTTTTAGTCTTATTACGTCTTAGCTTCCGAAGATAATCGTTCCCGTTTCGAGCTGTTCGCCATGATGCAGTATCTCGATTATGCTTGTTATCTTGTTGTACTCGTCCTCAGCATATTCGCTTAACTCATCCCACCATGCCGACCTAAGCACTTCACGTCTTCCTACCTCACCGACCGAGCCGAGCTTGCTGCTGTAGGCTTCGGGGTCGTAGGTCTTTGCCTCGGCATTAAAGGCGTCTTTAAGTTTGAGCCATAATGCATGCGCCTTGCGGTAGGTTTCGGGGTTGGTTTCTTTCGTTAATTCGGCTATTGAACACACCATATGCCTTGACCATTTTATTGGGGTGTTGATATTAGCAATCACCTCGTCTGCTGTTTCCCACTCGTAATTGTATGCCTTTGCAGTTACTTTTTTCTTTGCCATTTTGTTTCTCCTTTCGGGCGGTTGCCCTTTCTTTTTTGTAACACAACAATACCGTAACCGTCCGAAAGAGCCCAGCGAAACACGCCCCAAACACCGAAAAATTTTAAGGAATTATCAACAAAAAACCGCCCGGCGGACGGCTTTTCTGTGTTCCTGTCAGGCTGCTTTACGGTCGATTTCAATTAACGTTTCAAGCATGCAGAAGATACGAGTGTCGCCCGTTTCATTGGCGATTATAGTCTCGTTAATGAGGAAGGTTTTAATCGCTTGGGAATTGTGAGTTACCCCGCCATCGATGTCTGCAATTAACTCTGCCTTCATCTGCTTGTCTGCGTTGTTCGGCTCGACATCTCTGATGTACGTTTTCAATACTTCACGAATCTCTGCCGCATCCATCTCTTCAATTGCTTTGCTAACCATAACTGTTTCCTTTGACCTTGTTATTTTTGGTGCGAGGTCGGTCATCCCTTGCATTGTACGGCAATCATACCGTAAACGGCAGAAAGAGCCCAGCGAAAAACCGTCCAAAAACGAAGAAAATTCAAATAAAAAACCGCCTTTTCAGACGGTTCGTTTTTATTGCTTTTTCAGCTTTGCAAGCAGCTCTGATATCTTCGCCCATTGCGATTTGGAATATAAGTCCTTTTGCGGTATGCTGTCTATTTTGTAGCCTTCGTATAAGATATCATAGACCGCACCTCCTGTGGCTTTTATGGCGACCGTATCCATTGATTTACGTACCGCTATTATATCCACCGCCGCATCCATGGCTATTGTAAGACTTTTTATAATGTTGCTCTTTTGCGCCTTTACCGTTATTCGTCGGTTCACGTGCGCCGTTTCGCCTATCTTATATTCAACCATTCAATTGTCCTCACTTATGCTTTACTGCTCTTTCCAGCATTTCTATCAACGCAACGTGTATTATTGTGGGTTGTCTAAGGGTGTCCAGGTCTTCGTTCATCATGAATACCCCGACGCCCTGAACAACCATCTGGCGAAGCACATTGATTGTCGCCTCCAAATCCCTATTGAATTTGGCAAGGCATTTCACGGCTATATAATCTATTTTTCCGCTGAGCGCATCGTCTATCATGCGTCGGTATTCGGGGCGGTTGTTATCCCGCCCGCTCTTACCGATGTCCGTGTATATTTCTGTCGGCTCATATCCGAACAGTTGCTTGAACCTCGCCACTTGATTTTCTTCTTCCTTTTCCTCATCGGATAGCCTTGCTACTCGGCAGTATAAAACCGCTTTCTTTATTTCCATATTCCTTCTCCTATTCACTTAGGTCGATGTTGATTGTTATCGTCTTTGTTTCCGTGAAGAGTGTATCTATCGACTGTACCTCGCAGTAGAGGTACTGATATGGAACATCATCCGCCGTTCCCTTGTACAGCTCTTCGCCCGAATTCAAGTCGAAGAGAACGATTTCCTGGTCGGACGTTTCGGTGAATATACTCGTCAACTCATCTACTGTCATCTTAGTTATCCCCCAGCGTGTTCTGCATAAATTCAATTGTAGCTTTGAATGCTGCCGCCACCGTCATCCCATCGGCGATACGTTCGTCCATATAATTCTTTATTGCTTCGGTTGCGCCTTGTTCATCGTATTCCTCGGTTTCGACCATAAAGGCTACGAGGTCGGCATGAGTCTTGATTTCTTTCGGTTCGCTATTATCAAGTGGCTTTGAGTCCATAAGTGCATAACTGATATGATTTATGGCTGCCCTTTCTGCATCGTGCCTCGGTGTTAGGTAGCCGTTTGTGAATGCCTCTCGCCATTTTCTCACTTCGCACTTTGCGAACTCATCGGCGATAATTTCAGGAGCGTGTCCCACATCGCCGAGTATCCTTGCTTTTACCTCTTCAACCTTTGCATCGTATATCGCATTTGATTCTGCGCTATTGTTGCTGTGGAAGCCGTCGCTGTAGTTTCTCAGTGTCTTGAAGATGTTTTTCTGTTTTGCCATTTTGTTTCTCCTTTCGGGCTGACCGCCCTTTGTTTTTGTAACACAACAATACCGTAACATCTCGAAAGAGCCCAGCGAAACACCGCCAAAAACGAAACTTTTTTCAAGGAATTTTCAATAAAAAACCGCCCAGCGGACGGCTTTTTTATCTCTTTTTTCTTAGAGGTTTTATCATTTTATGCGTTACCCTCAGCAGGCAATTGTTCCATCGCAGATAGACATATCGACTATTGCTCTTTGCCACCTCAAGCTGCGTGCCTTTCGGTATAGGTTTTGCATCGTATATTTCAAAATCTTCAAGCAGTTCGGCGAACCGCATTTCTACAATTTTTTTCGGCACTCGATCACCTCTCTTCTTTGCAAATTCTGCACGGCTGGTCAACCCCTTCGTAATTACTCGAACATCCCGAGCGAATTATCTGATAGTTGCCCTCAGCATTTTTCAGCCCGACCGCATTGCCTATCCAGCCACCGCATTTGGGGCAAGTAAATTTCAGCATCTTGCACCCAGCTTTTATTTCCGCATCGATTAGTCCGTCTGTGGTTTCACTAACCTTTACGTGTTCCACCTCAACTATGCCATCTATTAATTCAAGCCGTTCCATATCGTACCTCCTTACTTAATGTCAAAGTCTTCGACCGAGATGTACAGCTTGTATTTGGTCAACTTATTTCTTTCGATGTACTTTTTCGCCGCCTGTTCGCTTTGCAGCCCTATGATTTCTTCGTAAGGACTGTTCTCGTCTTTCTTATACATAATAACTGCTGGATAACCTTTCTTCAGCATCGATTTGTATGTCTTTTCCCTGTCCATTAGTTCCAGCAGTTCCCCCATAAACATTTCCGCATCAGTGTCTAAGTTAGCATAATCGCCTTCCAGCGGAAATCGTTCATAGTACTGCTTGACCGCCGCATCCAGGATTGGCTGATACTCTTCTCTGCCATTTCTTCCGTCATAAAAGTCGATGTCCGCCATACTACCGTCGCCGTTGTCGTTATACCATGCGACCTTTTTGTTCCCATACCACAAGTCGCCTTGGTTGCCTTCCCAATCCCTGCCTTGAAACGTCCTTCTGTTCTTGAGTTTGAATCCGAATAAACTTGCCATTTTTATCTCCTTTCGGGCTGGCCGCCCTTTACTCATTTTGTAAGCATACAATACCGTAAACAACTGGACGAGCCCAGCGAAACACCGCCCAAACCCGAAACTTTTTTTATTTATTTTACCAGGTCTTTGACCGTTGCATCCTTTGACACATGCAAGTCCCTTTCAAGTTTGAATCGGTGTCCGAATATTGCTATTTCCATGTTCTCTAAATCTGACAGCATTAAATAGCACCATTCCCACTCAGTCATGTGGCAATAGCCGAACAGCAACCAATCTCCATCTTCTTGTTTTTGCGCCTCGGTGATTAACCATGTGCCTCTTCCGTATGGATTAAATATCTTGACAAGTACCTGTGCGCTTAGCCCCTTCTTTTCCTGCGAGTATATCGGAAAGTTTTTTGCTCTTTTCTCCAACTCTTTCGTCCAAAGTTTCATTATCACTCTTCTCCTTTCGCTCTGATTATAATTCCGCCGCTATTGTTTTTAATGCATCTTCGATTGCATTGTAGCTTACTGCGTCAAAGGGTATGAGGACAGTTTTTCCGAGGAACTTAATCTCGAAGTTCTCATCATACAGCTTAAGCATTTCTGTAGCAGATGCTCGGCTTATGCTTTTATCCAAATCCTTTATAAACTCTGTAATCTGGGTTTTCGCATCGGGTTCGTTTGCCATTTTGTTTCTCCTTTTGGGCGAGCTGCCCTTGCTTATTTTGTAAGCCAACAATACCGTAATCGGCTGAAAGAGCCCAGCGAAATTGCTCTGAAAAACGAAGAAAAAGAAACAAAAGAAAACGCAGAAAACCCTTGCAAAAGACTTGCAAACAACCAAACATTACGCTAATATACAACCATAAATCAAGCATATATAGGGGTGTAGCAATGGAGAATAACTTTATGGGTTTCGATGATTTCATTTATGTGGTTAAGGTAACCGAGGACGGCGAGGAGTTTACCTACGAATACGGCAATCCCAAGCACGCCCTCATTCAGCTGGAAACCGAACCGAGCGGCAAGCTGTTTAAGTATAACACCTCAACCAAGGAAGAATTTGAGGTTAAAGGCGACGAATTGCAAGCATTGACCGCACAATATATGGCGGTCAACGGCAATCAGTCGTAAATCTCGA
>OFGN01001414.1_pt1 | contig 17160 bp, 23 predicted proteins | sample 1521821 | NCBI WGS metagenome assembly OFGN01 (sample SAMEA3504094, study PRJEB24116) | mouse gut metagenome | biome: mouse gut; feature: mouse-associated habitat; material: faeces | place: Denmark | collected 2011
GATTTTTGCCCCCTCCGACAATCCCCGGAATAGCTGAATAAACGCCCACCAGTGTAAACGCCCTTGCTGCTCGTAAAGGTCAAGCCCGTAATCCGACAAAAAAGACGCATAGATATATCCAGCGTCTTGCACAAAGTCAAATATGGGGGCTGTACCGTCGGGCTCTCTCTTTTCCTCGTCCATAAGGACGTCGTAAATAGCATTGAGCAGTCCGGTTTTATCTCTTTCCGATAGCTTGGAGTGCTTACTTTTTACAAGTAGGTCGAGGCTCACCTCGAGCCGGTCGCGCTCTGATAGGTCTTGCTCTTTTTGCAAAGCAAAGACTTTGAGCACATTGTCAAAATAAGGCTTTAATTTGTAAGTTTTACCACCGTACACCACCGCATAAGGGAGCGGAAAGTGTAAGGTTATTTTCATTTCTTGCGTCCCTTATAAAGCGCCTTGAGTTCCTCGGCTTTGCGCTTGCTTGCCTCGGAAATCTTGGGGATTATCACCTCGGCGATAAAGGGGTAAATCTGCGTAAACATCTCGCTGTAATTATTTTCGTAAAAAGCAAGGATTTTTTGCGTATTTTCCTCGCCGAAAATGACTTGCAAGACGCCTACAACGGCGTTGCCGTATTGCTCCAGCTTATCGCTCACCGCGTCGAGTGTGTCGCTTGTAGCGCCGTTTAGTGCGTTCTGCGCACGGAGCAGTTCGTTATACCCTTTCGTAAAACGTGCTTGTATTGCCCCGGCGTTAAGGTTTACCTCGATAATCTCGTCGCCGAGCTTGATTTGTTCAACGATTTTCTCGCTGCGTTTAAGTTCAAACATAATAAAAAACCTCCGTATTAAATTTGAGCAATAAGAGGGGACGCGCCCCTCTTACGCTCTGATTTGTGATTATTCTTTGCTGCCCGTGGTGATTTCCGGCTTGCCGTTAAAACGGAGCTCAAACGAAATTGCCGAGCCGTCTTGCGTATTGCCGGAAAGCTCCTGTATGTTTGCAATGGTAACGGGGCACGTGATAACCACGTCGCCCTCCGCGCTCGCCGTGGTGAGTTTGAGCTTGGATTTGCGCTTTTCGCCGAGCCCGTATTTGCGGTCGGGATTGAAAAGGTAATCCTGCGCCGCGTCGCCCACTATGCGCTTACCGCTCATAGTTACGACGGGCTGCATACCCGTAACCTCCGAATTGCCATAGCCTCCGTTGTGGAGGTAGAAACCGGAATATACTACCTCGTTGAGAGCCTCCGCGAGGTTTTCGATACCCTCGCCGAGCACTGCCCAGTTTTCCGTTGTTGCGCCGTTTTCCGCGGTGTCGATTTCCGCACTCACGCCGTACATAGTCAAAAATTTGTTCACTGTATTAGCCTCCATAATAAAATTTGATTTGCAAAATCGAGCCGTAAAGGTGTTGCCCGTCGCCCTCTTGTCCTATAAAGTTAGGCGCGGACGACGTGGAAATATCGGTAATCTGCCAGCTTTTCCCGTCGTGCACCCCACTCGGATAAACACTTAAGCAATTAAGGTGTGAGTGTATTTTTTCAAGTGCTGCGGCGGCTTGCCTTTGGTCTTTGTGTTTTGCGTTTACTGTTGCGTATAGCGTATTGAGCGTCGCTTTATCCATATACTTGGATTGCGGCGAGCCCGCCCCGATATACATAGCTATACCGCTGCGCTGCGGGAGCGAGCCCACTTTTACGCTGCTGTAGAGTTTGAGGTTTTTTTCGATTTCGTCGATAATTGCGTCCAGTATCCAGTCCACCGTTTACACCTCCTTTTTGATAGTCTTTTGTGCGAGCGCTGCCCACTCGTTGCCGTGTACGCTTTGCGCTTTGTGAAACCACATAAGCTCCGCGTTTTTGTTTACGTCTTTACTGGGGACGCCCACGTAATAAACGCGCCGAGCGTATGGGGTATTCCATATTAAAACGCCGTCGGCTGGGCGGCTCGCTGTTTGACTGCTCGCTATTAGCGTGCCTTGGTCTTGTCGGCAATAGTAATTGCTATCTTTGAGCACTTGCTCCATTAGTGGAGCCACTGATTTGTCGATACCCTTTTGCACTCTTGCGCGAATTGCTTTTGCGTCAAAGTCAATTTTTACGCCCGCCATAACCGCCTCCTATACAAGCCCGAGCTCGTAATGGTGAATACCGCCGCAGTCGTCCGGGATAGGCTCCACCGTTTCAACGGTGTACGCAAGCCCCTCTATTTCGAGGGTCATACACCCGCCCGCCTCGTCCGCTTGCGTTTTCAAAGCGTTGAAATCGACGCCACGCGGTAAGCTGTTTTTTGTGTCATAAAAAAGGATTGCTCGCAGCACGACCTCGCGGCTGTCCTTTGTTCTTTTTACCGCATTGGAGGCTTGCAAGTGGGTTTTAGAAAGGTTTGTCGTGCTTGGTGTAACCTCGCCCCACCTTTCCACCTGTTGCGGCACGGTAAGCACCGCAGCGGTCTTAAGAATTCGCAGCGGGATAGGTCTTAACATACGCCCACCCCTCTATTAAGTAGCCCGGTCTGCTCGAGAGCCGCTCGTACTTTCGGCGCCACCGCATTGCTGCGTCCGCCATTTCCAGCACTGCCGCCGCCGGTTGTAACCGACACCTTGCCGACCGTAAAACTTTCGGGCAGCTTTCCGTCGGTGGCGACCTCAAGCCCATTGATAACGTAATACTCGATTTGCGCAGCCGTCGCGGTCTTGACTTGTTCCTGTACGAAATCGTCAAAAGACGCAAGCCCTTTCTGTTTTACGGTGTACCGAGTTATACTGTCGATAACCTCCTCCGCACGCCGCAAATAGCGCGGGAAAGCCTCCTCGTCGAGAGGCTCCCCCACGTACTGCTCCGAGTAATACTTGTAATCAATGTACGCCATTAAGCGCCGACCACTGCGTCGAGTTTGGCGGTAACTCTTGCGACGGTTTCGGTTTTAAGCCCCTGCACGACCTCGACAATCACAATTTTGTTGCCGCTCGCGCAAACAAGCTCCTCCTCGCCGTCCCACGCGGTAAAGCCGGTTGCCTTGAATTCCTCGCCGACCGCGGGAGCGGTTACGGTAGCGCCCGCCTTGTAGAAGTATTTTGCGCCCTTGAGCGTATCAACCACCGCAGCGGTATGGGTTGCGTCCGTGCCCGCCTTAAGCGTTGCATTGAGCACGCCGTCGGTGTAAGTGAGCGTAAGGTCGGGCATAACCGACTTTTCGCCGTGATAGTAGAAAACGCCGAAACCGTAAGCGTCCGAGAAAGGAATTTTTGCAGCGTTGCATACGTTCGCTTTTACGGGCTGCGCGACGGCGCCGTCCACCATAACGATAAACTTTACGCCGGCGGGCAAGTCGGTGCTGCTGTAGCATTTTACGTTATGGAAAACGCGCACCTTGCCGGTCGCCGTGTTGTAATCGCCGGGGTTTTGCACCTTGTCGAAATATTCGGCGAGTTCGCCGTAAGCCGTGGTATTGAGCGTAACCGAGATGTACTCGCGGGGCACGCCGTCCACGTACTCGTTTTTGGTATTCTCGACCTGCTGCACCGCCGCCTCGACGATTTTTTCGATAGCGGTTTCTTTGGTAGTGAATACCTCGCAGTGCGCAGCAGCGCACGCAAAGAAAGATTTTTCGAGGCTCTTTTTCATAACCATTTCGTGATTGCTCACGCGGCGGGAAACGAGCCCCTCGACGCCGTACAAAGATACGTCTTTTTCCTCGACCTCCTCGATAATTTCCTCGTTGGTGTCGATTGCAACGGTTACGGGTTTAGCTTTGAGCTTGTCGCCCTTGCCGCCCGCTCTTGCGGTACCGTAGGGGTTTGCCTTGCTGTTGCAAAAACGCTTTGCCTCAACGGAGCCCGTGGAGGGGTCGCCGCTTAAATCCTTGTTTTTGAGCTGGGACGAAATCGTGCCGTTGCTGATGTTGTCGATAACCACGCCGTACTTTTCTGCGAGGTAGTCGTTGCCCGTGTTGCTCGCTAAAATAGCGAGAGTTTCAATTCTTGCCATAATTTTGTTACTCCTTTTTAATTAAAATAATTTCGGTATAGGTTTGGGTTGTGCACCCGGGGGTGTGGGCTGCGGGTCGCCGCTAAATACGGGCTTGGGAGCCGGCGGTTGCGGTTGAGGCGCGCCCTCGTCGAAATACTCGCCGAATTCCTCGCGGAGTTTCGGGAGCTGTTCGTCCAGCTTTTCGTCGCGTTTGATTTTGGCGATAACGTCGGCGAGGAATTTATCTTTTACCTTGGCACCCTTGAGTTGCGTTGTGAGCTCTGTTCTATACTTGTAGTCGTCAAGCTCTTGCAGTAGCTTTTTGTATTCCTCGGTTTCCTCTACCTTTACCGCCTTGGGTGCGTTCTTTAACGCCTCCGCAACGGCAGCCTTTACGTCCTCGTCCGTTTTGAGCCCGCTTTTGATGTCTGCCACCTCGTCGTGGTGCATTTGCAAAAGTCTGCTCACCTTTGCGCTCTCGTCGAGCGTTTCGTCTGCGAGAATTGCTCTGATTGTCTTTCTGTCCATAATCTACTCCTTTCTTTTACGCCTTTAGAGTGGGCGAATTTGCGTTCGTGTCGCTTGGCGCCTCGCGTATTTTTCGGTAGTTTTACGCCATATCGAGGGCAATATAAAAGCACCGCCACGGTGCTGCGCGTGGTGCTGATATAACGGTATGAAAAAAGCCCACCAAATTGGTGAGCTTTCGCTTATATTATCGTGTCGCTGCCGCTATCCTTTTGCCGGGGTTTTCCGGTTTCAAGGCACTGCTTTATGCCGGCGATAACCTCCTCGTCGGTCTGATACTCGGGATTAAGCAAATAAGGCTCCCCGAATTTATCTTGATATTGCATTAAAAGGTTGATATATTCGTCTGCCACTGCTTTATCCTCCTATAGCATAGACTTGAGTATCTGCAAAAAGATATTGTACGACTGCGGGAAAAAGTGTTGTATTTGTTCAAGCGACGCCGGATTGCATATCGACGCGCTGAACATTTCCGCGAAAGCCTCGACGCTTACGTCGTGGCTACTCCAGTAGCTTGCGCCGTGCCCTGCTGTTCCGGTAATCTTTCCACGAGTAGCGCCCTCGAAAATGTCGGAAATATCGCCGGTGGCGCTTGCGCCGTGCGTTTTCGCAAGTTCCCATATCTCGGAGCGGACGGCACGCCTCGCGTCGCCTATAAGCACGCTTGACGCTTTAAGCCCTTTTGCCACTGCCTCCGCACGCAAGCGGTCTTGCACGGCTTTAGTGTAAGCCTCCGCCTCTGCTTTTAAGGTACTGCTGAATATGCCGCCGGAATACTTGCCCGACGCTGCAATAAAGCGGGAGCCGTAACCGGACGCGCCAGCGCTATGGTCGAAAAGGTGCCCCAGCTCGTGGAAAGTAGTTTCATAAGCCGGCTTGTGTGCTGTACCCAGTGCGTCCCGCTCAAGGTTGAGGCTCACCTTACCCGACGCCGGGCTATAGTGTGCAGTGCCGCGGTATGTCGTACTATCAAAGCCTATGTTATCCGCGTACTTGTTCCATACCTCGCCGAAAATAGGCGGCGCATTTGCCACTTGCTCGCCGACCGCCCTTGCGCGCTCTGCACCGTAAGCGTCTTTTACTTTGTCGGTCTTTATTATAGGCTTTTCGGGCTCTTTTGTCAAGCCGCCCGCCGCCTCACGCTTTAAGCGCTCCGCCGCCTCTCTGTTTGTCTTGGCAACGTCCGCCGCAGTTCTGCGGTCGTATCCATTGACTTGCAAGCGGTCATTTCGAGGTGTTCTGCCTGTATCCGAGCAAAAGCTCTTGTATTTGTCTTGCTTGGCTTTAAGCGCTGCCGCCGCCTCCTCGTAAGCCTCTTGATTTCCCGCCGCCTTTTGCGCCATTGCCTCGCGCTTTGCCTCTCTGACGTCGCGCTCGAGTGCACGCTGCTGCTGGCTTTGCGCGTACTCTTTTGCGTTCTTTTCAAAGTCTTGTGTTTCCTCGCTGCGCTTGTACGATAAGCCGGGGAAAAACGGGCTTGCAAAGTGTCCGCAGTTGATACCGAGAATACCGTCGGGCGCTCCGTTGCTGCTGGAGCTCCACGGGTAATATGTGATACTTTGTCCGTTGCCGTCGCGGACGGTGCCGCTCTTATTCGACCGTGAAAATAGCTTGCCTTGGTCGTTTGCGCATTTCGGACGAGCGCCGGCGTGCGAGCTTATCTCTATGAGGTCAAGCCCGTAATCGTCGCATTTTGCAAAGGTTGTTGCGTGAGCGGTGTTTGTTGCCGTCGTTCGTATGTCCATATTGACATAAGCCTCGGGCGACCACTTGCGCCCCGCCTTATCGTAAAAGGCTGTAATCCCCTCGTCTGCCATTTTTTTGATAGCGTCCGAGAGCGCTTTTTGCCGGCTCTTTACTCCAGTAACGACCTCACCGGCTGCCACGTTCATAGTTTTTTGGGCGCTGTCGTATGTCGCGGCGCTGACGGTGTTTGCAATACCCTTTCGGTATGCGTCCAGCGAGCTGTTAAGCATTGTAGTGTTTACGAGGTTGAAATCGTCCAGCGCTTGCTTTGCATAGTTTGATATTGCTTGCTTGACGCTTTCGCTCATAAGCGGCGTATCGGTCGGGTTTAGGTATCCCAGCCTCACCGCCTCCGCGAATTGCGGCTCAAGCTCTTTGAGTGCTTGAAAGGCTGCACTTTCGAGCGCGGTTTGTACCAGCTCCGGCACTTGCCCTACATACTTGGCAATAGTTTTGATATTGTCTTGCGTAAGCCCGCCGAGCTCTGCCAGCTTTTTAAGCTGCCACTCTTGCGTCGTCAATCCTTTGCCGGTATTGAAACGCTTTGCAATGTTTTGGATAAGCTCGTCCTCTATACTGGTATATACGTCGATAAGCGGCTGCGCCAGCTGTTCGAGGAAATCACGAGGCAGCCCTGCCATTAACTACCCCCTTTCGGGAATAGCGTTGAAAAGTCTATCGTGGCGCCGGTGATATTGCTTTCCGCGGCGATTTGTCCGAGCTCCGCGTCTGCCTCCTCCGGGGTGTATCCGAGTTTATCGGTCATAAACTTTTTTTTGCTCATAAGCGAATTGCTCACAAGCAGCACTCCCTCGTTGATATTCGTTTGCCGGTCTTGGATAATAGCGTCGTCGAAAAAGATTGCAATGTCGTACCCGCCAGCCGCGAGGCTTTCGACGCTTTCGCCCTCGTACTCTATGCCGTAAAGGATTGCCACGTCTATGATGTTGCGCACCAGCTTTTTGACTGCCTCCTCGACGCTGCTTTGATGTTGCTTTACTGTCTTGTAGGTCTTGGATTTTTCCGAGATAACCTCGGTAGCGGTCTTGAGCCCCTCCACCTTGTCAAAGGTAAGGGTGCCGGGCGAAAGCCCCAGCTGAAAGGAAAGGATACCGAGAAAGGCATTGATTGCCGCCTCGTGCTCCTCGACGCGCAGCTCCACCGTGTTGTCCTTGATTTGCAAGCTCTCGAGGTCGTCCGTGTCCATTGCCTCGTAAACCTCGTCGTCGGCGTCGAAATAGCGGCACCGCTGCCCGGTGTCCGGGTTGTTTACGTATCTGATAGCGGACGACGGCACAATTATGCGCTTTTTGCCCAGTGTAAACTCGCGCACAAAGCTATCAAAACAAACGTCCAGCGCTTTAAGCGTTGAGAGTGCATTTGCGTAAATACTTACCCCCAGCGGGCTGTTGTCGTCGAGGTTGTTTGCTATGTTCGTGCGATAATACGAAAAAAGCGACCTTTGCAAGCCGCTTACCTTTGCCTCGCTGGAAAGGTTTACGTATAACTCATTGAGCGGCACGCGCTCCCCGAATATGTCTTGATTTTCCGAGCTGCCGATTTTATGACGGTATAGCTCATTGCTTATAACGTACTCGCTGCCGTCCCAGTGGTGAAACTCCAGCCTTGTGTAATAATATCCGGCTTTCGCCTCGCGGGAAATAAAAACGCCCTCCGTAACCTCGGCGTTATTCCACGCAAGCGGTACGAATTGGTCTGCCATACCATAGCCGACCTTGATTTTTTCCGAGCCTTTGATGTCGGCGCCGTTTTCGTCCTTTTTGATGTCGCACCACGTTTTTAAGGTGCCGCCGCCCAGCGCCATAACTTGCTCGATATGCTCGCGCATTTTTGTGTTGAAATTGTTTTCGTTAAGTACGTGCTCAACGAACGCCGCCAGCTTGTCGGGGGGTTTTTCGTCTGCTTTGTAATCCTTACGCGATACTCCGACGCTGCACCTCTCTGCCCATATAAGCCCCGCCAGTTCACTGCAAACGGCTTTGCCGGCGTTGAGTGTATCACGCCGACGCTTTGCGCCGCTGTCGTTTATGGTCGGAGCCTTGACGTCGTGCCACTGTGAATAGTAACCGCGGTATATGCGTTTCCATATCAATATCCCACTTTCATAAAATTGTCGAAAGCTGGGCACGCCGTTTATGTCGAAAATGTCTTTCACCGTCTGCGGTGCTGCAAATTTTCCGCCCATTTTACCGAACGCTCCTTTGATTTTTTCAAATAAGCCCATTTGCCGAGCCTCCTATTTGATGTAATGCTTATAAAAATAATTATGCCCGTAACGCATATCGTCCATTGCGTGGTTGTATGCGTCAACCGGGTTGCCGTGCTGGTCGCGCACGTAAAGCCCCAGCTCTCGGAAACAATCATAATGCCCGTATTCCTCGGTATCAAGCCACAAGAGCCGGCGCTCCTCGATAGAGGACTGCACGCGCTCAATACCGACCTTTATACCTTTGGAATTTCCGGCGATTTCGTGCCCGTTGTTGTCGGCGTTCCTTGCGTCCAGCCCGTAGAGCTTTAACTCCTCGCGTAGCGCCTTGCAAGCGGGGTCTATGAGCAAGCACGTTTCCCGTCGTCCGAATTTGTTACGGCACCACGGCACGAACGTGAGGGCGATTTCTCGCGCTTGTACGCTCATAGCTTTGACGGTGCCCGTGTCGCTGCCGCTATAGTAGTAATTGGCGGCGCGGTAAAGCCGATAAATAGGCTTGCCGCCCTTACTGTCGCGGGTAACTATGTTGCAGCATACGCTCGTCGCGTCCGATAGTCCGCCGTCGCCCGAGAAATACATTTCCACAATATCACCCTCGAGCTTTGCCTTGACGTTCTCGCGCTGGGAAAACATAGAATATATGACGCCCTGCGGGATACAGCGGTGTCCCAGCCAGTCGCGCTCATACAAGTACGGGCTTTTCTTGAGCTGCTCGTAAAGTGCTTGCTTGCGCTCCAGCGTGAGTATCGGGTTGTCGTCCATTGTCCAGTGTTGCCATATAGTCCGCTGCGCCTCGAATACGTCTTTAATAACGGGGTGCTGCGGGCTCGGCGGGTTGAGGTCTGCAAGGTGCCACCTCTTGCGCGCTGCCATAGTACGACGGAAAGCCTCTTGCCACGTGTTTGAGTGCAAGAGGTCTATTTCCAAAAAGACGACGGAGCCGAAACTCAAGCCTTGGAAAGACTTGTAACTGTCTGCTTTGCCGCCACCTTTGTAAAATATACGCTTTTCAATGCTGCCGCCGCGTCCGTCCGGAGTGGTAACTCCGAGGAAATCCCCATAATCGGGGTCGTGCCGTATCCGGCAGTTACCGGCGAATATGTGGAGCAGCCCCATACCGTCGCAGTCTATAAACAGCTTGAAAGCCTGTTCGTGATTATATCCGAGCACGAGGTGGTCGCGGTCTTGCGTTTCTATGTAGTAGCGCGCCGCTCTGAACGCCCCGGCGGTGGTCTTGCCGCTCCTCGGTGTCCCCTCGTTTACCTCGAGGCTGCCGTCTATAAAAGGACGCCGTATAAGGGCGAGCTGCTTTTCGCTAAACTGTATCGCCATTGCCGCCTCCCTTTACCGCATTGAGCAGCGCCTCCATAAGTGAGGTATCCGCGGGCTTTTCGTCCTGCGTCGTAAACTTATCAATCAATATGCCCAGCGCTGTGGCGAGCTGCACCACGTTTGCCTTTTTGATTTTCTCGGGGTCGAGCATAGCAGAAAGGTACGTCGTAATGAGCTTGCAAACGGTTTCCTTTTGCGTCTGCATATAACCCAGCACGTCCTTGGTATTTTGCTCGTTTTTTTGGTGCACTTTTTCGCTCACATTGGGCATATTTTTAACGACACGCTGCACGGTTGCCCTTGATACACCCGTTAAGCGTGCCGTTTCCGAATAGTTTTGCGTTTCCACATAGTGAGCCAGTATTTGCTTTTTCTCTTTGTCGGTGAGTTTACTATGTCCCACTATGTTGTACCTCCTTACTGTTCTATTGTGTACCTCCTGCGTGGTATAGATTGATTGACAACGACGAAACCCTCAAAAGCCGCCTCTTTAATTGTGTTGTTGTCTGCTTTCCCTCCAGCGCTACCCGCGCCGTTGCTCCCTTTGGCAAGCGGTCAAGGTGCTGCCCCTTGTATTGCGAGCTATTGCCCGCCGCCCGGCTGCCGGGCTTACCGCTTACGTCAAAAGCCGATAGGTCGGTGCTTTGTCTTTTCGAGCATAAGCACCTTATCGTGCGGCATAACGATTTCGATTTTTACCGTTTCGTAATTGAGTTGCTCAACGAGCCGCTCAATCTCTTTTAAGGTGTAGTATTCATTTTGCTGCTGCCGCCTTTGTTTGTTTTTACGTGCGTCCATTGTAACCCCCATAATAAAAGCCCTACCGGACGGTAGAGCCTTGACGTGGATTTGCTCGGCGGAGGTAAAACTGTTAAACCGTCCCGCCTTGCAAGTCGCGTATAATCTTTTAAGGAGGTTTTTACCAAAATGAACATACCGACGGCGAAATCAAACAGTTTTCCCGCGCCTTTCGGTCGCCCCGCGGGATTTGTGCTTGAGCACATTGTACATTATATTGCATTTTGGCAAGATAAAAAAGGGTAAAAGTGAATATTTAGGGGGCTATAATTTCACGAGCTGCGCGGAGGGCTTGCCTGTGTATATCCCTCTTGACGTACTCGACGCAGTACCCCATAAACTCCGCTATGTCCTCCCAGCCTTTGCAAAGCAAATAGCGTTGCTCCAGTAAGAGCCGCAGCGTTACATTTTGCACCTTGTTGATTGCCTCCTCTATTTCACGGCGCACGCTGATAAGCTCGTCGCGCTGACGTTCAATTTCCGCCTGTGCGTCTGCTATCTTTATGCAATACGTTTCCACTCTACTGGAGTATCCGCCGCCACCGCCCGGCAGCGCCGAGGGGTCGCTTGTAACTTTCTGCGCGAGCGTTTCCCACATCTCGATTTGCTCGTTTTTGCTTTGTATCTGCTGGTCTATGCGATAGGCTCGCAAAAGCCATTGTTTGACGTCCATTTACTCCTCCAGTATTATGTTGATTTGGCAGTGCCGCCACATATAGCCCTTGTAGGGTGTTCCGTTCTTTACCGCCTCAAAAAGGCTCCGATAGTTACAGCCGTAATATTTCGCTGCGGCTGCGATTGATACAAATACCGCTCCGACCTTTCCGCTCTTGGTGAGGCGCGCCACCGGCTTGCGCTCTCTTGCGTTAAGCTCCAGCGCTTTGCGGCTATTCTCTTGGTATGTAACCCACTCGAGATTTTGCACGTCGTTATTGTGCTTGTCGCCGTCTATATGATTGACGACCGGGAGCCCCTGCGGATTATCAAGGAAAGCGCACGCCACGAGCCGGTGGACGGGTCGGGAGGTACGTTTCCCTCCCTCCGTCGGTAAAAATACTTTGAGGTAGCCGCGCCCGTTTGTGGAGGGCTTTTGCAGTTTGCCGTTTACCTTTACCTCCCGTGCTCGTTTACAGTGCAGCCGGCAAAGCCTTGTATTGATTTATCCATTACCGCCTCCCTCGAGCGCTACCTCCCGGGCGAATTTTTCCTCAAGCTGCTGCACTGAATAACTGTGCTTGAATTGATTAAATGCTTTTTTATCCATTTCTTTAAGTTCTGCCCACAGCTCTGGGAAGTGCATATAAAGATTTTTTAACTCCTTTTGATTTTTTAAGGGGCAGCACCAGCAGCTCACGCGGTCAAAATAGTTATATAAACCTCCCCAGTCAAAGCCTCGCTCATAGCAGTATTGTAATGCCGCCGCCTCGGTAATTCCGCGCTCGTTTAACGGATACACCATATTGGGGATTTTACGCAAACGCTCGGGCTCGTCCGCCGCTATGCCGATATATTGCACGCACTTTTCGCCGAGGGATTTTATAAAATCCTCTATAACTCGCGTTTTAAGTTCAGCGGTACACCAGCGTGCTATCATAGATGCCCAGCCGTAACCTTTCTTGCCCTTGTTTTTTCCGCGGATTTTGATATGGTCAAACATTAGATAGTCAAAAGTTTTCTCGGAGCGCAATACTGTGATTTCCGGAGCCTCGGGGTAGTGTTGTTTTATGTACTCCGCCAGCTTTGTAAGATGGTCGCGCATTTGCGGAAAATCTTTGCCGGTATCAGCAAAAATAATATAGTCTATCGGCTTTTTATCCTCTAACATCATAAGCAGCATAGCCGTGCTATCTTTTCCACCGCTTAAGTTTACAACGTGCTTTACGGTACCGGGCAAATAATCGTTTTCGAGGTAATCCTCGGGACGCTCGCCCAGCGCGACGTAATCGTCTTGCAAGCCCACGCCGTGGAGAATATAAACCACCTCCGTAATGAGCACCCGCCCGGTATAGTCGTACATCACGGGCAACGTATTAGGTATCGGCACAATTTCGCGGAGCCGCAAGTAATCGCCCACTTGGAAATCCCGGTCGTTTTTACGAATTTCAAACGGCTTTATACCGGCGAGCTTTGCGTCAAAATATTCTTTAAGTATCTTAAGGTCGTGTATTTTACCCATTTAATCCTCCCAGTTGCGCGCAAATTCCAGCAGCCTGTCGCGCTCCGATTTTTCCGAGCGCTCGCGCTCAAGATAGAGCCCTTTGTCGAGGTGTTCCTGTATAGACTTGTCGATAAGGTCGTCGAGGACGCGAGGGTCGAGCGCGTCCAGTTCCCAGCTCTTGCCGCCGTGCTGGGATACATAAGCGCCGTATCTGCTGTCGGTAATCTTTGCTGGATTGGGCGGTGGATTGTACTTGCGGATTTGCGGCATATTCAAAGCTATACGGTCAAGCTCTATTCGGTCGCGGAGTTCCTCCGAAAACATTGTGAGGCGCTCTATAATATCCCTTGACATATCTATACCGCTGGGGTCGTGGTCGCCTAAATGGATTATATACGCCTTTTCAAAGCCTCTCTGCTCGAGGTTTCTTTTTATTCGACGCGCCGCTGCCCACATTTCGCTTTGCGATACATACCCGCGGCAAGAAAAGTAAGGAGTGTCCCAGCGCTCGGCAGCTTTGCCGACGATTTCGACGAGGGCGTCTTTTTCGACCCATACCTCGACGTAGTTTTCTTGTCCCTCCCACTTATCAATTTGAAACTGATGTGCTGCCGCCGAAATAATCTCGCTGGGGCTGTCCCAGTGTGCGCGCTGTCTTAAGTTGCGCGTGCGGTCGCTTATGCTGTACCAGTCTATTAAACCGGCAAGCCTCCCGTTATTTACAAGCGCGCCGATATTGTCGTAACTGCGTTGATTATTTGGTATAATATCACGCGCCACAAGCTGATAATAAAGCTGTCGGAGCGTGAGCTCATAGTTTTAGGCGTCGTACTCTCCCACTATCTCGTTTACCTTGTCGATAAGCTCGAGGCTCTTATCTCTGAAATTTATTTGCTTATACGCTATTTTTGGCATTTTGGTATGTCCTCCGATTATTTTTTATTTATGCCGAGCAGTTCTGCAACCGTCGCCTTGTTCTTGGCAGTGTTAGCCTCTCGGCGTTTAATGTCGTTTACCCTTACCGGGAAACACTTTTCGAGCAGTCGGCTGTAAATCCGGGCGTGCGTCAAGTCTGATGTGTCCGCCGCTGCCGCCTCCAGCTCTTTAGGGGTGTAGTTTGTTGTTACGATTAGCGCCACGCCGTGCGTGTTGCAGCCGTCTATAAACTTATAGATTTGCTCCTCGGCAAACGAGGTCGCTCGCTCGGTGCCGAGGTCGTCTATAACGATACACTTTTGCCACATTAGCCGCATAAAGTGGCTTTCTGCATTGTCGAAATCTTGCGCCATTTTCACCACGTCCGCGAGGCTTGTATGCAGCACTTTGTATTCGCGGTCGATAAGCGCGTTTGCTATGCAAAGAGCGTAAAAGGTTTTGCCCGTCCCAACGTCGCCGTACAATAAAAGCCCTTGCCCGGTTTTTGAAAACTCCGCGAAATTCCGCACGTAGTTTTTGCATATTTCCGTTGTTTTGGGCGTCTTGCCGTCGTCCGCCGAAAAGCGATAGCCGCGATAAGAGGGTACCGTAATTGCCTTGCAGCGGGCTGTTTCTATTCGCTCCCTGCGTTCCCGTTCCTCCTCCTCTTTGCGTTGTTTTTCCGCCGCCTCTGCTCTGCATTTGCATAGCTTGGGGAGGATTGCCGGCTTGCCGCCCGTAAAATTCTCGAAAACGAATTGCCGCGGGGTCTTACAGTGCTTGCAATAAATCAAGCCGTCCTCGCCGACGTACTCGTCTGCGTCCGGCTGTCGCGGTGGCGGTATGAGCTTACTCAAAGCGTCGTTTACGTGCTCCATAAGTCAGTCCTCCTCGTCGTAATTTCGCGGCTTTCTCGGCTGCTGCTGCGGCGGGCGTTTGTTGAGTTTTTCCCATATAAGCCCTTTCCACATGTTCGAGATACACTCGTCCACCAGCTCGATAACCGCGTCCGCCCCGTACTCCTCGACCTTTCTTTGCACTATCGTGAGTAAAGCCTTGAAGCCCATTTCTTGGTAGCTGTACTTTTTATACTCAAGCCACTTATAAATGGAGGCTTTTACTCTTTCCGGCAAGTCGGTTTCCGACGTCATACCCTCAAAAAGTGCTTTTTTCTTGCCGGGGGTAGGGGGATTATTTTTTGTAGTAATCACTGTAGTATTATCTTGTAATATTATAGGTGAATTTTTTTGCATAACCTCCGCGTCGTTTCTTTCGTTCGCCTCGTGAAAGTTTCTGCACGGGGTGGTGATTTCAGACGACGCGATACTCAAGCAGCGGCGTATAACTGTCTTGCCGTCCTCGGCGTATTGGATATTTCGGTGTATGTATCCCGCATTAAGCAAGGCGTTTATCCAAAATTGCACCGTTCTTACGCTAACCTCGTAAAGGTTTGCAAAGTAGGTGTTTTCTGCCCAGCATAGCCCGCTCTGATTGCATAGTGCCGTTATTTCCCCGTATAGGAGCTTGGCGGCTGCTGGTATTGTCTTATCGTAGCGCACTGTCGCCGGTATCACGGCGTAATATGATTTTCTGATTTCCATTTACGCCTCCGTTAGAAAGGTAGGTCGTCGTTATCGTCAACCGGCACGAGGTCGTCGAGCCGTCTATGTCCCTGCTGGCGTTGAGCTCCTCCCCTTGCTGCGTTCCCTTGGAGTGCTGCCGTCTGCTGGCTCTCGCCTTTCGGGGTCAAGAATTCAACCTCACTCGCGACCACCTCGGTAGCGTATCGCTTTTGCCCCTCTACCTCATACGAGCGCGTTTGTAGCATACCCACAACCGCCGCCTTTTTACCTTTGGAAAGGTATTGCGCGCAACGGTCTGCAAGGTCGCGCCATGCTATAATATTGGGATAGTCTGCCTCGCGTTCGCCCTCGGAGTTTGTAAAGGTGCGGTTTACCGCGAGGGTAAACTTTGCTACCGATACGCCGCTGGGCGTTGTGGTGAGCTCCACATCTCGCACGAGGTTGCCTATCAAAATAACTTTGTTCATTTTGGTGATGTCCTCCTATTTTTTATAAATTCGGTCGTTGTCCGAAAAGTCCGGGTACCATATATCAAGGTGAGCCTTGACGCGCTCGAGCAGTTCTGCCCGGCGGGTAGTTTGGTCGAGCTCGCGGTGGCAGTTGCGGCAAAGTGTTACGATATTTTCCTCTATGCCGAGCCCACCCTGCGAGCGCGGGATATAGTGCGCCTCCGGCAGCCCGTGAGGGCTACCACACAAAACACACCTCCCGCCGTCCCGCTCGTAAACTGTTTTTTTGACTTTCGGAGTAATTGAAAGGGCTTTCGTTCGTTTGGATTTCATAAACGGGAGCCCTCCCAGCGCTGTTTCATTAGCTCGATTTCCTCCGGCGTTCGCGTTTCAATTTCGAGCTCTTTTGCGTCCGTTACGACGCTATCAATAAGCCGCGCCATTTGTTCCTTGTCGTAGGTGCTGCTGCCTTTGTAGGCGTGGAGCAATACGAAACCCTCGCGCTCCGCGCTGTCCAGCAGTTCGACGAGCCAGCCGTCGCCACGGGCACCCCATACCTCGGTAAAGAGTTGCACTGCCGCCGTGTTAATTTCCATAGCCTCAAAGACGCCTTGCTCGAGCACGTAACCGCGGTAAACGTCCAGCTTACTGCTGCCGACCTTTTGCGCGATTTTGTCGCACAACTGCCAAAAGTAATTATTTGCGTTAAGCGACCGCTTGGGCTTGTCGATATTCACCTCGATTTTGAGCCGCTCTTTGCCACTTGCAAGCGCCGTCTGCGCCGCAGCCGCGCATTGCCTTGCGGCGTACCTTTCCGAGCCCTCAACGGTAAAAGAAACAACGACGGCGCCGCGCTCGTCCGTGAGGCAATCTTTGTACTTTCCTATAAACGAGCCCAGCATATCAACCTCGCACGGTGATACGCACCGACGCCTTGACGGTTGAGGTCTTTACGTACTTTTGGGCAAGCTCCGGGTGCTCCTTTTTGAGGAGTTCGCCGTCTAAACCTTGGCGTACCGAGGGCGCCACGTATGTGATAAGCATTGACTTGTCGGCGGTTTCAAAGCTCTTTATACCTTGCGCCTCCATTGCTGCAATAAGCTGCGCCCTTATCTCGTTTGCGTTCGCCTCCGCCTCTTTCTTTGCTGCCTCTGCGACCTTAACGGCGCGCTCCGCTTGCTCTGCGGCTGCCAGTAACTCGCTCGGCACCATAAGCGTGCGGGGCTTGTAAATCTCGCCCTTGCGTTCACACTCGAGCAGCTTTTCGACCTCCTCGGCGGGGATATGCTCCAGCGGTATGTACTTGCTTTTCTCGCAAAGGTGGAAAACGTAAAACTCGTCGAATTTCTCACCGCTCAAACGCTCATAAAGCGAAAGCTGCCAGCGTACTGCCTCCTTGTCCACCGTTGTACCGGTCTTATAATCGGCAAGCACTTTTATGGTGGCTTTACCGGCGACGCGCT
>OFGN01001418.1_pt1 | contig 17088 bp, 16 predicted proteins | sample 1521821 | NCBI WGS metagenome assembly OFGN01 (sample SAMEA3504094, study PRJEB24116) | mouse gut metagenome | biome: mouse gut; feature: mouse-associated habitat; material: faeces | place: Denmark | collected 2011
GGATACGGTCTGTGCAACGAACACAGCCATGCAGGTATAAAGTTTAATGAGTTAGGGTGGTTAAACCTGAATCCCACCCTCTCCGCCATTTGGAAATTCCAAGACATCCGATAAAATCCGAAAAGCCCTTGAACCTGAACAGTTTGAGGGCTTTTTTGCGTCCTGTGCCGTCCGGTGAAATCCGATGAAAAACAGCAGCCAAACCGGACAACAAACTGGACAACTCGCCCGGACATGCTATTCTCCCCCAAAAGTTATCCGGTGAGGAGGGTCTTTTCGTGGTGTTAAGCGCAGTTACGGTAAAACAGGCAAAACCGAAAGAAAAAAATATGTCCTAAAGGATGAAAAGGGCCTCTACCTTGAAATTTCTCCAGCAGGGGGGAAGTGGTGGCGACTCAGATACTGGATGAACAAAAAAGAAAATCGCATTTCCCTTGGCGTCTACCCTGAAACGAGCCTTGCCGAGGCCCGCATACGACGTGATGAGGCTCGCCTCAAAATCTCCAAGGGAATCGACCCAGCTCTTGAGCGGAAGAAAATACAGCTTGAAGCATCAGGAGAACACCACTTTGAAAACATCGCCCGGGAATGGGCAAAAAAATTTTCCTCTACATGGTCGGAAGGCCATGCGGAATTGACCTTACGACGCCTCGAACTGAATATCTTTCCCTATCTCGGGAAGCGCCCCATCAACGAAATCACAGCATCAGAGCTGCTGACAACACTTCAACGGATCGAAAAACGTGGAGCTTTGGAAGTTGCCCGACGAGTGCGGGGCATTTGCTCCATGATCTTCCGTTATGCCGTTGCGTCAGGAATAGCGGAGCGCGATCCCTCTGCCGATCTGCTCGGCGCCTTGACTCCACCACCTAAAAGACATTTTGCTTCCATTACCGATCCCAAACGAGTCGGACAACTCTTAAGGGATATTGACAACTGCAAGGCATCATTCCCCGTTTACTGCGCGCTGCGCTTGGCTCCCTTGGTTTTCGTCCGTCCCGGCGAATTGAGAAATGCCGAATGGAACGAGATCGATTTTGGAGCCAAAGAGTGGCGCATTCCCGCTCATAAAACCAAAATGAAAAGTACGCATATCGTGCCGCTTTCTCAGCAGTCACTCAATATCCTTAAAGAGCTATACCAACTTACTGGATCGGGACAATATGTCTTTCCTGCCGTGCGGACTTCCAGCCGTCCCATGTCGGAAAACACCATTTTGGTGGCATTAAGAAGAATTGGCTATGAAAAAGGAGAAATGACAGGTCACGGCTTCCGTTCAATGGCTTCAACGCTACTGAATGAGCAAGGCTGGAATCGTGACGCGATAGAAAGACAGTTAGGACACTCTGAACGAGACAAGGTACGTGCAGCGTATAACTACGCTGAGTTTTTGCCTGAACGCCGAAATATGATGCAGGCGTGGGCTGATTATTTAGATAAATTAAGAGGATGATATGGCAGATTTAGTTATAGATACTGGATACAAAAAAAGATTTGCTAAAGAGTCTCTTTTATCCTTACCTGAATTAATGCTACGATGGCCATTCCAATGCTTTCTAAAAATTCCTTTTCAATTATTCAACAAAAGATTGATTTCATATTTTTTATTAGAAAATCATACTTCAACAAATGGAGAACAAATTGTTCAAGTATGCAAAACAATAGACGGACACTTTTCTCTATCTTTTATCATTTCATTTTTTGGAAGTTTTGTATTTAAAATAAAAAATATAGAAAAGGAACCCACCGGCATAGCCGGTGGTTCTTCATATGCGCCTGTAAGGCTCTGTTACCAGCAGCGCCCTAACAGGCGCATAACGATCTGGCATTGGCATTTCTGTTACTTGCGGCCCGTAAACGGGCTGCCCGGGTAGGGAAGGGAAAGTTGTGTGCCTACTTTGTCTTCTTCAAGTTGTTTCCGTATGTAATCCTTTATCTTTTCCTTGTTCTTTCCTACCGTGTCCACAGAGTATCCACGGCACCAGAATTCGCGATTGCGGTATTTGAATTTCAGATCACCAAATCGTTCATAGAGCATCAGGCTGCTCTTGCCCTTTAGATAGCCCATAAAGCCTGATACGCTCATCTTGGGCGGTATTTCAAGCAACATATGTATGTGATCCGGGCAACATTCCGCTTCAAGAATCGCCACCCCTTTCCATTCACATAGTTTGCGCAATATCTCACCAATTTCACGCTTCTTTTCGCCGTAGAAAACCTGCCTGCGATATTTCGGGGCAAATACCACATGATATTTGCAGTTCCATTTGGTGTGAGCTAAGCTTTGAACGTCACCCATTGTGACCTCCTTTTGATTTGTTGCCGCTTGCAGTTGCCAGACCGCGAGTTGTTGCTAACAAATCAAAAGGAGTTTTTATAACATAGGCAAAGCTTTAAGCTTTTAAGAACCTCCCGCCTAGCGGGAGGTTTTCTTCCATACAAAAAAGGCCCGTCTGCCAAAGACGGGCCTTTGAACATGCGGGCCGAAGGGCCTATTTGCCGAACCACTTCTCGTTGATCTGCCGTTCGATGCCCTTCTCGCGGACGGCCTTGATGCCCGCATTGAGCTTTTCGGCCAGTTCCTTGTCGCCCTTGCGCAGGGCGAAACCGTAGAATTCCGCTTCCCCGGTGACGAGGCCGATGTGGAACTTGTCGCGGTATTCTTCCTTGGTGTTGGCGTAATACTTGGCGACGGGATCATCGCACATCACGGCGTCAAGGTTGCCTTTGGCAAGGTCCTCGAAGGCCAGCCCGACCTCGTCGTAGGTCTTGACGACCATCTTTACGCCCGACTTGGGAATGGTCTGCACGATGGCGGACGTGCCGATCTGCCCGCCGACCTTCTTTCCGGCCAGTTCATCGAGGCTCTTGATCTCCTTGCCGAGCGGCAGGACCACGGCCTGATGCAGTTCATAATAAGGATCGGTGAAGAGCATGGCCTTCTTGCGCTTGTCCGTGATGCTCACGGAAGCGGCGATGACGTCCACCTGATTCGAGGCGAGGGCGGCGAAAATGCCGTCCCAGGCGATATTCTTGACCTGCACGTCAAAACCGGCTTCCTGTCCCACGGCCTTGATGTAGTCGATGGAAAAGCCGACGATTTCCTTGTCCTTGTTCAGCATTTCATTGGGCGGGAAGGTCGGGTCGGAAGCCACGACAAGCGGTTTTCCAGCCAGCGCGACCGACGCGCACAAAAGCAGGGACAGCAGGGATACGCACACAATACGGAACATGTTTCCTCCAAAAGAGTCGAAGGGACCGGGCCGCACGCCTTGCGGGGCGGCTGCATTCTCAGCCAAAGAAAGCTGATGCTATCCTTTTTTTACGGAAAATGTAACCCATGGGCGCGTCTTTCCGGCAAAAGGCTCCTCTTCCCGTTTTTCATTCCGCCCGCGTTCCTGAGGCCGAAACATGACGCTTACGGCAATGGCCGCCCTCAGCTCCGCCAGAGAAAAGCCTCATCCCCGGCAAGCGGCCTGCCGGGGATGAGGTTTCTCTCTGTCAGGCCACGGCTTGCCGGGCTTGCCAGCCGCCTCCCCTTCCTCTAAGCTGGCTCCCCTCCAAGACCCGGGAAGGCGGCAGCCCGCCTTCATCCATAGGGGCTTCGGCGCGGCTTCCCTGCAAGGCTCCGATACGCCGGGAAGGACGCCGGGCCTTTTCTATCCAAGGACGGAATCATGCAACAGACCATCTATCTGGTCGGACCGCGCGCCGCCGGAAAAACGACGTTCGGCAGAGCCCTTGCCCGACGGCTTGGCCGCGCCTACGTGGATACGGACGTCCATCTCAACGAAACGACGGGCGAAAGCGTGGCGGACATCGTAGCTCGCGAAGGCTGGGAAGGCTTCCGACGCCGCGAAAGCGCAGCCCTGCGCGAAACCACGGCACCAGATACCGTCGTCGCCACAGGGGGGGGCATGGTCCTCGATCCCGAAAACCGCCGCTTCATGCGCGACCACGGCATCGTCCTCTACCTGCGCGCTCCCGCCTCCGTGCTCGCGGCCCGGCTTTCCGCCAGCCCCAACGCGGCCCAGCGGCCCTCGCTCACGGGAAAATCCATCATCGAAGAAATCAGCGAGGTGCTGGCCGTTCGCGAAGTCCTGTATCAGGACGCGGCCACCCACGTGCTCGACGCCGCGGCCACACAGGAAGCCCTGCTGGCCGAGGCCCTGTCCCTTCTCACGGAAGACGGGCGGGAATCGCTGTCCCCCTGTGGGCATTCCTCATCCACAACCGTTCAGTCATAAAACGTCCCTTCTCCTCTCCGCTTGAGGCCATCCAAAAAGGATGATGGGAATGACGGCGTTACATCCTGACCGTTTCACAACATGCCCCATTATGAGAGGGTAGAAACGTCTCCTGCCGTATGCTTCTTTTCTTCGTTGAGTATGCGGTGAAAAGGGAAATGGGTTAAGCAGAACGGGAATGCCAGCGTTTCGATGGTTTCCGGACAGGGAGCACCAGCATCTCCTCGATGCGAAACGCCCGGCTGGGGCTGGTGGGTCGAGACGGAAACACGGCTTGGAGCGGAAAAGTTCCCGTTATAAAAGTGAGAGAACCAGACGAGCGGAAACACAACCTCAGGCGATGAAAAGCTCCACACCGGCCTCGTGGAGCAGGTTTTCCCAGTGCGGGGCAAGAGGGCCGTTGGTGAACAGGGCGTTGATGTCGGAAAGGTGGGCCACCCGCACCATCGCGGGGCGGCCGAATTTGGAGCTGTCCGTGACCAGAAAAACGCGGCGGGAGCACTCGATGATGGTCCGGGCCACGGCCACTTCACGATAATCGTAGTCCAGCAGGTTCCCTTCCTCATCAATCCCCGAAATGCCGATGATCCCGTAATCCACGCGGAACTCCCGGATGAAACGCTCCGCGCTGGCCCCCACGATGCCGTTGTCGCGGTGGCGCACCGTGCCGCAGGCTACGATGACGTCAAAGGTGGCGTTGCGCGCGCAAATGGATGCCACGTTGAGGCTGTTGGTCACGACGCGCAGGTTGGCGTGCTCAAGAAGGGAACGCGCGGCTTCTTCCGTTGTGGTCCCGATGTTGATGCACACGGAGACGCCGTCCGGGATGTGCGCGGCAAGAAGCGAGCCGATACGCCGCTTTTCGTCAAGGCGTATGCCCTTGCGCTCGTCGTAGACGATATTCTCCGAGCCGGAAACCATGCCCGCGCCGCCGTGGAACCGCTGTACCTTGCCTTCAACGGCCAGCGCGTTGATGTCCTTGCGCACGGTCTGCGGCGTCACTTCAAAGGTACGGGCCAGTTCCTCGATGGTGGCGTAGCCGCGGGCGGACAGGAATTCCTGCAGGGCTTGATGGCGCGCGGAAGTTTTGCTCATGGTTCCCCCTTTCTTCACCGCCGCTTGTATCCTGTTTCGCCATTTGATTCAACGGGGTGCCGCAAAAGGCCTTTTGCCGAGCGCGGAAGCCCGCCTGCAACGGTGACGCCGCCTCCCTGCGGCTGCCTTCATCGTCATGACCGGGGCGGCCTCTCGCGGTCGGGCCCCATAAACAGGCTCAGTTCCGGCGTCGCGTCGTCTGCTATCCCGCGTAAACGTCCCCCGCGAGGCGTCTGGACAGCCGGGCCGTCTCGCCGTATGTTCATCGGCCATCCACGATTGAAGGAAGATGCCATGCTCGACAAAAAATGCTTTGTTCTCGACCTCGACGGCACGGTCTATCTCGGCGACATCCCCATCCCCGGGACGGTGGACTTCATCCTCCGACACCGCGACGCCATTGATTTCTATTTCCTCAGCAACAACACGTCCAAGGCCCCGGCCACCTATATACGCAAGCTGGAACGGATGGGCATTCCGGCCACGCTCGATCACATCCTCTCGCCCGTCACGCCGCTCGTCGCCCACCTGCGGGAGGCGGGCATCCGCACGGTCTATCCCGTCGGCAACCGTGATTTTGTGGCCTGCCTGCGCGAGCGGATGCCGGAACTGAACGTGCTCCCCTACGATACGTCCGAAGGGGCGGAAGCCGTGGTGCTGGCCTACGACACCGAACTGACCTACGAAAAGCTGAGCCACGCCGCACTGTTGCTACAAAGGCCCGAGGTCGCCTATCTCGCCACTCACCCCGATCTCGTCTGCCCTTCCCCGCAAGGCCCCCTGCCCGATGCGGGCAGCTTCATGTCTCTTTTTGAAACGGCTACGGGCCGCCGCCCCGAACACATTTTCGGCAAGCCCGATCCCGCCGTCCTCGGCGCGCTCCTGCAAACCTATGACCGCAAGGACATGGTCATGATCGGCGACCGCCTGAGCACAGACAAGAAACTCGCTGAAAACGCGGGCATCGACTTTATCCTCGTCCTCAGCGGCGAGGCCAAGGCCAGCGATCTCCCCGGCCTTGAGCGCCAGCCCACACTGGTGGTCGAGCATCTGGGGCAATTGGAGACGCTCTAGGGTTTCTTTACACCCGTCAGGGAAAAATCGCTTTTTCAGTGGAATGCTTCGCCTCCCGCGAGGAGGCGGCTTTCTGCGAAGCCCCTATGCGGAGTGAGGATACAGAGGACAATCTGAACAGGTCCTCGGCGCAGAGCCGTCCTCCTCTCCCTGAGGCGTCCGCCGTCTTCATCTCCCTTGGCGGAGAGGTGCTCTTACCGTCGTAGAGACGTGCTCTTGCCGTCAGGGAAACCACCTCGCACCAAGAAAGAAGAAGTAGCGCGGCCCGTTCCTTCGGCCTCAATGCCCCGCAACTCTGCACTTGGCCTTTACCCCGGACCCCATACGCACGAAACGGGCCGCTTTCCTCTTTTGGAAAGTGGCCCGCCGCTGCCTTTTCTGGAGTTTTTCCGACCTAGTGAGTCATTTGACCCATATGGCCGTCCATCGAGTCATCCTTCGCATTATCCACGGCGCGCACGGCGCCGAGGCCCTGCGAGTCGCCGGGTTCGGCGGGACCGCCGGTAGCCTGCGTTTCATGGACATGGGCCTGCTCTTCGCGGGCGTTGGCAAGGGCGGCCTGCAACTTGGCCTCATCCTCATGGGAGAGGGAAGACTGGAGGACGGTGCCGCCCGTGCCGCGCAGGGCGTCGAGGACCTTGTCGGTGAGGTCGGAATCGACCAGCACGAACAGGGCGGACGTGCCCGGCGTCAGGTTTTCGGCCAGCTGCTTCATAAAATCGTCATTGATGCCCACGTCGCTCAAAGCCCCGGCCACCGCACCGGCCCCGGCACCGACCACGAGGCCCAGCAGCGGGTTGAGGAAGATGAGCCCGATGAGCACGCCCCAGAAACCGCCGCCCACCGCTCCGCTGGCGGTAAGATTGTACATCTGGTGCAGCTTGATTTTGCCGTTCTGCTTCTTCTCGACGACGACCGCGTCCTCAAGGGAAACAAGGTACGTCTTCTGCATCTTCAGAAAGGCAAGGCGGACTTCTTCGGCCTTGTATTCGTTGTCATACGTCACGGCAATCAGTTTACGCATGGAAAACCTCCTGGTTCGTAATGTGCCTTGGCCCCAAGGTGCCGTGAACCACTGGAAAGCTCCATTATATGTTTCCTGAGTTTTCTTAGAGCCTTGTGCGTCTGAGGACCGCTTTTCCGCCGTGCGCCGTCAGCACGGGAATATACCCTCCGCGCCTGCATTTGCGCCGCTCTCCGACGCCGGGGCCACGTTCCCGCAGGGGGGCGGCGCCTTTTACCCCCTTTCAACAGCGTCCCGGTCACGAAAAAACGGAGATAAACACCAAGGCAGGGCGGCCACAGCTTCACGGCGCGCAGGCCCCCGGGTCTGTTCGGGCGTTCTTGAAAAAGGCGGGCCTGAGCGCAGCCCTCTGCCTTTCTTCTTGGTCGAGCCCCGGGCGCGGATGGCCACTCGTCGCCCTGCGGGGCTTTTTTATGGTCGCACTGGCAGGATTGACGCGATTAAAGGGCGCATCCGCCCCGCCTTCCCGTCCCGGCATCTTGATTATCACCTCGTTTTCTTGCATGCTGAACTCGCTGCGCACAGCCCTTCCGCCCGGGCAAAGCCGCCGCAAGGCGGAATGGGAAGGCGGGGCCGCGCCCAGACGATCAGCATTTGAACCGAGGAGAAGCCATGTCCGCTTACGCTGAAATCTGTTCCCTGTTCGAAGCCCGGCAAAAAATGGAAGAGGAATACTCCACCGCCGCCTACACCCAGCTCCTGACCTTCGTCGAGCTGTTCGAGTTCTATATCGGCTGCGAAACCAAGGAGCGTGTCGTTCCGCTGCGTATCGACGAGGACGGCCTTCCTCTCCCTGACCAGACCGCACCCTTCCGCTTCGTGGATCACAAGCTGATCGCCGCCGCCTGCGTGTACACGGAAGACAAAAGCGCCTTCGTCCACATCCCCCTCAGCGTCAAGCCGCTGTCGCTGGTGGAATGTTTCCTTGAAATCGGCTATGGAACGGACGGCGTAAAGCAGTTCCACGTCAATTTTTCCTATGGCGCCATCGGCATGAAGCAGTCCGGGAGCGATAACGCCCTCTCCTATCTCGAAGCCATGTTCCGGGAAAAGGTCGCCTCCGATGCCTTCCGCCTTGAGGATACCCCTCCAACCGAAAGCGAATAAGGCGAAGCGGGTTTTCCCCGCCCACGCCGCGAGGAAAACCCGCCATGCCTCAAGAATCCGAGAAAAAAATATTGCATCCCGAACAGGCGGTGCAGGCCGCCTGCCTTCTCTTCGAGCTGAACACCCGCGAGCAGGACATCCTTGAAATGGCCGACCGCGCGGGCATTCCCCATGCCGACGCCCCGGCGCGCGAGGCCCTTGTGCGCGAGTGGTACGGTTTCGTCCACGCCGCCGTAGTCTACGGCCTCATGGCGCAGGCCCCCAACCTTGTCATGGCCGAATACCTGCGCAGCACCCGCACTCTGCTGAAACAGACGGCGGGCTATTCCCCGGAAGCCATCGAATCCTTCATCGACGAAACCTTCTCCGGCTATATCCGCCTCATGGCCCAGAACAAGCAGAAGCTCTGCCCCGCCCTCTTCTATCAGCGCCTGCTTGGGACGGAATCGCTCGAATCCCTGCCCGCCGAGCGGGTCGCTTTCCTTTCAGGCATGATGGCCATTACCATGTGCGCCGTGCTGGACAAGTTCGCGCAGTACGACTTTGCCGCGGAATAACAAGGAAAAAGCCGCCCGATAAGGGCGACGTGAGCGGGGTGCGCGACAGCGGCAAGGTATTCTCCGGGCGAACAGTGCCGCCGTTTGCAACGGGGATCGCGCGCGACATCCGCAAGACTCAGCCCCGGAGGGGAGGCGCTCCCCGTCTCGGAGGAAACTCCCCACAGGCGGCAGCGTCTCTCTATGGAAGCTGCTTGATTGTATGAATAAAAAGGCTGTTGCGGACTTTTGTATTCAGCAGACCCACGATGGCGAAAGCTCCCCAAGTAGCCTTGTGGGATAAGGGCCGCCTCGGAAGCCCCCTTTTCGTCCGGTGGCATGAAGGAAGGAACAGCGGGATGCCTTTCCTGAATAAAGATCGGCAGGACGCGAGGAAGGACGGCACGGCCTAAGGATTCGCGCCTCTGCCCTCGTCCTCACCTGCTTCGTCCACTTCACCCAGTTCCACTAGCGCGACGCGGGCGGCTTCCTGCTCGGCGCGCTTGAGCCCGGGGCCGCTGGCGCGGAAACGCCGCCCGTCCGGGAGGTCCACCCGCACGGCGAAAATCTTGGCGTGCTCCGGCCCCCGGCTGTCCTCAAGCGTGTACACGGGAAGGCCCTTGCTCAGGCGCTGCGTGGCTTCCTGCAGCTTGGTCTTGAAGTCCTTGCGCCGCACCTTGGCCGCGCTCTTGGGCCACAGTTCGGCATAGAGGCGTTCGACAACGGCCCGGGCACTGTCGATGCCGCCGTCGATGAAGACGCCGCCGAAAACGGCCTCCATCGCGTCCGAGAGCATGGAATCGCGCTGGCGGCCTCCCTGATTTTCCTCGCCCTTGGCCAGACGCAGGCAGGCGTCGAGATGCAGGCCGCGCGCGATGACCGCCAACGTCGCCTCGTTGACAAGGCTTGAGCGCAGCCGGGTCAGCTCGCCCTCGCGCGCCTCCGGGAAACGGCGGAAAAGCTGGGCGGAAACGGCGATCTCAAGCACCGCGTCGCCCAGAAACTCAAGGCGCTCGTTATGCGCGTTGCCCGCCGCGTGCTCGTTGGCCCACGAGCTGTGCGTCACGGCCAAAAGCAGCAACGACTCATCCTTAAACCGATAGCCTATCTTGTCCTGCAACACGTCCAGCGTCATGGCATGGCCCTATTTCGATACGGGAATTCAAATGTCTCCGGCGTCCCTATCATGCCTCGGTGGGCAAGGCAACCGCGCTAAAGCCGCGCGCCTCAAGGGGCTCCCCGGCAATCAAACCTTGACAGCGTATGCGAGAGCCCCTACCTTCACCGGACATTCGACAGCAAGGAGCGTATAATGTCCAAACCCATCCGCTTGTTCAAACTCGTCACCGGCGAGCTGGTCCTCGGCAAGTTCGACGAAGAGGCCAATGTGCTCGAAGACGTGGCGATCATTCAGGTCGTTCCCACCCAGCAGGGTGTTCAGATGATGATGCTTCCCTACGGCTACCCCTTCGAGCAGGAATTCAAGGGTACCATTTCCGGCAAGCACTTCATGTACGAATACAAGCGCCTTCCCGACGATCTGGAAACCAAGTATCTGGAAGCCTGCACCAACCTCACCCTGTCCAGCGGCGGCCTCGGCGCGCCCGCGTCCCCGCTCATCAAGTAAGGCCATCCCCTTTCCGCCTCAAAGCGCCCCCATTCCGTCCCGGCCCGCGCCGGAACCGATGGGGGCGCGGCGTTCCTCTCAACCTCCCCCGCCCCTCATGAAAGAACTCCTCTCCCTGCTGCCCCGGCCCAGCCACTACATCGGCACCGAGGAAGGCTCGGTCCACAAGGACCCGGCCTCCGTGCGCCTGCATTGCGCGCTGGCCTTCCCGGACCTCTACGAGGTGGGCATGTCCTACCTCGGCCACAAGATACTGTATACCATCCTTAATGATCGGGACGACGTTTTCGCCGAGCGCGTCTTTGCGCCCTGCGCCGAAAGCGGCAAGCTGCTGCGCGAGCACGGCGTGCCGCTGGCCACGCTCGAAAGCGATACCGACATTGCGGCTACGCATATGTTCGCCTTTGCCGTCACCCACGAGCTGTGCTTCACCAACGTCCTGTACATGCTCGATCTGGCGGGCATCCCGCTGCGGGCGGCGGACCGGGGGGATGATCTTTTCCGCTGGCCGCTCATCGTGGCGGGCGGCGGCTGCGCCATTGCCGCCGAACCGCTCGCGCCGTTCATGGACCTCCTGCTGCTCGGCGAGGGCGAGGAAATGGTGCCCGAGCTTTGCGACCTGATCATCCTGGCCCGCGCCGAAGGCTGGAGCCGCTCACGCCTTATCCGCGAAGCCGTCGCCATTCCGGGCATCTATGCGCCTTCCCTCTACGCGCACGATGCCACGGGCGCGCTCAAGCCGTTGTGCGAAGGCCTGCCCACGCCGGGACGCCGGATCGTCGCGGATTTCGACACGGCGGCCTACCCCGAGCGGCAGGTCGTGCCCTTCGGCGCGGTGCACAACCGCCTGAGTCTCGAAATCGCGCGCGGCTGCACGCGCGGCTGCCGCTTCTGTCAGGCGGGCGTACTCTACCGCCCTTCCCGCGAGCGCAGCCTGCCCAATCTGGAAAAAATCCTCGAAAATTGCCTCAACGATACGGGTTTTGACGACGTCTCCTTCCTCGCCCTCAGCGCCGGGGACTTTTCGGCCCTGAAGACGCTTTTTCTGGGCACCATGGACCGTTGCGAGGCGGAACAAATCTCCGTCTCCCTGCCTTCCCTGCGCGTGGGCTCCATCGACGACGACATCATGCGCCGTCTGGCGGGTATCCGCCGCACCGGAGCCACCCTCGCGCCCGAGGCGGGCAGCCAGCGCCTGCGGGACATCATCAACAAGGGCGTGACCGAGGAAGGGCTCATGCTGCACGTGCGCAAGCTCTTCGAGCATGGCTGGCAGCAGGTGAAGCTTTATTTCATGATTGGTTTGCCCGGCGAAACGCAAGAGGACATCGAGGCCATTGTGGACCTCTGCCGCAAGGTGCGCGACGCGGCGGGCCGGGGGATGCCCCGCCTGCAAGTGACCGCGGCCATTTCGCCTTTCGTGCCCAAATCGCACACTCCTTTCCAGTGGGAGCCGCAAATCACGCTGGAGCAGGTGCGGGAACGCATCTTCTATCTGCGCGACGCCTTCAAGCAGGAGAAATGCCTGAAACTGCGCTGGCACGAGCCGGAAATGAGCTTCCTTGAGGGCATCCTCTCGCGCGCGGACCGCCGTATCGCGGACGTAGTCGAGAAAGCCTACCGTAAGGGGGCCGTCTTTTCGAGCTGGGTGGAGCATTTCAGCCTTGAGCCGTGGCTTGAGGCCCTCTCCGAATGCGGGCTGACCGCCGAGGAATACACCGGGGCCCGCTCTCTTGACGCCCCGCTGCCGTGGGATCATCTGAACGCCGGGGTTTCGCGCGACTTCCTCCTCCGCGAGCGCCGCCGGGCCTTTGAAGGGAAGGTAAGCGAGGATTGCCGCTACGCCGCCTGCCGCCACTGTGGGGCCTGCGACACCGCCGCCGGGCCTTCCCTCCTGCCGCGCACGCCCGGCCTCGACGAAGGGACGCACCATAACAGCCTGAATTTCCCCCAGCGCGATCAGCAGGAGCATCAACCCACTCTGGATGAGAATGGCCGCCTCCTTATGCCTCCCAAGCCGCCCAAGGCCACCGAGCCCCCGGCCATCAACGCCGCGCTGGCCGTCAAGGCCGTGCGTTATCGCGTCTGGCACACCAAGGAGGCCGAAGCTGCCTATATCAGCCAGCTTGAATTGCAATCGCTCCTTGAGCGCGCCATGCGCCGCGCCCGTCTGCCCATGGCCTTTTCGCAGGGCTTCCACCCCCTGCCGCTCATCTCCTTCGGGCGGGCCCTGCCCGTGGGTGTGGAGAGTCAGGCGGAGTGGTTCTCCATTGTCCTGCGCGAGCCTCTCGGGACCACGGAGGTGATGAAGCGCCTTGCCCCCCGGATGCTCAAGGGGATGCGCCTCGACCGACTGGAAGCCATCCCTGTCAACGACAAGTCCGTGGGTGCGGTGCAGGAAACCTTTTCCGTCCGCTTCACGGGGCCGGACAAGGCGCGCTTTATGGAGGCGTGGAACGGCTTCGCGGCGTCGGAATCCTTCCTCTTCACCCGCGAAACCAAGAAAGGGCCGCGCACAGCGGACATCCGTCCCCTTTTCGAGGTCATCGAGTGGGACGAGCACGGTACGCTCTACCTTGTGACCGACTGGTCCCAGACCTACATCTCCCCCATGACGCTCGCCCGGGCAATCACCCCGTGGGCTGAGACCCACCAGTTGAAGATCATGAAGCTTTCGCAGATGTTCGCGTAAAAGATTGAGATGATGATTGGGGAGGGGAAGGAGAAACTTTCTGAAGAAGGGGGGAGCACCCCCACGTTTCCCCTTCCCCTCCCCAAACCTGCGGCTCGCGCCCTCCCCATCCCCTTCAAAGACTTTTGACCTTATCGAATCCCTCTTGGCCGCTTTCCCTGCGGGTGGAAGGCGGTTTCTTCCTTTTTGGGCGAAAGAACGTTCCTTTAGAGGCGTCTTTTCAGATAGACCATATCAACGAGCTGCTTTCCATCTTCATATATGGCATGGTCGTAATTATCAGTAAAGAAGTTTTTAACGATATGCGATCTCTCAAAGCCGCACGTTTCATAAAAATAAAGTGTGCCGGGGACATCACCTGTCCCTACATATAAATCCTTCCCTTTGTCCTTATAGGAATCGACAATACAAGATATGAGCTTGCTGCCATATCCTTGCCGTTGATATTGAGGAACGGTAACCATATTCTTGATTTCATAAACGCCGGGTTCTTCTTCCGTAACAACGCATAGGGCTTTAAGGTCATCATCACACAAGGCAAACATATCACCGCGATACAGATATTTTTCTATCATGTTTATCTGTTCATCAGCAATAATCAGCAAATCCATGTACTTCGTTTTATCGTTATCCGCTATTTTTACAATTTTCATATATTTTTTCCATTTTATTGCTAACAGTAAAAATAGGATAGTCTATTTTTCCTTTCAACTCACGGCATAGAAAGGCTAAAAGTAAATGAAAAAGGTTGTACTTTATATAACAATGGGTTTTATTCTGCCCTTAGCCGCTGCATTCGGAGCTTACACCTATATTGATGGATTAGCCTCTGGATGGGGGTCCGGTCGACAGGCGTATACTTGGAATTTGATCGTTCATTCATACGATGAACTTATGTCGGATAAAGGCAATACGGCACATTTGGAGTATGTTTTTCAAACAAGATTACAAGCTAGCTATAAAATGAAAGCTACAGTACATTTTAATACTGTAACGGAAAAAGATACGTACATTACTGTAACTATAAGGGATGTGAAGGTGCCGCAGGAGGCGACGCCAGAAACGTTTGACCCCGAGTGGCATATAAAGAATGCTGAAAATCGTATTGATGATACGTTTTTACCTCTAAAAAATCAATCTTGGAGTATAACATTACAACAAAAAGAGGGGATTATGAATCTTATTAGAGAACAGGTTCCTTTTATTGAAAAGTCAGATATAACCATAATTGATAATAGAGGGAAATCTGAATAAAAAATCGCGCGTCCAACAGTGCGGACCGCGCGATTTTTTGTGACACGGGAATGTTACCAATGTGTCACCCAATCCCGGATCAGGGCCTGTCCCGCTTCCCGGGCGCTTATGCCCACACGCTTGCTTTCCTGCCGCCAGCGCCGTGGGTCGATGGCCGCGTGCGAGAGCTCGCAGGCATGGCCGATGAGCCAGCTTTCCAGCCGATCCACGTCGGCTTCGGGGTGGAATTGCAGGGCAAGGACACGGTTGCCGATACGGAAGGCCTGATGGGGCGTCATGGGTGTGGAGGCCAGCAGTTCGGCCCCTTCGGGCAAGTCGAAAACGTCGCCGTGCCAGTGCAGAACGGGCAGATAGCCATCAAAAAAACGCAGAGGCGAAGCCTTGCCCGCCTCGGTCAGCTCAAGGGCGCCCCAGCCGATTTCCTTTTCCTTGCCCGGATAGACGCGGGCGTTGAGCACGGCGGCGATAAGCTGCGCGCCGAGGCAGATGCCGAGCAACGGCTTGCCGGAAACGAGCCGTAGCCGGACAAGTTCCTTTTCCCGCTCCAGTATGGGATAGAGCACCTGATCGTACACGCCGATGGGCCCCCCCAGGACCACGGCGAGATCAGCATCCAGCCATTCCTCTTCCGTAGGCGCGGCCCCTACCGGACAGTAACGTATGGAAAAACCCTCCGCCTCCAGCACGGGCGCGAAGGCTCCCAAGTCCTCAAAGGCGACGTGCTGCATCGCAAGACAGTGCTTCATCGGCCTCCTCCTGCGCCGTCCCATCTGAACCGGCGGCACGGCTTTCTTTTGAACTTTATTGAATTCCGTACGTTTGGCAAGAGGCAAAAAAGGACCCCGCCCCCTCTCCTCCGGCGCTGGTTTTCCGTCTCCGTTTTGCCTATGCTGCGCCTGCGGGAACAGGGGCGGCACCTTTGTTTCTTGAGCGTCTGAGCCGGAAAGAAGAGAATCCGAAGAGGGATGTGCTGGCTGGCGCTTACCGTCTACGGGGGCGGAAACGTAGCGCAAAGGGAACCGCGCCGCAGCCACCCTTGCCGCGCACGGAGAAAACTTTTCCTCAAAAAAAAGAAGCGTACGGACCGAGGCGCGGGACGGCACGCCTCTTCACAACCCTAGGAAAGGAATACGTTTATGAAACGCATATTGGTCATGCACGGGGTCAACCTCAACATGTTCGGCAAGCGCGATCCCAAACATTACGGCACGGAAACGCTTGAGGACATCAACAAAAAAATCAGCATGTTGGCCGAAACGCTCGGGGTGGAGGTTACCTTTTTCCAGTCGAATCATGAAGGCGACTTCGTGGAAAAAATACAGGAGGTGCACGGCGACGGAACCGACGGCATCATCATCAACGCCGGGGCGTGGACGCACTACAGCTACGCCATCATGGACGCGCTGGCCATCCTGCACATTCCCGCCGTCGAGGTGCACATGTCCAATGTGCACGCGCGCGAACCTTTCCGTCACTTCTCCGTGCTGTCGGGCGTGACCCGGGGTTCCATCGCCGGTTTCGGGGCGGACAGCTACCTGCTCGGCCTGCGCGCCGTGGTGGATTTGCTGGAAGGGGAATAGGATAGGAAAACTACACCACAAAAAAGCGCCCTGCGTTGTGAAGCGTCCCGGGGCACGCCGACGCCTTGAAAAAAACGGGGGAAACGCCCTTGCGAACGTTTCCCCCGTCTTGGATCATAGTTTCCGGTCCAGTTGCCGTTTCCACCAGTGCAGGCCAAGGCAGAGCACCGCGGCAGTTTCCCAGCGCAAAACACGCTCCCCGAGCGTAGCGGGCAGGAACCCGGCCTCGGCAAGGCGGGAGACTTCCCGCTCGGTAAAACCGCCTTCCGGTCCGACCACGCAAAGCGTGCGCCCGGGCTGGCCGAGCGTCTCCGGGGTAAGGGCCATCACCGACTTGTGGCCGCTTTCCACCAGCACATGCCGATGCTCGCACCCGCTTTCCTCGGCCAGCGCAATCAGCTCCTCCACCCCACCGGGCAAGGTGCGCAGTTCAGGCAGCCACGGATTGCGGCACTGTTTGGCTCCGGCCACAAGCTGGCCGTGCCACGATTCCTTGATGTCGGAAGGGACGGGGAACTGGCTGCGCTCGGGCTGCCACAGCCAGATGCCGCTGGCCTCGAATTCGACGGCCTTCTCAAGAATCCAGCCCCGCCGCGCGGCCTTGGTCCAGCCCGCCGCCAAAATGACCTTGGACTCGGGTTCGGGATAGGACCACTCGTCAACAAACTCCAGAAGGACGGTCTTCGCGTTCTTTTTGTACGGGGCCACGCGAAAACGCCCTTCGCGGCCTTTGCCGTCGAGCACCCGCACTTCCTCGCCTTCCCGGATGCGCAGCACGCGGGTCAGGTGATGGCTCTCGGCGACGTCCAGTTCATAGGGCTCGCGCCACTGTTCAGGCTCCAAAAAAAAGGT
>OFGN01001419.1_pt1 | contig 17084 bp, 20 predicted proteins | sample 1521821 | NCBI WGS metagenome assembly OFGN01 (sample SAMEA3504094, study PRJEB24116) | mouse gut metagenome | biome: mouse gut; feature: mouse-associated habitat; material: faeces | place: Denmark | collected 2011
GGGAACGCGGGACAACTTTCGGATAGATGCGGAGGGCAGCGACAAACGGTACAATTTCTCTCTGCTGGCCGCTGACCCAAAGTGTTCCCGGCTGGCTGTGGCGGAAAGCCCCATTGACGCCCTCTCCCTGGCTACGCTGGTGAAGCTGTCCGGGGGTGAGTGGCGGGACAGCCATTACCTATCTTTGGGCGGGACCGCGCCTCGCGCCATGATTCAATTCCTCCACGATCATCCCCACGTTACCCAGGTGAGCCTATGCCTGGACAATGACAAGGCCGGGATGCTGGGTATGGAGCGATTGGAACAGGCCATTCGGAAGGACCCGGAACTGTCCCAGCGGGTGAAGCTGATTTACCGCAATCCGCCACCTGCGGAACACGGGAAAGACTACAATGAATTTCTCTGCGCCCATATCCAGGCGGTGCGGCAAAAGCAGTATCAGCGGGAGGGAGCACGGTAATCGCCTATTTGATTTCCGGTTCCAGCGAAGCAAATTCCGGTGAGTTGAAAAAGTCGATGAGCGTAATGTCCAGCCCATCGCAGATTTTCTTTATCGTCAGAATTTTGGGGTCTTGACTTCTACCATACAAAATATTTTTCACCGAGGACGGCGGTAAAGCGGACAGGGTAGCAAGTTTGTTGATGGTAATGCTACGCTCCGCGCATAAATGCAAAATTCTATCCCGAATAGCTGACACAGTATCCATAGCAAAATCCTACCCTTTTTCTTTCAGCATACTAAAATGCTCTTGAAAAAGTAGGCTACCCATGCTACTATTTAGGCTATACATAGCCTGTACAACCAGAAGCCAGAGAGAACAGAGGGCGAGGAATGACCGCCCATGCGGTCATTCCTCGCCCTCAATCTTAACAATGTCTACCGCTGATTCCAGAAGCAAATTGATAATCTCGTTGCGGGAGCGATTTGCGGTTTTTGCCAGAGCGTCCAGCCGTTCAATCAATTCGTCTTTCATGCGAACGGATACAACCTTGTGTCCATCATCTCCCCTGCGGACAGACTTCTTCTTGATTTTGATTTCCTCTGCCATGCTGCCACCTCTCTTGTAGTTGTAGTTTAGCTTGACAGGGATAATTTTAGTATATTATAATGTTGTAGTTTCAATAGACTATAATTATATAGTTTATCAGAAAGAAAGGAGGCCCGTTGGCAATCTCTAACATTCTTCCCCGGAAGACCATGCGGAACCGAACCCGGCGGCAGTCTATGTCGGACCGGCATGAGTACGATCAGAAGGCAGAGAAAACCGAAGACGGTGCATTGGTATCCTCCTATATGTGTTCGCCGGAAACCGCCGCAGATGAATTTGAGATCAGCAAGCGGCTATACCACCAGATTACCGGACGCACTCAATCCCCAGACCATGATATTATCATGTATCGGGTGTTTCAATCCTTCAAGCCAGGGGAGGTCAGCCCGGAGGAAGCCAATCGGATCGGCTATGAGTTGGCAATGAAGTTTACCAGGGGCCAGCATCAATTTGTCGTATCTACCCATGTAGATAAGGCTCATATCCATACACACATAGAATTTAACAGCACCAATCTCAACTGTGACGGTAAATTTCAGAACGTGAAAGATTCCGCCTATATTCTGCGGCGGCTCAATGACGAACTATGCAGGGCACACGGCCTTTCCGTAATCGAAAACCCGAAGCCCAGCGCCAAAAAGCAGAAGGAGATGGCGGCGGCAAAATATGGAACCAGTCATAAGGAGCAGCTACGCCAGACCATTGACCGGGTACTCTCCGATTGCCAGGACTATGACGATTTTCTGGCAAAAATGCGGGCCGAGGGCTATGAGGTCAAGGAGGGCAAGCTGCTGTCCTTCCGTGCCCCCGGCTGGGACCGCTTTACCCGTTCCAATAAGCTGGGGGCCGACTATACCAGGGAGGCCCTGCGGGAGCGCAGCTCCCACCGGGGCGGGCGCTCTGCCGTGGCGAAAAAGGCTGTTCCCCACGTTGGCCGGAAGGTCAATATGCTCATCGACATTCAAGCGAAACTGGCCGCTGGCAAAGGTGCTGGTTACGAGCGGTGGGCAAAGGTTTTTAATCTCAAAGAGGCCGCTAAGACCCTCAATTTTCTGGTTGAGAATGACCTGACCGACTACGATGAACTGGCGGTACGGGCGGAGCAGGCCGGTGATCGCTTTGATGAGGTTTCCCGTCGTATCAAGCAACTAGAGGGCCGCATGGCCGAGATTGCCCAGCTAAAAACCCATATCATCAATTACTCCAAAACGCGGGAGGTCTACGCCGCCTATAAGAAGTCCCGCCACAAGAAGGAATTTCTGGCGGAGCATGGCGCGGAGATTGCCAAGCACGAGGCGGCGAAAAAAGCCTTTGACGCTCTGGGCGGCAAACCCATCCCGAAGGTGGCCCAGCTTTCCGAGCAGTACGCTGCTCTGCTGGCGGAGAAGCAGGAGCAATATACAGCGTACAAGGAACTGCGGCAGGATATGATCTCCTACCGGACGGCAAAGCAGAATGTAGACAAAATCCTTGGTTTTGCTCCAGAGGAACAGAAACAGAATAGAGATCAAAAGTCGGAACGGTGACTGCAAAAAACCTCCCATGCCGTCTGGCATGGGAGGTTTTTTGTTCCCACATATTTTTATATTAAGAAACTCACTCGTCTATTTCAAAATCAGACTTATTAAAAAACTCCAGATTATTCCTCACAAACTCCAAAAATAGTTTTTTTCGTTTGGGATTCATATTAGTGAGAAGACTATTCAATTCCTCGCAGAGAGATACATCTGCAATTACCAAATCATTTCGCAGCAAAGAATCAACGCTAACTTCCAGAGCATTTGCAATCGCTACAACTGTTTGTAAACTTGGTATATCAGTGGCTCTCTCAATTTTTCCGATAAAATCTTCTGATACACCAACTTTATCAGCTAGGATTGCAATCTTCCATCCTCGTTCACTGCGTTTTTTTCGGATGGCTGCACCAAGCGATATATAATCCAAACATATACCCTCCCCTCGCAAGGTTGGCAAGCTAACTATACAAGCCTTTCCTATTTTTTCAAAATAGCACTAAGAATGAAACTTGACTAAAACTATTTTCTACTGTATATTTTGTTGTATAGGGTGCCAAAGGAGCCTGCAATAAGAAATCCTCCCATACCAACAAGTATGGGAGGAACTATGAAAATACACAAAGCCTTATTTTTCGCCCGACAAATAAGATTGTTTCAATCGGTTCACAACATCTAAGATCGTCTGTTGTTGCGATTTACTCAACCCGTCTAAATAGAAACAAGTGCGATTGTCAAGACCCATCATATAATCCAAGGATGTGTTATATAAAATTGCCAGTCTTGTGAATTGTTCCAGGCTTGGAGTGATAGTGTTGCTTTCATACCCGCTGATTGTGGAGCGGCCTACGTTCAGACGTTTGGCAACTTCTGTTTGTGATAGCCTTTTAGCTTCTCGAAGTTCTTTTAACCTCAATCCAAAGTCATAAACCTTCACTCAATCACCCCTCTCTATGGGGTCAATTTTATACGACAACAGGTTGTTTTTACTGAACATAATATAATATTTGTATCTTTATAATGGACGATGTGCGTTTAGCAAGCGTTTGAACTTATTACAGAGCATACCCCGTTTGTTGGTATCAATTCCAGCCAGTTTTACCCAAACATACTTATCAGGGAGAATCCAGTTGCCAAACTTTGAAGGTATAGAAACTTGCGAGGAAGAAGTGCATGGCTATCATGTAACCACAGTCCAGGTTCAGTCAGAGGATGACGCAGAAACACTCCATAGTCCAATCGGGAGCTATAACACTGGGCTGGCATAAACATATTGAGAGCGTCCCTTACAGTTTCTTGTTTGGGATGGAGGATGAAGAAGCGGAGCCTGCTTAGTTTTGAGCTTGTCCCCGAAATGCTGGAGGTAGCATGATGGTCATAGATAAAACAACGGGGCGGGGCTGTGCCTGGAGTATAGCGTCGAAAACAGTTACCAAGAGACTGATTGCCGAAAATATCATGGATAAGTTGATTTTCATAAAAACTCGTCCAAGCAGATTTGATCTGCTCCGTGTGGTTAATTACAGAGAGGACACGTATGTGATGTTGCAGAGGGAACATGAGTTGTCAGGAGAACCGCTCTGGACCCCCTCGTTTATTGATACGGAGATATGGGGGCAGGCGGTTAGTAGATTCCAGTCTTTTGAGAAGCTGGACAGAAATGTGGAGAAGCACCTTCTTCCCCAAATGGACGAATATCTTCAGAATATTCCTGATACAGAGCTGGCTTCTATGACCAGGGACCTACTGATAGAGCACGGTGTGATTCATTCTCCTATCGCCCAGCGAGCGGGGGACACCTATTATTTCAATGAAAATGAAGTTTACACGCTTGATAAAGCATCCCAATTATTCCCCTATGAGAAGCGGATAAAATATTCCCTTTTCAAAGTTGAATATGAAACCTGCTTCAATATGAGAGTCTGGCGTAAAGCTGTGTCTAAGTTTCAAATTGGAATGACACTGAACGAGTGTATTAACATTTTTCTAAAAACAGAATTGGAACAAGGCGCTCCACAAGAGCTGTCTCCCGTTGATCGGCTGGTACAGTACATAGCCCCTCCTATATTCGAGCGTGTTCCTGAGAACGGCAATGAAGCTACATTTGACCATATTCGCATGAACGTAGGTCTTCCGAGCTATCAATTTTCATGGAAAGCCCTGCAAGATGAAGTAAAAAAGTATCAGCGTGAAATATGTCAGCGAGTTCTCCAAAGGCTAGAATGTGATCGGCATTTTAAGCGATATGGAGTACCGATTAACTTTCTCAAGGTGAGTGACATTATATTACGGCGCGACTTTTCTATAGAATTTATTTTTGAATTAAAAGAGTAAGAAATTGATTTGCCACCGAATTTGTTTAAGAGGTAGAGCTATGAATATGAATCAAAATTCCTGCGCCTTTACCGGGCACCGGCCTAAAAGTTTTCCATGGAAGTACAACGAGGACAACCACGACTGCGTACTGTTAAAAGAAGCCCTGGCCGCACAGATCGCAACGCTGGTCAAAGCCGGAGTGACAGAGTATTTTACCGGAGGTGCGGATGGGGTAGATTGCTGGGCGGCAGAGATCGTTCTAGCCATGCGCGAAAAAAATTCCGCGCTGAAACTCCACTGTGTCCTACCCCATGAAGGGCAGGCGGACAAGTGGAGCAGTTCAGCGCAAGAACGGTATCACTCTATCTTGAATCGGGCCGATTCTGTGACCTATGTGAGCCGGGAATACTACGATGGCTGCATGATCGAGAGGAACCATCAGCTTGTGGAGGCCGCTGGCCTGCTGTTGGCCGTTTTCAATGGAGTACGGCGGAGCGGCACCGGCGCAACGGTCAATTATGCCCGGAAGCTGGGGCGGAAGATTATCATTATAGACCCGGTTTCTCGAAATATTACCTATCAAGGCGGAGGCTGATGTTGTGGGCAAATATGTACCGGATGATATTAAAAAGATTCTGCAACAGATTACAGATGATCCACAGACATTGAAAACCTATGGCAAAACACAAGATGAGATGCAAAAGACATTCGAGCTGCTAACTGAACCGGAGAACCTATATCCCTTAACGGAGCTTTGTAATATCTTAGATGAAATGAGAGAAGGCGAGGAAAACAAATGATGCAAAGTTTTTGTCCGTATTGCGGTGGAGCTATTATTTCCGAGAAGTCTAACTTCTGTAGTGATTGCGGCCATCAGTTTCGAGAGCTTTCACCAGAAGATGCAGCCATGGTTCCGCCAGAGGATCAGCGGCAGATACCAATACCTGTTATTATGAAAGTAGCTCCTGGAGGCCCAACGCATTCTTCAGAAAAAAAAGGAAAACAAAAAATGTGATAAATATCTTCCACTCTTAGCCAAGCATATCATTTTTGCCAATAATGTGGTATACTTGATTCAGGTGGCCGCATGGTTTCCGGCCCATCCAAGCATCGGACTGTTTGGGTGGGCCGTCTGCTGTAAGACGATTTATAAGGGAGGGAGCGGGTTGAGCCAGGAGCAGAACCATTTATCACAGACAACCTATAAAGATAGTACATATGTAGTTGTCTCAAAAATCGCATACTTGATTGGCGTTCCAAAACGAATATTTGAAAATGAGAATGAACCGCCTAAATTGGATATATTTATACAACTGGAAACTGACAAAAATGCCCGTATCATCCGGCACCTGTGTATTATACGAACTGCAATCGAGCGGAATTTTAAGTACATCAACCAGAAGATGAATCTGGAATATAAAACGATTTTATCTCTGCCACAATTTGTACCAGCCGATTCAATCAATCAGCTATTGGCAGATGGGGTCAACTTTATAAAAAAGACCAGTACAATACTGTCTGAACACATTGTAGAAATCAACCGTATCATTTCAGATCGCATCAATAACTGCAAAAACCTGTTCCCTCTTTGGCTCAACTGGAAATATGTCCGAGAACTCTTTATCATGCCGAACGGCCTATGCAATAAGGGGACCAAATCGGCTGTACAAATCTATTATTTAAGTCTGCGGCTTTACCCTTATCAAATGTATATAAATTGGAGGCCCTGCGATGAAGGCAACATCCTATTTAACGACAAAAAATTTGTGACACTACTCTATCGCTGGCATGATGATGAATTTACGGAGTACAGCAAAGTATCTGATGCAGGCACCTACATCAAAGACAGCATTTATGACTTTATAGATGACAGTGATCAAGTGGTGATTGTAGTAGACTGCGAAAACTCAGACCCCTACAAATTAAGCGCAACCCTGCGGAGATTGAACAGCACTTATACAGAAAAAATCACCTCCATCCTCCTTTTTGACGACATTCACACCGCCTCTGCGTGGAGTATCCTGGAGAAGTTTACATCCATCCCCGTAGAACATATTCTGATAGAAAGAATCAAGCAAAATAAATCTTTGGTGGACATTCGACTTACAGCAAGAGCTTGTCAGGAGTATTACGAAAATAAGGTGGATTCTTTCATTATTGTTTCCAGCGATTCGGACTATTGGGGGCTTATTTCCTCCCTGCCAAAAGCTCAATTTCTGGTTATGATAGAACATGATAAATGCGGTCCGGATATGAAAGTTGCGCTTGCCAATTCTGGAATTTTTTACTGCTACCTGGATGACTTTTATTCTGGTGATTCGGAAGAACTAAAAACGAATGCTCTGTTCCAAGAAATGCGGGACTACATGGGGAAAGCTATCCAGCTAAATGTGGTTGAGATGCTTAATGATGCTCTACGTGCCACACGGATTGAAATGACCTCCGCTGAACGGCAGCAGTTTTACAATAAGTATATTAAAACCCTCCAACTCTCGATTGACGATAGTGGAAAAGTCTCATTAGTTATCAAAGTTAAATAGAGTTTATATGACAAGCGCGGAGCGCGTACTTCCTGCACGGATGTGCAGGAACAAGCGACCGAAGGGAGCGAAAAAGCCACGCCGTCAGGCGTGTTCGACTGGACGCAGAGCGTCTAGTCCGGGGCTTGGGGGTCCCCCCAACAAGCGAGTGGGAATATCCAAAAGGATATTCCCACTCATTGCTTGCCCGTGTTATCGGAACGTTTCTATAAAGTTACCCCAGCTTCCGCAAGTTAGTCAGGCTGAATGTCCGGCCGCCGTCTTTGGTGTAGTGGTAGTTAAAGGGGCTTAAAAACTCGCAAACCTCAAAAGTATCCAGGTTAATCACGATATAATTGTTACCATAGGAGAAGTCAAGCGGACCTTCACCAAAGGTTCTGGGAGTTTCCATGCCGGAAGGATCGTACCAGTTGATCACATGAGTTACATTTCCAAGATTGTTGGTATAGTAACTGTTTGTATACAACCACGATCCACGCTGAACATCGACCAGCAGCGCATTGGGGGCGGAATACGGGGCACTGCTGGAGAAGGAGCCCAAATACACGCCTCTGGCCTCAAACATAGTCATGGACATATCCCGAGCAGAGTAGCCCAGCGACGTATACCAAGTCTCGTGTTCTTCCCAAGTCAGCTTAGTCAAGATATTGTTGCCGTTAGCCAAAACTTGGCTGTTATCATAATACAGCACCACCCGGGAGAGGTCGGCCGTTGTATCAACAATAGCCTGAGCACCAGACGGGTTCGAGCAGTTCCACATCAATTTATAATTTCCAACCTCGTTTCCGGTGGCAGACCCAATTACAATCGCGTACTGCCCAGCCGGTATATTGATGAAGGCTTCCCCATCATTGGCATGAACGCCCCAACCAGTAGAACCAGCCAGGGAACCGTTATCCACATAGTAAAGCACGGCCATCAAATTTGAGTTGGACGAATTGAGTTTGAGGAAGGAAATCTGCTTGGCTGTTAAGGTCACGACATAAATATCAAACGAATCCGACAGAGTACCATTACCAACAAATACCGGGTCCTTGATCGCCCAAGCATCTCTGGCGTTGAGCGCATTGCTCGGAATATCGGAGAGTGAAAATTCAGACGTCTGAATCAGAGCGTCCAAATCATCAAACTCTTGTGCAGGTACTACATCGGCTTCACTCGCAGACAACGACTGAATGCCAACATCCTGCGCTTCGGTTGCTGTAACCTCCGGCACGAAGCTGTCCTCGGCTGCAAAGGCAGTCAAAGAAAAGCAACTGACAATCAATGCCAGCGCACACATAAGACTTGCAAATTTCTTCATATACAGTGTTATCCCTTCTTGTAAAATGTTACGCATTAGAAATGGCACTTTGAAAAGCGTTATAAACGCTTTCCCTATCAATGTAGTCCGTCCGAATCATGCCAGACAACCAGGGTTTATCCGCGACCCATCCCCGATTTCCGTCAATCAAAGTATCCAGCGAATCCATCAGTTTATCCATAAATGGATCAAATGCCGACGTAAGCATATTTGATAGTTTTTCGCTTATGCCAGCTTTTTCAGCCCCATTTTTCAATGCACCATATTGTGACGCAAGGTGCTGACCTAAAGCTGTATCACTTTCATTGACATTCCAGGCTGGGTTTTGTAACTGCTGAGAAAGTGTTTTTGCATAGATACCCGCGAATGACAAATCCTTCCCATCATAGGGCGCTTGCTCACTCACAGATTGTTTTTGCCACTCTACCGATGATACGGAAGCGTTCTGGCGGAGCTGAGCTGCCAGATATGCGTCATCCTGCATTAGCCACTGTTTATCAGAGGCGGCTATGCTCACACCGATTCCTGCTCTTCCAATGTAATCAGTGTAAGCGTTTGCCTTTTGATCTACAAGTGCCAAAACGCTATTTCGCATATCCGTGGCGGCTCCAGACTGGCCCAGACTTTCATAAAGGCCCCCTATACTTTCGGCATAAGAGTTTGCCATCTCTTCTTTTGCCTCTGTATAAATCTGCTCCAGCTTTTGCAGCTCTGCTTCCTGCTTGTCACCTGTAAATTGATTTTGTATACGATCCTTTAAGACCGCATATCGAGACGCAAGGTAGTCAACCTTTTGCTCAAAGCGTTCAATGTTATCAAAACCAACTCCGATTTGAACAAGGTCGTTTTTGACCCCCCGCCAATCAATTTCATCGCCCAACCCTTTTTCTGCGAGTTCACTGTTGAACTTCTGCAAATCAGAGTTTGTGATGTCATCTTTCAAAATCAGCTTTACAGGTTCAGAAGAAGTGCGCACAAACGTATCTCCATCAAAGTAGCCGTCAATCCGAGATTGCTTCAGATACTGGTTGATGAGCGCGTCCTCCTCGGTGTAAGACGCTCGCTCTGACGGCGGCAGAAGCTCCGCCTGCAAGCGACTGTCGGGAGCGACCCTTGTACATGAAGTATTCCCCAGCACCCGCATCTGATCTGAACTGGGTTTATAAATGCCGGAGTGCGCCGTTACCTGGGAGCGAGTTCCTATTTCCACACGGTCATACTTCACTGAAGGTGTCTGTTTTGAAGCAAGAGGTAAATTAGTCCGTCTCGCCAAAACATCCGTAGTGCCTGCATATTGATGTGCTTGAATTTGACCAACAAACATTCTGTTTCACCTCGCATTTGACCAGCAACAATCATGAAGACTGTCACTGTTATTTTCAAGAGAGCATTTTAATGATTACATCCACCCCCATTGATGGACAAGAACTATGCCCCCTTTCATGCTTTTGCCCTCTCATCTATATAAACGAGAACGCGAAGCAAAAAAGGACGCCAGTATAAGAAAAATTTTACATGGACTTTCAACAAAACCAGGGCAAGCGCGGCTGCGCCTGCCCTGGCTTAAAAGCTGTGATACAAATTTCGCTGAATACATCGGGAAAAGGGGCTGTTAGCAAGTTCCAGAAGCACTTAGAGCATTCTGGGGTTCGCCGTCGATAGTGTAGTCCACGGTCAACTGATAGGTTTTCCCTTTCTCCACAGAGACATCTTTGCTGAAAGTAATAGAACTTTTGGCGCTTTCCTCCCAAGAGCCAATCAATCGACTGCCATTCCATAGTTCAATAGTAGCGGAAATGTCGCTTCGGGCACTGTCGGCTCGAATATAAACATAGCAATAAGCTGTGGTGTCACTGAAATCTAAGAGCGCCTGATTATTGTTTACACGCGACGCTTGAGCATATTCCGATGTTGATAAAAGCAACAAAACCAAAAAGGGAAGAATAAAATGTCTTTTCCTCACTCGTCTCACCCCCCTTCTTATCCCTCATTAAGTATTAACGGAAAATTAGCACGATTTAGGACACCTCTTCAAAGAAAATTTTTATTTCACTTCCTGCTGTTCCACACTCTCGGCCATTCTAATTATTTCATCACCACTGAATGGTGCCGAAATGGTGAATAATGCTCCTGCCTCGTCATTCATCCACATAAGAACACTTTCTTTTCCTGGTTCTGAATCTAAATATAAATCGGCTGAATGACCGTCTATCAAAATGTGTTTAATTTCAGCACCATCACTCTCAACCTGTGCTTCCATTGATTCAGTGTACATAGTATAAGAAAACATTGCAAGTTCCTCGTCTGTTTTTTTGTATTCTATCTTGACATTCCGAGGACTAGAATATTCCGAAATCACCTCATAGCCGTCAGGAATCCAGGTTGGCCGGTAAATAATATCTTCCAGACTATCTTTCTTTTCTCCGACATAATGGTAAACAGACCAGCCCGCGCTTACTTCCCGTATCCATCCCCAAAATGCGGCCCGCGCTTCACTGCTCAAGGCCAACAGACAGCTACTGCCCAAAAGAAGGGCAACAAGAAAGCAGGCAACACTTTTCTGCATCCAATATTGGACAGGGTGATCTACACGTCTAATTAGCTTTTTCATCCTACGCTCAAACTTTGGCGAGAATGTTTCTTTACATTCCTCCGGTTCGGGGAGGGACGCAAGAACCGCTTCTTCTACCTTTCTGGCTGCATCATGTAATTCCTTATCCGAAATCATATGTCCCCTCCTTTCTCCTTTTCATATAGCTCCTTCAATTTCGCTTTTGCCCGCTGGTTCAGCTTGCTTGCCGCCGCAAAGGAAATGTTCAGTATTTCAGCGATTTCTTGTATGCGGTAGCCGTGGCTGTATTTCAATAGAATAACTTCACGATACCTAGGTGGTAACTGTAAGATACACCACTGTAACCGATTTTCACATGGAATTGATTCAACAAAACAGATTTCATCCTCGACAAGTTCCTCAGCTTCATGTTTATTGTGATCCCGAATTATATCTATTGCTTTGCGCTCTATTGTTATAACGATATAGCCATGCGTTTCTGGACTGTCAATATCACCTAATTTTGAAATATTTTTTGCGATGCTTAAAAAGGCATTATGTACAGCATCCTCCGCGTCCTGGGCATTGTTCAAGTATTTTTTCGCAATATGGAGCATATAGTCACGATATTTAAGATAAAGCTGCTCAAACTTTATTTTGTCTGCGGGGCTTTCTATCATTTCAAGGTAAAGCATTGATAGCCTCCATCTATACAGATAACAGTCTTATATTATAACACTTTTCAATTTTTTTCGCAATGGAGAAAGTAAGCGCCTGGTTCACAACCGATGGATACCAAGTGGACGTGGATTTTTCGTCAGACAAGGAAATCACTAAATGGCTTAATTTTTCTGAAAGTTTGCCGATAACTAATATATAGAATTTTCCACGATACAATTTTCAATAAATAAGGAGGAAAAGCTATGACAATCAATGATATTGCGAGAATGGTGGCAAGCGGAGACAGGTATCAGCGACAAAGCGCGACACCGAATCTTCCCAATGGCTCGCTTCCTCCCGCAGGCCATGTAAACCCCTATTGTCCCGAAGGTATGGACATTACTGGGATGAAAGAGTCTGATTTTAAGATCATTCCAGTATCGAAAGAAGTCGAGACGCAAATCAGAGATATGACTTTTAATAATATGAAGAAATATTACGGTATGTCTGCTCCAAGCGGGAATGATTTGGGAGATATGATTAAGTCATATGTTATGACACTCCCCCCAAAGGATCGGGCCAATGCAGGATACACACTTAATCAAATCCATCGTGAAGAGGCCGTCAGATTGCAGGATTTTGTAAAATCCCGTGTTCCCGGCTGGCAGTTGGGGCAACACTTTGACACCAGCATCTTAAATGAATACCGCCAGGGCATTGATGTGAAAGCATGAGAAAAGAGATGTAAAACTTAAAAAGTTAAATGTTTACTAAAAAATCCCACGGAAGGTTTTGCGTTGAAAAACCTTCCGTGGGATTTTTTTAACTTCTAATGAAAGTATACTTTGAAACTCCCAATTCGCTCTTGCATCCCAGTACGACAAAAGCTATTACGGTACAAAACCAATTCTGAAAAATATTTTGTGAGTGCCCGCAAAACCTTGTGAAACAGCGCATTACCCCGCATTTTTTGACAAAGAGAACCCCCAATTACTACGAATTTACTACCAAGGAATGAGTTTTGATACGACAAAACGCGGGGAAATGCGGACTTACGGTTTAGAGCCACCCCCTGAAAATCACATATTGCCTGACTGAAAAGCCGCTTATTCTCAAAAGGATAAGCGGCTTTTTCTATGCCCGTACATAGCCGCCTGTTTCGCCGCAGGCGGCTAAATCTATGGAAAAGGAGGGAACCCCAAAATGGCGAAACCCAAGGTAATCAGTGTGGCGAACCAAAAAGGGGGTGTAGGTAAAAGCACCAGCGTCTACAACCTGGGGGCCGGTCTTGCTATGGATGGCAAAAAGGTCTTAATGCTGGACGTAGACCCCCAGGCTGATCTTACTAAGATGCTGGGCCAGCGCAAGCCCCACGACCTGCCCCTGACCCTCGCCAACGCTATGAGCGATGTGGTGGCCGGGACAATGCCCCGCGACCACCCGGAGATCATGCACCACCATGAGGGCTTTGACTTCGTGCCGGGGAACCGCAGCCTGTCCGCCGTGGAGGTCAGTTTGGTGAACGTGATGAGCCGGGAAACGGTACTCCGGCAGTATGTGGACAGCGTAAAGCGGGACTATGACTATGTTCTGCTGGATTGCCGTCCCTCGCTGGGTATGCTGGTCATCAACGCTCTGTCCGCGTCCGACTATGTTCTTATCCCTGTCCAGGCGGATTATCTGGCGGCGGAGGACATGACGGAGCTGGTAGGCACGGTACGGAGCATCCAGCGGCAGATCAACCCCCGGTTGAAAATCGGCGGCGTGTTCCTGACAATGGCGAATGAAACTAACTTCCGCAAGGATATTGTCGCCACCGTCAAATCGAATTTTGGGAAACACCTGCCCGTGATGGACGCGGTGATCCCGGCAACGGTGCGGCTGGCGGAGGTCAGCACGGCGGACAAGAGCATTTTCCAGCATGAACCCAGGGGGCGGGCGGCGGAAGCCTACCGCAGTCTGACAAAGGAGGTGTTGAAGATTGGCGAAAAGCAGCGCAGCCGGACTTCTGACCTCAGTTGCTTGAAGTTTATTACTCACAAAATCATGATGTCAATTATCTCAGATATGCTGATACGGTTGAGACAGCGCCCGGCGTTCACGAGGAAAAGATCACCGAACGGATGTATAGCGGTGACCTGCTTCGGAACACCGGGCTTATTCAATCTGCCGAAACCCTCAACGACAACGTCAATGTCGCAAATGAGATCAGCATAGTCGCCGATCCATTTGCCTATCAGAACTTCTACCGGATGCGCTATGTCGGGTTCATGGGCACGAAATGGAAAGTGACCAAAGTGGAAGTACAGTATCCAAGGCTGATCTTGACGATTGGGGGTGTCTACAACGGAAAGAAGAATCGAACTTCACGAAAATCTGTGTAGCATTCTCGATTGCCCCGATAAAGGCGATGAATGCCGGGCCTATTTCCAGCCCCCTGCTGATGTGGAGATGGAATATGACTGCATCGTTTATGAGCGCAAACTCATAAAACCAACATTCGCCAACAATCAGCCCTATTTGCTGCACGACTGCTATCAGGTGACCCTCATTTACAGGAACCCTGACAGTGACCTGCCCAAAAAGGTTGCGCTGCTGCCGATGTGCGTTCACGAACGCCATTTTACAGCGGACAACCTGCACCATGACGTGTTCACCCTATACTTCTAACCTTATAAAGGAGGAAATCGACAATGAGTAGAATGAAATGGGACCAGATCGGCGAGCGCCTGTTTGAGACTGGCCTGGATCACGGCGTCCTGTTCCCCATGGGCAACAACGGCAAGTATGCCAAGGGTGTGCCCTGGAACGGTCTGTCTGCTGTCAACGAGACCCCCTCCGGCGGCGAGCCCAACGCCGTCTGGGCCGACAACATCAAGTACCTCGACCTGATGTCCGCCGAGGACTTCGGCACCACCGTGGAGGCCTACACCTATCCCCCCGAGTTCGAGGAGTGCGACGGCTCCGCCGAGGTCGCCCCGGGCGTGACCATCGGCCAGCAGAACCGCAAGATGTTCGGCCTGTCCTACCGCACCCTGATCGGCAACGATGTGGTCGGCCAGAACTACGGCTATAAGCTCCATCTGGTTTACGGGGCCCAGGCGTCTCCCTCCGAGAAGAACCGCCAGACTGTCAACGACAGCCCTGAGGCTACCGCTATGAGCTGGTCGATGACCACTACCCCTGTGAACGTACCCGGCTACAAGGCCACTGCTCACATGCTCAATGAGTTTGTGGAGAAGGTTGTTGTCCATGAGCGTGTGAGTGTAGGCCGCTACAAGCGTAAGCAGAGGGTTGATGTTTATTTCAACTTTATCGGGCTGGTGGAACTGCCCACCGAGCCGGAGGACGAACCCCCTGCTGCCGTAGAACCGCCCCAGGAGCGGTATGTGGCCGTGAATACCAGCTTTGCCCCGCTGGGCGAGTACCTTTCCCAGCAGACGGAGGATAGTGTTACCCTCTCCTTCGCGGACGTTGAACGGGTGATCGGAAAGCCGCTGTGCAAATCGGCGTTCAAATTCTACTCCTATTGGTATCCAGGCAGTAACCGCCCGATTTCCAATGTCATTTACAACGCTGGCTTTGATGTTGACCGGGTTGACTTGAAAAATCAACTACTATATTTGATTAGAGCAATATAACGTGTACACCTTGCTGACAGGGCAAATTACGAACACAGCACAGATAGAGCCTGCCATCTTGAAAAAGATAGACGCAGGAGAAGAAACGCAAACCAATCAAGCCGAACGCAAAACGAGCAGGGGAAAAACGCAAGGAGAAAGATTTTCCCTTGACAAAAAAAGTAAATACATATATAATTGTTGCAACGGAGGTGACAAGCCATGGATTTAAGCGGTTTCAAGCCATTCGATTTTTCTGAGGGTGTGCCCTATCTTTCGGTTACGCAGAATGGCGTCACGTTTAACAAAGCGGTCACACTCAAACTAGGCAAGCCAGAGTATGTCCAACTGTTAATTAATGCAGAGACCAAGCAAGTTGCGCTACAAGCTTGCGCTGAGGATACGCAAAGGGCGACAACATTCTATAAGCCTAAAAAAAATGATATTTTTTCTGTACGATGGAATGCGCGTGATTTAATTTCGACATTTCAACGTTTGCTCGGTGCTGAGTTAGGAAAACAAGGTTTCCGAGTAGATGGTGAATTAGTTGATGAGCGAACAATGCTTTTTGATTTAAATGCAGCTAAACCTTTAGTCTAACAGCTACTTTGCTGTTTGACAATAAAAAGCGCCCTGTCCGATTGCCGTCGAACAAGGCGCACTTTGAAGAAAGTCGGGGCCGAAGCCACCAAACTATCTCATGACAAAGTTAGTTTACATGATGGCTCCGACTTTTTCAAGGGAATATCAGATTTGCTTCAAATTCATCTTGTGCAATGGCATCTTTTCGTTTGCACTATTAATTTTGTTCTGCTGTCAAGATGTTTTTTGAACTTATCTGAAATTTGCTTGAAAGGAGGAGCTTTTTTGTGGTGAATAATAAGGATAATCTCGTACTTATTTATAGGCCATATATTACACTACGAAATGGCCGTCGGCTCTACGCATGGCAAAAGGGCAAAAAGGCCTTTGCTTTTTGGGTTCCACGTAAGGACGATTAATCTATAAATACCATATAGGGACATCGGTGGCTTCGTCCTCTTTTTGTTAATTTAAAAGGAGACGATATTATGGCTAGAAAAACCCATCATGTAGTTCATAGTCCTTCTGGTGGTTGGAATGTAAAGCGTGGTGGAGCTAAACGCGCTAGTGGACATTATGCTACCAAGCAGGAGGCCATTAATGCTGGCCGACGAATGAGCCGAAACCAAAGGACAGAATTCTTAATTCATGGTTTGAATGGTAAAATTCAATCTAGTGACTCTCATGGTCATGATCCACATCCGCCAAAAGGATAACTTAGATGTAGTATTTGAAAGCACCTGTTGCGCTCAATTTGCGCAGCAGGTGCTTTTTCTTGCTCTGCTTATGCTTTTAAATGTTTTTGAAAAACATACTATCTGCCGACGATTAGGAGTTTTCTGTGTTCTACTTTTTTATATGAAAAACCTACTTGACAAAACGCACTGGATTGCAGCGGCTTCCTCCTTGTGGGGTTTGTCCATGCCGGTCGTATCCGTGATTTCTGCAA
>OFGN01001424.1_pt1 | contig 16995 bp, 22 predicted proteins | sample 1521821 | NCBI WGS metagenome assembly OFGN01 (sample SAMEA3504094, study PRJEB24116) | mouse gut metagenome | biome: mouse gut; feature: mouse-associated habitat; material: faeces | place: Denmark | collected 2011
ACTTTTGCCTCTCTGGGCAGACTTTCCCCGGTCAGTGCACTGGTATTCAGACTGGAAGCTCCCTCAACTACATTGCCGTCAATCGGCACTTTCTCGCCCGGCTGTACAACGATCACGCTGCCAATCCCTACCTCATCCGGATCAACCTGCTCTAATTTCCCATTTCTCTCAACATTTGCATAATCAGGGCGAATATCCATCAGGTTACTGATATTCCGGCGGCTCTTACCAACCGCATATCCCTGAAACCACTCCCCAATCTGATAAAACAGCATAACAGCAATGGCTTCCAGATATTCTCCATTTTCATAAATAGCCAGTGCCATTGCCCCAATCGTAGCCACAGCCATCAGAAAACTCTCATCAAATACCTGACGGTTTTTAATACCGTTTATAGCTTTCCGTAAAATGTCATATCCGATAATCAGATAATTAATCAGATAGCACCCAAAACGAAACCATCTTCCTGAAGACGGGAATAAATACCCGCAGGCCATATCAAACATCTCTGCGGAAATAAACTGGAGCGCCAGTAAGATTCCGGCACTGATTAAAATCCGAACCATCATAACCCGTTGCTTTTTTGTCATGCCATCTTTGCGGCTGCCAATAAAAATAAGAAGCGCCGCAGCCATTATAATGACAACCATAAGCAATATACTTATTACTAATTCTTCCATAATAAAACTCCTTTCAAAATATGCTTAATTATTTAATTGTTATTGGTAAAAATAACACCCCTAAATTGCAGCGGCGCATTTTAAGGGTGTCATTCTGTCACAGGCAGCTACCGCTTAAAGAAAAATCTCGCAGTCCGGCTCTACTTTTTTACAAGCATCCAGCACGTTCTTCATGACATCTTTCGGCTCCTGCCCCTCATCAAACTCCACAATCATTTTCTGTGTCATGAAATTAACTGTTGCACTCTGCACACCAGCAGTCTTGCGAGCTGCATCCTCCATCAGATTTGCGCAGTTGGCACAATCTACCTCGATCTTGTAAGTTTTCTTCATTGTAAAGTCCTCCTTGTTATTTTTAAATTCAGTGATTAAGTACTTGTTTAATCATTATAGGCGTAGTATAATACGGAAAAAGGCACACGTCAATATTTCCAAAGCATTCCCGCCCAAATGGGCGAAAAGTATTTCCGTTTGGGCGAAATACAAATAAAAGAAAGGATAACAATATGGATAATATGAAATTGCCACATCAACATGGAGAAGGACAACAGACTATACTAATCCAGAAACAGTTAGACCATGTAGATTATTTTCAAACCGTAGCGGAAGTTTTCAAACAGCTTGGAGATACCACCAGAATCCGAATTTTCTGGCTTCTCTGCCACCAGGAGGAATGTGTCCTCAATATTTCAGATATGCTTCATATGTCAAGTCCGGCAGTGTCACATCATCTCAGACCATTGAAAAACAGCGGTCTTATTGTTTGCCGGCGTGAAGGAAAAGAGGTTTACTATCGTGCCGCAGATACGCCACAGGGACGTCTGCTGCATCAGATGATTGAGCAGGTTATGGAAATCACCTGTCCTGAATTATGAGGTCTGCCCTATGAATGAGGAATTGAAAAAAATACAAAAAAATGTGGAGAAATTTCATCAAGAGGTATCACAGACTCTCATTCCGCTTTATTCTGGTATTGAGTTATGCTATCTTACATTTTCAACTGATTCTTTTTCTGTGCGGCATAAGGCTATATCACATATTATTCAGATTAACTACTGCAAATCCGGACAGCTTATGTGGGAGATGAAAAACGGAAACCGTATTTATCTGAATCCGGGAGATTTTTCTCTCCATACCATGAAAGCCTGTACGGATTCTGTACTTACTTTTCCAAACAATAGGTATCAGGGACTTAGTATTTATATTGATCTGCCAAAAGCCTCTGGAAATCCACCTGACCTGCTGGAAAACAGTACTATTTTTGAAACCGTATTACCTAAAAAATTTTGCCAAAATGATAGTCCTGTCTTTCTTGCCGGAAATGAACAGACAGAAAGTATTTTTTCTGCATTTTATGACCAGCCTGAAACACTTACGCTTCCATACCAGAAAATTAAAGTTTTAGAATTGTTGTTATACCTTACTAAAATGGAATTTACTCCCCAAAACAAATTGGTTGAATATCAATTCGAGCTAACAGAAACTATCCGAAAAATTCATGACCAGCTTTTGCAACACATGGAGCAAAGAATTACCATAGAGGAACTTTCAAAACAATATCTCATCAATCAAACAACTTTGAAAAATGTTTTCAAGTCTGTTTATGGAACTTCTATTGCAGCACATATCAAGGAACACCGAATGCAGCAAGCTGCCTATATGTTAACAAAATCAAATATGAATATAGCAGAGATTGCACAGGCTGTTGGCTATGATAGTCAAAGTAAGTTTACAACTGCATTTAAAGCATATTTTAAAGTCCTTCCTAGAGAATATCGAAAAAATAAAACCAAGCAAAATATCTAATATGTGTTCCAAACAGATTGCCTAAGCAATCGGAACACCGACACACCCTCTTTTTCTCTGCCATTCCTTGTGTCAACGCCAATTTAAAATTGTAAGAAAACGCATGGCGGCCAGTTCGTCAATCTAACGCTTATCAATGGAGGGCTGGAAGGAAAAATCAAAGTCATCCAGAGTCTTCTTAATGGGAAAACCGGACATTTGGATCTGTTTTTCATAAGCACGTTTACGTTTGAGTTTTGCTTCTTCAGAGAAAATATTATCCAAAACATCCACGATATTTAATTGTTCCGCCACCGCCCGTTCCACCTTACCTTTTGTCTGTCATTTCGTATGTCCATCCAGCTTTCTCTTCTCATTTCGGCTCCCTTCCAGGGCATTTTTCGCCCTATCAGGAGTCTATCTTTTTTTCTTTCTCTCTGCCATAAATCTACATTTTTTCTTCGGCGTTTTCTTACATTTTATCATTGGCGCTGACACATTTTTTCTGCCGGATATGCGAACAATGCTAAAATTGGTAAAAGGTTGCTGTGACCAACATAACATGGCCACAGTCTTCGCTGAACTTTTTCACTAAAATGGAGAAAAGATGGCTGACAACAACCATCTTTTCTCTGTTCCACGTTATAATGGAACCATGCTAAACAATGAATATTGTAACGATTTTTTTGATTTTGGGCAACAGAAAACCATAGGAAACACCTCCTTTATCAGTATGGCTCTTTATACGCTTCGCATACTTTTCTACTTATATTGCACGGTTTTACAATCGCTTTTGCAACAAAATCTTTGTGAATATTTTATGCCTACAGCGTTTCTGGAATTTTTCGTTTTACATCATAGTATCATCACGTAAAGCCTCCGCCAGGCTGACCTTTAGTATCTTTTTCCCACCGAGGTAATATGCCAATGCCACAAATGCAAAGACAGCTGAAACAAACGCCAGAATCGGCGCTATCGGAGCCACTTTAATAAATTCCATGGGATCTAAGTAGCTTGCCCTTATCATGAATGCCACAGCCACTATTGTCAGCGCCGATGTGACAAGCAACGGACGTCCGGCAATCATCAAAGCCTCTATGCAGAACATCTTCCGTATCCCTTCCGGTGTAAGCCCAACAGATATATACCGGGCAAATTCCCGTTTCCTTTGACGCAGGAAACCAAGGGTATGAGAAAACACATGGGCAATCCCAATTATTGCAAGCAGGACGCAAAACGCACCTAATATCAGTTCATACCCCTCTATCATTTTATCGTTGTCTTCTCTTTCCTGAATACGATTCTCACTCTCTATTTCATATTCCGATCCGATTATCTGCGTTATTTCATTTTCCAGCGCATTCAATATATCCACTTCTGTCCTGTCATTTGCCAACACCCGGACATAAGTATCCTGCTCCGACCCGCCTATCTGCCCTCCGATTTCTTTCCACAAGGACAAAGGCATAAATTGTACCAGAGGGCAGTCGGATTTCCCGTATTCTTCCCGCAGGAGCGGATATTCCTTTGTACAGGCCAGCACCGGGATCTCTATCATGTTTTCGTCTCCTTTTTCAACAGCGTTATTCAAAGTAACTGCTTCCATATCATCTTTTACATAAGGAATGTATTCCGGATAACGAAAATTACTGTTAACGCTGTCCCATAACCGATTTAAGACGATTGTCCCATCTATCCGGGAAGCTATTCCTATCTGTCCGCAGAATTCACCAAAACTCTCATCATCCAATATAAAGATGGAAGCCTCTATCTGAAACAAGCCCTTACCATAAAATGCTGCATCTCCCAAAAACACTTCCAAACCACCCAACGCCAGCAGTTCCTTACTTTGTGCATCCTGCGGCAATATACATACTGCCTCTGCCTTTTGGTAAACAACACTGCTGTCCACTTTAGGCAGTCCCCGAAGTTCCTCTATCAGCCCAAAATCCTCTATATGGGTATCCTTCACAGTTGCCATGACATCCCATGTATCCTGATATTTTTCAAAATAGGTATGGTTTGTGCTGATACCGGAAAGTGTCCAAAAGCACTGCATTATCATAAACCCCAGAAAGGCGAGCATTAACGACAAAGATGTGGTACGCAGAGCCTTTTTCTGAGCCTTTAATGCATTTCCGGCCATTTCCCCCTCCATTCCGAACAGCGCAGACAAAAGGGGAGAATGCTTTTTCTTTTTTAGCTGCAATTCATCCGTTCCACGGATTGATTCAAGCGGAGTCAGCCTGCTCAGCCTTCTCGCCGGAATCCATGCAGAAACAAGCACTGTAAGAATAGATAAAAAAAGGACAAGGATCAGAATAGCAGGATGGCAGCTAAAGGATGCCTGCCTTCCTCCCACAAAATTCGCCGCGAAAGCGTTCATTCCCCAAATCGTGCCAAAACTGAAAATAATTCCTAACAAAATCCCTGCCATAATCGGTACAATAGACAGAAAGAGTGCCTCCTGTAGCAGACATGTCCGGATCTGCCCCGGCGTAGCCCCGATGCTTGAAAAAATCCCAAACTGATGAACCCTGCTGTTCATAGATGTAGCAAATGAATTATGGATTACCAGTATCAAAGAAAAACACACAATCATCACTATCGCCAGATACGCCGGCATCAGGAGTCTCGGCATATTGTCACCCGGAATACGGACAAAATACAAGGATAAAAGCTGATAATTATAATCAACCGCATCTTCCGCCAGTCCCAGAATATTTACGAGGGCGGACATATCCTGATAGACTGTCCTTTTGTTATAAAAATACACATCTACCACAGTTCCCTGTTCCCCGGATAGTTCCTCATTGACTACCGCCTTTTCCACATTGGCAAAATTATTGATAACTGCCAGTTCGTCTCCGCTGACTTCCCCGGTAATACGTCCATGCCAACTGCCATCCTCCAATTTTGTCCCTTCAATGCTGTCCAGCCAGAAATTATAAAACAGACAACAGAGAAAAGAGAGAAACAAAGCAGCAATGAAAGATGCTGCTATAATAGATATACCGGATGCCCGGTTATTTTTTATATAATCAATTGAATAATTTTTCCACATACTGCCAATCATTGTCATGTTTTTATGACAACGATTTACCTCCCTTCTTCTCATCGCTGATAATCTGCCCATCTTCTATGGTTACAATGCGGTCTGCCTCCAGCGCAATCTTTTCGTCATGAGTGATCAGCAAAATGGTCTGCTTCAGATTACGGTTCGATAATTTCAGCATATCAATGATCTCTCTTGAATTTTTCTGATCCAGATTTCCGGTGGGTTCATCTGCCAGGAGAAGAGCTGGACGGTATATCAAAGACCGGGCAATCGCAGCCCGCTGCTGCTGGCCTCCTGATAACTGGTTGGGGAGCGATTCCAGTTTATCAGCGATGCCCAAAGAGCTGACTACCTGTTCAAAATATTCCTGGTTCGGTTTTTTCTTATCCAATAACAGCGGCATAAGGATATTTTTCCGAATAGTAAGTGTCGGTATCAGATTATAAAACTGATAAACCAGCCCCACCTTCCTACGCCTGAAAATAGCTGCCCCGGTTTGATTCAGAGTAGAAATATCGGTTCCTTCAATGATGACCTTTCCCTCAGTAGGCTTATCCACAGAACCAAGAATGTGCAGCAATGTGGATTTTCCAGATCCTGAAGCCCCTACAATTGCTACAAACTCCCCTTTTTCCACTGACAGATCTACTTTTTGCAGAGCCGCAACCCTGTTGTTTCCAGTGCCGTATACCTTTTTAATCCCTTCGCATCTTAAAATCTCCATGCCTTCATTTCCTCCTGTCATGAATTGTACATTGCTTATAATTTTATTATAGCAAAGTTAAGTGACAACTCAGTGACTGTAAAAGCGGATTTCAAAACACGCCCCGGCATTTATAAGGTTCCGTGCTGTAATGGTTCCATTCTGCTCCTCTATGATCGCTTTGGAAAGTGCCAGGCCAATCCCTATGCCATCCCCTTTCATCTTCCGCCCCCCGATAAAACCGTTCAAAAAGGTGTGGAATGTCCTCTTTTGCAAATCCGGCTCCTGTATCCCAAATCCTGATCTGTGTATAAAGCGGATTCTGTTCATAGGAACAGTGGACAGTTCCTCCCGACGGCGTATGTTCCATGCAGTCTTTCAGAATATTCATGATTGCCTCCATTGTCCACTCCATGTCCGCACAAATCAGCATTTCACCCGACTCCGGTATATCGACAAAGACATCTGCCCTTAAAAACATTTCCTGCAGATTGTCTGCCGCAAGCATGAGAATTGTGAAGACATCAACATCTTCCCTTTTCAGGGACAAAGTTCCCGCATCAATACGTGATAGCAGTAATAATGCATCTTCAAAATGTGTCATATGGGAAATCTGCCTACGTATCTGCTCCAAATAGATTGGAGATGGATTGTCCTGCATCATCTGCACAGACAGGGAAATAGAAGTAACGGGTGTTTTGATCTGATGGGCGATATTATAAAGATTATCCGCAAAATTATTTTTAGCCTGAACTGCCGCATCCCTCGTCTGGTGCAATTCAGTCACTGTCTTATAGATTTCATCCTGCAATTTAGAAAAGTCGTCTTCGCCCGTCTGAAGAAGAGTGCCACAATATCCCATGTTTACCTTTTCCAGATATTCCGTCAGCATTTTTATGCGTACAATCTCTTTTTGCCGCCAGAACAGACATGTAATAAAAAATAACAATACCCCTGCAAGAAAGCCCACAACAAGAAAAAATGTACTATGCATTCCGGATGGGTTCCAAAGGTCTGACGGTCTGTATCCATATATTAAAATAATATTTTCTTCCGGCAAAACAGACGATCCATATTTATATTCTTTAACAGCCTCCAGCACTGTCTGCTCTGCCTCCGGCTGCTTTTCTATAATTTTCTGGCAGATCCCGCCTAATGCCTGTATATGAGCATGACTATAATAATCTGCCAAAAACATGGAAGTGGCTGAAACTGCAATCAGACTTACAGAAAAGGCAAACCCTACCAAAACAATCAAACCTTTTTTTCCACTCATTCCGGCTCCTCCATTCGGTAGCCTACGCTCCTGACCGTTTTCAGACAGACCGGCTGATGCAGTTTTTCACGCAGGCGTTTCATGGTAACAGTAAGTGTATTGTCATTCACATAGTTCCCACAACTATCCCAGATTTCTTCCAATAACTTCCTCCGCGTGACGGTTTTTCCTTTGTTTTGCAGCAGATACAAAAGCAACTGATATTCTGACGGGCTTAAACCGATTTCCTCCGTACCGTTATAAACTGACATTTTTTTCAAGTCAATGGATAGCGAACCACAGGATAAGTATTGTCTGGAGGCATCTCCTGTTCTTCGCAGCAAGGCCTTTATGTGCGAAAGTAACACCTCCAGTTCAAAAGGTTTTACTATATAGTCATCCGCACCATTCTCAAATCCGGAAACAATATCACAGGAATCACCGCGAACCGTAAGAAAAATCACAGGCAGCTCCTTCCATTTCAAACGAATCCACTGCACCAGCAGGTTCCCACTCCCATCCGGCATATTCCAGTCCACCAGAACAAGCGTTGGACACATACTGGCTAAGGCTTCTTTTGCACTGGCAACCGTAGAAAAAACCGAAACTTTACAGCCCTGCTGTCCAAGAAATTCTTTCACCGCACAGGATATGTCTACATCATCTTCCACATAATATATCTCAATCATTTTTTCCCCGCTTCCTTTCTAATATGTACACTAATTTTTACTATCTTTCCTATAGCAATCCCATTCCTATATTTCTTTCCGTCCCATCTGCTTTGCTAATTTTCATTGTCATAATCTTGTCTCTCTTTGATACAAATATTCGAACCCCCTCTTTGCACTTCCATAGATTTATGTTATATATCGCCACTCCCCTAAAAAAGATTTAGCAAACTCAACAATTCTCCACAAGGCGGCACACATATTTGATTTCACTATAAATCTCCTTATAGTTATTCTTGGAGAACTGCAGATGCAGTATCACCAAGTAATCTATAGGGAGGTCTTTTTATGTTTAAGAAGACAAAAGCAGAAGAACAGCCCATGCAGACAGCAGGAGCCTTACTTTCCACAGCTGACATCTATTCACCCCAGATCCTTGAAAAAGCATGCGGTAAAGCGCTCAGGCAATACCATATGCCTTATAATCTCCTCATCTGATAACAGTGACGGTGCCTTGAACTCCATCTGTACTAATCTTAAATATTCCTCCGGCCTCGGCTGATAGATGGTCATGCGGATAATTTCAATGTCGTAGAGGACATCAAATAATTCCAGCGCCTCTAATCCATACAACATCATCTGCGGGTTCCAATCCGCATCCGCCGGCACGCCTTTCCCGTATTTAAAGTCAGAGAAGTATTGTCAAGTGTGTTTGTAAACTTTTCTCGAAAACAAGCAACAATTCAGCCAAACTTCACAAATTAAGCAAGGAAGATTTATCTACGCTACTCATGCACCACCGATGAAGTACTTTAGTGACATATTTCCATGTCAAAAACTTTCATATATGGTTTTGACATTGGGAAAAACTACCACATATAAAAAATAATTGCTGTATTCTGCTATTTTTACCTTACTTGTGTCAGCACTCCCATATCCATCTCATACACTCTGTCACAGAGCAGGTTGATGTCCTCCCGGTTATGACTGATGATAAGAATTATCTTTCCCTCCTCCTTCAGTCCAAGCAGGAGCTTTCGTATCTCCTCCACGCCATGATTGTCCAGCCCATTCATGGGTTCGTCAAGGATAATAAGACTGGGATTCTCCATGATAGCCTGTGCGATACCCAGCCGCTGGCGCATCCCCAATGAGTATTTCCCTACCCATTTCTTATCATCAGGATTAAGACCAACCATGGTGATACACTCCCTGATGCGCTCCTTTCCGACCACATTTCGGATGGAGGCAAGATATCTCAAATTGCGAAATCCGGATTCCTTGGGTAAAAATCCCGGTGTCTCGATGATGAAGCCGGTATCCTCAATAAATTCCACATCGCGCCCGACCTGTTTTTCTCCTACCCATATCTCGCCCTCCGTGACAGGCATAAACCCACACAGACACTTAATCAGCACCGTCTTTCCTGAACCGTTCCTGCCCACAATTCCATAAATCCCATGCTTAGATATCTCCAAATTGATATCCTTCAATATCATCTGATCGTCTATTGTCTTAAAGACATTTTTAAAAAGAATCCTTCTATCATTCATTTTTTCAGTCCCCATTTCTTTACTTTTTTGTTCCCTGTCCCAAGCATATTACAATAAAAAACGTGATTGTCACCGCAAAGAACACCACCGCATATTTCAAAGATACGCCATAGGATAAGTTGTTCCCTGACATCACCTTCAATTGTGCCAACGTCACCGGTGAGAAAAGATATGCCTTAGGTGTCCATGAATTGTAGATCATCACATCCAAAAATACAAAGAGTGATGCTACCAATATTCCTGTCATCTTTTTTGTGATATAGTTGAACAAATAGACCACCAACCCCATCCATGAGACACACGCCCACTCAAGCAGGAAGCTGATTGCAGTCGCCTCCATCGGCGAAAATACACCGACAATATAAGCAAACACCGTAAACGGGACATCATACTGATTCCCTGCGTTTGTCCTTGCCAATGTCCCCCAGATGATTCCCCAATCGCCACTAATCTTGGTTCGTGAAAGCAGGCTAATAACACTCAATACCCATATAACCCCCACAAACAAAAACGAAGATGCCAGAATATACAGTACATTACCCAACTGCCATGAAAGACTCCCGGAACGCTGAACGATATAGTAATGAGCCTTTCCCTCAAAGGGTGCTGTGCTAAACAGAAAGACTGCACTCACCATAAAAACCATCTGACAAATGTAATCATTCATCAGATGTGGAAAAGCCCACGGACTCACTTTCTCACCAACCGCCTGTGCCAGATTAGCCACCGGCTCCAGATAGGAATAGATAAACACAGCAAGAATCATGAACAGGATCAGCACCCTGACTTGCACCAATTCCTGCTTTAGCTGAAAACAAAAAACCCGAAGTCCCTTACTCATTCTCCACCCTCCTTTTCAGCTTCTGGTAAAACAGAATACCAAATCCCACAGTCAGTCCCAGCACCACCAACGCAGAACACAAAATGGTGAGCTGATCTGTACCAACAGAACTTCTACCCTGTAGCCATAAATCCAACCGAAGACTGACAGGAATCTTCAAAGCCAAATAAGCCCGACCTGTCAAAAAGGATAGAATCAAAGGAGACGCCGCCGTCACATAGATATTAGGGAAATATGACGATACCAGCAAAGCTACCGTTGCCCATAACCCTCCGTTCAAAAACAAAAGGAAGATAACCGCTGTAAAATAGCAGACAACATTACCTTGCAGCAAAAATTCATAATAAGGAAAGGCTTCTGTCTCCGGCAATCTAGCCCGATTGAACAACTGAACAAAAAAATTGGCCAAGAAGATAAAAGTAATCCCACCTGCCGATACCGAAAGAGCTCCCGATAGGAATGTCGTAAGCACCTTGGACATGCAGTATTTCTTCTTTCCTGCTTTCATAAGCAGCACCCTCAGCATATTCGTATTGTATTCCTCGCAAAAACTTACTGCATAGGGAAGCGTCGCCAGCATCGGAACCACATAGATACCATAAAAGCCTCCAAATATAAAAGAATTACACCAATAATAATATACATCCATAGTCTCAGGAGATGTCCACATAAATGGTATCTGGTTCCAAGTATCCAGACAGATGCACAACACCACGCCGACCGGTACAAGGAGAAATCTCACCGTCAGACTCCTCTTAAATTCAGCACCAAACAGACGGGGCAATGCCCTTTTATTCTCCATAGGATAGATTACCTCCCGTTATCGCATTGATTCGCTCCGCACTACTGTTTCCCGAAGGCGAATCTATCTGCACACACCAATAAGGCACCAGCTTATACTGTTCCTTCTCTTCCCAGTCCGGTACAACGACATATTCCAGCCATATCCGGGAGATTGTAATCTGCGAGCTCAATATTGCATTCACATAAATTTCCTTTACCGCTTCCAGTGCTGCCTCCGCTGAGATAATCGTCTGCGCCTCTGCTTCCGGACTGGCGTCAAAAATTCCACCCCTACTGACTATATAGCGAATCCCATCCTTATCAAGCAACATAGTGATTCGGGTTTCAGCCGTCCAAAAGGTTTCCACTGCCATGGATATGCCCGGCTCATTGATGCCGCTATAAATTGGCAGACCATCCTTCGTAAGTTCATACTCCATATAGTATATCTCATCTGCGTCCGACCAGTCATCGACCGTAGTTTCTTTCCCTCTCTGTGCATCTTCTTGGTATTTCTGAGTCTGCCTATACTCCTCCTCCAACTCTGTTAGTATTTCCCGGTTCAGAGCATAAGCAGCAAGAACCTCTGAATCCTGTCCGGTCAGTTCCTTAATCCTTTCCTTTCCCATCTGAATGGCATTCTCTGCGTTTAGGAAGGACAAATCCGGTATTTCTTCCTTCTGGAAAGAACAACTGCCAGCATTATAATATGCGGATTCCACCAAATATACGATGTAGTCGTCCCTTTCCTCGTCCTTAGCATATGCAAAATTTCCATAGGGATCCGTACTAAAGTATCCGCCCTCTTCCGTTTCTGCAGAATATGCCCCCACCCATTCCGGGTGAACCGCTACGGCTGCTTCCGACACTCCGAAAAAAGCATCTAAATCTTCTCTCGGAAACGCTTGCTTTGTCAACGCATACACGCTATATACCTGCTCTTTCGGCAAAACTACATCCGCATCAATTACCAACATATCAGACAACTTCTCGCTGATATGGTTTGTCCCGGATTCTGCCACTCCTACACTCCCCTGCATCGCCTCTGTGCTGCTTCCCGTCGGTGTACTCTCCAAGGGTTCTGCTGTCGTACCGGAACAGCCAGTCAACAGCATACCGGCAGACATAAACACAGACAACGCAAACATCTTTTTTGAAACGCTCTTTTTCATAATATCTCCTTTTTCCATCAGATTGGTAGTATCAAGATCAATAACCCCAAATCACCTCATCCCCTGTAAAAATCAAGGTTTCAGCTTCTCGGTGCCTTTCAATGACAATTTCCATTATCCCTATATTTGCCATAATTTCAACCTTTCTTGCATGAAACGACATTTTTTGCCCTTTTTTGGTCATTTTACAAATATTCGTTTCATTTTTTGAAAATGCAAGGCAACTGTAAGCCTGCGGATAACACGATACCAATTGAAATGCAGATTATCAGCCAATCTGCTATTATATTTGCGCATTTTTCAATAATTTCCTTCTCCTGTATCTTGCTAATTCTTTTGGCGCTTTGGGTTGATATGCAATAGCACATGATGCAGAATTCGCATCAGCACGCAGAAATGTGTTCAAAACTGATACCATTTCCTTTGTTTCAGCCCAAAATCCACCAAAAAATGTCTTTTCATGCAGTTTCTTTGTATTTTCCTGATCTTTATTGTATAATGCAGAGGATAATTATGTAGTAAATTACATGAAAAGAGGTATAAAAATGCGAATACTCATCTGTGACGATGATGCGCTGATAATTGAACAGCTTCAAAAATATATCAGAAACTTTTTTAAAAACATAAGCGTAAAATGCCCCGAACTGGTCTGCTTTTCTGACGGAGAATCCCTGCTGGCAGATAAAGGTGACAAAGACATTCTATTTCTTGATATAGAAATGCCCGGAATGAATGGTATCTATGTGGGAAAGGAATTAAAAAAGAAGAATGATAAGATTATTATTTTTATTGTGACCTCTTATTCTGAATATCTTGATGATGCAATGCGGTTCCATGTATTCCGATATCTTTCAAAACCTTTGGCTAAACAACGGTTTTTCCGTAATATGAAAGATGCGATTGACCTGTATAACACTATGACAGTAAAAATCCCGGTTGAAACAAAGCAAGGTGTACATACATTGCCTGCATCTTCCGTCATAGCAGTGGAAGCACAGAGCAGAAAAGTAACGGTACATACCACTCTGTGTGATTTTGAATCCATTCACAATATACAGTACTGGCTGGAACTTCTCCCTAAAAACCGTTTCTTCCAGACACACCGCAATTTCATTATCAATCTTGAACATGTCACGGATTTTGACCGTAATCTTGTCCATATGTCAGATAATCAGTCTGCTTATCTGACAAAAAGAAAATACAGTGCATTTAAGGAAGCCTATCTCCTTTATTTGGAAAGTACGAGGTAAAGCAAATGATAAATACAATCTGTTATTTTTTCAGTTTTCTTGTAGAAGCAATTATACTCTGGCAATACTCCTCCAATTTATTTCCTGTCAGACACACCCTACGGAGAAAGCTTGCCGTGCTTTGCGGTTTATATTTTATCCTGTTTTGCGTGTCACTGTCCGAATCTATATGGATCAATATCATTTTATATTTTTTGCTGAATTTCATTTTCCTACTGACACAATGTTATCTGAATTGGTATACAGCATTATTCCATTCTTCCATACTGGCGGCTGTTATGGCAATGAGTGAATTAGTCGTTTATGGAATTACCAAGCACTTTGCTCCTCGCTTTCTTGCTAACCGCAGGGAATTTTATCACCTTTTATTTTTTTCGGTCTTTAGTAAACTCATATTTTTTGCAGTTACTTATATACTGATACACCTGATGAAAAAAACAAAGAAGGATGCAGGGCAGCATGATCAGTCTGTTTTTCTTCTTGTTTTCATTCCCCTGACCTCACTCTTTATTATGCTTACTTTCGTAAGCATTGGCGAATCTGTTTTGCTCCCATCGTCACTTGACTGGATGGTTACTATGGGTGCTGTTCTTTTGCTGGCAGCAAACCTGCTCATGTTTGAAATCAACTGCTATCATCAGAAAAAAACATGGAATTTACAGAAATACAATTATTGCTTCAAAAAGAGTCAGATTCAGCCCAATATTATAAAATGCTGAATGTACAGAATGAAAACCAGCGTATTTTAATCCATGACATAAAAAAGCACCTGCAATCCATTGACCTGCTGAATGAGCAAAAAGAGTATGCTAAAATAAGCGCCTATATCCGGCAATTGGTACTTTCTCCAGACCTGAAAGAATTTTCCAGACTATGTGACCATGAAATGCTGAATTCCATCCTATGCCGCTATATGCAGCGTTGCACTGACAGCCATATATCTTTTCATGCCGACATACGAAGTGGGACAACGGATTTTATTGCAGACAATGACCTTACCTCTCTGTTTTGCAATTTGCTGGATAATGCTATAACGGCAGCAGGCATTATTCCTGACTCTTTTATTGAGATTTATACAAGCAAACGTGAAAAAACACCATTTATTGTGATAACGGTTATCAATTCCTGCCGAAAAAATCCTTTTCTCTGTAAGGACAGGCAGTTAACCGTAAATAAAAATGGACATGGATTTGGATTAAAAAGCATTCGTAAAGTAGTCAGCAAATATCATGGCAATTTGCAGATGTATTATAATGATGATATGCTCACTTTTCATACCATTATTACATTAAAGCAATAAGAACTGTGAACTAATGCAGTTCCTATTGCTGACAATTTATACACACCACCCCCGTGACCTTATATCCCTCACACGGTTTGCAGGTTCTTTCTCCTTCTCAAAAGCCGCCCTGTAATCATCATCCCTCCAGTAAATTTCCCCCAGCCTTTCCATGATATTGTGCTGAAATGCTTCTAAAATATTTTTCTCCATAGATTTTGTTTCCTCCTAGGCGTTGTGTGTTTCCTGTTATATCCGTATATGTGTGGTAAAAGATAGAATCTAAAAAGGATTGAAGGAACATATCCCCCAATCCTCTTTATTGTCAGATAGTTATCTGATGAAAATCGGCAATTGTATTTGTAATAGTGAATATCCTTCTGATATTATTATGGAAATGATCTATACTCCCCACAATCTTCCTTCCAAAATACATATATACAAACATACGGTAAATCCCTACAGTTCTTTCCATGGAAATATCACGGAGCATATCCCTCATCCTACTGCCTTTCCCAAATTTCAACATATCTTCCACTAAGAAATGGCCCTAACCGTTTTATCCTCTTATAATTGTCCGGTAAAATTTTGCTCCAATCCAATGAGTGGGTGGCAGAATCGAATGCTTTCTCCGGAACGGTATCCACTACAAAATGTCCGACTTCATTCTGAATTGCTGCTGTATGATAGATTTCCATCCATTCATCTTCTGTTCCTCCATGCATAAAGTTTAATGTAATCAGGTAGTCAATTGGATTCTCTATAAGTTCTCCAAAACTTCCTACTACAAAATCAATTTCTCCACTATTAAGTTCCCGTGCCGCCTGTATTACTTCTTCCTGTAAATCCAGTCCAATTTTCTTGTCTGCTTTTATATGCTGCAATATTTCACCTAAACCACACCCAATGTCCACTACCGTTTTACAATCATGAGAATTTAGATATCGGACACATACCTGTGCATATTCTTTCCACTCATAAGGGGAAAGATGCCACGTATCAAAGTGATACTTGTTAATCATCTGCATATATCTGACTTTCTTTATACCCCCAATCAATACATTCTTTAAACCTACTTCATTAAGTTTCCGCACAAGTTTCTTCCTTGCTCCTTCTTTATCTCCTGCATATGTAACCATCATTAAGCTTCTCCTGTTATCTTATGTCATTCCGTTTCATTTTCTTTGCGGCGTTTGCTCAGCAACCCTTCAATCACTCTCGCCGAATATCCTCCTGCCCGCGCAATCTTGGCTCTCTCACGCCTGTCCGTTTCTCCCTTTGCTAGGTCTGCTATAAATTCCGGACGGTACAGCCGCATGGGACAGTCAATCTTATCCCCATGAAAATGCGTGAATAATTTAAGCATTGCATCTCGCCCAATCAGTTCAAAGAGTTCCAGATAACTGTCATTCAGAGCCTCCGCTTCGTTCCCTTCAACTTGAAAAGCTTCGTAAATAATCTTGTCGTTTATATTGTTGAAATCAATCCTGACCAACTCATCACCTCCAATCCATGCAAAGTATAGCAACAGCCACTGACATAAATCCAATTGTAAAATGATTTTTTTAATGTTTCATAAACAGACAATGTTTCATCATACATAAAATGTGTGCAGTTTATATGTCACAATATGTATACCTAAACTGTACATCATTTTAGAAACTATGAAATTATTGCATATCTGTTATACCTGCTTTCACATATGCGACTTTCAACCGGAAATATTTTTTTAATTTACCAATTCTACAGCACATTGCTTTTGCTTTACAACAAACGTGCAACAGGCACCCCGATTGGAGTGCCTGTACATACCCTATAAAATATTCCTTTATAATTTTATTTTTTTAGTCTCATCCAATAAGGTCAAGAACCCCTCTAAGTTCTTCCGGAAGTCTCCCACACGCTTCTGATAATCCCGCTTCTTCCATCACAGGCTTCTCTGGAATCTTCTGTACATTTACTGTTCCT
>OFGN01001432.1_pt1 | contig 16906 bp, 16 predicted proteins | sample 1521821 | NCBI WGS metagenome assembly OFGN01 (sample SAMEA3504094, study PRJEB24116) | mouse gut metagenome | biome: mouse gut; feature: mouse-associated habitat; material: faeces | place: Denmark | collected 2011
ATCATTCCATTTAAATCATTTTTTAAATTTTGTCCAAACTTTTGGGTTCATAGCAATTCACCGTTTGTTTTTTTTATTTAAAAATGTTATTATTAATCTTTAACTTTTGTCAAATAAACAAGTTCGTCTATAGGTGCAGGGATAATTGCGACTTCATTGCTATAGATTTTGTCTTTATATTGCCATTTGCCGTCAGGGATATAAACCTTTTTTGTTGTATGTCCTTGACTAAGCACAGGAGCGACAATAATATCGTCACCTAGCATAAATTGACTTGTTAGTTTGCCGTAACCTTTGTTTGGAAAACAATATTCCATATACCTTACAATAGGTTCGCCTGTTACGCTTGCGTGTTTTGCAAGATTTATTATGTAATCTGCATATTTTTGGTGCAACTCAATACAATTTAAACAAACATTTTTGATTTGCTCATTGATATTCCAAATATCAAGACTAAATTGCATCATTGGCATTAGGCAAGATGCTTGAGCATATCTCATAAATAATTCGTGGTCAAGATTCATTTTATCTTTTCCGACAAAATCTCCCATTTGACCGCCGCCAATCATATCTGGACAGCCAAAAGCGTAGCCTGTTATACCTTGTGTAAGAGTATTAGGTAATAATGCACCCAGCCCTAAAATGCCCCATTTGTGAGATTTATCTGCAAGTCTTTGAGCAACACCCTTGCAACCAAACTGGAAACAAGCACGCAATTCATTGTAGTCAAAATTTATTGCAGATTGTGCCCACAACTTGCTTTGAGTGTTTGCGTCAACTTTGCCAAAAGTAATGTCGTCATCTTTATAGTACATTGCATCGCCTGCATCTTGCTTAAAGCCGTCCACGCCAAATTCGTCTATCAATTTTTTTGCATAATCGGTAAACCAATTCATTGCTAATGGGTTTGAAAGGTCAAGTACAGCATCTTGTCCGTTCCACCATTTTCTAAAGGCGATATTTCCGTCGCAGTCTTTTACAAGCAAGTTATTTTGTGACAAATATTCAAAATGTACCGATTTTTGACTGATAAATGGACAAATCCATAAAATAATTTTAAAGCCTAATGAGTGTAGTTGCTCACACATTTCTTTTGGATTGGCAAATTTATTTTTATCAAAATCCCATTCACCAAAGTTGGTTTGCCAGCCATCGTCAATGATAAGTTCCCCTGCAGGCATTCCATTATCTAATATTGATTTTGCGTAAGACAAAATGTTGTCTTGTGTTTGATTATGTTCAAACTGAATCCACGTACAATATTGCGGTATTGTAAACATTACAGGATTAGGGTGTTTTCCGTCAGGTTTCATAAAATGTTCTACTGCATAAAGATAAGCACCTTTTAATGTTTTGTCTTCTGATTCAAAAAGTTCGATTTCCGCCTTTTCGCTTGTGCAAGTTATATTGCCAAAAAAGAATTTTGTTGTAAAACCCTTATCACTCCATATAACTCTACCTTTGTTACTTAGCCACAAAGTGTTAGATTGACCATAACTGCGTACAATTACATTTGAATGTAGGTAAACAGATTTTTTACTAAGTGGTGTGAAAAAACCAATATTGGTATCTCCACCATACCAAAACTCGTCTTTTAGCATTTTAACTTTTAGCTTCATAAATTCCTCCAAAAATTCAGTTAAATAATATATTTAATTTATCAATGATAATTTTTTACTCTATGGTAATAATTTAATATACAATCAAACAAAAGCATTTAAAATATGTACTATTTTAATTTTAGCATAAATCTTGCTATTTGACAATAGCTAAATGCAATTTATAGTAACATTAATTTTTTATAATATAATTAATGCAAAATAAGCAGAATAATTTTTTTGAAAAATCGCTGAAAATTTAATTTTTTTTAGAAAAACTATTGACAAAAACTAATTTTTATCATATACTATGAGTGAAAACAATCCCCCCCCATAGGGGTGGGTATAAGGAGAGCAATATGGATATAAATGTAACAAAAACTGTTGATAACAGACTTGCAACTATTGAAGGACATATTCGTGGAGTTAGGCAAATGTTAGCTGATGGCAAAGATTGTTCGGATATATTGTTGCAATTATCTGCAATTGAAGCTTCAGTTCAAAAATTAAGTAAAACAATACTTAAAAATCACATAGAGCATTGTGTAAAAGATAGTGTTACAAATGGTGATTTGACAGCACTTGATAGATTGAACGAAGTTTTGGATAAGTATAAATAGGAGATGTATTAGTTATGGAAAAAGAGAAAACTTGTTGCTGCGGTGAAAAACACGAAGAGACTCACGAACATTCTTGTTGTTGTGGTGAAGAAAATAAAGTAAAAGAGGAAAAGTCTTGCTGTCACCATAGCGAATCTGAAGAAAAAGCTTGTTGCCACGCGCATAGCGAAGAAAAAGAAGAATGTTGCTGTGGTGAAAAACACGAAGAGACACACGAACATTCTTGCTGTTGTGGTGAAGAAAGTAAAGTAAAAGAAGAAAAATCTTGCTGTCACCATAGCGAGCCTGAAGAAAAAGCTTGTTGCCACGCGCATAATGAAGATAAAGAAGAATGTAGCTGTGGTGAAAAACACGAAAAGGCACACGAACATTCTTGTTGTAGTTCACACAATGAAGGCAGTCATTTGAATTGTTGTGGAATTGAAAAAAAGTCTCACGCATCTTGTTGTGGTACAGAAAAACACTCAAGCGGAAATGCAAAAAGGGATAATATTATTAATATTGTAAAACTTGTTGTATCACTTGCGTTTTTGATTGCAGGATACTTCAATTGGCATCACATTTCTGCAAATGCACCTTGGACAATTGCGTTTTATTATGTAAATCCTGCTTGGGTGGCATTGATAATTTGCGGAATACCAATTTTGGTTGGTGCTGTTAAATCTTTAGCAAGAAAGAAAATAACTGCATCGGTGTTGATAAGCGTGGCTATGATTTCCGCAGTTATATTGGAGATAGTCGGATTTTTCTATCAAATAGAAAGTGATGGACACTCTCATAGTTATGTATTTGTTGCTGCTGAAGTTGCATTTTTGATGGCAATCGGCGGTGCAATAGAAGATTTTACTGTAAAAAAGAGCCGTGCAGGCATTGAGAGATTAGTAGGATTAATACCAAAAGAAGCATTTGTCAAAGTAGGTAATAATTTAGAAAAAAGACCATTAGAAGCGATAAATATTGGTGACATCGTTGTAATTAAAGCGGGCGAGCAAATTAGTGTAGACGGCGAGATTATAAATGGTAAAGCATCTGTAGACCAATCTTCCGTAACAGGCGAATACGCTTTGGCAGAACTTGGCGAAGGTGACAAAGTTTATGGTGGTACTTTTAATAAATCTGGCGTGATAGAAGTAAAAGTAACAAAATTGCTTGAAGATATGACAATCTCTAAAATGGCAAAACTTGTGGAAGAAGCGGAAGGTAAAAAAGCACCAATCTCACGAGTTGCCGACAAATGGGCAAGTATTATTGTTCCAACAGCTATCGGACTTGCAATTTTAGTTGGTATTATTGCATACTTTGCGTTTAAAGTAAGTGTGTTTGAAGCTATTATAAGAACTATAACAGTGCTAATAGTATTTTGTCCTTGTTCACTTGCCTTGGCTACTCCAACAGCAATTGCAGCAGGACTTGGTGTTTCTGCAAAAAATGGTGTACTTGTAAAAAGCGGTGCTAGTTTGGAAGTTATAAGCAAATGTGATATAGTTTGCTTTGATAAAACAGGTACTCTTACAAAAGGTGAAATTGTTGTAAGTGATATTGCTACAGACGGAATTTCAGAGTCAGAACTTTTAAGTTATTGTGCTAGTATAGAATTAATGTCCGAACACCCACTTGCAACTGCTGTGGTAAATAAGGCAGGAAGTATTGATTACAAAAAAGTAACAGATTTTCAAACAATCCAAGGTGTTGGTGTAAAAGGTATTATTGATGGAAAAACTATTTCCGTTGTGTCATACTCTGAAGCTGAAAAATCAGGATTGATTAATCCACAATTAAATGTAAAAGCAAATGAATACCTTGAGCAAGGCAAAACTGTTGTAAGTATTATAATCGATAATGTTGAAAAAGGAATAATAACTTTTTCTGACACAATAAGAGAAGGTGCTAAAGAAGTTATTGAAAAGCTAAATCAAATGGGTAAAAAGACAGTTATGCTTACTGGAGATAACGAAAAGAGTGCGAAATTTATTGCAGAAAAATGCGGAATTTCCGAAGTTAAGTTTGGGTTGCTACCTGAGCAAAAGTTGCAAGAAATCGAAAATATGCAAAAAGACGGCTTTAAAGTTTGTATGGTTGGTGACGGCATAAATGATGCTCCTTCATTAAAATTGGCAGATTGCTCAATTGCAATGGGTGCTTTAGGTAGTGATATTGCTATTGAAACTGCAGATATGGCTATTTTAAATAGTGATATGAATAAAATCGTTTATTGCGTAAAACACTCAAAACGCACAATATTTACAATTAAGCGCAACATTATACTAGCAATGACTGTAAACTTTATAAGTATCATTTTGTCATTGTTTGGTATATTTGACCCAATGACAGGTGCAATAATGCACAATGTTACTTCTGTAGCGGTAGTATTGTCTTCTGCGTTACTTTTGATAAATAAAAACTATGATAAAAAGAAAGCGTAACTCTTAAATAAACAGTTTCTTGATTTTTAAAATCATTGGATTTGATTGGTATCAAAATTATTTATCATCGGCTATATCTTCAGAATGTGGAATTATTTTCAATATCACAACCCCTTTAAAATCAAGTGTTTAATAAATATTTATAACAATTAGTTTTATGAAAAATAAGTCAAAAAAAATATTATCTACTTTATGTGGATAATATTTTTTATTTGAATATTGACTATTTTTTGTTTTTGTAGTAAAATAGATATAATAATTAAAATAAAATAGATTTTGGGAGAGTTTTATGGTAAGTTTGTTGCCAAAAGTAAAAAAATTGCAAACTACACAAAATAAAATAAGTATTTCCTGTATTTGTGTGCAAGGAGAAATTTCCGATTTTGCAAAATGTGAACTGGAAAATTTTATTAAAGAAAAAACAAATTTAAGTTTGGATAATGCAGGCTATAAAATCGAATTTTTGGTGGTAGATGAGAAAAGAAATAACGAATGGTATTATATTGATGTTAAAAATGATAATATGACTATTAAAGCCGTTTGTGAAGAAGGTGTATACAGAGCTATTCAGACTATTAAACAAATACTTTCTCAAGATATGTATGTTTCTGTAGTCGAAGATGAACCCGGAAATGCTTTTAGGTCGTTTATGCTTGATGTAGGCAGATATTTTTATCCTGTAGAGCATATTAAAAAAATAATTGACTACATATCTTTGTTCAAATTCAATTATTTTCATTTTCATTTGACGGAAGACCAAGGTTGGAGATTTGAGTCAAAAAAATATCCAAAGCTTACGGAAATTGGCAGCAAGCGTTCGCATACTAATTTTGGTATTAAAAAAGAAGAAGGTTTTTACACCCAAAGTGAACTTCGTGATATAGTTGACTATTGTCATAAAAGATTTATCAAAGTTATACCGGAGATTGATATTCCAGGACATACTATGTCTGCTTTAGCGTGTTATCCAGAATTATCTTGTTTTAACAGAAAGTTAAAGGTTTCAACGCATTGGGGTGTTAAATTTGATATAATGTGTGCAGGAAAAGATTTTACTTATACATTTTGCAAAGATATACTTGACGAGTTATGTGAAATTTTTACAGACGAGTATATACATATTGGCGGTGACGAAGCACCAAAGAAGCGTTGGGAGTTGTGTGATAATTGTAATGCCAAACTTAAAGAATTAGGCCTTGACAATATGGAACAGCTTCAATTGTATTTTGCAAACTATATGGCGGAGTATTTGAAAAGTAAAGGCAAACAGACTATTATGTGGTATAATAAGTTTGACGAAAATGACAAAATTGTGCCTGATAAAGATATAATTCTTCAATTTTGGGGAACAAAAAAGGATACGGAATTTTGCGATGTAGTAAATAGCGGCAGGCGAGTGATTACTTCTAATAGTAGTGGTTATTACATAGATTTGCCTTATGGTTATATAACTTTAGATGATTCATATAACACACAAGGTGTTACAGGTATTGAGAATACAAAAAGCTTGTTTGGGTATGAGACTTGTTTGTGGACAGAATATGTTAAAGATATCAAAAAAGCTAAATTTAATATGTTTCCACGAGTGCTTGCTATAAGCGAAGTATTTTGGGCAGGCGAAAAAGCAAAAGATTATGACGGGTTTAAAACTAAGCTACCATTATTTAATGAATATTTGAAAAAATTTGATGTTAAAATGCCAAGACGCGGAATATACAATCCAAATCCAATAAGAAAGTTCTTTTCAAAATTGTGGTTTGAGAAAAGACAACTGGTATGGCAAGGATTGTATTTGACTATAGATAACTTTATGTTAAAAAGAAAAATTGAAAATCAAAAATATAAAAGGAGAGAAAAATGAGATTTGTTTTTTATAGAAATTATACAAAAATGTATACGAATTTGATTGAGCGCTTTATGAAATATGTGACTGACAGCAATGGTAACATTAGTGTTGATAAATTACATAAAAACGGAAAGCGTATAATGATTGTAAGCTTTGTAAATATTTTTGTAGGTATTTTGTTATTGGGGTTAGGTATATTGAGTTTAATAATGTTACTTTTAAAAGACCAATATATTTTAGGTATGATATTGTTTATCGTATTTTTATTTGCGGGTGCTTTTATAGTTAATTTTTCCCCAGCATTATTTAAAGTAGGCTTTACTTTTTATATGACTTCAAAATGTCTCGTAGGGGATATTGTTATGAGTAAATGTCCGTTTTGTGGAAGCAGTATAAGTGACAGTGATAATTTTTGCGGAAAGTGCGGTGCAAAATTTAAATTGCAAACGAATTGTCACAATTGCGATACCATAAATAGTCATAACGCAAGATTTTGTAAAAAATGCGGAACTACACTTGCAGTCAAAATAGATGACAGTGCAGAGAGTAGTGTAAAAACTGAAATTGAATGAAGGTGAGAATATGGATAAAAATCAAATAATGAATAAATATGTTTTGAGTATTGCAAAAAAAGCTAATAAATCTATTGATATAGACAAAGTGAAAGCACTTCAAAAGAAAATGATTAAAATTGGTTTGCCTGTTTTATTTGTAGGTCTTGCTATTTTGGTTGTTGGATTTGTACTTATGTTTCTTCTTCCACGAAATAATGGTACATTAAATATTTATGGTAGTATAGTAGTAATTATAGGTGCTATAATTAATGCTATTGGAGCTTTTTATTATATGACCGCAAAACAACTTTATTTTGGCGGAAGTATACTAGAAAGTATGGATAAAGGCAAACATTGCCCAAAATGCGGTGAGATTTTCGGTGGAAGTGCAGATTATTGCGAAAAGTGCGGTGCAAAATTGTTAAAATCTAAATGTTGTAAAGTTTGTGAAACTCAAAATGAAGAAGATGCGGATTATTGCATAAATTGCGGTAAAAAGTTTGAATGATTTTGTGTTATCATTATTACTTTGTTAAATTACTTGTATAATTCAATAAATGTGTGATAGAAAATATAAAATTACTTAAAAATTGAAAAATAATTGAATTTTTTTAAATATATAAAATATAATACTAATAATAGGAATAATAAATAGAGTATTATTGTATATTTAAAAAATTTAATTTGACTTGATTTAAGGAGATGTATGGAGCGAAGAAAAATAGTAGCAATAGCAGGTGATGCAAAGGTTGACGAAAATTCAGATAAATTTAATATAGCGTTTGAAATTGGAAAGGCACTTATAGATAACGGCTACAGAATTCAAACAGGTGGTTTAGGCGGAGTTATGAGAGCAGCTTGCTATGGTGCAAAATCTTCCGAAAAGTATAAAGAAGGCGACATTATTGCACTTGTACCTTCTTTTGATATAAATGAAGTAAACGAATTTGCGGATATTGTAATACCAACTGGTCTTGATGTTATGCGTAATGCTTTGGTTGCAAATGCAAGTGCAGTGGTTGCAATTGGCGGTGGGGCAGGAACACTATCCGAAATGGCTTTTGCTTGGACATTTGGCAGATTGATTATTGGAGTTAGTAATGTTGACGGCTGGAGCAGTAAACTTGCGGGCACAAAAATAGATAGCAGAGTGCGTTATCCAGAGATTGAAAACGATATGGTATATCCTGCAACAAGTGGCACCCAAGTTGCAGCAATTTTGAATAAATACATTGATAAATATTACAAACGTCATAAAGGAATTGTTTTTGAAGACGGAATAAGAAAATAGTAATTCCTTTAAAATTGCGCATAATATTCATAGATAAACATTTATAACGGGGGATTGACTTTTGGTTTATATTTGTAATATTTGTGGTTTTGAATATGATGAAAGTTTAGGATATAAAGAAGGCGGAATTGCGGCAGGTACTTTGTGGAGTGATGTTCCAGAAGAATTTGTTTGTCCTTTATGCGGAGTTCCAAAATCGGAATTTACAGCAGAATAATAATTGCTTTTTTTATTAAATAATTTATGTTTTAATCAAAAAAACTATTAAAAATCGGTATTAAAATGAAAAAGTTGACTATTTTTTAGTCAACTTTTTGTTGTTTTATAAAAGCTTATTGATAAAAGAACAGCTATTTTATTTAATTTAAATTAATGCAATCTATTATTCATTTTCTTTCAATTTGTATTCAATATCAACATTTGTACTTACATTATTTTCTGTTGTAGCACCTATATCTCTGCCGATAATTTCGCCAGCATTAGCATCTTTAGTGCCGTAATGATTTGTAACTTGGTCGACACAAATTTTAATATTATCTGTGGTATTGTTTTTTGCACTAACAGCTCCTTCGCCATTAGATAGCATACCAGCTATACCGCCAATATCACGATAACCTGTTAAAGTAATATTTGTTGCTTTGCAATTATCTACTTTTCCTGAAAATAAGCAACCGACAATACCACCAACTTTATCGCCATTGTCAAATCCGTTTTCAACAGCGTTTGGCGTGCAAGTAATAGTTACATTATCTGCAGTGCATCCGTCTATAGTTGTATATCCATATCCTAAAACGCCACCTGCATAGTGTGTTGAACTAATAACTGCGTTTTTAACATTTATGTTAATTAGTTTAGTAGATGCAGTTCTTGCCATTGCGGCTCCTACATATTCACCGCCAGTTATATTTACGCCGTCAAGTGTAAAGTTGCGTATTTCAGTGTCAACTTGCCATTGGTCACCAAACAGTCCAACTCTATCGCCACTTGAGATTTTTAAGTTGTAAATTGTGTGACCTTCGCCATCAAATATCCCGCTAAATTGGTTAATCGGTATCCATTCAACATTGTTTAAATTAATATCGTTATTTAGTATTACAGTTTTACCTGAATAACGATTGCCATTATTTACATCATCTCTAAAAGCTCTAAATTGTTCAGCTGTTGTTATAACATATTTGTCACATAACTCACAATATAGAGAATCTTTGTCATAGCTATCAAGGTGAGTTGCTTTTATTATCAAATTCTCGTCAGTTAGTTCAGTTCCGGTATCCTTATCAAAGTTTTTATCACAAAGAGTGCAGTGGTTATGATATTTTGTGCCGTTAGTATGCAAAGTTACTTGCAAGCCAATAATTTCTTCAAAATTATGATTAGATAAATTGATTGGAATTATTTCTTCTTCCTTTTTACCACAAGAGCAAACTCTTTCTTTAAGTCCTTTTTCAGTGCAAGTTGCGGGTTTAATTTCAACCCATTCGCCAAAAGAACAAGTATGGGCACAACCTACAAGTAAACCTATGCAAGTACACATAATTGCAACAAATAGTAAAACTAATATTTTATTCTTCATTATGCCTCCGATTTATTATTATACTATTATCTTGTTTATTTGCATTTAAAATAACACACTATTTATATATAGTAGTCAAATAAAATAATTATGTTTACAAACAAAATTTTGAATAATCCAATTTATAATCATCTGACTACGATTTAATGCTCAAAAGTGTGTGTCATTGGATAAAAAAAATAATCCAAGAGAGTGTCTTGGATTATTGTAAAAAAGTAGTTTAGTGCAAAGATTTTGTGTTACGGGGTTATGTTAAACTACTTAATTATTCTAGTTTATAGCTCATTTGAAGGAGCTTCATCAATGATATTTTTTGTGCTATCTTCATTAAAGTATTTAGAAGTGTTATCAATATGTTCGGAAACAAGTTTAGTATTTTGTGCTTTTTCCGCTTCAAATTTTTGAATATCTTCGTCAGTTGCAGATTGGTAAACCATTTTGTTCATAATAGGGTTTAATTTTTTTGCTATGTAACTTGCAATAAAAGTAAAAGTCAAATCGCCAGGTAAGAATATTAAAAACAATGAGATAAAGATAGTATAAGCTGTAACGGTTTTGCCAAAATATAATGTTTGCAAAGCGTAAAAATAAATCATTCCGCAACCATAGGCGATAAGTAAGTTTACTATATTTCCGATAAGATATGCCCAATAAGTTTTATTTTTAAAGCGTTTTATAATAATTCCGCCTACAATAGTTCCAATAAAAAATCCTATTAAGTATCCGAAAGTAGGTTGCAATACATACATAAATCCGCCACCACTTGTAAAAATAGGCAGCCCTATTAATCCCATAAACAGATAAAGGCCTATCGCTAAAGCACCCCACCAAGGTCCCATCATAGATGCAGTAAGTTGAACAAAAAATGTTTGTAGTGTAAACGGAATAACGGGAATAGGAATTTTTATAAATGCACCTGCTATTACTAAACAAGTAAAAACAGCAGTTCTAGCAAGCATTATTGTTTTGCCACGAGTTGTAAGGTTGCTTTTTGGTAATTTTATCATATTTTGCTCCTGTAAATTTTTTAGCGATTATTTATGTTAACCACTTTACGGTATTAGGTTAACATAAAACATAAGGTTATGTCAAACAATTTTATGATAAAATTTGATAATTTTTGAAAATTTTTATTTAAGGCTGTTTAAAGAGCAGTTTGAGTTTATTGATATGTGTAAAACTTGACTTTAATTTGGCGTTATGGTAAAATTTAAAAAGAGGTTAATATGAAAGGGTTATTTATTTTTTTGACAATTATCAGTATGCTATTTTTTATTGCAAAAATGATTGTAGTTATTTTGTTTAGGATAAAGCAAGATAATTATTATAATAATTCGATAATAAAATATTTAAATGATTATACAATTATTGCATACATTATTTTGTTATACGCCTTTTCTATAAGCCTTTATTTAGCGAGCGATTATACAATTGCGGAAAGCAATTTTACCCTAATTATTTTAGTTATTGTAACAGCTTTGTTTGTTGGTGAAAAAGTTTATTTTTCCGTCAAAAATCGGGGGTATTTGTATATTGAGTCAAATATTTATGATTTGGATAGCATTTCAAAAAAAGAAAATTTTGAAGGCGTTATTATAAAAACAGATAAGACATATTTTATCCTAAAAGATAAAGAAAAATTTGAGAGTATGTTAGAACTTGAAGAAAAATGCGATAGCAAAGCTTTGTTAAAAAAGCGTTTAATACCTATATGTTTGATAAATGGTTTGAGTATAGTGTTGAGCATTGTTATTTTGGTGCTTGGCTTGGTAAGGGGTGTTTAAATGGCAGGTAAGTTGTATTTGGTAGGAACACCTATTGGTAATATGGGAGACATTACTTTAAGAGCGATTGAAACACTAAATAATGTGGATATTATTGCTTGCGAAGATACAAGGCATAGCAGTGTACTTCTTCAAAAGTTGCAAATTAAAAAACCGCTTATAAGTTATTATTTGCATAAGGAAAAAAGTAGTGGACAAAAAATAATAGATTTATTGCTAGAAGGTAAAAACATTGCGTTGATTACAGATGCAGGTATGCCTTGCATTTCCGACCCGGGGGCTATTCTTGTGAGTCTTGCAATTGAAAATGGTATTGAGTATACTGTTGTGCCGGGGGCAACTGCAGTGACAAGTGCAATGGCATTATCGGGTATAACAAGACGTGGATTTTGTTTTTTAGGTTTTTTGCCAGAAAAAAATAAGGAAAAGCAAGAGTTAATTGAGCCTTATAAAAACATAGATATTCAATTGGTATTTTACTGTTCACCACATAACATAAATGATGATTTGGATTTTTTATATAATGTGCTTGGGGACAGAAATGCAGTTGTCATAAAAGAAATTACCAAAATGTTTGAAAGGGTGGAAAAAGGCGAGCTTGGCAAACTTAAAATTGAAGAACCACGTGGTGAATATGTAGTAATTGTTGAAGGCAAAGATTTTGCAAGTGATTTGTGCAGTTTAAGTATAGAAGAGCATTTGAAATGTAATATGGATAAAGGTATGACAAAAAAAGATGCAATCAAGCTTACCGCAGCGGAAAGGAATGTGCCTAAAGATGTGGTTTACAAAGTAGCTTTGCAGATTTGTGAAAAATAAAAGTGCTGAAAACAGCACTTTTTTTATTTAAGTTTTTGACAATTTATAATTTTTGTTTATTTTGCGGATTTATCAAAATTATTTATTATTTTATCGTGCATTCTCATACACTCTAAAATCATTTTTGCATTGTGGGAAAGTTTATATTCTGAATAATTAGGAGAGTTTTCTGTCTCTTTTTGGATATTATCGTCTTTTTCCGTATTGTCGGGGGCATTACTATTGCTGTTTTCTACATTTTCAAACTGAAAATTATTATCCGCTTGCGGATAATGTAAAAAATCTTCATTATTTTCGGTATTGTTTTTAGGAATATCGGTTTGATTTAAATTTTTTATGTCTTCAAGTTTTTCTTCAAAATTGCTATTCCCCATATCTTCTTGCTTTAAATTTTGCCCTAAATTTTTTGGAATATTGGTCGTACAATGGGTAAAAAGCCCGTTAAATGTAGAAAATTTTTTCATAATTGCACCTTTTTTTATAAAATTGTCAATAATTTGGTTGTAAAGTATTGATTTATTTCTTTATTTATATTATACTAAATAATGTAATTTAATATGACGAATAATATTTTATTGAAAATTGGCATTTGCCATAAAGCATAAAATAGGAGAATGTATGAAAAAAAATATCAAATTGATTTTAATATCATTGTTATTGATTGCTGTTTTGAGCATATCTTTAGTTGGTTGTACAAAAACACCTAATCTAAAAGGTGGTGACCCAAATGCAACTACTTATAATAATAATAGTTTAGTTGTATCTCAAGGCGATTATATTTATTTTGTTAATGGTAAAATTACTGTTGATGATATTGCAGAAAAAAAGGATAACAAATATGGCAATATCGTAAAAAGTGCAATTTACAGAGCTAAAAAAGATGGTAGCGAAGTAGAAGCTTTAGTGCCACAAGTTGCTATGGATAGCAATAATTCAAATGGTATTAGCGTACTTGGAAATTATTTGTATTTCACATCTCCGTCAACTGCAACTGCAAAAGACGGCACTTTGCAAAAGACTAATACTGATTTTTACAGAGTAGAAATTAGCGGCAGAAACTTAACAAAATTAGTTACACTTGAAGGTAACACTAATCAATATAAATTTACAGATAACGGACTTATCTATTTGGAAAACAGCAAGTTGACTTACTTGCCATATAAGGGTAAGTCAAAAGTTATTTTGGAGAGTGCAGGTAACACTTATTTCCCTGTAACTTCAACTTATGAGCCAGGCAAAGCAGATGCATCAATGGCTGTTTATTATGCAGAATCTCCTGAAGAAAATGATGGTGACCCATACAATGAGATTAAATGTGTTACATCAACAGGTGAAGTTAAAACTATTTTGAGCGGTAAGGATAGCAAAACAAGCTACACAATCAAAAGTGTAGAGAGTGAGGATAATGGCTCTGTTGCAGTATATTACGAAAAGTCAATTTATGACCGTGGCGACGAAAAATACAGCAATAAAGGCTTGTTTGGTATTAAGCTAGGTAACGACTTTAAACAAATTGGTGCTGAAAAGAAATTTGCAGGCAAGAGTGCAACAGTTAGATATATTAGCTTTGAAGAAGGCGTATATGTATTTGAAGATAGTGAAATGTATATCCCTAAAATCGATGCAGATGGAAATGTGGAAAAAGCCGACAAAGACAAAATTTACTATGTAGGTTCTACAATTACTCAATCAAATATTGTTACAATCAAAGACGGATATATTTATTATACAGAAAGCAATGCTCTTAAGAGAGTTAAAATGGATGTAACAGGCGAGGATGCTAATAATAATAATTTAGGACAAGCTGAAACAATCATTGAAAAAGATATTGTTACTGATTATGTTAAACCAGTACTAAATGGTAATACATTCTACTATATTAATAGTGGATATTACAATTATATGTACAAGGTTGATATCTCTGTTAAAGATGCTAAACATTCTTTATTAGGTATTAGAACTAACGAAGATAAAAACGCTTACATTAAATTTGTAAAGGAAATGGACGAAGAAACAAGGGAAAAACACGATAAACTTATCGCGGAAGATTTACCTGCTGAAGAATTGAAAAAAGATTAATAAATATACGACTGCTAAGTAAAATTAGCAGTCATATTTAAATAGGAGGATATTTTGGCTGAGTGGTTAAACAGAGCTTTTTATAGTTTCGATTTTGCTCTTTTGGAATTCGGACATAATATGCACATTGCTGCAGGTGGCTTTTTTGACGGATTTTGGAAATTTGTCACTGTTTTTGGTGATGGCGGTATAATTTTAATTTTGATTTCACTTGTATTAATTGCTTTTAAAAAGACAAGAAAAATCGGTTTAACAATGTTTGGTGCAATTGCAATTGGGGCATTGATAACAAATATAACTATAAAACCGCTTGTTGCAAGGCCAAGACCTTATGCGGACGAGACAAAGATATTTTATACCTGGTGGAAAGCAGCTGGTAGCGTTCAGGAATCGGAATTTTCTTTTCCATCAGGACATTCCACAGCAAGTATGGCTGCAATGATGGCGTTCTTTCTTGCTGGCAATAAAAAATATAGCTGGACAGGATTTTTTGCAGCATTGTTAATAGGTTTTTCAAGGATTTATTTGTGCGTGCATTATCCGTCAGATGTTTTGTTTGGTTTTATAGTTGGAATAATTGCAGGTGCTATTTCTTATTTGATAGTATGGTTTATTTACAAATATCTAAAGGGCAAAAAGCTAGGCGATATTTTGTATGAAAAAGATATTATTACTTTATATCATTTTATAAAAAATAAATATTTTAATAAAAATAAGACTGCAACTGTACAAGGTGAGTTAGATTCAAATCAAAATTTGCAAGACACAATGGAGAATGTTGCGGGAAAAGATGATAGTTTAATTACTTCTGTTGAGAGTGGAAATGTTTTGAGTGATAATGAAAACATTCAAAACAATGACAATAAAAATATAGAAAATATAGTTTTAGATACAAAAAATATTACGGATAAAGAGAATTAAAATATTGTTGGGGGAGTTATGGAGAGAAATCAAAAGAAAGCAAGAATTGCAATGATTGGCTTAGGCGGTAGGGGTTATGGCTTATTAAGACTTAATCTTGTCAAAATGAAAAATGTTGAAATTGTGGGCATCTGTGATGTCTATCAAGACAGAATTGACCAAGGTATAGAAAAAGTTAAAAAAGTTTGCGGTAATACACCTAAAGGCAGTACAAATTATAAAGATTTTTTAAACGATGAAAACGTCGATATAATTATGATAACTTGTGCGTGGGAAGGCCATATTGATATTGCAATTGAAGCAATGAAAGCAGGTAAATTTGTTGCAATGGAAGTAGGCGGTGCGTACAGCGTAGAAGATTGTTGGCGACTTGTTGATACTTACGAGCAGACAAAAACTCCACTTATGATGCTAGAGAATTGCTGTTATGGTGAATATGAACTTATGACATTAAGAATGGCAAGAGAAGGCTTTTTTGGCGATATTGTACATTGCGAAGGTGGCTATCACCACGATTTAAGACGAGAAATTGCTTTTGGAAAGGAAAATCGTCATTACAGATTAAAAAATTATTTGGAAAGAAATTGTGAAAACTATCCGACTCACGAAATTGGACCTATTGCAAAAGTTTTGGAAATTAATCGTGGCAATTTGTTTACAAGCCTAACTTCTTACTCAAGCTGTAGCAAAGGATTACACGAGTTTATTTTAAAAGAAAAAGCAGACGATAAAGAACTTGTTAATGCAAAGTTTAAACAGGGCGATATAGTTACTACTATTATCGAAACAATTAAAGGGCAGACAGTAGTAATTCAGCTGGATACAACACTTCCAAGGTCTTATAGCCGTGGTTATACTATTAGAGGAACTAAAGCTATGTATTCAGAAGACAATAATTTGGTTTTTGAAGATAATAGTATACATAATAAGCTTTACGAATTTAATAGCAGACCAATTTGGAATAATGGCAAAAAATATGCAAGAAAATACGCTCACAGGATTTGGAAAAACAAAGGAGCAGTTGTAAAAGCAGGACACGGCGGTATGGATTCGCTTGTGCTAAATGCTATGGTTGAAGCCTTTTTGGATGGTTACTATCCACCAATTGATGTGTATGATACCGCAACCTATATGGTTATTACTGCACTTTCTGAAATGTCAATTAAAAATAACAATCAAAAAGTCGAGTTTCCTGATTTTACTAGGGGAAAATGGCAAAACAGACAAGATGTATGCTTAGGTTACTATAGTTTGGAAGGTGCTGTTAAGTAAAAATTGTATTGCCTGCGATAAGTAGGCAATTTTTTTCTAACTTTTATATGTTGTAATAAAAATGAATTTTTAAAATAAAGTTTATTTTTATATAAATTTAATATACAGATATAAAAAATTAAGCTA
>OFGN01001435.1_pt1 | contig 16796 bp, 13 predicted proteins | sample 1521821 | NCBI WGS metagenome assembly OFGN01 (sample SAMEA3504094, study PRJEB24116) | mouse gut metagenome | biome: mouse gut; feature: mouse-associated habitat; material: faeces | place: Denmark | collected 2011
CTGCCGTCTCAGAAAATAAACAGCGCCCGGACATTGTCCGGGCGCTGTTTTATTTGCGGGGCCCCGTGCCCCCGGGCGCTCATCTGCGCTGGCGGGACACAGATTGGCGGGCGCAGGCCTGGCCGCTGTGGGCCACCTGACGCCACTGCTTGGTGTCGTGGAAGAGGGAGATCACCTGGAGGGGCAGCCAGGAGGCCATGAAGACGGGGAAGAGGAGGATGGCCCTGGTCATCCCCTGGAGGGCGTAGCCGCCCAGCAGGCACAGGAGCACCCCCAGCGCCATGCCGCCCACCCAGTACAGCCCCACGCCGCAGGCGGAGAGCAGAACTGCCGCGGCAGTTAAAGGCAAAATTAAAAATTTAAGCTTTTTCATCATTTATCTCCGAAGCGTCTTCCCTTGAAATTTCTCCGTTTTCGTCAATATAATCGTCCGCCGCCTCTTGCCGTTTAAGCTCGTACACGCTTACCTTTAACGCCTTGGCTTTTAGCTTGTAGAAATTTTCTTTCATTAATTTCCCCGTTAAAAGAGGCACGGCGTAAAGCGTTAAAGCAACGGCGAACGGATAGAACATTGCAAGCGCAACCGTTGCCGCAACGCAAGCAAGGCAGACGATACTGCGCAGCAGACCCCCGAATATCATCATTATACCGTTATAAAACAGCTGTCTGAGCGTGACCCGCATGTTGACGATTACAGTTGGCGAGGTGACGGCATAGATAATACCGAAAACGAGCGCGACACAGCTTATTGCAAGCACGAAGTAGTTGGTTTTTTCGGGGTGGGTGTTGAAGTAATAGATATTCAGCACGGGAAAAATCAATATTACCAGCTGAAAAAGCGTGTAGAAAATAAGGATTTTCCAATTTTTGCCGATAGTTGTGAAAATATCCTTGAAGCGTCTTGAATTTATGTCGCGTTGGAAGTAGCCCGTCACCCCCACAAGCACGGGAATAAGCATAACCGCCGTTGCCGCCGAAAGGGCGACAAGCAGGGTTATTACAAGAAATTCCAGCGCATAGTCGCCTATAAGCCTAAAACCCTTCATTGCCCCCTCCATATAGTGTGTTTAAGCGCTTGCGGTTGCCGCAAGATATCTTTCGTAAGCCGCCTGATTTACCCGCTTGACCTCGTCCATTGCCGTTTTGTTAGACTTTAATAAATTGTTTTGCCAGTCGGAAAGGCTTGGCGCGGACGAGGCTATTATTTTATTGACCATCCACGAGTTTATGTTTTTGCCGAGCATGGTTTCGTATCTGCTTAAAATATCAAGCTCTTCCTTGGTATAGTTGAGGTTTGGAATGGAACGGACGCTATCCTTAAATTCGTTATACGGCTTGACGTAGCTTTCAAGCCTTTCCAGCCTCAGCTTTGCGCGCGACTCCATTTCCACGCTGTTTTCCCAGACCTCCTGCGTGAGGTAAACAACGCCGTACGGCGCGTTTTTCATACGGAAGTCGTCCGCGCTCTGTCTGCCGTGGTCGTCGTTTGGGATAAGCTTGCCGTCCACCTTCTGCCGCAGAAACGCGCCCGATTCTATCGAGCCGTAGTTTAGCTGGGCGGAATAGTCGGGCTCGAAAAACTTATCAAAGTACTTCAACAGCCCCGCCTTATCCTTGCACGAGCCTAAAATAACGCATTCCGATTTTTCTACCTCCAGCTCGTTGCTTAGCCCCACATACTGCTTGCCCGTGGCGTCGTCCACAAGCGGCTGCATTACGATATAGTCGTCGCGCAAGTCCTTTGAAACTACAGTATCCTTTTCCCACCAGTAGAACGAGCCGTATCTGCCGTCCTGTCCCCTTGCAAGAAATTCGTCCTGCGTCTGCGTGAACGCGCTTGACGTTATAAGCTCTGCACCGTACCATTCGTGCATTTCTTTAACGGCGTTAAACCAAGCCTCGCTTTCAACGGTGAAGGTGATTTGTCCGTTTAAAATGGTTTTATGCTCTGCGTTTTCGGGAACACCGAAGGAGGAGATGAAATCGCTTTCGTTGCCCTGCCAATTGCCGTGCACAAACGCAAGCGGAACGCAGCTGCCGTGGTTTGCCTTGAAGCCTTGCAGTATGCCCTTGTACTGACTTCTTGTAAGCCTTAGCCCGTCCTGTAAATCTTCTTTTTCAATGCCGCTTGCCGCGGGGTCGTTTGCGTCTATCAGCTCTTCTATCCACACCTTATTTATAAAAAGCAGGTTAGGATAGGCTTTAAGACCCATTTCCTCTACCCTCGGCAGAGAATAAATGTGACCGTCGGGGGATTTAAGCGCTTCCCTTATGTCGGGGCGGGCGTCTAAAATGCGCTTGAAGTTGGGCATTGTTTTTTCCGTTATATAGCTGTCGAGCGCGGCGATTTTGCCGCGTCTGCCGTAATTGTACAGCTGCAAGTTGGAAAAGCCCGCGTGATATATTGCGTCTATGCCCTTTATGCCGACGGGGTCGGAGTTATTCTGATACTGCATAGAGGTATTGTATATCCAATACACGTCCCTGCCCGTTTCCTTTGCAAGCGAGCGGAACACGGGCATTGTATTGTAGTCCTTTACCGTTTCCTCCTTGACGGTTAAAACGGTGAACTCGTGCCCCTCGTCCTCGTCCTTGTAATAGCACGCCGCAAGCGGAAAAACCGCCGCCGCACACATGACCGCCGCCATAAGGGCGGTAAAAATTTTACTCTTCTTCATTTTATCTCCCTTACTTGAACGAGCCGACCAGCACGCCCTGCCCAAAGTGCTTTTCTATCATGGGATAGAGTATAAGTATGGGCACGGTTGCGATTATTATCGAAGTGAACTGCACCTGCTTTGCAATGAGGAACTGCTCTGCCGCGACCTCGCCCTCGCCTGCGGAAACCTCTAAAAGCGCCTTTAAGACCGTTTGCAGAGGCCAGTAATCGGTATCGACCTGAAAAATAAGCGCATCGATATAATTATTCCAGTGGCCGACCGCATAAAACAGCACCATTACGCTGATTATGGATTTTGCAAGCGGAAGGACTATATCGAAAAACGTCCTAACCTCGCCCGCGCCGTCTATCTGCGCCGCCTCCAACACCTCCTTGGGAACGTTGGTCTGGAAAAAGGATTTGCACATAAACACGTTGTAGACGCTTACGCCGCCGCCGAGAACCATTATAAGCGGGTTTTGGTACAGACCGAGCGCGGTGCACACCGCAATGTAGGGCACAAGCCCGCCGCCGAAGAACATTGTTATTATAAGCAGCGGCATAATTACCCTTCTGAACGGCAGATAATCGCGGGAGAGCGCCCAACCGGCGGGGATAGTCAAAGCTATGTTAAACGCCGTGCCTGCAAGCGTATAGACAAGGGTATTGAAGTAGCCGCGCCATACGTCGGGACGGTTGAAAAGGTTGGCATAGCCCGAAAAAGTGAGTCTGACGGGGTACAGCCATACCTCGCCGTTGACTACTGCCGAGGGGTCGGATACCGAGGCGATAACTATATAATACAGCGGGTAAATGATTATTACCGCCAACAGAAACAGGATAAAGCCGCATACCGCATAGTAAATATAGTCGGTTTTACTTTCTCTGATTTTGTTCTTCTTTTTTAAGGTTTTTAATTCTTTCGCGTCCATTCCGTCACCACATGCTCTGGTTTGCTAATTTTTTGGAGGTGAAGTTTGCAATTATTAGCAACGCAACGTTGATTACCGAGTTGAAAAGCCCCGCTGCGGTGCCAAGACCGGGCTTGCCGTCCGCGCCAAGTCCGAAATTATATACAAAGGTAGAAATAATTTCGCTTGTGACGCGGTTGCCGTCCGTTTGCATAAGTATAACCTTTTCGTATCCGCAGCTCATTAAATTGCCTATGGAAAGTATCATAAGCATTACGATAGTCGGGGCAATGGCGGGCAAATCCACGCTGAAAATTCTTCTGAACCGCGATGCGCCGTCAACCTTTGCCGCCTCGTGCAGGGCAGGGTCAACGCCCGACAGCGCGGCGAGGTAGATTATCGCCGACCAGCCGAAATCCTGCCAATTGCCCGAAAAGATAAACAACGGGCGGAACGCTTCCGGCTTTAAAAACAGCTCTAACCCGTTGCCGCCCGCCCATTTATCGAGCAAGCCGTCGGAGCCGAATATCATTTTGAGCATGCCGACCATTACAACAAGCGAAATGAAGTGCGGGGCGTAATACAAAATCTGCAAGCCCTTTTTCACCTTTTTTGCGCGCAGTGAATTGAGAAGAAGCGCAACGATTATGGGCAACGGAAAGCCGACCACAAACCCGAAAAAGCACAAAAGAAAGGTGTTTGTGAAATAGCTCCAGAAATTCGGGTCGGAAAAGAAAATACTGAAATTGTCAAAACCGACCCAGACGGTATCGGCGCCGATAATCGGGTCGCCCTGACCGTAGTCCTGAAAGGCTATAAGTATTCCGTACATGGGCGCGTAGCAGAATATTATAACGTATATCAGCGCGGGAAGGATAAACAGAAGTATCCAGCCCCTGCGCTTGAAATTCGCCTTCCACCTATCCCATTTGGAGGGCTTGTTGCGGTTTTCGGGCTTGTTTTCTTCGGTGCCGTCAAGCGCCTCGTAAGCCTGTTCAATAAGCTTTTCGTTTTCGGCGGCGTCTGCGGGTAATTCTGCCGTCAGCACTGCCGTATTCGAGTGGTTTTGCATTTCTCTCCTCCCGTTTGCGGATATTTGCGGTTTAGGTTATTTCTTTTTGCGTTTTGCAAGCTTTTTTGCTACGGTAAACGCAACGTAGGCAACGATTGCCGCGCCGAAAATTGCTATGTCTATATAAAAGAAGGTATGGCTGATAATTTCTATCTCTTCCTCACGGTAGTCCTGCGGGCCGCTTATGCTGATTGTCAAGGACGGTCTGCCCTTGTCGGTATACGCCTTTATTGTATGCTCGCCGCTGACAAGGTTTTTGATTTGCTCTGCGGATACGGTTATGACGCCGTTTTCAAGGGTAAATTCTACCGCCTCGCCGTTTATTTCGAGCCTGCTTACCTCCGCCCCGTCGGACACCGCAAGAGTGAGCTTATCACCGCGGGTATAGCCGTCCTTTAAGGAGGTGATTTCCGCCTGCTTGAAGTCTGTTCTGACGGTCACGTCGAAGTCCGCCGTTGCGGTAACCACTCTGAACGTGTATTCGGTATCAGCTTCGAGCGTGGAAAGATAATCCGCATTAAAGCACAGCACACCGTCCGCATAGGAATATTCGTTTGCGGAAAGTCTGCGGCTGCCGTCAGTGACGTTGACGACCTTTGTAATATTATGGTCGCCTATTGAAATTTGGTTGCCGCCGCCGAACGTAACTCCGTTGACGCGCATTTTGGAATTGTATACGTTAAGTCCGACATATCCGCCGGCGTAGCCCTCCGCCTCGCATATAAGGACTGCCTTGCCGTTTATATATATACGCACGGTCGTACCCGTTACCGCAACGCGCATATCAGCCGCGCCGCTTAACGGACAGCTTACCACCCTTAAATCGCCAACGCCCGCGCGCCATAGCTTGACGCAATTATCCTTGAAATCTGCGGTGGCGACAAAATAATCGTAAAGGTTGTCGCTTATGCCGAACACCAGCCCGCACGCCTGAGATTGGTCTGTCAGCGGCGTAAAGCTTGCGGAATAATTTATATCCGCGCCGTATTTGTCGCCGAAAAGAAACGCATCGCCGCCGACACTTTCAAAGTGAAGTCCGTCGTCGGAAATATACGAAAAGCCGCCAAGCCGTCTGTCATAGTCAACGCCGCCTACAAAGCCGTTTTCGTAAATATATACTTCAACCTCGCGCGACTGTCCTTTGTATTCCGCGCGCAGCCTTGCAAAGCCCTTTTTGACGGGCGTAAGGCAAAACACGTCGTCAAGCCGTTCGATTTCGATATTTTCAGCGCCCTCGGGCACGGTAAGCGTGACCTCTTCCATAGTAAAGCCGTCCGCAAACGAGGTTGCCGCAAGCATTTGCTTTGCGCCTGTATAGGTATCGATTTTATCGGTTGAAATTATAAGCTCGTCGCGCGGCTGAACGTTGCCGAAAATACCTTGAACGGCATATATGCGGGCATTAACGCCTATATCGCCGTCGGAAACGAGGCTAATTCCGTTTGAAACTGCCGAGGGAAACACCGCCGAAAAGAAGCTTGCGCGCCCGCCGTTTGCAAATACGCTTATAAAAGCGCGGTCAAGAAGTATTTTAAGCGACAATTTACCCGCATTAAGGGGCGTTTTTTTGGAATAGACCCCCTTATATAGCGGAGTTTGCGCGGCAAGCAACGAGCTTTGCGAGCGGTCGACGGAAAGAATCTCCGTTTGAACATCGTACTTAACCGTAATTTTTTCCGCGGCGGAAACGCGCAAATTCAGTTCCGCATACGTTGCGCCGCTGTTGTTAAAATCAAGCTCGGCAACAATGTCCGCCTCGCGTACGGCAACGCCGCCGAAGGCGTTTCTGCCCGCTTGAAGAGAGCCGCTGTATTCACTTATAATACCTCCGCGCAGGCTGTCATACGCCGTAACGGGAAGTCTTGAAAGCCGAAAGCCGTCGTCCGTTTCTTCAAGCGTAAGCTCGCAAACCGCGGTCATGCCGCCGTTATGGGTTTTTCTGAATTTTTCGTATTCGCCTACCGTTTTCCAGCTTGCCGCCCAGCTTACGCCGTAAACCTTGCCGTCGGGCGGGTTATTGAAGGACTGAAAGGCATAGCTGTCTATGCCCTCGCTAAGGCGCTTGATTTTATCGTTGGAAACAAACAAGCCGCTTTCATTCAAATCGCCTACCGCGTAATATTCCGCGGGATAATACGCCTCTGCACGGGTGGTTTTGTTGTATGCGTGGCTTTGGGGCTTATCCTCGGGAGAGATTATAAGCACATATTTCTCTTTATCGCCTACGGTAAAGCGGGAAATATCGGGGCACTCTCCCCAATAGCCCGTCTGTCCCAGATAAGTCCATTGAATAAGATTGTCGGACGAGTACATTCTTACCGCGCCGCCATAAGCCATTTGTCGTGACGCTCGCTGCGGAATATCTTAGGGTCGCGGAATTCGCCGTCGCCTATACCTCCGTCGTCTGCCGCGCCGAGGATTTCGCCGTGAACCTCAAAGGACTGACCGTTGTCCTTACTGTAAGCAAGAATTTGCCTTTGCCCGCCCGCCGAGTCGTCCGGCTGGGTTAAAATTGCGACAATGCCCTGACCTTCTGCAACCTTGCCCGTAGAGGGGTCTGTATCGAAAAGCCCGCTCGTGTTGTTTTCGTCATATACGGCGCTGCCGGAGAACATCATTCCGTAATTTTTCCCGTCCTTGCCGACGGTGTTTTCGGGCAGGGCCACGGGTTGCTCGCTCCAATGCACCAAATCGGCGCTTGTGGCGTGACCCCAGCTCATATGCCCCCAAACGTTTTCCGTTGCGCCCAGCCCGCCGTTTGCAGTTTTGTCCCAGTTGTATTGGTAATACATATGATAGACGCCGTTTGCATACAGCAGACCGTTGGGGTCGTTATTCCAACCCTCCCTTGCGGAAAAGGCAAGCGTGTTGCGATAGCTTTGGTTATAGTCCGCACTGCCGCCGTCGGCAAAAGCCGCAACGGGCTTGCCCGCCGCGCAGACCGAGGCAATAAGCGCGGTACCGAATACCGCGCCCAGCGCAATTATAAATTTTGATTTTAAGCTTTTTATTTTCATAGGGTTGATTTGCACAGCCGTTTACAGAGCTGCTTTAGAGATATTTATTCCGAATTCCGTCTGCTCGAAGCCCTCGCCCGCCTGAGGGGAAAATACCATATACAGGGTTTCGCCCGCAGTCAGCGTATAAACCTCGGTAAACTGCAAAATGCTATCCGCGTTATAATCTCCGTGGAATTTTGCCACATTGCCCTGCACCGTTCTGATATCCATACGTTTGCCGCCGTCAACCTGCTTTGCCGTAACCGAAACGGATATTGTTATATCCTCTTTAACGGTATACGCTACAAACGCTCCGCTGCCGCTCAGCCACGCGGCTTTTATTTCCACGCCCTCGCCGACGTACGCGTCCCCGCTCGTTTGGGTTGCGGGAATAGCCGTATACTGAAAATTATCGCCGTCCCAGCCCGTTATATCGAATTTGCCGTAGCTCCAGCAATTTCCGTTGTCCTCCACGGAAAACTCTTCTGCATGGCTTATTTGCGTCAGCGGGGAAATGCTTTCCGTCTTTTCGTGCCCGCAGTCGTTGCAGGTGAGTGTTTTTTCTCCGTCCTCCCAAAAAGTGGGCGGTGTTACCGTTACTCCCTCGTCCCAGCTGTGCGGCTCCGTGACCTTGTCGAGGCAGACGTTGCATTCCCGATAATGTCCGTTATCCGTATCGTTGACGTACCCGCCGTAGGAATGCGGCACGGTTTCCTTGTCAATTATTCTGTGCTCGGTTGCGCCGCAAACGCATTCCCATACAGTATAGCCGTCCTCCGCGCAGCTTGCGGGCACAGCCTGCTCGGGGCGCTCCTCGAATAAATGCGCCGCCTCCTCAAACCGTTGTCCGCAGTCGGCATGCTCTCCGCAGACGTACCAGTGCGTTGCGCCGTCATTGTCATAAGCTAAATGTTCACCCTTGGAATGCGTTACCTCCAACGGAGGCAGAACGCGCGTATCCTCGTACCCGCACACGGAGCAACGGGTTTGCATAAGTCCGCCGTTTTCGGTATCGGGCGCGGTAAGCTGACCGACGTCCTCCATAGTATGCGCAATTATTCCGTCTTTTTCAGTACAGTCGGCGTCGGCGCAGATATGATAATGCCCGCCCGCTTCGGTATTGACCCACGAGCCCGAAAAATCGTGAACGTGCGCCTCTGTATCTCCGCAAGCCGTAAAACAGAAAACCGAGCCGCACAAAGCTGCAAGCGCCGTTATTGCAGAAGCTATCTTTCTCATAATTCCCCCCTCTTGATAGCATATAACAAAATATGTTTGTTTGTGTCAATATTATTATAATGTACAAGATGCTGTCAATGAATTGTATAATTATTGTGCATTTGCAAAATTTTTGACGGGCGCAATTTGTGCATTTGAAAACTTGCATTTTAAAACAGGCTGAGCTATAATTTAACCGTGAGGTGGAAAAAATGAAGAAGGCGGTGACCATAAAGGACATAGCGGCACAGCTGAATTTATCGCGGAATACCGTGGCGAAGGCGCTAAACGGGCAATATGTGCCCGAAAGCACGAGAGAGCTGGTAATTAAAAAGGCGCAGGAAATGAATTATAAGTCGCTGAATTTAAGCCGAATAGAAACGGGTAGTAAAAAATACAGACTGCTTTTGATTTCCGGCAAGCCGCTTAATAATATGAATTACTTTATTTCCCTTATAAAGGGCATTGAAAATTACTGCTACGAAAGGAATTACGAGCTTTTTCAATATACCTACAACAGCCATAAAACGCCGTTTAAGGGAGTTGCGGATTACGTTAAGGAGTTGGACGCAGACGGAATTATCGCAATAGAATGCTTTGAAAAAAGCCTTATAGAAAAGCTGTTAAGCCTTAAAAAGCCCGTATGCTTCAACGATTTTTCCGCCTCTGCAATAGAAGCCGATTATAATTACGATATAATAAGCGCAAACGACGGGCAATGCGTTTACAATGCGGCGCGGGCTATTCATAAGGCATATAAAACAGAAAATTTTACGTTTGTGGGAGATTATCGGCATTGCCTGAGCTTTTACGAAAGATATATGGGAATGCTTAAGGCCGTTATAAGCGTGGGCGCGGCGCATTCAAAGCGAGAGGACATTCTTTGCAACGATTCAAGCTTTAACTACGGCGACCCCAACGCCTTGAAAACGGAAATTTTAAAGCTGAAATACAAACCGCAATGCTATGTTTGCTGCAACGATTTTGTTGCGAGAACGCTTTGCAACGCCTTGAAGGCGCTGAATATACGGGTGCCCGACGACGCGCTTGTTATGGGCTTTGACAACGTTGCGGAGGCGGTTGCGCTTACGCCGAGGATAACCTCGTTCGCCGTGCAGAAGGAATTTTTGGGGACGGAAACGGTGAGGACGCTGATAAACAGAATAGAAAACCCCGCCGCACCGTCAAGGCTGATAACCGTGGCGGCGCGGCTTATCCAGCGAGAATCAACCGACAGACGGTAATTTTTACGGTAAATTTTCAACGCGGCTTTAAAAATAAGCGCAGAGCAAAAAGCTCTGCGCTATATTAAGGCAAAAAATTATTCGTAAATGAACAGCACGCCCAAGGTGTTTTTGCCGCAATGCGTGGTTACAACGCTGCCCGCAGTCGTTTCAAGAATTTCGTCGAATTGAAAAAGCTCCTTAACCTGCGTGCGAACCCTTTCAACCACGTCGGCCTCGCAGCACGAGTGCGTAATAAAGCAACGCGTTTTGTCGTAATGCGGGTAATCTGCCGCAAGCTCTGCAACGTAATTTTTAAGACAGCGGTCAAGCCCGCCCATATACTTCTTTTTGGCGTAAAGACTGCCGTCCTTCATATCTATCATGGGGTGTAGCTTTAAAACCCTTGCGCCCATAAGCGAGGCAAGCGAGCATCTGCCGCCCTTGTGCAGATAGTCGAGCGCGTCGGGCACGAACGAGGTATTTACCTTATCCCGCAATTTTGTGGTTATTTCGGCTATATCCTTGGGGGAACGACCTTCCCGCGCCAAATCGCACGCCTTTAAAACCAAAAGTCCCTGCCCCGTGGAAAGCGCGTGACTGTCTACTACAACCACCTTGCTTTTGAACTGCTTGTCCTGCGCCGCGCGCGCCGCGTTCTCGTGCGAGGAGGAGGCTTTGGAAGAGATATTGAAGTGCACTATCGCATCGCAGTCCGCAAGCTGTGAGGTAAAAAACTCGGAATATTCCTCTACGGACGGCGCCGAGGATTTGGGCAGAACGCCGTTTTCGGAAACGTATTGAAAAATATCCCACGGCGTTATATCCACGCCGTCGCGGTATATCTTTTCGCCGAGCACGACGGCAAGAGGCATAACGCCGACGTTGTAGCGTTGCACAAGCTCGGCGCTTAAATCGCAGGTGGAATCTGCTGTGATTTTAACATTCATTTTATCACCGTATATAATTTATTTATGGCTGCTTATATCCACATTATTATACAGTACGGGCAAAGCTTTTGCAATACTTTAACAAAACTTTAACATATTAACGCCCCCGCAATATGCTTTATTGCAGCATATTGCGGGGGCAATGCATCAATTTCAGTTTACGCAGTCATTATACAGCGGGAAGGCCTTGCAAAGCTTTGCCACCTCTGCCGTGACGTATTCGAACGCGCCCTCGCGCTCTTCTATAACCCTTGCAATCAAGCGCGCGATTGTGCGGGCTTCGTTTTCCTTCATTCCGCGCGACGTCATTGCGGGCGTGCCCACGCGTATGCCCGAGGTTACGAACGGCTTTTGCGTATCGAAGGGCACGGCGTTTTTGTTGACCGTTATATGCACCTCGTCCAAAAGCTTTTCCAGCTCCTTGCCCGTTATGCTTTTGTCGGAAAGGTTTAACAGTATAAGATGGTTGTCGGTTCCGCCGGAAACCATTTTTACGCCAAGCTTTTTAAACTCGTCCGCCATTGCCGCCGCATTGTTGACGATTTGCTTTTGATAGACCTTGAACTCGGGCGACAGCGCCTCCTTAAAAGCGACTGCCTTTGCCGCGATTATGTGCATAAGAGGGCCGCCCTGCGTGCCGGGGAAAACGGCCTTGTCAATTGCCTTGCCCCACTGCTCCTTGCACATAATAACGCCGCCGCGGGGGCCGCGCAGGGTTTTGTGCGTGGTTGTGGTAACAAAATCGGCATACGGCACGGGCGAGGGATGAAGTCCCGCAGCAACAAGCCCCGCGATATGCGCTATATCCACAAACATCAGCGCGCCGACCTTGTCGCAAATTTCGCGAATGCGCTTAAAGTCGATTGTGCGCGGGTATGCGCTTGCGCCCGAAATTATAAGCTTAGGTCTGCATTCGAGGGCGATGCGCTCCATTTCGTCGTAGTCGATAACCTCCGCGCCCTCGGTAACGCCGTAGGGAACAATGTTGAAATATTTGCCCGAGATATTTACGGGCGAGCCATGGGACAGATGCCCGCCGTGGGCAAGGTTCATGCCCATTACCGTATCGCCGTGCTGACACGCGGCAAAAAGCACCGCAAGATTTGCGCTTGCGCCCGAATGAGGCTGTACATTGCAGTATTCGCACCCGAAAAGCTGTTTTAAACGCTCGCGCGCCAAATCCTCGGCAACGTCCACGTACTGACAGCCGCCGTAATAGCGGTGCGCGGGGTAGCCTTCCGCATACTTGTTGGTAAGGTGACTGCCCGCCGCCGCCATAACCGCGGGAGATACAAAGTTTTCGCTTGCGATAAGCTCTATATTGTTCTGCTGGCGGTAAAGCTCTTTTTTCATTGCTTCGGCAAGCTCGGGGTCGGTCTTTTCGATTAAAGAAATGTCTATCATTGCAGCTCCGTTTATTTTTTTGTTATTAAGAATATTTTAGCATAAGCGGAAGGTTATGTCAACATTATAAAAATTATCGGCAAGTCCGTCAGCCGCACCGCTCTATTGTAAGTTTGAATTTTTGACCGTTCAAAAATTTGATTTGCAAGGACTTATCGTTTTGTAAAACGGTGCCTAAAAAATAATCTCTTAATATAAGCTTTACCTCTTCGGTCAGCTCCTCCTCGTCTATTGAGCGGAAGGCTTCCGTATGCTCGCCCTCTGTCTGCGCAAATTCTGCGCGGGCTTTTTTTATTTCTTCCTCATAATTGTTCATAATGCATCTCCTTTGAAATTTGTTTACTTAGCTTATTGTACTACATTATCCTAAACTTTTCAAGTAATAATTGTACTACAATTCCATAATTAAATGTAGTAACAGCCGAAAAGATTGACGAAGAAAATCGAAAATTGTCGAAACCTGTTTTATATGGTTTATTATGGAAAATTTGGATTGCTTTAAAGAAAATTTAAAAGAGCTGATGGAAATTAACAATTATACAGTTAAGGATATCAGCTTGAAAACGGGGATAAAAACCTCCACAATCTACTCTTACCTCAACGATAAGCATATACCCGATTTGACGCGCGCAATTAAAATCGCGCAGGTTTTTGATTGCTCGCTTGATTTTCTGTTTGGATTTACGGAAGATTTTACGCCTAAAAAATATAAGCTTACTTCAACGGCAAACGACAGATTTAAAAAGGTGCTTGCCGACAGAAAAATTACGCGCTATCGCGTTCACATATTAACCAAAATAAGTCAAAATCAGCTTTGCAATTGGTTTCAGGATAAACAAGCGCCAACGCTTATAAGTCTTGTAACCGTTGCAAAAGCCTTGGACTGTTCGCTTGATTATTTGGCGGGCAGAGATGAAATTTAACTGTTTTTGACGGTTGACCCCCGCATATGCGGGGGTTTTTTACGCTTGCGGACGGGTAATTCTGCCGTAGCGCGCTTATAAATAACCGCCGCCGCGGCTGACAAATATTTTACTTGCTATTATTCGAAATTTATAATATAATAAATCCACACAGAGGGCAGAACGTGACAAACAAAAGCGATGCAAAAATAATAAATATTAATAATGATTTCGAATACTCAAAACCGTTGAAGCCCTTTATTAAATGGGTTGGCGGTAAAAGTCAGCTTTTATACAAGCTTCAAAAATTATTGCCGAGTGCAAATGATAACACTTACAAAAAATATTGCGAGCCTATGGTTGGCGGAGGCGCGCTTCTTTTTTATGTATTAAATAACTGCAATTTTGAGCAATTTTATATCAGCGATATTAATTGCGAGCTTATAAACACTTACAAGGTTATAAAAAGCAATGTTTTTACTTTGATACATAAATTGCGCGAATTGCAGTCTGCTTTTTGTGAGTTGAACAAGCTTGAAAAAAAAGACTTTTATTATCAAATACGCGACAAATTTAACAGCACAGAATTAAACTTCTCTACGGTAGAGGAAAAAGCGGCTTACTTTATATTTTTAAATAAAACTTGTTTTAACGGACTTTTCCGCGTCAATAAAAACAGACAATTTAACGTGCCTATGGGAGATTATGAAAAGCCCGTTATCCTCGATGAAGAAAATTTACTGAATATTCATTATGCCTTACAAAAAGTCAACATTGTTTGCGGAGATTACTCACTTTCTAAAAGCTTTATAGACAATAGTACCTTTGTCTACATTGACCCGCCTTACCGACCGATTTCTGAAACCTCTGACTTTACCTCTTATAATTCGGTTGAATTTGACGACAATGAACAGCTAAGACTTGCCCGATTTGTCAACGAAATTAACGATAGCGGCGCAAAGCTTGTTTTAAGTAATTCCGACCCGAAAAATACTAACCGTGACGACAATTTTTTTGAAAAGCTTTACAGCCGATATAATATTCAACGCGTTTTGGCAAGCCGTATGATAAACAGTATCTCTGACAACCGCGGTATATTATACGAATTGCTTATTTACAATAAGGAAAAAATTATGAAAAGAAATTTTGACGAATGGCTTAAAACCTTTAAAACAAGCATCTGCGATTATAATTACTATACTGATTTTAAAAAAGTATTCGCCAATGTTGACGAAATAAAAGTCGAATTAAATATTTTGAATTCATTAATAGGCTGCAAAGATATTGAAACAGCTTTTGAAAAGCTTTTAGCTGATTATCCGCAGGTATTAAAATGTATTCCCATACTGTTAGCAGTACGCAGTTACCAGATATACGCAATTGACGGCGACGGGGAATTTCTATTCAATTTTAAAAACCCTAATTACACGGTTAAAGATTATGTAACATTCATGCAAAAAACGGGGCTGTTTGATTTGATTTCAAATCATATTATAAATAATCTTGTAGACTATGTAACCGGTATAGAAGTAGGGCTTGACAGCAACGGCCGCAAAAACCGCGGCGGGCATTTAATGGAAAATCTTGTAGAGGATTACCTTATTAAGGCGGGACTAATAAAAGGGAAAACTTATTTTAAGGAAATGCTATTGTCCACAATATCGCAATTATGGGATATTGATTTGTCGGGCATTTCAAACAACGGCAAAGCCGATAAGCGGCTTGACTTCGTCGTTAAAAAAGGAAATACTATTTACGGAATAGAAACAAACTTTTATTCAAGCGGCGGTTCAAAACTGAATGAAACCGCAAGAAGCTACAAAAATATCGCTTTAGAAGCAAAAAATATAGAAGGATTTGCTTTTGTATGGATTACGGACGGTTATGACGGTTGGAAAACCGCACGTCATAACCTTGAAGAAACATTTGACGTTTTGGACAATATGTATTGCATTGCAGATTTGGAAAACGGTATTATGCCGCAATTATTTAAATAATAGTTTATTTAATTTTTGACGGTTGACCCCCGCATATGCGGGGGTTTTTTACGTTTGCGAACGGGCAACTCTGCCGTAGCGCGCTTATAAATAACCGCCGCCGCGGCAAAAATAAGAAAGCTTAGCCCCCAGCCGAAGCAGATTTGCAGCCAGAGCGGGTAAGCTATTCCGCTTGAAAAAAGGCGGATAACCTCCATTACCGTCAGCGCGGCGAGCACGGAGGGGCTTAAAATTCTGACCGAAAGCCCGAAAAAGCGTTTGGGCATTTTAAGTCTGCGGGTGAAGCGGTTGACCTCGTCCGTAAGCGAGGCAACTCCGCTTTTGCTGAACGCAAGCACAAGGCACTCGGCTATGCCCAGCAAAAGAATATTATAAAAATTGACGAACAAATCGCTTATTTCCACTGCGACAGCGCCCGCAGAGGTTGCGAAAACGGCGCATATTACGGCGCCAATTGCACAAACGCACGCGGCAAGGCGGGTGCGCTTTATTCCGAAGGCTTCGGAAAAGGGCGAGGTAAACGCCTCTAACATACTGACTGCCGCCTGCACCGCTATCATTGCAAGCGAGCAATAAAACGCCGCGCCCGCAATCGAGTTGAGTACGGCGTTTTCACCGAAAAGCTGCGTTATCGCCACGGGGTAGACGGCGAACGCCGTTATTATGCCCGACTGACCTATCTGCGCCTGCAATCCGCAGCCGTAGAGCGTGGTGAACATTACAACCGAGGCGAGCACGGAAACGAAAAAGTCGGCGGCGGCGATTATCAGCGAGCATTTGAAAATGTTCGTGCCCGCAGGCAGATACGCGCCGTAGGCGGGCATTATGCCCACCACTATCGAGAGGGAAAAGAAAACCTGACCGAGCGCGGAAAGCCACAGCTCCGGACTTGACAGCTTGGAAAAATCGGGGAGGAAGAGCGCCGTTAACGCCTCGCCAGCGTTGCCGTATAAAAGCCCTCTGCCCGCCATGAAAGCGAGGAGTATTACCGGCGCGATTACGGTTACCTTTGCCGCCCTTGCAAGCGCGCCCGCGCCGCCCTTCAGGCAGAAGAAAATGACGGTAAGCGCAACCGCCGTTCCCGCAAATACGAGCGGGGATATACTTGAAATAACGCCGTCCGCACGCGCCTTCAAGACGGTTTGGAAGAAGTAGCCGCTTACCTCGGCTTGCGTGAGCGAGGGCGCGGAAAAGGACAGCGGAACAACCTTTATAACCATTGCGATTATCCAGCCCGCAAGCCCCGCGTAAATAAGCCCCGTGACAAGCGAGTTTGCACAGCTTGCCCAGCCTATTGCGCCGGAGCCGCGCTTTAAGCCGTTAAGACAGACGGGTGCGCCGCCGCCGAATTTTCTGCCGAGGGCGAGCTCGGCATTGAGCAGCGGAATGCCTAAAACAATCAGCGCGATTAGATAAATAAAGAGATACGCGCCGCCCCCGTATTTTGCGCAAAGACCGGGG
>OFGN01001445.1_pt1 | contig 16741 bp, 16 predicted proteins | sample 1521821 | NCBI WGS metagenome assembly OFGN01 (sample SAMEA3504094, study PRJEB24116) | mouse gut metagenome | biome: mouse gut; feature: mouse-associated habitat; material: faeces | place: Denmark | collected 2011
GGCGGCGCAGCCCGTGACGATGATCGGTACGCCCGGCGCGTCGCGCTGCAAACGGCGTACGGCCTGACGCGCGTCGCTGACGGCGTTGGCGGTCACGGCACAGGTATTGAGCAGGATGAGGTTCGCCCCGGCGGGATCGTCCGTCTCCGCGCCCCCCATCCGCTTCCACGCCTCGCGCAGGGACTGCGACTCGTACTGATTGACCTTGCAGCCGAACGTGAGAATGCAGAAAGTCCAGAAATCGTCGTGCATGGGCCTCCCCGCCGCGCCCGCCGGTTCCCGGCCCTCCTCCGTCCGGGCCCGGAGGGGCCGCGGGCGCACGGCGAGGCGCCGGGGAGAAGCCGGTCCCGGGGAAATCAGGCGGTCTTTTTCTTGAACTGGATGTCCACGATTTCGTAATTGATGCGGCCGCGGGGGGCATTGACGGTGATCTCGTCCCCGACTTCCTTGCCGAGGAGCGCCATGCCTACGGGCGACTGAATGGAAATGGTGCCGTTGGCGTAATCGGCCTCGTCAGGCCCGAGCAGGGTAAATTCCTTTTCCTCGCCGGTATCCACATCCTCCACGGTCACGGTCGCGCCGAAGATGGCCTTGTTGCTGGAAAGCGTGGACAGATCGATGACGTTGAAGAGCGCCATGCGCGATTCGATGTACTTGATGCGCGCCTCAAGCATCCCCTGCCGCTCGCGGGCCGCGTCGTAGCCGGCGTTTTCCTTCAAGTCACCTTCTTCGCGCGCTTCCTTAATGGCCTGGATAACGTGGGGACGCTCTTTCTTCAGACGGTCCAGCTCCTGTTCGAGGGCGTGGAAACCTTCCTTGGAAATGGGGATACTGCTCATTTGGAATCTCCTGAATATTCTTGCGGCAAGCGTCCGATACAAAAAAAAACGCCCCCCGTCGCCTGCGCGACGGGTGGAGCTGCGGATCGTTTGCCACGCTGCAAGGTAGTCCATCGCGCGGGATAGGTCAAGCCGCCGAAAAAACGGCAAGGGGAAATCTCCCTGATTCTCAGGCCCCCATCTTGCGCCACGCTGCGGGAGCAGGTATCAAGGGAGGGCGGGATAGTCCCGCCGGTCCCGGGAAGAACGACTTCGTTCCGTAAACCGTTTACGTCGGAGACATGATGCTGAACACCTTCCTTATGGCCCTCAAACGCCTTTTGCGGGCCCTCGGCCCCGTCATTGTGGGCTGCATTTTTCTCGGCGCCGTCTACCTGCTCTACCGGGAAGTGAGCAAATACAGCCTTGCCGACATCCGCATGAGCCTCGCTCAGATTTCCACGGGGAGCATTGTTCTTTCCGTGCTGCTGGCCGTGCTCAACTACCTCATCCTCATCGGCTACGACTGGCTGGCGCTGAAAGCGATCCACAAGTCCCTCCCCCTCTCGCGGGTTTCCCTCGTCTCCTTCGTCGGACAGGCGGTCAGCTACAATTTCGGCGCGCTGCTCGGCGGGAGCACCGTACGTTTCCGCTTCTATTCGAGCTGGGGCTTTTCCCCGATGGACATCGTGCGGCTGGTGCTGATGCTTGCCATTACCTTCTGGGTGGGCGCGCTCGGCCTGGTAGGGGCCATCTTCATGATCGCCCCGCCGGAGATTCCGCCGGAACTGGGGATGCACATGCCGCTCGACATCAGACCGCTCGGCGCAATCCTGTTCCTCATCGCCGTCAGCTATCTGATTGTCTGCAAATTCATCCACAAGCCGATCCATATCTTCGGAAAGGAATTCGCCTTCCCGCCCTTCAAAATCGCCGTGGCGCAGGCGCTGGTGGCCGGGGCCGATCTGGTGGCGGCCGGGGCCTGCCTCTATGTGTTGCTGCCGCCGGACGCCAACGTCACCTTCATCCAGTTCCTGCCCACCTACCTCATGGCGATGGTGGCCGTGGTCCTGACCCACGTGCCGGGCGGCGCGGGCGTTCTCGAAGTGGTGATCCTCCATCTGACAACGGCCTCCCCGCAGGCGGTCTTCGCCGCGCTCCTGTGCTTCCGGGTCATCTATTACCTGCTCCCGCTCCTGCTCGCCGCCGTGATCTTCGCGGTCTACGAAGTCCGGCTCCAGACCATGCAGGCTTCGGGCGTGCTGCACGACGCGGGCCGCTGGATGCGCGCCTTCGCGCCCACGGTCATGGCCTTCGCCATGTTCGTGGCCGGGGCGCTCCTGTGCTTCTCCGTCGTCCTGCCCATGAGCCCCGAACGTTTTGAGATGGTCAAGGAGTGGATACCCCTCGGCGTCGTGGAGATGGCGAACATGGCTACGGGCGCGGCGGGGGTCATGCTGCTCTTTCTGGCCTTTGGCGTGCAGCACCGCCAACGCGCGGCCTTCCGGCTGGCGGTCGCCATGCTGTGCGTGGGCGTGCTCGGCCCTCTGCTGCATTCGCTGAGCTGGTTCGTGTCCCTACTCATCCTGCTGGTGCTCCTTTCCGTGCTCTCCATCCGCCGCAAGTGCTGCCGCCCGTCCTCGCTGTGGCGGCTGCACATCACTTTCCGCTGGCTCTTCGCCATCGCCAGCGTACTGGTCTGTGCGGCCGGACTCGGCGTGCTCATCCACCATTTCGATCCGTCCGATCCCGTACTGTGGATGAGGTCGGGTTACGCGGAAGACTCCTCGCGGCTCCTGCGCACGCTTGGCGTTGAGGTGCTGGTGCTCTTCGGGCTCATCGTCGGCTACGCCCGTACCGCCCCCCTGCGCAAGCGCTGGAAGGCCGTGCGGCGATTCAGGAAAAAGTAAGGAAGAACACGGTTCGATGCTCTTTTAAAGGCATGGAAGCCTGGCGCCCTTGGCCTGATGTGGAGGGGCGGCTCCTTTCCCCCTGGGCCCCAAAAAAATTCCTTAGGCATGGCCCGCACGGGGCGGCTCCTCCATGCCTACAGAAACACCCTCACGTGCGTGGAGGCATGGCCGCGCGCGGGGCGAGTCCTTCGCCGACTTTCCGGAACGTTGAGCCGCCGTGGGGCTGTGCGCCCCGGAGACGGGCAATGACTGCCCTGCGTCAGCGACACGGAGGCCGGGCTCGATTCCGCCTGCCCCGGTGCAGGGGCTTACAGTCGGCTGATCTTGCGGCATGACAAGGTAAATCCTTGACTGCCGGGGCGTGTTACCATGACGCCTCAGGGCCGATGCGCGGCTAGCCCCTCCGCTTCCCGAGCATGGGCCTGAACTGCCGTGTCCCTGCGGCTGTCGCCTCCCGCCCGAGCAATACAAAGAGGGCCGATGGCTTCACGTACCGTCGGCTCCCTTTCTTTCCCGCGCCGTCCCGACAAGAGGCATGGCCTTTCACGGCTTCTCCCCTCGCCCACACCGGCCGCCGCGCCGTCTTTTCCCCAAACAAGACGACATGACCGCAGCGGCCTGTGGATGAAGATCGGGCCTAGTCGTCGTTTTCCGGCGTCTCCGGTTCGGGCTCCCACTCGCCGGGCATGGGAGTATCGCCCATGTCGGCCTTGTCGCCCAGGTAGGGGTTGAAATAGCCGTACTCGATCCACGGGCAGGCGCGGCGGATGCGCTTGCGGAAGTTGTTCAGGCCCACGGACGGCCCAAAGGCGATGCCCTCCAGAAGGGAAGGATAATATTCGGGATCGATGTTCAGGTTGCGCAACTGCACGAGGCTGACGCCCGTGGAACGGAACAGCTCGATCAGGGCCTCGATCTCCTCTTCCGTATCCGTGACGCCGGGGAAATACAGCAGGTTCACGGCCACATGAACGCCGCGCGAACGGGCTTCAACTATGGATTGCCGCACGTCGTCGAAGGTGTAGCCGCGAGGCCGATAATAACGCTCGTAGACCTCGGGCCGGGCACTGTTGAGGCTGACCCGCAAAGAGGTGAGGCCCGCCTCGGCCAGCGCAGCCACGGCCTCGGGCCGGGAGGCGTTGGAATTGAGATTGACGGTGCCCTGTCCGCCCTCCGCCCGGTAGCGGCGCACCGCCTCGATAAGCAGCGGCGCTTCGGTCAGGGGCTCGCCCTCGCAGCCCTGCCCAAAGGAGAAAACGGGCTTTTCTGTTTCCCGCCCGGCGTGGAAGCGCATCACTTCCACCACTTCCTCGGGGGACGGCGTAAAGGCGAGACGACACTGCGGCGTGGCACAGATTTTGGAGTCCTTTTCCTGTTGCGAAATGCAGCCGATGCAGCGGGCGTTGCAGGTGCGGGACGTGGGCAGGGGGGCTTCATAGCGGCCCAGACACAGATTTTTGGCGGCGGGGCAGGCATAGCGCAGGGCGCAGTTCTGCATGATATGCTGCATAAGGCGGTTGTCCGGGAACGTCTCCATGATCTTCTTGGCGGCGCGTTCGATCTTCCCCCGTGAAATACCCTTGAAGACCTGCCGGACGTCCTCGTCCACCTTTTTCGCGCAGACGTAGAAACGGCCATTGGCAAAGCCCACCGCGCCGTAGGCGAAAAGCGGCAGCATGGGCGCGCCCTCGTCGGTCACGTAGACCGGATGGGCGGTCAGCGTGTGCGCGGGCGCGGCAAAGGCGGCCACGGCCCAGTCCTCCATCACTTCCGTTTCCCCGGTTTCGGGGTTGAGCCCCACGGCGCGGCGTCCGGGCAACAGAAAAAGCTCGCTCTCGTCGGGCAAGGGCATGAGTTCGTCGGGACGGGGCAGGCTCCACTCGTCCCCGCGGCGGCACATGAGCAGAAAGTCCGGGTGATCGTAAATATTCCCTTGATCGTCGGCGACGAGCATACGGGGACGGATGGAAGGAGATGCCATAGGAAGGGTCCTTGCGGTTGCGGTCAATGGGGATTATGAGTCGTACCAACACGCCTGTACTGGAAGCGGCACCTCAGCGCAAGGGGCGGACCGGAGGCCGTTTCATGTCAAAGAAAGGAAAGGATCATGCTGCTGGCTTTTGAGGTCGTACTGTTCGGGGGCCTGGCCTTCATGTTTTTCTGCATTCTGCGCAATCAGGACGCCATGCTGAAAACCATGCGCGAGGAACACACGGCCATGCTCTCTACGCTGGCCCAAGTGGAAAAGCGCCTCGCCGTCCTGCAACAGCTTGAAGCCAACCTCGTCGTCAACCCGCAGGCCGTCTCCCCGCGTGCACCGGAAACGCCCACCCGCACCGAAGAAGCAGCCCCCGGCGCGTGGGGCCGCGCCGTGGCGCCCGCCGAGGAAAAGGCCGTATCTCCCCTCGACGGCCTGAGCATGGAGCCGCCCCTTTCCGGCTATGGCGAGGACGAGCGGCCCAAAGGCGGCCTGCCGGACCTGAAACTCTAAAAGCCGGGAAAATACCCCGGAAACGGAGCAAGGCAATGGTCAACCGCAAGGCCCTTTTCCGCTATGCCTTCGAGCGCTACGGCACGGATGCCGATTATCTCTGGCCCCGTTATCCGGGCTACGCGGCCTTGCGGCATCCGGGCAAGGGCGGGAAATGGTACGCCGCCATCATGGATGTCCCCCGGGAAAAACTGGGGCTCGAAGGCGAAGGCGAGCTGGATGTGCTCAACGTCAAAGCCCGGCCCGCGCAGGTGGCTGCGCTGCTGCACGAAAAGGGCTTCCTTCCCGCCTATCACATGAACAAGGTCCATTGGGTATCGATCCTTCTGGATGGGACCGTACCGCTCAAAAAGATAGGCGAACTTCTGGATGCCAGCTACGCGCTGACGCAACGCGCCTGAGACGCGCCGCCGGACGTCTCCCGCGCCAAGGGCCCGCCGGACCTTTTCAAGGACGGGATTCGTGCCGTCCTTTCCCTTCTTCCATCATCCGTTGGGCAATGGCGCTCTTTTTCCATACGGACAGGCAAGCGCCGAAAAGCGGCCCTCTCCGTGCGGCGAACCAGCCAGAGGCCCGCACCGTCCCCCTGCAACGCGCAGATGCCGTTGGGCTCCCTCATCCTCAACATGCCGCCGTGAAAGCCGATGTTTTAAAGAGCAGGCACAGCGAAGGTGTAGCCCCTCCCCCCAAAATGCCCTTTCCTGTGTAGCGCCGTTCACTGAACACAGGCGGCCTTGCGGCAGGCGCTTTTATGCGGGCTGAGTCTCATCCAGACTTTCCGCAAAGACCTCCCCGCACGCGAGGAGACGTACCGGGCCTTCCACCCACGCGGCCCAGCCGCCGTGTGCGGAGGGGGCGGGGACAACGGCTAGGGACTCGCCGCCGGGCTGCCTGAACGAGAGGGAACCAGAGCAGCCGTGCACAGCCCGGCACACCACGGAGGCCGCCAGCGTCCCGGAACCGCAGGCGGTCTCGGCATAGGTGGTCCCGGTTTCCCGGACCCAGACGTAGGGGGTGATCCGCCAGCCCTCCGCATCCCGATGCAGCCAGATGCAGCCCGCGGCCTCCTCCGCCAAAAGGCCGTAGCGGGCAAACAAAGCCGCAGTATCCCGATTCTTGTCCCCGGGCAGAGCGTGGACATGGGCATCCAGCACCAGATGCGCGATGCCCGGCACCCGCACCAGCCGGATGCCCTCGCCCACCTCTTCAAGGGGAGGCTCCACCGGCAGGTCCAAAAGCGCGGCGGACTCGAAACGGTTGACGGCCAGCGGCCTGACCTTCACCCGAAGCTGCTCCGGCATCCCGGACACGCTCACCACCCCCGAAAAAACGCCCTCCCCTTCCGGGGCAAGGCGTCCCTCCCGCAAAAGCTCCACCGCGAAGGCGCGGGTCGCATTGACGCAAAACTCCCCGCCCATCATGTCAAGGCGCGGGACGTGCGCGGCCAGATCGATGAAACCGGCCTGCTCGCCCTCCAGATGGCCGGGCGCAATGATCTCGGCGGCGCAACGGGCGCGCGCGGCGGGGACAAGGGGGGTATCCCTGATGAGAATGGTCGTGTTGCCGCAGGGGGAATATTTGACGAAAGGCAAAACGCGCATGGCGGTTCTCGCAAAAAAGGGCTCAGGCTTCCGTATAGTTCGCCACTTCGATCATGTTGCCGTCGGGATCGCGGAAATACACGGAGGTGATCGGGCCGAGCGCACCCTCGCGCCGCACGGGTCCCTCTTCCACGGCCACGTTTTCCGCTTTGAGATGATCCAAGAGTTCCACGACGGGCGTCCGCGACAGGAAGCACAACTCCGCCGTCCCGGGCAGGGGCTTGTCGGGCTGCGGCGAATAGGGCTGCCCCACTTCGTAGAGATTGATCTTGCGGCTGCCGAAAGAAAGGGCGGTACGCCCATTGCCGAACATGAACGGCGTCATACCGAGCACGCGCTGGTAAAAACGGCATGTAACCTTGATGTCAGCCACGTTCAAAACGAGATGATCAAGGTCTTCCACGCAAAGAAGAGCCATAGGCACCCATCCTTTTGAAATACGCGGCGCGCCGGAAGGGGGCGCGGCCTTTTCTCACCCGTAACTACCCGAAGCCCATGCAAAGGACAAGGCCGTACCGGAAGGGCTTCTTATGAGGAAGCCTTCCCGCGTCCCGAAAAGCCGAAAAAACGCCGCCGGGACACAAAGAGCGATCCGCAAGGGGCGCACGTCGCGTATCCCCTCGGTCCAGCCTACGCCGAAAGGAAGGCGCAGGCCAGCGCGCCGCAAGCGGGAACGGCTCTTGTGCCGGAATGATTTATGACGTAACATGAAACGAATAGCCATCCTCACTGCGAGCAAGCCTGAAGGAGCGCCTATGCTGCGGAGCATGACCGGCTTTGGCCGTTGCGTCATGGAAGACGACGACTGGACGCAAACATGGGAAATACGGAGCGTCAACAACCGCCATCTGGACCTCAAGTGGCGGCTTCCCGTGCAGGCGCGGGGGCTTGAGTCCCGCCTTGAACGCGTGGTCCGCCGCTTCGCCGCGCGCGGGCGGCTGGAAGTGACCCTCACACTCCAGATGCGCGGGGCGGCGGCCGGGCAAATCCGCTTCGACGCGGCGCAGGCCTCCGCCATGCTGGATCAGGTGGGGGCGCTGGCCGATCTGCACGGCGACGCCTTCGAGCCGGACTACAACGCGCTTTTCGCCGTCCCCTCCCTGTGGGAGCGGCAAGACGACGAGGGCGACGACGAGCTTGAAGAACGCCTCGAAGAGGGGCTCGTAGCCGCGCTTGAGGACTGGAACGAATCCCGCGAAACCGAGGGCGCAGCCCTCGCCCGGGACATGGCGGCCCGCATCGGCGCGATGGAAACGTGGGTTTCTCGCATCGAGGAACGCGCCCCGGCCATCAAGGAAGAACGCTTCGCCGTGTTGCGGGAACGCCTTGCCGAAGCCCTCGGCGCGGTCAACGGCGAGCTTGAGGAAGGGCGTTTCCTTCAGGAAATGGTCATCCTCGCGGACAAGCTCGACGTCAGCGAGGAGCTGACCCGGCTGCACGCCCATCTTGAACGCCTGCGCGATCTCCTTGCAATAGGCACGGACGCGGGCCGGCGGCTGGATTTCACCCTTCAGGAGTGTTTCCGCGAGATCGCCACCTGCGGCAACAAGATTCAGGACGCGCAAACGTCCCGCATCGTGGTGGACTTCAAGAACGAACTGGAAAAATGCCGCGAACAGGTCCAAAATCTGGAATGACCATGCAGCGAGAACGGTTCATCAACCTCGGCTTCGGCAACTTCGTGGTGGCTTCGCGCGTCGTGAGCATCGTCAACCCGGCGTCGTCTCCCATGCGCCGCCTGCGCGAGGACGCCAAGGCCGAAGGCCGCCTCGTGGACGCCACACAGGGCCGCAAGACCCGTTCCATCATCATAACCGATTCCAACCACGTGATCCTTTCCGCCATCCTGCCGGACACGCTGGGGCAACGTTTTGCGCAGGAGGAGGACGACGATGCCTGATACATGCGATCAAGCCACACTCCGTTTCGGGGTGCCGCTCATCATCTGTGCGCCTTCGGGCACGGGCAAGACGACGCTCGTGCAGCGCCTGCGCCAGGAATTCCCCAATTTCGCCTATTCCGTGTCCTGCACCACGCGGGCCCCGCGCGGGCAGGAAGTGGACGGCAAGGACTACCATTTCCTCTCCGTCGAGGAATTCCTTCGCCGCCGCGACGCCGGGGCCTTTGCGGAGTGGGCCAACGTGCACGGCAACTACTACGGGACGCCCCTCGGCCCCGTCCTCGACACGCTCAAGGCCGGACGCGACCTGCTTTTCGACATCGACGTGCAGGGCGCGGCCCAATTGCATCTCTCCCTGCCCCGGGGCGTCTACGTCTTCCTCCTGCCGCCGTCCATGAGCGAGCTGGAACGCCGCCTGCGCGGGCGCGGCACGGACGAGGAAGCCAGCATCGCCCGGCGCCTCGCCAACGCGGACGCGGAAATCCGGCAGGCGCACTGGTTCGACGCATGGATCGTCAACGACGATCTTGATGCGGCCTATGACCACCTGCGCGCGGTCTATCTCGCCGCGACGCTCAACCCCGCGCACCGTCCCGCGCTGGCCCTTTCCATTCTTGAAGGATAACGCTCATGGCCCAGCTTATCGCAGCACTCGACTACACCAACGCCGCCGATGCCCTCGCCACCGCCAACGCCCTGCGCGGCTGCCCCATATGGATGAAGGTCGGCCTCGAACTCTTTACCCATGAAGGCCCCTCGGTCGCGGCGCGGCTCAAGGAGATGGGCTTCAAGGTCATGCTCGACCTCAAGATGTTCGACATCCCCAATACGGTCAAGGGCGGCGTGCGCTCGGCCTGCCTCATGGGCGTGGACCTCATCACCGTGCACGCCCTCGGCGGCGAGCGCATGATCCGCGCCGCCCGCGAAGCCATTGAAGAAAGCGCCGCCTCGGGCGGGGCCAGGCCGCTCCTTTTCGCCGTGACCGTGCTTACCAGCATGGCCCCCGGCGAACTGCCGGGCTACGGGGAAGACCTGCCCGGCCTTGCCGCCGATCTCGCGGCCGGAGGGCAGGCGTGGGGGCTCGACGGCGTGGTCTGCTCCGGCCACGAAGTGGAAACCATCAAACGTCGCTGCCCCTCCCTGCTCTGCCTGACGCCCGGCATCCGCCCCGCCTCGGGGAGCACGGACGATCAGCGCCGCGTCATGACGCCCGCGCAGGCCGTGCGCGCCGGAAGCGATTTCCTCGTGGTGGGCCGCCCCATCACCAAGGCCCCCGTCCCCGCGGACGCGGCCCGGGCTATTCTGGACGAGATGGAGAAGGCATAAGCCCGGCTGGACAAGGCCCTTCTCCAGCCCGCGCCCCCCATCCGCCCACCATCTCCCTGCGGAAGCCCGCCCGCGCACCCTCGTAACGGCCACCCTTCTCCGCTTTCCCGAACGCCTTCCGTGCGGCCTCCCCATCCGTCAAACGTCTTTGAAAAGGATGGGGAGGCTTGAAGGGGGAAGGGGAAACGTTCTCCAGAAAGTTTCCCCTTCCCTCTCCAAACGCACCATCCTTAAGGATACCCCATTCCTATGAAAATTTGGAAATTCCGCACCCCGAAGGAAAACGGCTCCTGCCCCCCCGACTGGGCGGACAAGCTCGGCGTCCCACAGATTGTAGCCGATCTGCTCTGGCGGCGCGGGCTTGAGTCGATGGCCGACATGGACACCTTCCTTTCCCCCGGCCTGCGCCACCTCTCCCCCCCCGACTGCTGGCCGGGCATGGCAGAGGCCGTGGACACGCTTGAAAAAGGCATCCGAGAGGGCCGCAGCGTGCTCATCTGGGGCGACTACGACGTGGACGGCATCACCGGGGCCACGCTGATCCTGCAAACGCTGCGCTTTCACGACGTACCCGCGAGCGTCCACCTCCCTGACCGGCGCAAGGAAGGTTACGGGCTCAACATCCCCGAGATCGAACGCCTTGCCGCCGAAGAGAAACCGGGCATCCTGCTCACCGTGGACTGCGGCATCAGCGACGTGCGCGCCGTGGCGCGGGCCAGGGAACTGGGCTTCACGGTGGTGGTTTCCGACCACCACATGCCGCCCGAGACCCTGCCGGACGCCCACGCGATCACCAACCCCCGCCTCAGCGACGACAACCCCTGTCCCCATCTGGCGGGGGTGGGCGTGGCCTTCTTCCTTATGGGCGCGCTCAACGCCCGGCTTGAAGCCCTGTCCGGCAAGCGCATGGACATGCGGCGCGTGCTCGATCTCGTAGCCCTCGGCACGCTGGCGGATATGGTATCCCTGACCGGGCAGAACCGCATTCTGGTCAAAAACGGCCTGCTCAAGATCGCGGAGGCCAAACGGCCCGGCCTTGCCGAACTCAAGGGCGTCAGCGGTTTTTCCCCCGTGGCCGCGCTCGGGGCCGGGCAGGTGGTCTTCAACCTCGCTCCGCGCATCAACGCGGCCGGGCGGCTCGGCAGCCCCACGCTGGCCCACGACATGCTGCTGACCGACTCGCACGACGAGGCGGCCCGGCTCGCGCATACGCTGACCGCACTCAACGACGAGCGCCGCGCGGAAGAGGAACGCATCTTCAAGGAAGCCCTCGAACAGGCCGCCGACCAACAGGAGCGCCTCGGCTTCGTGCTCTACGGCAAGGACTGGCATCAGGGCGTGATCGGCATTGTGGCCTCGCGCATCGTCGAAACCTACTACCGCCCGGTGCTCATCCTTTGTGCGGACGGGGACAGCCTCAAGGGGTCGGGGCGTTCGGTGCCGGAATTCGATCTGCACGCCGGACTCAGCCGCTGCGCGGACGTGCTCATCGGCTTCGGAGGCCACCGGCAGGCGGCGGGGCTGCGCATGGCCCCGGAACGCCTCGAAGACCTGCGGGAACGCTTTGACGCCGTGATTCGGGAAGAACTCGGGGAAACGCCGCTCACCCCCTCGCTGAAAATCGATGCGGAAATGCCGTTTTCGCAGGCGTCCGACTTTGCCGTCCTGAAAGGGCTCGAACTGCTCCAGCCCTTCGGCATCGGCAATCCCGAGCCCGTCTTCGCCTCCCTTCCCCTGCGAGTGAAGAAGCGCAAAGCCTTCGGGCACTCCCGCGAACACATCGCCCTTGAGGTGACTGAGGAGACTTCCGGCATCACCCTGCAGGCCAAGGCGTGGCGGCAGGCCGATCAGATAGCCGAAAGCATCCAGGGCCGCCGCATCAGGCTGGCCTATACGCCGGGCATCAACGCCTACAACGGCATCGCGTCCGTCGAGCTGCGCGTGCGGGACATCGAAATCCTTTCCTAGGCCATCCTCTTGCCGCACCGAACGGCAGGGCAAAAAGCGGCCTTGCGTGGAAGCGCCCCTGCGGGGGGGGGCGTCTAAGGCGCTTTGCAAGCCGCGCCTTCTTTCTTATACTGCGCCTCGCCGCCCGAAGAGGCGGCTTCAACCCGTCATCTCATGGAGAACAACATGATGCACAGCCTTCGTATCGCCGTCTGCGCCCTCGCCCTCTTCCTCGGGGTGGGCCTTGCCCTGCCCTGCGCCAGCCATGCGGCCCCCCTGCCCAAAGTCAAAATCGAAACCAGCATGGGCGACATCGTGGTGGAACTGAACTCCGCCAAGGCCCCCAAAACGGTCAGCAACTTCCTCTATTACGTCAAATCCGGCTTCTACAAGGATACGATCTTCCACCGCGTGATCAACGGCTTCATGATTCAGGGCGGCGGCCACACCGCCGATATGCGCGAAAAGGACACCACCAAGAAGCCCGTCGTCAACGAAGCGGCCAACGGCCTCAAAAACGAGCCCTACACCATCGCCATGGCCCGTACCAACGATCCCGACTCCGCCACGGCGCAGTTCTTCATCAACGTAGCGAACAACGACTTCCTGAACCACAAGAACACCACCCCGAGCGGTTACGGCTATGCCGTCTTCGGCAAGGTCATTCAGGGACAGGACGTGGTGGACCGCATCAAGGCCGTTCCCACCGGCAACGTAGGCCCCTATCAGGATGTCCCCACCACGCCCGTCATCATCAAGAACATTGTTCCGGTGCAATAAGGGATTTTCTTTGTCGTGCTTTTCTGACGATTTAGAATCATCACGAAAAAAACTTCAAAAAAACGCCAAAAAAAGCTTGCCAAGACCGGAGACTTTGCGTAGTTAGTCTCCCTGTCGAGCCGGGGTAGCTCAGTTGGTAGAGCAGGGGACTGAAAATCCCCGTGTGGGCAGTTCAATTCTGTCCCCCGGCACCATTTTTCAGGGATTTGGCTGAACAAGCCAAATCCCTTTTTTCTTTTCCTCCTGTTGCCCTCCTTGGCGAGGCGTTGCTCTTTTCCCGGACGCCCTCCGCACAAAGCCTTTTGCCTCCCTCCTGCTTCATGGAATCCTAGAATATCAGATGGATGGACAGGATGCCCCCGCCTGATAAGCCATGAGGAGCAGATTCTTTCGAGGCGGGGAGGCATCCATGCGTTCTATCGTTTTCAGCACAGTGTCGCATCTGGACATGTACACGGGCGAAGATCGGAAAACGCGCTGGCGGCCCTTGCTCGAACTCCTGCGGATCGAAAGCTTCAAGGTGGACAAACTCTATTTTTTCATCAGCCATCTGTACCGCCATATCGTGCCCGTCCTTGTCCAGGACCTGAACAACCTTTCCCCACAAACCGAAATCATCCCCGTGGTCACGGACCTTAACGGCGTGCTGACCTACGAGGACATCGCGCCCGCCTACAAGGTGTTCAGCGGCTATTTCGAGAAATTCCGCTTCGACCTGATCAATGAACGCTACTTCTTCCATCTGGGACCGGGCAACCTGTTCCAGCACGCGCTCATGCTGATCATGCTCTTCCATTTCAAGCGGCTTCCCTTCCAGATGCTGCGTCTGGCCCCCGATCTGGAAAAGCCGGGCGGCATCATCATGGAAATCTACGAAGGCGACATCCGCAAGTGGATCGCCAGCATCGCGGATTCGGAAAAGCATAATGTGGCGGCGCAGACCTTCCTCAAATCGTCCATCGAAACACGCAATCCCGTCTTCAACAAGATGATCGAGGACATCGAGCACGTCGCCACGCACTCGACCGCCCCATCCTGCTTTCCGGCCCCACCGGGTCCGGCAAATCGCACCTTGCCAGAAAGATTTATGAACTCCGCTACAACAAGAGGCTGGTTCCGGGCGTCTTCGTGGAAGTGAACTGCGCGACGCTTCAGGGCGAAAGCGTGCTCTCGAATCTCTTCGGGCACGTGCGGGGCTCCTTCACGGGCGCGACCACGGTCAGGCAGGGCCGCTTTCGCCTCGACCTCTTGTCGTGCATCAACATGTGGCATTTCCGGCTGCCCGCACTCAGGGAACGGCTTGAAGACATCGAACCGAATATCAATTACGAACTGGACCGCCATACGCGGAGGAAATCGCCCGGCTGCGCGCCGTGTGGCACGCTCCGGCGCGGGCCGAGGTTTCCTCGATCCGGGAGGAAGGCGGGCTCCTGCTGCGGCTCATGACGCCTGAGCAAGCGGAACAGCTCGACCTCTTTGACCGGGCCCAGCTCGAACACGTCCTGCGGATATGCTGCCAATACGACACACGCACGGAAGCCGGGCGCCGTCTTTTCGGCGTGTCGCGCCGTCGGAAAAAACGGGCGGACGACACGACGCACCTCAACAAATATCTCAAAGCCTTCGGCCTGAATTGGGAACAGGTGCAATCCCTGCGCTATCGCTGACGGAGCGAGCCGCCTGTCCCCCTTTTCCCCCTCTGGAAAAATAAAGGCGGGAAAGCTCGCCGGGAGAGGGAAGGATTCCGGCGTTCCGCCCGCATGACGAGAGCACGGCAGCGGAAGAATACGGAACGCCGGAACAATGAGGCCGCCGGAACAAGGAAGACGGATCAACGGGAAGAGGCGATCAGCATGAGGGCCAGCCCTGTGAAGACGCAGCCCGCCGCCCGGTTCAGCCAAAGCTGGCCGCGTACGGAACTGTTGAAACGTTCGGCCATACGCCCGGCCAACAGCGAAACCGATCCGAAAACCAGCAGCGTGGCCAACTGAAACAGCGCGCCGAGCACGACGATCTGAACCGTAAGGCTCCCTCGCGCGGGATCAGCGAACTGCGGCAGGAAGGCGAGGAAGAAAAGCGTCACCTTGGGATTGGTGACGTTCATGATCACTCCGCGCCGATAGAGCGCGACGTAACCGGGAAAACGGGCCCCTTGCAGCGAGGCTTTTGAAAGGCCGCTGCGGAATGAAAGCCACGCCAGATACAGGAGATAGGCGGCCCCGGCGAGCTTCAGGAGGTTGAAGGCCGCCGCCGAGGCAGCCGGAACTTTCCAGCCGGCCCTGCCCCACCATGAGGACGTCGGCCTTGAGTTCCGACGCGCGCAGGGCCGCCCCGATGCCGGAAGCCCCGGTTCCGAGGACAAGCACGTCGGTCTGAATGCGCTTTCCCCATTCTGTTGCCGTAACAAGCATGATGTCTCCTTCACTTTGCCCGATAGAGGGGCCTGATGATGACGGTAAGATCAATCGTTTTCCTGCTGCTTGTCCAGCAAAGCTCATACCAAGACGTTATATTTCAAAGAACACTATAACTCTAATGTGTTAGCGAAATGACAGGTAAGAAAAAAGAAAAAGATCAGAATAAAAAATGAATTAATCAGATATTTTTCTGAATACTTCTTTTTTTCTGATAAATAAAAAGGAAAGACTGGAGAATCTTTTTTCTGCCGCCCCCGTTTCACAGAAGAGGGAAAAACCTTTCCCTAGTATATTTCCTACGCTTTGTAAAAATAGATTACTTTATAATTATGATAGGTTATAGCGTGAAACCATACCTCACCGCGCGGTTGAGGGCCATCCCTCCCGGTACGGTAAGCGGGGTAATCCCCACCCTCCCGGCGGATTTCCTGCCCAGAGGGCGCATTCCTTGCCCTAGCAAAAGGCATTGGGGAACAATCCCCCAATGCCACCGGGGGTTATCTGGCGTTGTGGCCCCGGCCTCCGCTTCTTCCCAGATCGGGCGGGCTGGTCGAACGCTTCACGCGTTCTCAACGCATAGGCCCCCCGGAAAGCCGAAATCGCCGAGAACAGCCCCCCTGAAAAAACGGTAAAGCTTTCACGCCTATACACAGTTCCCTTCTCGACTTCAGATGTAGCCGCAGTGCTTGAACTCCTTAACAGTGCGTCTTTTGTCTCTTTTCTTGAATAACGAGTCTTCGTATAAAGATTGATTAATAAAACTTTATTTGACAAATAGCTCTCATTCGATCTACTTCCCCGGCGGGGGACCAATGCCGGAGAAAAACGCCTACGCCATGCCTTCCGCTCGGGAAATCGCCGCGCTCACCGTGCCGCAGCTCGGCATGATGCTGTGCCACCTTTCCATTTCCATGACTGATCTCTGGGTAGCCGGGCGGCTGGGGGCGGACGTGCAGGCGTCCATAGGCATCGTGTCGCAGGTCTTCACGCTGCTCATGCTCGTCGCCTCGCTGGCAGGAAGCGGCTGCCTTGCCGCCATCAGCCAGTCGCTCGGGGCCGGCCTCGGACGCCGGGCACGGCGCTACGCCGCACTCATCGTGGGCATGGCCGGGATGACGGGGCTCGCGGCGGCCGCCCTCGGCCTCCTCAGCCTTCCCCTGACGCTGCGGTTCATGCACGTTCCCCCTCCCCTTGAGCCGGTGGTGCGGACTTTCATCATCGCCTACAGCTGCCAGTTACCTTTCTACTACACGCTGATCATGTTCAATTCCGTATTCCGGGCCTACAAGCTGGTCAGCCTGCCGCTCATCGCCGTGGCGGCGGTGGCCGTCGGCAACCTTGTGGGCAGCGCGGGATTCGGGCTCGGGCTGTGGGGGCTCCCGGACTTCGGCTATGCGGGAGTGGCGTGGAGCACCTTCGGCTCGGCCCTGCTCGGCCTTGCCTGCAACCTCTACGCCGTCGTGCGCAAGGGCATCCTCAACCGCGCCGCCCTCGCGCCGTGGCGTTGGGTCCGCCGCGCCCTGCCCGCGCTGTGGCGCATCGGCGGGC
>OFGN01001448.1_pt1 | contig 16686 bp, 16 predicted proteins | sample 1521821 | NCBI WGS metagenome assembly OFGN01 (sample SAMEA3504094, study PRJEB24116) | mouse gut metagenome | biome: mouse gut; feature: mouse-associated habitat; material: faeces | place: Denmark | collected 2011
CTGGTGGCATGCAGCTGTAATGCCAAAATACCGGAGCAGGTGAAAGCGCTGCAGGCGCTGCCGCCGATTTTCGCTTATGATTTCGGGGAAAAAGAGAAGTACCGCACAAAAGAATATTATGATCAGGTGTGCGGAAATATCGACCTAGCGATGTTCTCCTGTAAGCCGATGGAGATCAAAGAATTTGAGGCCTTTTGTGTCCCCCTGCACAGGCGGGGCGTGATCCATGTGCTGGCGACTGCCGGCGGGGAAGGACAACTGCTTTCGGCAGGCAGCAGAATCATAAAAAAGGGTATTCAGAAAGTGGTTCCAAGTGATACAATGGGAGCAGGAGATTCCTTTTTGGCTGCTTTTTTAGTTGCGCTGGCAGGTGAGGGCTGGCAAAAGGGCGGGCTGATGCCGGAGGAAGCGCTGAGAAGGGCGCTGCTGGCAGGGGAGGAAGCATCTGCCGGAAATTGTATGCGGCAGGGCGGATTCGGCGTAAGATCAGAGGTTTCTCCTACTATATGAAAGTGAGACAGGGAGAGCGATATGACAGGATTGAGCGGATTGTATCTGGATAAAACCAGCCCCATGCCTTTGTACGAGCAGCTTCGGCAGGCGCTTTTGGAGGCGATCATCAGTGGGAGCATTCAGGAGGGAACCAAATTGCCCACGGAGGAAGAGTTGTGTGACCAGCTTGGAATTTCCAGGCCGGTGGCGCGTCAGGCGTACAGTGCGCTGATTGCGGAGGGGTATGTGGAGCGAATGCGTGGAAGGGGTACCTTTGTCCACCGTCAGGAGAATCGGGGACGCTTTCTGGATGCCCAGCTTAGTTTTGCAAAGGAGATGGACATACTGGGAAAAACGCATCGCACGGAGATGCTGTTTCAGGAATGGGTGAGCGGCGATCTGACGCTGGCGTCAAAGCTGAACCTTGGCCTGGATGAGCGCTGTTATCATATCTGCCGTATGCGCTATGTGGACGATAAGCCCTTTGTGCTGGTGGAAAACTATATTCCGGAATCTGCCTTTCCGGGAATTGAACGGTTTGATCTGGCAAAGCGTTCTCTGTATGAGGTGTTTGAGAAAGAGTACCGGGTGAGGATCGTGCGCGCCAGACGTATGATTCGCGCACAGACTGCGGACCGGAAGTTTGCGGAGCTTTTCGGCGTTCCGTGCGGTTCGCCGGTTTTGTATATTACGAATGTGGCTGTTGACCAGAATGACCGTCCGGTGGATTTCAGTAAGGAGTATCTGGACGGAGTGACGCAGAAGTTTGAATTTGATGTGGTAAATCAATAGAGAGAAAGGGATTGTTATGATCGGCATTATTGTGACGGGACACGGCGGTTTTGCCGCGGGAATGGAAAAGAATGTAAAAATGCTTGCGGGGGCGGATGCGCAGCTTGCGGCGATAGATTTTATGGAAGGGATGACACCGGAGGAACTGAGTGAAAAACTGAAAGCGCAGATCGGTGCGTATGCATCCTGCGCCCAGGTGCTGATCCTGACGGATCTGGTGGGCGGTACTCCTTATAACTGTGCGGCAACACTGAGTGTGGAAGAGCCGAAGATCAGAGTGATCGGGGGGGTAAACAGCGCCCTTTTGATGGAGGCGTGTATGTGCAATGTGATCGGTGAGGAGCCGGAAGATCCGGATCAGTTTGTGGAAGAGCTGATAGAACATGCCAGAGAGGGTATGATAAAGTTTGTTCTTGATACACCGGCGGCGGATGATGGGGAGGATGAAGACGGGATTTGATGGAAAGGAACCGGAAGAAAACAGAGCGCACCATAAGGGCGGTCGTCTTTGATATGGACGGAGTACTGATTGACAGTGAACCGGTCTATCTGCGGCATACGGTCGGGATGCTGCAGGCGGATTATCCTCAGGTCACGGAGACGGCTATGAACCCCACCGTGGGAATGCGGAGCAAAGAGTATCGGACGTTTATGGCAGGGCTCTTGCGCATGGAGGAAGAAGATCCGGGCTTTCTGGAGCTGATAGAACGCATAAACGATGAATGTCATGTGGATTACAGAGAGATTATGCGTCCCGAGGTGCCGGGGCTTTTGCGGACACTGCGGGATATGGGGCTGAAAACAGGGCTGGCGAGCAGCAGCAGCATCTCCAATATAGAGCAGGTGTTAAAGGAGTGCGGGATCACGGAGTATTTTGACAGCATCATCAGCGGGGACGCTTTTCGGCGTGCAAAACCTGATCCGGAAATCTATTTTTGTACTTTTGAGCGGCTCGGGGGGAGTCCGCAGGAGGCTCTGGTGGTGGAGGATTCCACCTACGGCGTGGCTGCCGGAGCAGCAAGCGGCGCTTTTGTGACAGCGCTGAAAGATAATCGTTTTTCTTTTGATCAGAGTCCGGCGGACATGCGGATCAAGAGTCTGGCGGAAATTCCGGCGATTGTTGCCGGGGGCGGGCGCAGCATATAAGGGCTGCGCCTGTTTTTATGCACACGGGCACCCAAAGAAAGAGGTCAGCAAAGCTGACGGGTGCCCGGCGCGCGGAGCAGGAGAGAAGATTTCCCCCGCCTGATTGTGCGGAGGAATGATAAAAAGGAAAGAGGAGTTGTTATGAAAAACAGTTTACGATTCAGGGGCAATCTGCTTATTCTGGGGACTGCCTTTTTATGGAGCTTTGTGGGGATCATTACGAAAGCCGTATCCTATCATGCAATGACGGTTACGGGGATCGCTTCGATTATGGCGGTGCTTGTGCTGCTTGTCTATAACCGCAGGCATAGCTGGCATATTACGCCGCTGGCCGTAGGGACAGGAGTTGTAATCGCCGTAATGCATATCTGTTTTATGGTGGCGAACAAGCATACGACGGTGACAAATGCCATTGTGCTGCAATATTCCTCCCCCATATTTGTGGTGCTGTATTACCGGATCTTTCAAAAAAGAAAGCTGAAAAAGCAGCAGCTTCTGGCGGTGGGAGCCTGTTTTATAGCGATGGTTCTGTTTTTTTCCGGTGAGCTGACCACACGGAATATGTTCGGAAATGCGCTGGCGGTACTCTCGGGAATCTGTTTTGCGGGGGAATTTTATCTGTGTGCGAAGCCGGAGAATGATGCGGCACTGGCGCATGTGCTGTCCCATCTGATCTGTATTGTGGTATGTCTTGGATATACGGGGCTGTTTGTGAAACAGGAGTATGACTGGGGACAAACCGGCCTGGTGCTTTTGTCCGGTGTCCTCTGCATAGGGATGGCAGCGGTCACCTATACCATTGGGATTCGGATGACAACGGCATTAAATGCCAATCTGATCGCCATGTCGGAGGTGATTATGGCGCCGTTGTGGGCCTATCTGCTGTTTGAGGAACGGGTGGGTTCCTGGCCTGCGGCGGTTTTGATGGTCGGGGCGATCGTCTATGAGATATGGTTTGAGGCGAAAGAGAGCGGAAAGGAAGAGGCGGGGAAAGAACATGGATGAAACGGCCCGCGTAAAATTTGTGGGAATTCAGTGGAAAAAGAACATCATTTTGTGATAAAATAGCAGGGCAGCCCGGGCAAAATACAAAAAAGTGCAGGGGAATACAGGAACGCAGGAGAAAATTCAGATGAAGAACCAGTATAACAGGACGATAACAGCCTGCTTTGTGGGGTATATCGTACAGGCCATTGTAAACAATTTTGTACCGCTATTATTTCTGACATTTCAGAGGAGTTACCAGATTCCGCTTTCCCAGATCACGCTGCTGGTGACGTTCAACTTCGGCATACAGCTTCTGGTGGATATTCTGTCGGTGGGGTTTGTGGACAGGATCGGCTATCGTGCTTCCATGCTGATCGCCCATGTTATGGCGGCGGCAGGGCTGGTCTGCCTGACAATTCTGCCGGAGCTTATGCCCAATCCCTTTGGGGGCATTTTGATGGCGGTGATGGTATATGCCGTGGGAGGCGGGCTTTTGGAGGTTTTGGTGAGCCCGGTGGTGGAGGCCTGCCCCTCCGATAATAAGGAGAAGGCGATGAGTATGCTGCATTCTTTTTACTGTTGGGGGCATGTGGGCGTCGTGCTGTTATCCACGCTGTTTTTTAAGGTCTTTGGGATTGATAACTGGAAGGTACTGGCGCTTATCTGGGCGGTGGTTCCGTTGGGAAATGCCCTTGTGTTTACCAGGGTGCCGATGGCGACATTGATGGAAGAGGGGGAAAAGGGGCTTGGCCTGAAGGAGCTGTTTGGTATCAGATTGTTCTGGGTTTTGCTGATTATGATGATCTGCGCGGGGGCAAGCGAGCAGGCGGTGAGCCAGTGGGCGTCTGTTTTTGCAGAGAAAGGGCTGGGCATTTCCAAGACGGCGGGAGATCTGGCAGGGCCTATGGCGTTCGGTATCCTGATGGGGATATCGAGGGCGTTTTACGGAAAATACGGCGACCGGATCCATCTGGAGCGGTTTATGATATATAGCTGCATGCTTTGCATTTTATCCTATCTCGGGATATCGCTTCTGCCCTTTCCGCTGCTTTCTCTGGCGGCATGTGCAATCTGCGGGCTTTCGGTGGGGATTATGTGGCCCGGTACTTTCAGCAAGGCATCGGCGGCTCTGCCAAAGGGCGGGACGGCTCTGTTTGCGCTGTTGGCGTTAGGCGGAGATGTGGGATGTTCCGGAGGCCCTACGCTGGTGGGGGCTGTGTCCAGTGCGCTGGGTGATGAACTGAAAATGGGCGTTTTGGCGGGTGTTATATTCCCGGTGGTGCTGCTTGCGGGGATATTGCTTTGCAGGAGAGAGGGCGGCAGTGAGCGATGAATACATTGCGGACCGGGTTTCTGTGTTGCCATTAGAGGAAAGAGAGGAAATCGGGGCAGCGGTTAAGTAGTTGGAGGAGGTTCTTTTATGTGGGGGATATGTCTCGACAGCGAAGTTTTTGAAGGTGGGCTATTCCAGGCGGTTGTTCAATACAAGACAGACAATCATAAAGCTTTAGTTATATTGCCTGAAGCGAATTATGAGGTGGACATAAAAAGAATCAGGGAGTTGCCGGCGCCTCCCCGATTTGTTTATGGGCAACAGGTTTCGCCCTGCAACCATCCCGATATGACGGGCGTAATTATAGGAATTCGCTGGCATTTCAAGCATAATTGCTGTTTTTACACCATTAGTGTCAATGGGAAAAAGAAAAGCAAACGATACTTTGATAATGATCTGATTTCCGCGATAGATAAAACGGCAATGATTGACAGGCAAAAAATATAGTATACCGGTCTTTTTGGCAGATTACTTTCGCTGTTATATTTTATTGTTCCCCGTTCTTTTTAATATGTCTATACGGTTTCGTATCCACCACATTTGGGGAGTGCATTACGATTGACGGGCGCACTTCACGCGGTGTTGCAGGCAGTGATCCGACCGTATCCGTGAAAACAGAAACCCAAAACGGAAATATCAAGAGTTCTCTTTTTTGTTTTTTGTGAAATTCCCTGTTGACAAATTGTCATTACTGTATATAATGATATATATACAGTATGCGCAGATGTAAAAGGATCATCTCTTTTCGCAGTAAATGAGGCTGGCTGCCACATAAAGTGTAAAAGTATTTGATGATCCGATGGAGGAAGGATGAAAATTATACTATCAAATCAGTCCGAAAAGCCGATCTATTTGCAGATCAAGGAACAGCTTGAGGAGCAGATTCTGAGCGGGGAGGTTCCGCAGGATACGGTACTGCCATCTATCCGGAAGATGGCATCGGATCTGGCAGTGAGTGTGATCACGACAACGAGGGCTTATAAGGAACTGGAAGCGGACGGTTTTATAACGACGGTGCCGGGAAAAGGGTGCATCGTTCTTGCACCTGATAACCACATTCTCCGGGAGCAGTATTTGAGGCGGATGGAAGAAGGATTTATGCAGGCGGCGGCAGCGGCGAAGAAGCTGCAGATGCCTCTGAGAGAGGCACAGGAGATTTTTGAGACGATCTGGGAAATATAAGAAAAGCGGGGACAGGCTGTTCTGACAGATTGAAACAGCCAAAGAGCGCGGAAACGAGGTATATGATGACAGATAACAGAGGATATTCAGGAGAGGTACCGGTGCTGGAAGTGAAGAATCTTTCCAAACAATACAGAGGATTTTTGCTGGATAAGATATCTTTCGTATTGCCGAAGGGTTACATTATGGGCTATGTGGGACCAAACGGCGCAGGGAAGAGCACCACACTGGGGCTGATCACCCAAACCCGCAGGGCGGAGGAAGGGGAGGTGCTCCTGGATGGAAAACGATATGAGGAAGATCCGATTTTATATAAGGAAAAGATAGGATATGTCAGCAGTATATCCTACTTTCCGCCGACAATGAAAGTGAGGGATGCGGCGCTTTTGTTAAAACAGTTTTACCCGACCTTCTCAAAAGATGAATTCTATCACCTTATAAGAGAGTGGAACCTGCCGGAACATAAAAAATTTTCCACGTTTTCCACAGGTATGACGGTAAAGCTGATGTTTGCGGCAGTGCTGGCAAGAAAGACACGGCTTTTGATACTGGATGAGGCGACAAACGGGCTGGATGTGCTGTTTCGGGAGGAAATCTTAACCCTTTTACAGCATTATATCGAAGACGGTGAACACAGTGTCCTGTTTGCCACACATATCATAGACGATCTGGAACAGATCGCGGACTATATTGTGATGGTAGAGGACGGGAGAGTGCTCCTGCAGGATACAAAGGAAGCGCTGACGGAGAACTATATTCTCATAAAAGGGGAGGAGACGCTGCTTGCAAGAGAGGATATTGCAAGGTACCTGCTGGGCGTAAAACGCTCCGCCTACGGATTCTCCGCCCTGATCCCCTCCGACAATGCGGCTCTTTTGCCTGCCGGAACGGTCATGGAGAAACCCACAATAAGCCAGATGATGAGCTATCTGATGAAGGGACACGACAAACTGGGAGTATAAAATATAAAGGCGTAACTATAAACAGCATATGCCCGTACAGTGCACAAGACGATTTGCAGACGCAAAGCGGCTGAAAATTGTCTTCCATTACAAGTGTACTGGAAGGGCATATGCGGAACTCAAATAAAGGATACAAATATGAAACAAGTGATTGGTTATATAGAATGTGATTTTATGAATATCAAATACGGCATGTTGTACATGATCGCGATCTTTGGGATTGTCAGTGTGGCATTTTCCATGAGGGACGGCACAGGGGCGGTGGCATATATGCTTTTTTGCGGGCTGGTCATGTCGGGTACGGCGTTTAATACTACAAAGCAGACGGTATCGTTCACCGCGCTTATGCCCGGCAGTATCTGGCAGAAAGTGACGGGAAGGTATCTCGGCGGTGTGCTCTGCATTATGCTGTGCGCGGTTGTGGGAATGATTTCCACCGGCATCGTAAAACTGATGGGCAGGGCAAACGGTATGCTGGAGATTCCGATTCTCTTATGCCTTTTAGGAATCACCTTTTTATTCCTGGCGATGCAGAATGTGCTGCTTTACCTGCTGACGCCGTTTCTCGGCGTACAGGTTGCGGGGCTTGTCAGGATGCTGCCCGGTTTTATTTTGTTCTTTGTTCTGATGAATGATAAAAACCTGCAGGTCATTACGGGCATTCTCCAAAGCGAAGGATTTTCAGAAAGAGTCGTCCTGATCGTACTGGGCACAGGAATAGCAGGGCTGATTATCTCCGCTGTGTTCTCCATCCTGATCATTCGGAACCGGGATAATGAGTAGTTTATAATTTTTTATATTGCACAAAGGATTCTCCTGTGGTATGATACGAGTGTATTAGGACAGTTAGTACACTCAGTACACGGATTCACCCTTACCGTACCGACTGCCCTGATATCTGAAAAGGAGAATCCTGTTTTGATGATCATGTTAGATTATAAGGACACGAGACCGATCTATGAGCAGGTCGTTGAAAAATTTCAGACATTGATATTAAAAGGCGTACTGGAACCGGATGCACAGCTTCCTTCCGTACGCTCTTTGGCGTTTGAACTGTCCATTAATCCGAATACGATCCAGCGCGCCTACGGGGAACTGGAGAGGCAGGGCTTTATCTACACAATAAAAGGACGGGGGGGTTTTGTCAGGTATAATGAAAACCTTCTGGAAATCCGGAAGGAGAGGCTCGGGGAGCGGCTTGCGGAAGTGCTGAAGGAAGCCCGGGAGTTGAATATTCCGGTGGAGGAACTGCTGAACTATTGTGAGGAAGTTTCGGAAATGTGAAAAGCAAAAGAACATGATGCGCATAGTAAACGGAAACAGGAGTACATACGAAACATGATTGAGATAAGGAACGTGACAAAACATTTTGACAACATTATAGCGGTAGATCATGTCAGCGTAACGATAAAAGAAGGAAATGTTTTTGGGCTGATTGGAACAAACGGTGCCGGAAAAAGCACTGTACTTAGACTGACCACCGGCATTTACCGGCCGGATGAGGGGGAGATTTTGATTGATACTCTGCCGGTCTATGACAACAGGGAGGCGAAGAAGAGATTTTTCTTTATTCCCGATGAGCCCTTTTTTTTCAACAATGCGGATGCGGTGGAGATGGAGCGGTACTATGTCCGCGTCTATGAATCTTTCGACAGCAGGAAGTTTTATGATGCGCTGGAGAAGTTTGGGCTGGATAAAAAACGGAAGATCCATACGTTTTCCAAGGGGATGAAAAAGCAGCTTGCGCTCCTTCAGGGGATCTGTGCGGGAACCCGGTATCTGCTTTGTGACGAGACCTTTGACGGGCTTGATCCGGTGATGCGGCAGGGTGTAAAAGGACTTTTGGCAAAGACCATGGAGGAGAGGGAATTTACGCCGGTCATCGCTTCCCATAACCTGCGGGAGTTGGAGGATATCTGCGACCATGTGGGACTGCTCCATAAGGGCGGCGTTCTGCTCTCAAAAGAACTGGAGGAGATGAAGTGCAATATCCAGAAGGTGCAGTGCGTTCTGAAGAACCCCGGGGAGTGGAAGGCGGCCTTGCAGGGCGTGGATATTTTGCAGGAGGAGGAAAGAGGAACGCTGCATACCTTTACGGTGCGGGGAAGCCGGGAGATGGTGGAAGCAAAGTTCGGCAGGATCGAGACAGTATTTTTTGAAATGCTGCCTCTTTCTCTGGAAGAGATTTTTATCAGCGAAACGGAGGTGGCAGGCTATGACGTTAAAAAGTTCCTTATGGAAGACTGAAAAACCGCATAACGGACACTTCTTTTCGGATCTGGTAACACAGATGCGGGAGAACTTTAAAAGGCGGATATGGCTGTTTGCGCTGGTTTCTTTTGTAATGCTTTTGTGCTATCCTGTTATGACGGCGCTTACGCTAAGCAGATATGCAAGAGAGGGAGCCTCCCTTTTTATGCGGCGGAACGTGGGACATAATATGCTTGGATTTACCGGCGGTGCTACGGCTCTTTTGGTGATTGTCGGCGGTGTATTGTGCGCCCGGGAAGGATTTTCATGGATCTATTCCCGAAAAAAGGTGGATATGTATCTGTCCCAGCCGATCACGGCGGGACGGAGATTTCTGTTTACCTACATAAACGGCATATTGCTCTATTTTGTGCCTTATCTGATATCCGTGCTTCTGACATTGCTTGTCATATCGGGGACCGGCGCTTCAAGCGGTGCCCTGTTTATGAATGTGGCGTTTACGGCGGGAGCGGCGTTTATCTGTTTTCTGGCAGTGTATCATATGACGCTGGCGGCGATGATGATCAGCGGCAGAAAGAGGATGGCGGGTTTTTTCGTCCTGATGGGCTTTCTGTACGATGTGGTGCTCAGAGCGACGCTGGAGGTATACTGCGGTACCTATTTTTCCACTTATGTGGAGGCGGATCACAGGAAGTGGTTTTTCTCTCCTGCCGTTCGGATCGTGAACCTGATGGGAGAGGGCACAGGCCCTTTTGAGGGGGGGATGGTGACGGCGGGAGGCGTGCTGGATGAGATGGTCCGGCCGATGGTGCCCGGCATTATGGCTCTGCTGGCGGAGGCAGTGGTCTTTGGTGTTGTCGCTTACTACTGTTATAAAAAACGTCCCATGGAGGCGTCGAAAGCGGTTGTATTTTCTTCGGTGAGAGGGCCGGTGAAGGTGCTTTTGATGCTGCTTGCGGGGCTTCTTGGGAGTGTCGGCTTCTGCGATATCTCCGGGAGTGAAAGTATGTTTGTGGCGCTGCCGGGACTGCTTTTGGGCATTTTATTTTCTCAGGTGCTGGTGGAGATCATTTACGAGGGTGATCTGCGGGCCTTTGCGAATCATAAAAAGTCCTTTGCGGCGGGGGCTGTGGTGACGCTTTTTGTCTATCTGTTTTTTGCGCTGGATATCGGCGGCTATGATACCTGGATACCCCGGCAGGAGCAGGTGGAGAGTGCGGCAATCGATATTTATTTCAACAACCATTATTATTTTGACTATGTGGATGAAAAGGGAAAGCCCATATGGGAGGATGGCTATGGGCTGGAAAACATGAAAATGACAGATGTGTCAGGCGTTTTATCCCTTGCAGGGGACGGTATGGGGAAAGATGCCCCGGAGCAGAACCCGGATACACAGGTGAGATGTGAAGTAAAATATACGTTAAAAAGCGGAAGAGAAAAGCATAGGAGCTTCCGGATCGATTATGAGCAGGAAAAGACGGTGCTGGATATTTTGTTTGCAAATGAAGAATATAAAGAGGGAGCAAACCAGGTGCTCCACCGTCAGATGGACGCAATTTTTGAAAAGAGCCGGATTTATTATGACAACGGACTGCAGGAGACGGAGATTGTGGATAAAAATGCGCTTAAGCTGATGCGTGCTTACCAGTCGGATCTGCGGAAGATGTCCTTTTCGGATGTGAAAGACGCGGTGCCATGCGGTGTTCTGCGGCTTCGCTATAAGGCCGATGACGGGATGGAATACCAGCTTGAATATCCCGTATTTTCCAGCTATACGGAGACGGTGGAGTACCTGCGCGGAAAGAGCATTGAACTGTATCTGTCCATAAGTCCGAAGGCGGTGGACAGTATCAGATTTGAGCGGTATGAGACGTATGAGGACGAGGAAGTGATTGAAAACGGCAGCTTTTTCGGCGGCTGGTCCTCCGGTACGGTTCAGACGTCGGTGCTGGAAAAGGAATATCATAACAGAAATCAGATTGAGGAACTTTTGGGGTATCTTTATCCCACATCCGTCATAAACTGGGCATATACATCCGGTGTGTTTGAGGAGGATATCACGGTGAACATCCGGGAATCGGACCATGCGGAGGCATATTTTTATTCTTGGAACAACAGTAATTTTTCGGTAAAGAAGGACAGGCTGCCGGAATATGTGGAAAAGGATCTGAACAGATAAGGAGATATATGGTAAAGAGAGGACCTGTGATACAGGTAAGGGAACTATATAAAATATATCGTCTGGGGCAGGAGAAGGTGCGGGCGTTAAACGGCGTGAATTTTGATATCAACCGGGGCGAATTCTGCTCCATCGTAGGTACTTCCGGTTCCGGCAAGTCCACGCTGCTGAATATGCTGGCGGGACTGGAAAAACCGACGAAGGGCGAGATTGTCATTGCCGGAGAACATATGGAGACAAAGAAGGAAAATCAGCTTGTGGCGTTCCGCCGGGAGCATATCGGGTTTATCTTTCAGTCCTATAATCTGCTGCCGACTTTAAATGCGATTGAAAATGTGGCGCTGCCGCTGACTTTTCAGGGCGTGAACAAGAAAACACGGACAAAGCGCGCCGTGCAGCTTCTGGATATGGTGGGGCTTTCCACCCACAAAAAGCATAAGCCAACCCAGATGTCCGGCGGACAGCAGCAGAGAGTGGGCATGGCGCGTGCGCTTGTGGTGGAACCGGAGATTATCTTTGCGGATGAGCCTACCGGAAACCTGGATTCGGTGACCTCGGAGGACATGATGTTTTTGATGCGTAAAGTGGTATATGAGCAGAACCAGACGCTTGTGATGGTTACCCATGACGACCATCTCGCCAGTTACGCAGACAGGATCATCAGGATAAAGGACGGGCAGGTGATCTCCGTAACCGTTAAGACCGAGGAGGAGAGAGCCCGGATGGTGGAAGATCTGCGCAGGATGGAGCAGGAGAGGATGGCAAGCCTGCGGGGTGTCAAAGTGCAGAAAGAGAGCATGAACGAGGGAGAGAAGGAAAGATAGAAGGGGAGCGGAAAGGATGAAGAGGAAAATGAGAAATTGGATCAAAAAGGGGATGATTCTTGCGGTGGCGGGAATGATCCTGTTATCCGGTGCGGGGCTGCCTGCAATGCGGGCGATGGCGGCGCCGGATGTGAGCGGCAACAATAACGACCTGGGACCGGCGCCCAACGACAGTCAGATGGAAGCGGCAAAGTCGGAACTTGCCACGCATGCCAACAACCTGATCGTGATCAACAGCCTGACGGGTTCCGATAAGCAGAAGATCCTCGATATGCTGGAAGAGGCGCGGCACAAAGTGGGGAGCGATTACAACCATGCGGGGGGCTATGAGGAGATGCGTGCCTATGTGTCCAGCGTGATCAGCATGATGGATGCGGTGATTTCGGCGATCCCTTCGAGCACCAGCGATTTTCTGTCGCTGGCGGACACCTATCAGACGCCTACCGTAAAATACGGGCAGGCGGTGACGATCGTTCTGCCGGTGGTAAATCTGTCCACGGCGGAGATCCGGGATGTGATGATCAAACCTCATGTCTCCAATCTGGTGAATGAGTGGCCCTTTGAGCCAAGTTCCGCGGGAACCACAAGGAATATTCTGAGCTTCCCGCCCTATGACAACAAGAAAAATATGGAAGTGGTACGGCAGGATGTCTCCTTTAATTTCGTGGTGCGCTCGGATGTAAAGAGCGGCTACTATCCGCTTAAGTTCGATCTGGCATATACCAGAAACGGCAAGGTGGAAAAGGCGGAACTGACAACTTATGTGAAGACCATCGGCAAGGCTGACAGCGGTTCCCTGGATGATGGCGGAGAAGGGGATGAGACACAGAAGTCCAAACCCCGTATTATCGTGACGGGATTTGAGACGATGCCGGGTGACGTGTACGCAGGCTCCACTTTTACGATCACGATCCATGTGCAGAATACTTCCAAATCCGACAGTGTAAGGAATGTGCTGTTCAATATGCAGGCGAAGGAAGAGGGAAAGGATGAGGACAGCAAGTTTGCGGCATTTCTGCCCACCTCCGGTTCCAGTTCGGTGTATGTGGACTCCATAGCGCCGGGGGCATCGAAGGATCTTGTCATAGAAATGTCGGCAAAGTCCGACCTGGCGCAGAAGCCCTATGTGCTGGATGTGAATATGAAATATGACTCCGCGGAAGCGGTGGATTTGACGGATACGGCAAGCGTGTCGATTCCTATTTTGCAGGAGCAGCGCTGTGAGACCGGGGATGCGGAAGTGACGCCTTCGGATATCACGGTGGGCGGACAGGCGAATATTATGTTCGACGTGTATAATACGGGAAAGACTACCCTCTATAACGTATGGGTGAAATTCGAGGGGGAGAGCATCACCGGCGGAGACAGTTTCCTGGGTACGATTTCGTCGGGGGCGACAGGCAGCGTGGATGCCATGGTGACCGGCGCGGCGGCAACGATGGACGACGGCAAGATTAAGGTGGTTATTTCTTATGAGAATGAATCCGGTGTGGTATCGACTGTTGAGAAAGAGCTGGAACTGTTTGTCATGGAGGAAATGATGGGAGAATTTACGGATGATATGATGGGAATTGAAGGCGACATGGGAGACATGGGTGAAATGGAAGGCGGCGGCAAAAAGTTCATTCTGCCCATCGTGCTTGCGGTTATCGTACTCGCCATAGCAGGTATTATCATATTCAGGATCAGGCGGAAAAAGAAAAAGGAGCAGGAAGAGCTCGAAGCTGACCTGAAAGCCCTGGATGAGACGGACAACGGCGGGTATAAACGGTATTAAGAATAGGGTGATCCGGCCTTGTGCCGGTCTGCCCTGCAGGAAATGAGGACAGGTATGAAATTTATTGACTTGCTTCGGATGAGTATATCCAATCTGTTCAAACGAAAGGTGCGGACGATCCTTACGGTGCTCGGCGTAGTGATCGGTGTGGCCTCCATCGTGGTGATGGTATCTCTGGGACTGGGGCTGAATAAATCGACGATGGAGCAGATATCGAATTATGCCAGCCTGACGGCTGTGACGGTGAACCAGCCCTGGAATCAGGAGGGAAGCGGGGAGAAGGATAAAAAGTTTTTAAGTGACGCGCTGATAGACGATATTATGCAGATTCCCCATGTAATCAGTGTAGATCCCTATCTGAACCTGGATATTCTGGCAAAATACGGCAGCTATGAAGGCTATGTACAACTCTATGGGACAACGATCTCAGCCATTGAGAATATGAATATCCAGGTGGGGGAGGGGGCTCTTCCCCAGGAGAATGCGGGGGAACTGCAGCTCTTTTACGGCAATATGGTTCTGGCCAACTTTTACAGTACCTCAGGGAGCGGGGGCGGTTACTGGGAGACAAACGAACTGCCTGATATCGATCTGATGAATGATTCGATCCTGTATATCCTGGATCGGGACGGCTACTATAATTCCCAGGGCGGCGGTACGGATGAGAACGGAAAGCCCTACAAGAAGCCGAAAAAGCATCTTCTGACGACGGCCGGGGTGGCGTCGGGCGGGGTGGAACAGTACTATAATTACAGTTGGAACACGTACTGTGATATCAATGAGCTGATGCCGATCCTGAAAAAGGAGTTTAAGGGCAGGGTAATCCCGGGACAGCCCACCACAAGCAAGGGGAAACCCTATAAGGAAATTTATTATTCCCAACTGGTGGTCAATGTGGACGACATGGAGAACGTGGCGGAAGTAACGCAGGTGATCTCGGATCTGGGGTATGAGGCATATAATGACGCGGAGTGGATTGAGTCCCAGCAGCAGCAGCTTGGGATGATTCAGGCGGTGCTCGGCGGTATCGGCGCCGTTTCCTTATTTGTGGCGGCGATCGGCATCACAAATACGATGATGATGTCCATCTATGAGCGGACGAAGGAGATCGGCGTGATGAAGGTGCTGGGGTGCGATATGAGAAATATCGGCACGCTGTTTTTGCTGGAAGCCGGTTTTATCGGTTTTCTTGGCGGTATTGTAGGACTGATATTAAGTTTCAGCTTATCCGGCGTGATCAATTATCTGGTCAGGCAGTCGGAGAATATGGGGATGGATGGAATTTCTTATATTCCGCTGTGGCTGGTGCTGCTGTCCATGGCGTTTGCGATTCTGGTGGGCATGGTGGCAGGCTTTTTCCCGGCGAGAAGGGCAATGAAACTGAGTCCGCTGGCGGCGATACGGAACGAATAGACGCGGGAGGCGGAAGGCAGAAGAGGTGGAGAAAGAATTTTATCAGGGAAACAGACAGAGATTATACGGGAAAATGAAGGAGCATTCCCTTCTTGTGATATTTTCGGGGACGGAGGTCAGAAAGACGGCGGATGAGTTTTATCCTTTTTATACGAACCGGAATTTCCTCTATCTGACCGGTCTTGAGAGTAAGGAACTGGTGCTTCTGGCAAAAAAGGACGGGGAAGGGCAGGTGAGGGAGAAGATCTTTCTCCTGCCTCCGGATCTGCTGAAGGAGCGCTGGACGGGAGCACGGATCAGGCAGGATGAGGCGGCGGAGATTTCCGGGATAGCGGATGCGGGATATGCGGAAGAATTTGCAGGGGAACTTCACCGGCTGGCGTTGACGGGAGATTATCGGCATATTTATCTGGACCTGTACAGGGAAGAGCCAAAGGACAGGGATGAACCGGCGCATCTGCTCTTGAAACGGATCAGGGAGAACTATCCGTACTGGAAGGTTGAAAATGTGAATATACTGATCCGGGAGCTGCGCACGATCAAGCAGCCCTGTGAGATTGAGGCGATGAAGGAAGCGGAGAAGATCACCTGTGAGGGGATCACTGCGATGATGAAGGCGTCCCATCCGGGGATGTATGAATATCAGTACAAGGCGGTCTTTGATTATGTGCTGGGGCAGTACGGTCCTCAGGGGGCGGCGTTTCCCTCTATTATTTCCGCCGGAAAGAATAATTTTTGTATTCACTACTATACATACACCGGACAGGCGATGGACGGAGATATGGTGTTGAATGATGTGGGAGCCTGGTATGATCATCTGATGAACGATGTCTCGAGAGGCTGGCCCTGCAACGGGAAATTCAATGAGAGACAGAGGTTGCTGTATGAGTGTGCGCTGCGGACCTCCGATCATATGTTTGGCATGATTAAGCCGGGAATGCCGATGAAAGAGGTGGATGGTGAGGCGCGCAGGTACAATGCGGCTCTTCTGGTGGATGCGGGAGTGCTGGATAAGCCGGAGCATATCGGAACCTTTATGTGGCACGGCGGCGCCCATCATGTGGGCTTTGATGTGCATGACGCGGTAAAAACACCGGATGTGATCGCACCGGGTATGGTGTTCTGCGTGGACATCGGTATTTATCATGAGGCCTGGGGGATCGGTTTCAGGGTGGAGGATAACTGTCTTGTAACAAAGGACGGATGTGAGAATTTATCGTCGATCACGCCGAGGACGGTCAGAGAGATCGAGGAGACAATGCGGAAAGGGTTTGTGCCGGGGCATTTCTGATATGGAATGCCCCGGTTGCGTCAATGGCATTTCGTTTAGCATTGCCGGACGTCGGGAGGAGCATAAAATGCTCAAGGAGCCCGTTAAAAAGCGT
>OFGN01001449.1_pt1 | contig 16673 bp, 13 predicted proteins | sample 1521821 | NCBI WGS metagenome assembly OFGN01 (sample SAMEA3504094, study PRJEB24116) | mouse gut metagenome | biome: mouse gut; feature: mouse-associated habitat; material: faeces | place: Denmark | collected 2011
CTCACGGCCCCGGCTCTCGCCGGTGTTGAAGGTGTCTATCGTTTCTTTCCCCAGGCTGGCGGACAGCTCCTTCAGCGTGGTCGGCTCCTTGCCGCCCAGGAAGATGGAGCAATCGCAGTTGCCAATGATGGTGTCGGCGTTGTCCTTGTAAATGGCCTTGAGCTGGCTCTGCGCTTGCAGCACCAAACAGGCGGAGATCTCCCGGCTTCGGATGGTAGCCATGAGTTTTTCCAGCTTGGGTATCTGCCCGATGTTGGCGCACTCGTCTATAAGACACCGCACATGGACCGGCAATCGCCCGCCGTACACATCGTCCGCCTTTTCGCACAGGAGATTGAATAGCTGGGTATAACACATGGAAATCAGGAAATTAAAGGAATCATCCTTGTCGCTCATAATGAGGAACAGCGCCGTTTTTTGATCTCCCAGGGTGTCCAGCGCCAACTCGTCATAGGCGGTCACATCCCGGACTTCGGCAATATCGAATACTGCCAGCCGCGCACCGCAGCTCACCAAAATCGACTTAGCCGTTTTGCCTGCGGCTAATTTATATTTGGCATATTGACGCACAGCAAAGTGATTGGGATTCTTTTGCGCCAATTCCTCAAACATCAGGTCAACAGGATTTTGAAATTCCTCATCATCTTCCCGAACCTCCATCGTGTTAATGAACTCAATGAGGGTGGAGAAGTTTTGTTCCTCTGCCGGGGCCTCATAATGGATGTAGCCAATGAGGGCGCAGTAGAGCAGCGTCTCGGCCTTGGTCCAGAACTCGTCCCCGCCCTTTTGCTCTCCTTTTGTGTTGGAAATCAGGGTCGTTACCAGCTTTAAGATGTCTTTTTCGCTGTGAATGTACGCGAAAGGATTATAGTGCATGGACTTCTTAAAGTTGATCGTGTTGAAAATCTTGATCCTATACCCGCTGCGTTGGAGCAATTTCCCAGCGTCGATCACGATGTCCCCTTTCGGGTCTTGTCAATAAGGATAGAGAAAAAAGCAAATTATTTTTATGAGGTTACAGCATCGGATTGAATAAGGCGCAGTACCTTGTCGGTAAAGGTTTCCCGGCTGGTCTGGCTGAAATGGAAGTAAATATCAAAGGTCGTACCGCCAACGGTCTTTACCATATCGGGCGGCGGTGCGTCCGGGGCGGGTAAAGCGTTGCCGCCCTCCATCACAGGCAGGGGGATGGTCTTGCCCTCTCTGCTGGTGCTGTTGCTCCCCTCCGGGGCGGGGATGGTGCTGGTGATCGTCATGCTGGGGTCGTAGGTCATAGGCTCTCCTTTCATCATTCATCAAAGTTAATCCACGTGAGCGCCATTTTGCCGCCCACGTTGGAGCGGGGGAAGGGAAATGTATCAGTCCCCCTTTGAGGACTGTCCGCAAGCCCCCGGATTGCAAGGCTTTTCAGCCTCTAAATGTCCACGCCTGCGGCGTTCCCGTTCGCTGGCAGCTTTCTTTCTCCGGCGCACATTGGCGGCGCACTCGTCACAGTATTTGCCCCGATTGGAGCGCGGCACGAACATCGCCCCGCACTCGGCACAGGGCCGCGCCTGTCCTCGGTGGAGCAAGGCGGCACACAGCCCCTTGTCTGTTGGCAGGACGGCGGCGCGGAACCATTTACAGACCAGGGAATAGGTGATACTCTGGACGCAGACACAAGGCTCCCAGCCGTCATCAAGAGCAAGACAGTTGCCGCCGTCATAATTGCAGCAGTCATGCACCAGCCGCCGGACGGCTCGGTACTGCTGGTAGGTCAGTCGGGGAATGTCGCTCACCGCTCCACCTCCCGGCGTTTCTGCTGGGTCTGCTCCTGTTGGCGTATGGCAGCATCGGCGTTGCGCTTTACCTGTTGTAGCCGCCGCAAATCGTCCTGGATGGGCTTGTACTGCTCATACTCGGACTTGTACTCCTGTTGAAGCCTCGCCTGTTCCTGTTCCCACGCATGAACGGGAATTTTACCAGCAGGGGAACGGTGCTTATCCAGCTTGCGGTGGGCCATGTGGAACGTCCTCAACTCGCTCTCATGCTCCCTCTCGAATTGTTCTCGCTTGCCCTTCCACTTGATACCTTTCCATTCGTCATAGATGGGTTTGGTGTCCCGGTAGAGGTCAACAAGGCGAAGCAGTTCCTTCAATTCGTTCAGACGGGCGGACTTGGCTTTCATGGATGTGTTGATGGCCTCCGCCCGCTCACCCTGGGCGGCAATATGGGCCTCCAAATCTTCCAGAGTGACAATGCCTTTCTCGGTCAGAAAATTGACGGCCTCGGCAAAATCTTTGAGGTTCCCAATCCTGGCGTTGCGGCTCCATGCTCCGGCGTTCCGGCCCTCATAGTAGTCGGTCAGCAGGGCAACAAGGGCCGGGGCCTGGGGCTGGCTCAATTCTTCTTTTATGGCCTTTATCCAGTCGGTCAGGCCGGCAATTTTCTTCCGAATATCCCGCAGAATGTTGTTGGCCTTTTTTATCCAGCGGTTCAGATCGCCCTTGTCGGTGGTGATGCCCTTGGCCTCCATCTGGCGGACGGCTACGCCCTCATGGATGGTAGGCAGCAGGTCAAGGCCCTGACGCTCATAGGAGCGGTGATCGACACGGCAGGTCAGGCCCTTTTCCTCAAACTTGGCATTGACCATAGCGGCCCACGCCTTCCGCCATTGTTCCAGCGTTTCCGGGCTTCCCCAGTCGGTGGTAGGAACAGCGTCAAAGAGGGGTTTGCCGTCCTCACCCATGATGCGGTTCCCATCCTCGTCCAGACGGTAGCGGCGACGCTGCTTGCACCCCCATTTGCCGTCTGGCTCAATGGGCCGGATGGGGCAGAGAACATGAAAGTGCGGGTTAGGAATACCGCCGTCCTCCTTGTCCGGCTGGTGGATGGCAAAGTCGGCAATCATGCCCCGGCCCACAAGCTGCTCGGACACAAATTGCCTTGCGAGAGCGATGTTTTCCTCCAAAGAAAATTCGTTCTGCAAGGCAATGTCAAAGCTGTATGCAAGCTGGGCTTTCTTGCCGCGCTCGGCCTTCTCCACGGCGTTCCAGAGGGTAGCGCGGTCCTGGTACTCGGCGAGGACCTGGGGCGGCAGGAGAATGCCGGTACAGACCACGCCGCCCTTGTGGGTGTAGTCGCTGACCTCGCCGTAATACTCGCTATACAATTTCTCTCCAGCTCGGTAGGCCGCAGAAGCAACAACGGACTGTCCCTCGCTCCGCCGGACCTGGGTGACGTGGAGATGGAACAGGGCCAATTATCCGCCCTCCTGCTGGTCAATCATGCGTCTGACCAGAGCGGAAACTTCCGGCAGGGAAAAGATTTGCTCCGCCAGCTTTCGGAAAGCTGCTTGGCTCAGGTCGCGCACCTCCGGGGCAACGCTTTCCACGTCGGCCCCACGGACGATAAGCCTGTGGTTTCGCTTCTTCCGCTCGCCCTCGGTGTAGTAGCGGACACGGTTCTCCAATCGGCGCTGTCGGTGCTGGTACTGCTCCCGTTTGGCAATGGCCTCGTCCCGCTCTTTCTCCAACTGCTCTCGTGATTTTTTCATGCTGTTTGTCTCCTTCGATTCAGAATTTTGAACATAAAAAGACCGCTTACCGGGGGTGTCCGGTAAACGGTCAGGGGTACAGTGTTCGCTTTTGCCCCGTTGAAACGTGACAGACGCGAAGCGGGTGTCATGTTTCAGCGGGGGTGCAGGGATAGCCGCAAAGCGGCGCAAGGGGCGCAGCCCCTTGTACGGAGCGCAGCGACGCAAACGGCCCGGACTTTCAGAAGTCCGGGCCGCAGCCTCGCAGAGCGCACGATACATGGTCGCAGACCATGTATAGAAGTGCGCCGTTCCGGTCCCCCTACTGATAGCTTTCCAGATAATTCTTCAACATCTGCGCCACCTGTGCGCGGGTAGCCTGCCTCTGGGGGCCTAACCGCCCGTCTCCGTAGCCATTCAAAATGCCGTTCTCCACGGCCCAGCGCAGGGCTTCCAGAGCGTAGCCGCTGATTTCGCTCTCGTCGTTGAAATGCAGCTCCTTGTTGGTAGCTACGGGACTGCCGGAATACCGCCAGAGCATGACCGCCAACTGCTCACGGGTGATATTGTCATTGGGGCCGAACATACCGTTGCCGTAGCCGCCCACGATGCCGCACTCCGCAGCCCAGGTGATCGCCGTGGCATACCACGCGCTGGGGGCCACATCGGTAAAGGCGCTGCCACCCGTCACAGCGGGTTTGCCCTCCCTGTTGTAGAGAATCTGTGCAAGCTGGGCGCGGGACAGGTGATTGTCCGGCCCGAACAGGCCGTTGCCATAGCCGCCCATCAGACCATTCCGCAGAACATAGTCCACGGCCTCGTGATACCATGTCCCCACGCTCCGCAGGTCGGTGAAGCTGCGAGAGGGGCAGTCCGCGCCGCCATCACATGGCTTTTGCGTATCGTCCAGCAGGAGCGTGAAGGTGGCTTTTACGGTCACGGCCCTGCTGGGCATGGTGAAGGTGTACTTCCCGCCGCTCTGAGCTGTCAGCTTGACCTCATTCCCCCGGCTGTCGGTGACAGTCAGGGTGTCCAGCACATAGCCGATGTCCGGGGTTGCGGTTAGAGCGATGGTGCTGCCACTGGCGGCGTTGGTGCGATTGGAGGTCACTTTACCATGCTCTGGCTTCTCCACGGTGACAGCATAGGTGGTGCTGGTGCTCCAGCCGTTAGAGCCGGACGAACCGCCTGACGTGCCACCTGTGGATTCGTCCGTCAGGATGGCAGTTAATGTAACGTCTCCGTTGGGCATGACAAAATAGGTGCTGGCGCTCAAGTAATCCTCAATCGTTCCGCCGCTGGCCTCCCATCTAACAAATCGCTTTCCAGAGGGAATTGTTGCGCTGATTGAAATTCGTGTTCCAGCAGAGTAAGAGCCGCTGCCAGAACCGCTAGTAACGGTCAATGTGTGATGGGTAGGTTGTTCGGGGGTATCAGGTTTTGGGGGAGCAGTTAGGTCCTCTGTTTTAGCAGGAATATCTTCTGTGTTTCCACTGTTGTCCATGACCCTAAACGGCACCGCAGGTTCTTCCACGACGCAGGATGGAGTGAGGATAGTTTCGGAGGCTTGCAAATCAATTTCCGCAGTAAAGCGCTTTAGCGGCAGATCGTCCTCTGCGTTATGGAAAATGGACGTACAGGCAACCGTTTGTGCCACCGGGTCAGCGGAGGAAATTCTGACCTCCCCGCTGCCGCCGAACAAATGCGCCCGCAGCGTTTCTTCCTGACGGTCATAGTAGAAATATCCATAGGGCTTATACAAGGGAAATGAATCTGCGGTGGTGTTGACTGTCCCAACAGAATTTCCGGCATCGCCTTGAACCTCCAGAATCAAATCCCGCCCGGATATTTCCAATGTTGTAATTGGAAGGCCGTTTGCGGCTTCTGCAAGTTCATCCTCCGCAGCCAAAGCTATCATGCGGGTTTCGGTTTCCTGCGGAACCGTCCGATAGGAACCGCAGGAAGTCCCGTCCATAGAATAGACGCGGAACCGGTTGTCAAAATCCTGCTTCCTGTTTTTGTTTATCATGATACGCTGGCCATTAGTCAGGGTCAGGACATAATACTCATCCACCTTGTCCGTGGGATTTTCGTAGGAGCGAACGCGCACCCCGCTTGGGATATAAATATCATCCACCCCTGAGCAGTCATTGATATACTGGTCGCTTGTCCCCGTGATCACGTACAGATCATTCATCGGCCCGCCGTCCATCGCGTTTCTGCCGAGTCCGCCCACCAAAATGTCATTGATACTGCTGCCAACGAGATAGTCATTTCCGTCGCCGCCAAGCAAAACCACCTGCTCTATGAGATTTTTGTCTATAATTTCATCATCGCCGGAAGAACCGAAGCTGAAACGTATTTGCAAATGATCCTGATTGCTGATAATCTCACACTGCTTCAGAGCCAGTGAGAGGGCATCCAGCCATAGCGGAGTTTTGACAAAATTCAATGCGTTTTCTATAAAAGCTAACCCATCTACCCTTGTCATTTCAAACTGACGGACTTCAGGCAGTGTTTGACGATATGGCGTACTCTGCGTCAGCCAAAACCTCCCAGAGGAGCGATCATATTCCAGCATGGAACAGAGGTCGTGACAGCTGTTTTTGCCTACCGCCCCGGTGGTTGCGGTGAGAGCAGGCGCGTGGATTTGAACCGGAAGCCTGTCCGCGTTGGGGTAAGCAACCGCTTCATTAAATGTGGCTGTCCCCAAAGAGAACTGAAAAGCGTTGTTTTTACTTTCCGTCACATGATTAGTAAAATTCCAGTCGCCTGCACTATGGAAATGCTTGTAAATCTCCTCTCCACCGGCGAAATAGGCGTCCTCCATAATGAGGCCGTTGGCCCCGTTGAACAGCTCCGCCCGCTCTCCGGTCAGCAGCGAGATATAGCAGGCTATCGCGCCGCCCAGGGAGTGCCCCGTCAGCAGAATCTGCCGTCCGTCCCCGATGCTTCTCTTGTAAAAATCCACCGCGTCCGAAAATTGTTCCGGCAGCTTGTTCAGCACCGCAAATTCAATATCCGCCCAAATATCCCTGGGTGATTCCGTTCCCCGGAACGCAATGATTCTCTGATTCCGCTCCGCGTTGTCCAGCGCGACGGCGAAAAGCCCGGACGGTTCGGAAACAACGTTGACAATCTTCCAAGCACCCAGCACATCTTTATAGAAATCGGACAGTGGCGCATCCCAAACCGCCCAATTCCAAAGGGTTCGATCCGGTCCAATTGCGGCATCGGCAAAGGTTTCGACGGTGGCCCCGAAGCCGTAGCGGATCAGCTCATCCTCATAGGAAAGCTGGCAGGCCGCAATGGCGCACATCAAATCATCATAGCCCTCTTTTACGGCAACACTGCATACCGCCTGTACATTGGGATAATCAACCAGAGCCGCCGTGATTTCCACCCGGCCCAGCTTGTGCGCGGTCAGTGTATTGTCGGAGACGGAAACGACCTCTGGGTCGCTGCTGGTGAGGGTGTACCGCGCTCCGGCCGGGATGGTGGTTACTGTAACCGCTTCTGTCTCGCCAATAGAAAGGTCAAGGGTTTCGGGAGAAATAAAAATCTGCGGTGTATCGGGTGGAGGCGCATCTACAATTTGGAGCTTTGTTTCCTTCCAGTCCAGTAGTTCGCTGGCATCCCTATTGATAGCAATAACGTAAATAGAACTATTGGGCTCGAATGCCATGCCAGGGATAATATCTGTTGCCGGTAACTCGGTGTACCTATCTCTGCTCTGAATTAAAAACACCCGTCCAGGCTCTCCGTCTCCCCAGTCTGTTTCAATAGACACATCAGCTGTTTCTGTGGAGCCATACTCAAATTTTTGGGGTTGGCCCAACAAATCAGAGGTTATGCCATCTCGAATCAGGGAAACAGACCGAATAGAAACCTTTTGCTCAGGAGGCGGCTCATCTGGATCGTCCAAAAGGACGTACGGAATGTTTTCGTTCTCCGCAAATTGGTGCGCATAGGAATCTTTGTAACAATGTATCGTCAGTTTTTTGCAGTTCTCAAATGTACTTGCATCCATGTCTGTTACACTTTTGGGGATTGTGATACGTTCTAATCTGGTGCAATTTCTGAACGCATAAACGCTTAATGTAGTGACACCCTCTGGAATGATAATGCTTTGCAGATTGGAACAATTAGAAAATGCGTTCTGGGAAATTAGGGTGACGCTATCAGGGATGTTAATACTTTTTAGGCTTGTGCAATCCTGAAAGGTGCTAAACCCGACTTCCGTTATTCCTTCCGGGAGTACAACTTGAGTCAGATTTGAAGCACCAGAAAATGCGCGCCAGGAAATGTCAGAAACACTGCCTGGTACAGTAAACGTACTCTCGGACTTTCCGGCGGGATAGCTGATTAGGATGGTTCTTTCTTTGTTATACAAGATGCCGTCAACCGCCATATAGGCTGGATTATTGGCATCTACACGAATTTCGGTCATACTTGTACAATTGCTGAACGGAGAATGGCTGATGTCATCCGCTATCCATCCATCATTATTGATAAAAAAAGTCGTAACACTGTCTGGAATACTGATACTAGGCAGACTTGTGCAATCCGAAAATGCGCGTTCACCGATAGCAGTTACACTGTCTGGTATGTTTACACTTTTCAAATTTGAACACCCAGCAAATGCGAGTTGGCTAATGGTGGTTATTCCATTTGGAATCGCAATGTGTTCCAAAGCTGTACAATCTGAAAAGATACCGGATGCAAGAGTTATCAAATTTTGGGGGATATTTACCACATATAACTGAGAACAGTCACTGAATGCGCCGTCTCCGATTGTTGTAACACTATCCGCAACATCGGCACGAATTAAGTTTTTACACTGCAAAAAGGCCTGCGATCCAATATGAGTTACACCATCTGGAATTTTTATGCGGGATATACTACTACAACTCCAAAACGCCAGATTTCCAATGTTGACTAAACTGGTGGGCATGGTTACATCCTGAATACTTTCACAGGCGCAAAATGCGTACTTTCCAATGCTGGTTACACCGTCCTCAATTACGAGGTGCTTAATATCCTTGTGGTGCGAGAACCACGGGCTGGTTATGTGATAATACCATATACCATCAACCCAAATTTCATCGTCGCCATATTCACTGGGAATATCATTTTTATGATAATGCTCTGCGCTATAATTACTCATTTTCCCGGTTCCCGTGATACGCAGAGTACCACCGCTATCCAGTGTCCAGGTCAAGTTAGCGCCACAAGTCCCGGACGCTATCTCATCTGCCGCAAACGCCGTCCCCGGCAACAACGTCAACACCATGCACAGACACAACGTTAGTGATAGAACCCTTTTTCTCATATTTGCCACCATTCCTTTCCTGACTGTAAAGTGTACGTTCCTGTAAAGGGATTTGGACTCTTAAAAATTCTTGTCAAAGTATTGAAACTATGCGATTTATATGGTATTCTTACTTTATCTAAAAAGCAAGGCCGATTTACAAAAAAGTACACATTCTTGTAAAAAAGCCCCCTTACAACAACTTGGCCTTTTCGTAAATCTCTGCCCGGTAGCGGAAAGTGGACAGCGGCATCCCACACTCCCTTGCTGCCGCTGTGCCGGTGATCGCTCCGGCTTTCCACCGCTGGTAGGCACTGTGATAGTTCTCCGGCAAGGGCCTGGGCGGTCTGCCAAACCTCACACCCCTGGCCTTTGCCGCCGCAATGCCCTCCGCCTGCCGCTGGCGGATGTTGGTGCGCTCGTTCTCCGCCACGAAGGACAGCACTTGCAGGACAATATCGCTGAGGAAGGTCCCCATCAGGTCCTTGCCCCTGCGGGTGTCCAACAGCGGCATATCCAGCACCACAATGTCGATTTTCTTCTCCTTAGTAAGAATCCGCCACTGTTCCAGAATCTCGCCGTAGTTGCGTCCCAGTCGGTCGATGCTCTTGATGTAGAGCAAATCGTCCGGCTTCAGTTTTCGGATCAGCTTCTTATACTGAGGCCGGTTGAAGTCCTTGCCGGACTGCTTGTCCATGAAGATGTTCCCCTCCGGAACAGCCATTTCCCGCAGAGCGATGAACTGCCGGTCCTCGTTCTGATCGCGGGTACTCACCCGGATATAGCCGTATGTATTAGGAATGGTTATCGTACCTCCCTCCGGCGCTGCCAGACAATATCATATCCCAGCGCGTCAGCCAGCTCCACGGCCTCCCGGTAGCGCAGGGAATCCCGGCGCAGCTTGCCGGACAGGTTGGGGACGCTGGCGCTCCACCCGTACTGCTCGGCCAGCTTCTCCACAAGGTCGGCCATGGTCATGCCCTCCCGGACAATGTACGACTTGATTTGGTTTCTGGTGTCCATGTTCATCCTCCTTCAAATTGAAATATTTTGGTGTTCGCCCGTCAGCGTATCTCATTCCCACAACAGCGGATTTGGTGCGCAGACGGGTGCGATTGATTGATGTGCGTCCATCCGACAGAGCCGCTGCCCATGAAGCCCTGTCCACAGGGACGCACTTTGCATTTCACGGTTTGGCGTGACTTCATGCTGAACCGTGAAAAACCAAACAGGGCGGCGTACTGTGTTTGCCGTTGGGCGCGTCGCTGTTTCGTATGGATTGCAGTACAAAAAGTTTCGTTTGTTCGCTGTTTTCACATGGATTGAAAGCAAACCTTGATTTCAAGGCTGATTCTTCTGCCGTTCTCCCCGAAAGCCGTTCCTGCCCCCATTTGCGGCGGCGTGCGGTCCCCTCTGGTGCGCTCGTGCCTTGCGGCAGTCGCGGCGCACTTCGCCGGGGGACATATCCCATTCGGACGGTCATGCACTTGTCAATTTTCACGTCTCTACCAGACACTTAAAATTATAGCGGTTTTATGTCCCTTTTCCCGTATATCCAAGAGGTAGGAAATCGGCCCCGAAACGGACAAATTTCCGCGCTCTTGGAAATGCCGTCTTTCTTCGACAGAATATTACTGGAAACTGTTGTAAAATGACGAAAGAGACGGTATAATTGCAGAGGAGGGAATGATATGGATGACGCTAAGCAGAGCATGCACGAGCGTTTTTGGGAATTGCGGAAGGATTGGAAGCTGACGCTGGAACAGCTTGAGAAGCAGACCGGCATTTCAAAATCCGCGCTGGGCAGCTATGAAGCAGAAGGCACAAAAGACATCAGCCACTGGGCTGTTGTCAGACTGGCGGAGTTCTATGGTGTGACTACGGACTACCTGCTGGGCTTGTCAGTTATGAAAAATCACCCAAACGCAGATTTGAATGATCTGCGTTTGAGTGATGAAATGATCGAGCTATTAAAAAGCGGCAGGATTAACAACCGGCTGCTTTGTGAGCTTGCCGCCCACGGTGACTTCCGGCGGTTTATGCTTGACCTGGAAATATATGTTGACCGGATTGCCAGCATGCACATCCGCAATAACAACACCGCTCTCAAAACCGAGCGCAAAGTATTGATGGAACGTGCGGGCCTGGATGACAATGATTTGAATATGCGCACGTTGGAGTTGGTCCAGATAGATGAGGATGATTACTTCGCTCATGTGATTTTTGAGGATCTGCGGCCCATCATTCGGGATATTCGAGAGGCGCACAAATCCGATGCCACTACCGCTGACGCTGATACGGAGTCACCGGCAGAGAAAGCAGTACGTCAACTGGAAGCGGCTCTCAACTGTGAAGGGAGTAAGGAGGAAAAAATAGTAAGAGCACTCCTGTCGCAGCTTGAGATTGACTATGATTCATTGACGAAAGAAGAATTTGTGACTTTGATAGGAATTCTGAACAAGTCCGAGCACATGAAGAAGCATATCAGCAGGCGGGGCAAGGTTCCTGCCCCGCAGAGGCGGAAGCGAAAAAAGAGGTAAACAGGCGGCCTAAATGTAAAAAGAGGGCGGAGAATGGATGAATTCCCATTCTCTGCCCTCTTTTTGTTCGCCCAATCCTGACTGACAGATGCCGTGAATGTAATTTTCTCAGATTACTGTTTTACGGACACCTACCTAATGCCCAGGGGCTATTTTGCCGTCCACCTGCAAGCGCTGGATGAACAGCGGATTCAGGCCGAAGCAGACCGGCTATCGGCCGCGCTCACGGACTTAAAACAGCCCAACTCGCCGGACAAGGAGCAGTTTATGGCGGAAATCTCGGTGTATTTCCTGCCCCTGGCTTCCCAGCACGATATGAACCGGCTCTATGAAAAGGTACAAAAGCAGGTGGGACAGCCGGTGTACTTTTCCCCGCCGGACAACACGGGGAAGCGTTATATCGTCATGCGGCGGGAGGAACGCGCACAGGAGCAGCCGGAACGCAAGCCCTCCATCAAGGCCCAGCTTTCCGCAAAGCCCGTCCCCGGCGATAACCCCGCCGCCAAAACCAAAGACCGGGAGGTGAGATAAATGCCCTTTGTACCCGTACCCAAAGACCTTGCCAAAGTCAAGACAAAAGTGGCGTTCAACCTGACGAAACGCCAGATTGTATGCTTTGGCGCGGGCGGACTGGTGGGCGTCCCCGCCTACATCTTTACACGCGGCAGCATTGGCAACGAACCGGCAGCGCTCCTTATGATCGGTTTGATGCTGCCCTTTTTTCTGTTTGGCATCTATGAAAAAGACGGTCAGCCGCTGGAAGCAGTCCTGCGGCATACGGAATACAGCCAGCGCGTAGAAAGCTGTCTTGACCGGAAACGGGTGCTATATGAGCAGGTTTTACTGAAAGAGATTACCCTGGAGGACTACAAGGCACAGAAAGCCGATGTGGATGCGGAACTGGAACGGCTGCGGCAAGTCCAGGGCGCACTCTCCGCTGAAATCGCCCAAGCGAAAATGGACGCAAAAACAAAAAACGCCAGACTGGAACTGGCGCAGGAAATTTCAGCCGCCAGCGGATTAAATACCGCCCTGGCTGACGCACTGATTGAACGTGTGGATATTCACCCCGGAAATCAGGTTGATATTGTCTGGAAAATGAAAGACTTCTGTACAGAGGGAATGTGATGGGGCGCAAAAATCGGCCTTAAAAACTCTGGAATTTCTTAAAAAACTTTTTGTCTTGTGCTTGACATACGGGTGACGCAGGTCGTGGAAGCGAATGTTCGGAAGGCCGGCCTGCTTCAGCAGAACCTTCAGCTGTCGGTATGCGGAGCCAGGATTAGTGGGCTGTTCCGGTTTCAGCGGGTTGGGGAATATCCACTCAGTCAGAGCCGATGCTTTCTTCTTACTGAGCAGAGCTGTTGTACTGGCGGGCAGCACGATTTTCCGAGTGCCGGCGTTAGTCTTGGTATCCCCGGCAGTCAGCCCGCCGCCAGTTTCCCGATAGACGGTGCGGCAGACTTTCAGTGTGCCGGTGACCTCATCGAAGTCTTCCCACTTGAGCCCGCAGATCTCACCCCGGCGCAGGCCAGTGGTCAGCTCAGTGTAGAAGAAGTCACACCAGATTTCATCCTCTGCGATGACCTTCATGAACACATCCAGCTGCTCGTCCGTCAGTATCTGCTTTGCCCCATAGCTGAATCTGGGAGCGGTGATTTGCTCGGTCGGGTTGCTGGCGATCAGGTGCGCCTGCTGCGCCGCCTTCAGCGTACCGTGGAGCGTGGTGTGGATGCGGCGCACCGTACTGCTGGCCAGACAATCACTCAGCTTCTCGTAGAACCGTTGCACATCCTTCGGTGTAATTCGAGCCAGCTGTTTGTCTCCCAGGTTGGGGCGGATGTGGTTCTCGATGTAGCTGCGATAGTTCCTCAGCGTGTTGGGTCGCAGAGTATCCGCCATGTTCTCCAGCCACTGATTGAGCCATTCACTCAAGGTCATCCTGCTCTGCTCCGTCAGGTCGGCCCCCTGATAGCTGTCGATGTGCTGGCGGAGCTTCGCGGACAGTTCCTTCTGCGTGGGCGCATAGACGTACCGGAAGATAGAGTCGCCGTTTTCCTTGTGGCCTACTACGATGCGGCCCTCCCAGCGACCGTCGTCCCGCTTGCGAACCATACCGTCGCCGGACGGTCTGCGCTTTGCCATGATGTTGTCACCTCCTTGTAGCCACACACCATACCACACCTTGACGGGAATAGCTACCACTTTTTTCGAGGACTTTTATTCTTTGTTTTGCGGCGCAGAATTTGATAGGTACAGGAGCGATTTTCAGTTTACAACCGCTTATCCTTTGTGCTACAATGCACATGATAACTCCTGAATAGGTGGAGGTGTGATTGATGCCGCATTCCATTGAGCGTTCTATTGAGGCTGCGGAGATTTCTCTGCGGATGGAGGGGCTTTCTGTTACGGAAGTCTGCAAGGAGCTGTGCCGGAAATTACTCGCCGGCGAAATTACGTTGGAGCAGTACTTGGCTCATGTTACTACTGGAAGAGGAGAGCGCTGATATGGCCTTTAGTAATCATCGTGTCAAAATCGCATTTATTGATTGGAAGACTGGGCATGTACGAATAACTATCCCCAAAGGCGTTTTCTACTATGGCATTGCCGCCAGGGAGCAACAGATTGCGAATAAACGCCCACGCCCCTTCTTTGTTCTTGCAGGTAACAGACATGGCCACTGGTTGTTCTGTTACGAAGTAACTGCCCGAACTACTCTCTGTTGGAAACCCGACATACTTTGCGTAACCAACATCTTTCACTGTACCAATTGTACCTGTGCGATCCATAGCGGCCAGGTCTCCAAACACCCAGCAATGGGTACCACTGAGACCGTATTTCCCAATGACCTGGCTTCCGTAGTCCATCAGGGCCCCCGGTCCGCCGCATCTGGCTTCACTGCGCGTCAGAGCAGACAACATGGCAGAATCTTCATACCGCCCGAAGGGTAGCCCGATTGTGACAGGCTCAAACAACTGCCGCCCTTCCCGTAAAGCCTCGCCTCCATCGTCTGTATACTGATGACTGGGATAATCACGCAGACGTCCGCAGAGCTCCAAAAGTGAAATGAACTCATTGCTGTCAAATTGGCATGTCCCGTTACTCCAATCAACAAAACGGTCGTTGCTTTTTAGCAAGGCCAGCAGAGTTTCCTGCGCCGGATCGGCTCCGTAAGTGTTTACAATGATACTGCCATCCGGCATTTTGTCATATATTTTCAGCGCATCATCCAACGTCCAGTTGGTTCGCTCTCCTACCAGGTTCGCACATGCGATGGCGCTGACGAGATAAAAACCACTACAAACCTGATAGAGCCTGCCGTTCATCTCCATACATTCCAATACATGGTCCATGAGCGCGTCCCGTCCCAGATCCGGGTCATTGTCGATATAAGGCCAAAGATCCTCCAATCCACCCAAAGCGGCTAAAGATTGGAGCGGCAGCAACGATCCGTCGAGGATGTCTGGTGCCTGTCCAGCAACGATATCTACCCGCGCTCTTGTCTCGGCGGTCTGGATGACGGTGTCATGCTCCTCGTTCCATTTATCATACAATCCCTCGGCGTAGTCCCGTATTTCAATATAATACTGGTCATTGCTCTCATTAAACTGGTCAATCCGGTAAGTGAGATAGCCGCCCTGCCCAATCGTGCCATAAACCAACACAGTGCGCCCATCCTCCATCACATCTGATGGCAGAAGCCGACTCAGACGGACATATCCAGAATAGATGTCGCCGCTGGTATACCCTTGAGTTAAGACAATTATAGTGTCATCTTCACGCAGAGAAAAACATGACACGCTGGTGGCGTTCAAAGCCGCCGAACCCCAGGAAATCAGCTTTTGTCCCGCGTTTTCTCCAGAATTCCATCCAAAAAGCGATTCATTCTCCATATAGTAGAACAAGTAATCACCACTTCCGGCATAGATTTGGCTCACACCATCGGAGAGAGGATACACCACGTGATCCCATTTCCTGGCGTCAGGATCAATGCCGTGCAGCTCCCGGTTCTTTCCATCCGCTCCGATGGTCAAAGCGGCCACCATACCATCAGGAAGAATCACAAGGGTTCCGCCTGCGGAGCCGTCCGCGAAACGATCTGGTGTAATGGCATCCAGAGTGAAGATTTTCTGACCATTGTTGTCCAGCACGGCTATACAGGAGGAAAGACAAAGATAGATATTTCCCTTGCCGTCCAACGCCCAGTCGTTCAGAGATTCCGCCCCCAAAGCCTGGATGACCTCACTGATATCCATTTCTTTCAGCACCTCGCCGGTACCGCCGTCCAGTTGTTGCAGAATATAGAACACCTCGTGACCAGTAATATAGTCAGATTTCTCACCCCGCGTCTTGTTAAAAGCCTCCGGCAAATCGTAGTGGAACGTCACCTGCCGCTCCAGGCACCACAAACTCCCGTCCGGGGCTAGGGAGACCCCCTCGATGGTGTAAGAGGAATTTTCTTCTGAAGCCGCTCTGGGCTGGTAACCCTTCAGTACCACAGTTTCGCCAGATTCAAAGTCTGTACGGCAAAGAGTGATGTGGTTGCCCTCTCCACTCTTGCTAGAGATGCAAAAGTACATCGTATTTCCATTTGTACAACTGCCCCATAGGATACCAGCATCCACAGGCACAGCGATTTCCACCGTTTGATACACTGGGGCGGGGTGAAAGAGGTTCTTCTCCATCTTATCGTTGGGTGCGTTCTCTCTCTTTCCACAGGCTGTAAGATTTAGTAACACAGCAGCCGCCAGTAGCAAAGCAACTAATTTTCTCCCGTGTATTTTCATGGTGTAGCTCCTCATCTTTCTCATGCAAGATTTCAACAAGTACATAATAGCAGCTCTTTTAGAACGATTCAAGTCTATGCAACGCTGATGCCCTGCATAGACTTGAACGATGCAAATATAACAAGCTTAAGTAGTGCTAATCAACCAATTTTTTCAGCTGCGCACATAGATAAATCGTTATGCGGATAATTAGGAAATATTAAAGATATGTCCAGTGATTGCCAAAATTGCAATCAGCGCAGACGATTCTCCTCGCTACAATAGTACTTCCCATGGGTTCATTACAACTTTCACAGTAGTAATAACCCCTCATAACTTCCTTGTGATGTGCCGAGTTTCCATAAGGACACTCACCGTAACCGTCAGCATTTTCTGTGACTCTCTCGGTTATGCGTCCGCGGCCTCCACAGTTCATACAAATAGGAGATCGGGGCATAATGCTCTCAGAAGCATAGTCAGAATGGTTATGAGCCGAGTGTTTCAGGAACAAACACCTTCTCCATCTGTCCATGGCGGCATC
>OFGN01001450.1_pt1 | contig 16672 bp, 38 predicted proteins | sample 1521821 | NCBI WGS metagenome assembly OFGN01 (sample SAMEA3504094, study PRJEB24116) | mouse gut metagenome | biome: mouse gut; feature: mouse-associated habitat; material: faeces | place: Denmark | collected 2011
GTGATGCCGGCCAAATCGTAAAGGTCAGCAACGCTTACGATTTGATACTGGTTAATAGCCGCTTCCAGCTGATCCAAAACCAAGTCGGCATCACCACGAGTCTCGAAGAGAATATCATCGTACTCGAAGCCAGCGGCAGCTCTCGGCCGTCCGTACTCACGGCGATCATCACGCCGGTCGTCGTAGTATCTCTGATACGAAGCCCGGGAGCCTTTGCCGCTCCGTCCACCCAGACGGCCCGCTTCACCGAAAAGCATAATGCTGACCGCATCAGCGATCGCATTCTTGATACCCGGCACAATGACATCGACCAGGATATAGCTCTTGACGTTTTCAACGTCCTCCGGAACGAAGATATTGGCGAGCTTCTTGACCTCACTCTTTTTGCGAGTCTTGGTCTCTCCGCTCACCACCTTCTCCAGCTTTTTATCCGGAGGACTGGAACCTTCCGGTTTGCGCTCCCTTGCAGTGTGGGAGTTGTTGGGATAGGGGGTTTCTGCCATGGTCGTTCCTCCTTGTTACTTATTGAAAAAGGGGAAAGCACCTGTTGTAGGTACTCTCCCCGCCGGCGATCCTCGCTGTTTACTTTTCCTCAGAAGCGTCCTCATCGGAATCTTCCTGCTGCTCGTCCGGGACTTCCGTGTAGTCCGCCTCGATCACGGTCTTGGTCTGCTCCTTCTGCTTCCGATCGGCCCACTTCGTCTGGGCAAACGCCACCAGCTTCTTAACCCCGCCGATAGCGGCATAGGCCAAGAACCCGCCGACGATACCCGCAACGAATGCGCCGCTGCCGGAGCTCTCCTCCGGAGCCTCCTCAACCTCGATCTCAGGCTGCTCATACTCCTCGATCTCGTTGGTTCTCACAGTGTTCTCTTCCATTTTGAATTACTCCTTTATTAAAGATTTTAGTGTGGATCTCTCCATAATACGATTTGCATTTTTTGCGGACGCTACCGTCCGATGTAGCGGGGCGGATTGTGATGTCCGATGACAAGATAAGGAATGCCCTCGACCAGCTGCGAGCTGAAATCCAAGTCGATGTACCCCTTATCAATATCCCAGCCCATGTTTTCGCCGATGGCATCGTCACACGGGTCGAGGCCGATTTCTTGTAAGAAATCGTTGACAGTTATCACCATCTCGTCCCGCATCCGTTTATTCAGGATGTTTTCCGCCTTCCGCAGGATCTCAATGTCCGCCTTGAAGCAGGAATTGGTGAGCGGGTCAAAACAGGGAGTTTCCCCTTTGCCGGTGATGATGAACTCACGACTGGTCACCTGGGCCTTCTCCAGCTTGTCCCTGGCAACTGCATCGCGAATCGCCTGTTCCTTCTTTTCGCCAACGACCTCAACAGTCTTCTCCTTATACTCTTTGAGGGCAGTTTCAGAGATGGTGTAGGCGGTGGCGAGTGCCGCATTTCGCCGGGCATTGACCGAACTGGCGCCAATCAGGCAACCAATAGAGCACACACCGGTCACGGCTGCGGGGACATAGCACTTCCAGGTAGTCTTGATGATCTCCGAGTTGGTCAGGCGTTTTCCCTCCTTGATTTCTCGCTCATCCACGAGCTGGAGGGCCTTGGGTGTTGCTTTGACGGCTGTGATGGTCGTGAAGATCATCCCCGCAATACCGATGCCTGTCAGAAGCTCAGGACTGTGCTTCTTCAGGATTTTCGGAACATCTTTGAGAGCCTTCACGAAGGTTTGCTTGTTCACGATGCTTCTCCTTTCAAATGTATTTTACAGGTCACTTTTCAAGCGGTTCAATCTCTTGCAGAACTCCCCAGGCAGTTTCCGCCAAAACTGAAAATATCCGCTTTTGGTCGTCCGTAACAGACGAATCCTTGTAGAGCTCCATCTTTAGCGCGAAGTCTTCGATGGTGTCGGATGCCAAGGTCCACGGATGATCCCAAACCAGTTGCAGAACCTCTTCAATCGCGCATCTTGAGAACGCGATTTCTTCAAGTTCATGCTGAGGCCAGTCTGAACGTGGAGCATCTTCATACATGCCCAGCATCCGCATCAGAGCCATAATTGCCCGTTCGTTCATATGCAACTCTTCAACGTCCAAAAGGGAAGAGTCCCTGTCAGGACTCCTCACCTTCTTCGCTTTCACGGGCGGCAAGTTTTTCGTCAATCGTCATGTCAAGTTCCCGATCGTCGGCCCAGTTGGACAGCAGCGTTCCCACCGCCCCAAGGACCATGCCGATCATGGACATTACTCTAAAGATAGCTTTCTTATCCATGAAGCCTCACCCTCCTTTCCACAATAGAGTGTGTTGTTTCTGCGGATTACTCCTCGGGAGGCGGAAGACCAGGCGGCTGCGGGAACTCAATAATGAGGCACTCGACTTGCGGATGTTCAGGCCCGTCATCAATGTAAGAGACAGCATGATTGAACTCGACCCAATATGCCTCATTATCGAAATCGACCCACCATCCAATGTCGTCTCCTTCAGGAACAGGATCGAGTCCAAGATACTTATAGAAGTCATTGAGCGAGGCATTCCCATTCAGAGCGAACATCCTGTTCAGATGATATTCGGCCTGAAGCACCTTTCCGATGGTAGAAGCAAATTGCCGGTTGGAGTAAACATCGTAAAACAGATGCTCCTCCTCGGGGATGCAAAAATCCAAGGTAGTAGATTCAAACATGCCCTCGGTATAGATTGTGTGATTCTCAGGAACCCGCTCAATGGCCATATCCTCCAAGACGCGCTTATGACCTTCTTCGCCGAAGACGTTCTTGACCGATTTTGTGTAGTCCTGGTACGTTCGGTTAAGTAGAGTATAGGCACTTGTGAGAGAGGCCTGTTGACGCCGATTTAGGACATTTGCGCCCATAATGCACACGATTGTGGCGATTCCAGTGGCGGCAGCAGGGACATAGCATTGCCAGCAAGCTGCTACCGTTTCCATTCGGGTCAAATCTTTGCCGTTTTCGAGGTTTTTAGCCTCTTTAGCGTCTGCAATGCGTTCAAGGGCTTTGGGTGTAGCTTTGACGGCCAAAACCGCCGTTGTAACCACGCCGACAACTCCGAGAATACTCAAGATTGTCGGCGACGCCTTTTTTAAGGCTTTTCCGGTCTGCTTTACCAGACCTTGCTTAGGCTTCATTTCCGTTTACCTCCTTTTGTATCTGTAGATTCGATGGCCGCTGCGAGGACAAGGACTTGGAATGTCTTTTTGCTCATTTCACCGAGATCATAAAGCTTGCTCGCAGCCGCTAAGGATGCTGTCGGAGTTCCATAAAGGACATCGTTCCAGAGGTTTCTATGGTTTTTCAAATCCACCGCATTTTTCTCCTTCCAAATATCCGAAATAGAGTCCGTCTAAAATGGATATCGCTGTGTCTCTCGACACTTCAAAAGTATAGCTGCTGTTCGGGTCATGGCTGTCAACAATGCATCGTTCGGTTTCCTGGGCAAAACGTTCAAGTACCTCTATCGGCGTAACAATGCCGTTATACTCGAAGATTTCCTGGAGTAATGTTTCAAGCGCAAATTTCTCAACGCTTAATTGCTTGAAGTATGGATCTCGCAGTGCAGTACGTTTTAAGTTCCACTCAACATCCTTGAGAAGATCATCAATGTAAGAACCTATCACAATATGGTCATAACCAATTTCGGGTTTCATGGTTATTTGATTTCCACTGCTTTCGGGATTTCAATGAAGTATCCGTCTCGGCATCGAACCACTTTCGCTTTATCAAGCGATCTCCAGCCATACCTATTTGCGGCATAAGACGGAGAAATTTTCCCGATAATGTCATAGACATCCGCCAAACTGACAATACCATACTGCTTGATGATGTCATGCATCGTAGCAAGAGCGTTTTCAGCATCTTCACGAGTCTGAAAGACGATATCGTCGCAATAAGTTAAGCAGCAATTCGGAGATTTGTGGCCGCTGTGATAGGCGCTATGATACGCGGCCCCTTGACTGAATTTTTTGGTTTCCTCACCATACACTACCTCAACGGTCTTCTTTGTGATGGCCTCTTTGAGCGCAGTGGTAAACGTTGAAAACTTAAGAGCTGCATTTACGACACAATAGCCACCGGCAGTCATACCTCCTATGAATACCAGCGCAGTTTTAATGAACTTTCCCATGATTTTTCTCCTTTCAGCAGAATATCAGTTAGGGCTCATACGGAACCTGCTCAACGTCGCCGCCCTGAACGGTGACAGAGCGCATCAGGCAGCCCCGCTCCTCATCGAAGTAGATGTTGTCGGCCAGGTGATCCCACTCGTCGAACTTCTCGGCAACGTTCTTACCCTGGGACCGCCGGAGCGCAATCAGCTCCTCGTGAACGACACGCCGCCATGCTCTGGCGAGAGGTTTTCTGCTCTGGGATAGGACGTTGTAGAGGCCGGTCTCGGTGATGAAGGTTACCTGCCGCTTCTGCCCAGCGACTACGAGCGGAAGGAGCATATGCTCGTCCTCCTCGCAGAGACGAACAAGGTTCCAGACGTTACCCTCGCCGTACTCCACCAGATCGGCGACGTCCGCAGCCTTGAAGAGGGGCGCATCCAAATCCCCATAGACCTTGACGGCCCGATTTCTGAACTTGACTTCTCCTACGATTTTAATTTCCATTTTGATTTTCTCCTTTCATTGTTTTACTGTAATGAATCGACTCTGTTGAAAACATTTTTGCCGGCGAGATAGTCAACGGCATCTAAGAGATTCTGACGATAGGAATAAGGGATAGTTTTGATGGTCCATGCATGAAACCCAACACCAACCGCAATGATGACGCCTGCGGTCAATGCGCCGATGAGAATCGGCTTCATTTCTTTTCTCATTCCTGTTTCTCCTTTCCTCGACGAAAAAATTAGAGAGGCTGTATCGGACTCGAACCGATGACCTCAACCATTTCAGGTTGCGCTCTACCAACTGAGCTAACTGTCTCCTCTCCATAATACGATTTGTAAAATCTGCGGAACAAAGACAAAAGCCGCTGTTACGCGGCTCTGCCTTTAGAGACCAATGCCCTTTAACAGTTTGTCAATTTCATCTTTGCTGAGATCCAGTTCAATATCCAGATGAACGTGCGTCTTCTCATCAATAACAGTCGTGCGGAAATTATTAAGCTGAACATCTACGTTGCAGCCTGATTTATCACGCAGGATTTTTTTGATAAGTTTTGACACAATTCCTCTTATCCATTTCGATTCAAGTTTCATCTCATCCATACTCCTTAACCCCTTTCGTAGGTATTGGCATCCATAATAGGAGCTGTGGAATTAGCGCTAAATCTCTCTTCGATCGAACACAGTCTCCCATGTCTGCTTCGGCAGAGGTTTCATTTTCAAAGCCCACATGATTTGCCGAATTGTTACAGTGGGGTAGAGGCCGTCCGTACAAGTTCTGGCCCGACTGTCAAAGAACTCCTTGAACTTGGGGTGCAAATATAAAACGTCGGTCAAATAGGCGTCTACCTCTGTCCAGGATGTACTCTTTGTCTTAGGATCAAATCTCTGCTGTATCACAGCTAAACCCTTTTCATCAATCTCGAACAAGGTGCAACTGTCATACACCGGATGATTGCAAATATAACGTTTTCCGTACATCGACAGATAAATTTCTGGCTTTTGGTAGTGGTATCGCATGGCGGCCTCCAAACAAAAAAAGAGGAAAAGCCCCGGTTGGGACTCTTCCTCCGCGTTGATAATGCTTCAGTCGTCGAACATCTTGCAAGGCTACGAGGGAGGATCGCACTCCTCGTAGATGGTTGGGTTTTCACCAACAACATGCGTCTCTCATACTTCCTTTCCATAATACGATTTGCAAAATCTGCGAATCTCCTCACAAAGTTCAGAGATAAAGAGAAAGAGCCCCGGTTTCCCAGGACTCCCTCCATTTTGATAATGATTAGTCGTCATACATCTTGCAAGATGCTTTGCAGTAGGGATATGGACCTCCACAAGCTCTGCACCCCGCGGGCGGCATATCATCTCTCGGAATCAGGTACTCGTCACCTCTTTCATCCTGTACGAGTTCCATAGTGTCTTCCTCCTCGTACTCATAATCCATAACATCGCACTCCCAGCCACATGCCGGGCAGGTGAATACTCCAATTCGATTCCTGATTTCCTCATCCATCAGCGCTCCGCATTTGTTGCAGATACCCCAGCCGTCATTGAGATACTCCCTGATCTCAACTCCTACCGGCCGAATGATCTCTTTACCCTTTTTACGCACTTTCATTACCTCCTGATGTAGTCCAGAAGTGTTGTATAGTATTATACTCCACTCTTGGCTAATAGTCGAGGTAAAAGAGCTCTTCTTCCTCATAAAGTGCGCTGTAGAAATGGCGAAAACGAAAAGAGCGTGAAATCTCCGCGCCCTCTCCGCTTTTGTAGCCTTACCCTTTACTTCGTGGGTCTGAAGCGATTCAGCAAGTTCTTGAATGTGGTCGACGTGAACGAACCGGTTTCCTCGAACTTGAAACCCTTGTTCATCCAGATGCCGTAGAATACCAACGGCAGTACCAGTTCTCCAACCGCCACACCAGCTCTCACACACCGGTCGACCATCTGATCCCGGGCCTGGCGCTTCTGAAGCTCTCCCTCCTGGGTACGGTCAGCATCCTTGCTGTCAAGCTCCCGCTCCTTCAGAGCAAGCTCGGCACCCTTATGCCCAGACTCAGTCTCACTCTGCTTCTCCTTCAACTTGTGCTCAGCGGTGTCGCCGTCGGCTTGACGCTTCTTCAGGGCGAGTTCAGCTTTGAACTGTTCGTCCTTCATCTTACGTTCTGCCTCGGCACTATCCACCTGGCGCTCCTTGATAGAGAGCTCAGCCTGATGCTGGGTCTCCTGCTGGGTAGCCTGCTTTTCTTTCAGAGCGAGTTCCGCTTTACGCTGCTCGCTGTCCATAACCCGGCGTTCACGCTTCTCTTCCGCCTCGGTCTCGGCCTTGATCTCCTCGATACGGAGTTTGTGCAGGGTTGCGAGATTCTGGATTGCCTTCGACTTCTCGTCAGTTCCAGAGCTCAGGGCCTCCACGTTTTGGATTTCCTGCTCGATCACGCCGTCCAACAAACTTTTGATCTCTGCCATATTGCTTTACTCCTTTCAAATATTAGAGTTGGGCTCCATAATAGCGGATGTTATTCGTGCGGCAGGAAGTTTTCGACTTTGATGCGGAATGTAACATACCGCTTACTCATGATGTTATGGACATCCGTACCCAACTCAAGAAAAAGATAGGGCTCGCAAGTTGGATCAGACCGATCAACCCTCAAATCGCCAAGGGGGCGCTCTCTGGGAAGGACTCGACCGATGATAAAGCCAATAAGGACGGCTACGAGTGCGATTACGATTTCCATAGGATTCCTCCTAAAATTGTTTTTCAGAATTTTCCACCCGGGAATTTTTTAGAATACCAATTTACCACACATTACAGTCACCTATATGCGGAAAATATAAAAGAACGGGTCGCTGCTACACGACCCTGATCTTTTTGGTCTGGAACTTCTGCTTGATGCTGTCCAGCTTTTGCTTAGCCGCATTTCTCACGTCAGGATTAGCAAGCACTACCGCCGTCACGCTGACAGCCGGTACGATTACCTGCCCGATCCAAAGCCGCAATTCTCTGCTGGCCTCAATTTGCTTGTAAGTCATAAATCGAACCTCCTTTCCATAAAGGTCATTGTAAATTGTGCGAGCAAAAATATAAAAAAGAGAAGAGGCCGTGTTTCCACAACCTCCCTCTTGGCCGACCTATATGCCGATAGTTCATCTGTCGAACAGTCTTCTCACAAAGTTCTTTGTAGCCTTCCACCAGGCGGGCTCCATAAACACGATGAGCTCAATCGCAGCGATGGCCGTTCCGACCACAGTGCAAATGCCGCACAGCTTAAAGTAACCTCCCCAGGTGACAGGCTTGTCCATCCAGTTAAAACGACGGTTCATAAGTCAAACTCCTTTCTAATATTGGGTCTTCCATAAAGGTGGATGTATTTTCTGCGGAAGATGCCAAATCAGTCTCGAACTTTGTTAAGGAGCCAAAAGAACTTACGGGCCGTCTCGTAGAACACATCCTTGCAGCAGGGGATATGGTCGCGCATTTTGAGAACGCTGTAGCAATCTCCTTTCGTAACATAGCTCATGAGATACTTGTAGAGTTCGGGGTCAGCTTCACGAGCGCACTGCTCAACCATACCCATCCATCTGGAGTAGCGTTCACGGGCCGCTACGCATCGGAACGTTGGATCGCTTGTCTCTCCAGTCTCGCTGAACAACTCCAAATCAGCAGGTCGCCGGCTCAGTCCATCAAGGGCCGCATGAGCCTTCTTCCAAATCGGATACTGCCGGCAGAAGTGTTTCAGCTCGTAGTATCGCTCACGCTCTATGTAATAGGGATTCTTCTTGGATACTTCGGGTCGTACATTTGTAGGCATATTATCGCTTTTCTCCTTTCCATAAAAATCCGGTTTCCTCATAGAGGAGTTTGGGCGAGATGTAAAAGTTGATACGTCCGTACCGACTGTCTATCTCGTTGATGCTGGTCACCAGTTTGCCGTTTCGGGTAGCCTTACCAATCGGAAGCCATCCTGACACAATGCCGGCTCGAACCCAAGACGCATCTTTTCCATAGACTCTGGCCGCTACTGCAACCGGAACGGAACCCGGATGAAATTCTTGTTCACTCATTAACGACTACCTCCTTTCAACGGCTATTCTAAGTTAACAACCACGCTGAAGTACAAACAACCTCGGTGAAAAGGCAAAAGCCGCTGTGTTGGCGGCCTCCACCTTTGGTAGAATCACTTGTTATACTCGACTCCAATAACGACGCTTGCAATGTCGCCAGGCTGTGCGAGCCCATGCTTGATGTACTGCTTGCCCAGTTCACCCAGGTCGTCTACGGGAATACGGTTGACGATTGCGTTCAGGTACTTTCCCTCCACCCAGAGGTAGGACGTGTCCCAGACCTTGAGGCCATCCGGGATCGAAATATCTTTCCTCCTGAATATGCCTTTGGCCATCTTCCCGCTGTGGCGCTTGCACCTGAAAACCACCAGTACGATCCCGCCAGCGACCGCCGTAGTGGCAATCAGCTCCTTTTTATGGTCCTCCACAAACCTTTTGAACCTTTCCATGCTCATTGTTGCTTCTCCTTTCAAATATGGATTCTTCCATAAAAGGTGCTGTGGTTTGTGCGAAAAGGGGAGAGCCCCTGTTTAGGGCGTCTCCTCTTTCTCGGTCGTCTCGGGTTCCTTCTGCTCTCCGGTAGCAGTGATGATTGCTTGCAAACAGATTTCTCTTGCCTTGCTGTAGCCGATGGCGAATCCGCCGAACAGGCTGATAGCAATAGCTCCGACCATTTCCAATTTTGTAAACATAGTTTCCACTCCTTATAACAGATGAAGCCTAAGCCTCTCATAAAGGGAACTGCCATTCCTGCGGAAAGAGGAAAAGTCCCTGCCGGGACCCTCCTCGGTAGTTAAATAATTCGCATACCTTCTCTTTCCAGAATATCCTTGAAAATGTAATGGCTCTCGATACTATTCCGTTTCATGCTCTCCCTGTAATCACGGCGGAGCCCGTATCGATTATCTATTGCGTAAACGTGCTCGATATCCGGATTTCTCATCCGAAGTCGCCTCGCTTCCTCTAAGATAGTGCTAATCGATACGAATTCCTCGTAGATACAGAAGTAATTCAGAACTGTATAGGCCCTACTTGCTCCAGAAATTCCATAAAGAATGACTTGTCTCATTACTTTCACCTCCATAAAGGAAGCGGAGATTCGTGCGGAAAAGAGGAAGAGCCGCTGCGTTTAGCGGCCCGTCTCCCTCCTTGCTTTCTTAAAGTCAACAACAATAACTTTATCTGATTTGGAATGCACTTTCTTTGCTTGGACCAGCTTGATTTTGTCATCCAGAACATTCGTCCATAATGCGGCTCCTGCTGTTGATACTGCCCCTACAATAACGAACGTTCCAATCGTGCTAAGAATTTTCTTGGTCTCCACAAGTATCACCTCCATAAAGGCCACTGTCGATTTGGCGAAAATAAAAAGAAAATGACTTCAGGGTCGGCCCAACGAAAACCGTTGCCCGGTGGGTACCATCTTTTATTAAGTTATTACTTGGCGGTACGCCTTCGTGTCTCACCGCGGGATTTCCACCCGCATCTATCCATTTTCTTAGAGAAAGACGAGCCGTGGATGAGTCGAACATCCAAACCAAACAATTTTGTTGCTTGGTCACAACCCGTCGGATTTCCTCTCCTTCTCATAATACGATTTGCAAAATCTGCGGAAACAAAAAAAAGAGAGGGCATGAATTGGGGCCACATCCTTGCGAATGTAACGGCCGACCATGTCTTACAATTTGGCTTTTCAAAGTTTCCCTTATTTCCTCTCCATAATACAATTTGCAAAATTTGCGGAAGAAAAGAAAGACAGGCGGCTCGCCGTTTAACCATTAAGTTGCTCCGTACCTCGATAGCCGTCAGCTAAACCTTCAAGGGCAACACCTTTTTCAGAACATACCGTCTCGCATATGTTCACCTTTCCACAAAACAAGTTGCAAAATCTGCGCAAAAGGGAAGAGCCCCTGTTAGGGCTCCTCTCCTTTCTGAATGTAATTTTGTAAGTACATCATTTCGTAAAGGCACCACGTCATGTCCAGCTTCGCTAATTTAGTTCCCTTATCACAATGAACCTGATTCATCCTCTTAGCAAATTTATTCAGTAAGGCATATACTCCCGAACGCCCTTTTGTGAGCTGGTAGATACGCTTGTACTTCTCTGCCTGTCGGATGTGGTAGTCCAAAGCTCTATGGTCTCGCTTCATCTCTTCGTTAAACTGAGTGTAGTATTCTTTATTTCTGATTACCATAACAGTCACCTCCGTAAAAGGACCTGTGAAATAGGCGAAAAGAAGAGAGCCGCCGTTTAGCCGCTCCCTCCTTGGATTAGTTCCTCTTGCCGTACTGTTTCATGATGACCCCGATGGCTCCTATGCAACCTGTAACGATCAGACTGGAAACGCCTAATCCTGTCCAGAATGCTTTCCGGTATCCACGTCTGTACCCTTCGATTGCCGCGTCTCCGTAGTTCCGGCACAGGTAGAGTAGCGCATCCGTATGACCGTCTTTACACAGCTTCTCGATTTCGCCCATCAGTCGTTTCTCGTTCATAGTACGACCTCCTTTCCGTAACAGCGCCTGTAAATTCAGCGAGCCAGCGGGACATAGTCATCTCACAGGGATAGTCCTCAAAGCCGATGGTTTCGCAGGTGATAAGACCCTCTAAAACGCCAACAATAACCTCAGCTTCGTATTGCTTGTAGGGGAACAGCTCTTCAGGTAACTCGCGATGTAAGGAGCCACAGACAGTGCAGCGGAGCCTGTGTATGTCATGCCATTCCGTGATCCGTGCTTTCGTCCGTACAATGCGTTTCACTGTGTCGAAATATCTAAGCCGTCCTCCGCATTTGGGGCAAGTCGATATGTTCTCAGCAATCATACACGACTCCTTTCTAATCTAAATTAAAAACCCTCTAACCTAAGTTACAAAATTGTGTAGGATTTACTTGACAACTCCTACACCTGTCATATATGATAATCAGGGCGAAATAAAGGGAACGAACAGAGAAAACAAAAGAAAATGTAAATCTTGTGTGAATGACGAAAAAAAGGAGAGCCCGTATTTCCACAAGCCCTCCCTTTGTTGGTTAGTCGGATTCTTTCTCGGCCGGTTCCTTTGTCGGCAAGCCGACGCCGGTTGCAATGTAGTTTTGAACGATAATAATTTCCGCATCACTCAAGCCCAATGCTTTGAGACATTCGGTCATTCTCGCTACTTCAACCACATTCATCATTTCCAACGCCTCCTTTTCGATAATGTTGGAACCTTGTCCCATAGTAAAGTGTCCTCCTTTCCATAATAGGCCCTGCGTTTTTAGCGCAGGTAAACGCTTACTGCTTCTTAGCTCATAATATCATGCCGAAGAGCTTGTGTCAATCAAGCAACCAAAAGAAAGAGAAAGGGCCGCTGCTTTAGCAACCCTCCTCGCTGGACTACATTTTTGCAAAATCCATCTTCCATCTTAAAACTTTGTCGTTTGCGCCATACCCGTGCTCAATAAGCCGTTCTCCCAATTTGCCCAAGTCACTGACCACTAAATCAGTCACGATGTAGTTGTTGCGGTTTTTAATCACTCTTCTCAATACTACACACATGACTATTACGCCAGCCGAATGACAACTGATGCGAACAAGCTTATCCTTATTGGTGCTCAAGTATTCTTTTAGCTTCTCTCTGGACATGTTGATCCCTCCAAAAATAGTATTCCGTAAAAGTCATTGCGAATTTTGCGAAAGGTGGTAAATTATGAAGAAGCAATTCAAACATGTGAACCCAAAAGACTTTCTTTATAAGGTCTACACCGAAGAAGGGGGTGTAAAAGAGCATAACAGAAACCAGCAGGTCATAGGCATTTTGAAATTTGCCGGGATTGTATGGAGCATTCAAAAACTTGGACGCATAGTGGATAAGATTGAAAGGCTTCCAATTAAGACTCTTGAAAAGAAAGACGAGGAACCGCCATGCTAATAAAATGTCCTGAATGTGAATTACAAGTCAGCGATAAGGCCTCGGCCTGTCCCCATTGCGGCTACCCCATGCAGCCAACCACTAAACGAAACCCCCGTGTTAAGAGCAACAAACGAAGGCGCCTCCCCAATGGCTTTGGTCAAATCAGTGAAATAAAGAACCGCAACCTCCGAAACCCTTTTCGGGCGATGGTTACGGTTGGAAAGACCCCAGAAGGGCGACCTATTTGTAAACCTCTGAAACCGGAATCGTATTTCCCTACTTACAATGACGCTTACGCCGCTCTCGTAGAGTATAACAAAAATCCGTATGATTTGGAGCCGTCCATTACAGTTAGGGAGCTTTACGACAAATGGTCAGAAGAGTATTTCAAGACCCTTAAAGCGGATGGCAGCATCCGAGCTGTTACATCGGCTTGGGCCTATTGTTCGGCTGTCTACGATATGAGGGTGATGGATGTTCGAGCCCGTCATGTGAAAGGTTGTATGGAGGAGGGAACGGCCAAGGTTCGAGGGAAAGAGCAGCATCCCTCGGCGAGCATGAAAAACAAGATCAAGTCTCTGTTCAACCTGATGCTCGACTATGCTTTGGAGTATGAACTGGTCGACCGAAACTACTCCCGCACCTTCAACCTGACCGAAGAGACAATCAAAGAGATACAGACAGTAAAGAAGGAACACATGTCATTTACGGATGAAGAGATGGAACTTCTCTGGAGTCATGTAGACGATAAACGATATGTCGATATTATGCTCATTCAGTGTTACTCCGGATGGAGACCGCAGGAGCTCGGATTACTGGAACTTGAGAATGTTGACCTGGAGGGGTGGACATTCAAAGGCGGCATGAAGACGGATGCAGGTATGGACAGGGTCGTCCCCATTCACTCGAAGATACGTCACTTGGTCGAACGCAAATATAAAGAATCTCAGCAGGCCGGAAGTAAGTATCTCTTCACTTGTACGGATGGCCGTAGCGGCAAGCCAACAATGCTGACCTATCAGCGATACCAAAAGGGGTTCGCCATGGTTCGGGACGAGCTGAAGTTGAACCCGGAGCATCGTCCGCATGATGGCAGAAAACACTTCGTAACGATGGCCAAGAAAGCCGGGGTAGACGAGTATGCCATCAAGTACATGGTTGGTCACAAGATTTCAGATATCACCGAGAAGGTTTACACCAAGCGTGAGTTTGAGTGGTTGAAAGAAGAAATCGAAAAAATACCGTGAAAAGAAAAGAGCCTGCGTTTCCGCAAGCTCAATTCGGTGTTCAAGGCTGTTCCTTGTGTTCCAAATATTCAACACCAGCGATTGTCAGACCGATCACTCCTGCTATAAGGCCAATCGACATAGCGAACAATGCATTTCTCTGACCAACTTTCACTCCATCGTGAAATGAAGTTGCAGACAGATTGAGCAAAGCCATCAAGTGTTCTTCAGCCAGCTTATTGATTTCTGGCTCATACTTTGGTATCATTTTAGTATGTTTCATCAGAACAACCTCCCTTCATAAAAAGGGATGTCTTTTCTGCGAAAGGATAGTGTAAAATGAGCAGGATAGAAAATTTGGGCAACTACAATACAGCCCGAGTAATGTTACAAGGGAAGAACGGCGACCTGAATGCTTTGATAAGTGAGTTCAAAGAAATTGGGGCGTTAGAAGCTCTACCAAAACAGATTAGAACGGGAATTTTAATCGGAGCGCCTATAGGTGGTGCAGGTGTCTTTGCCGCCATCAAGGTATCAGACTACATTAAGAAGCGAAAACAAGCAAAATTAAAAGAGGTTGAACTGAAAGCGGAATTAGAGAAAGCTTTGGAGCTGGAAGAAGTCCCTACCGAACCAGAAAAAATAAGATAGGCTGTAAGGGAGGCGTAATAGGTGACTCCAAAAGGATGCCATGTCATTGGAGACTTTAAGGTTCCGGATTTCTTCGTCGATAAAATAGCCATTGTAACTGACGGAATTATCACCGACATCGAATCGACAATGTTTTATTTGGCGATGGCACTCGTAGGCATGAAAGCTGAGGCATCCCCACCACCAATTCCATTGCTTGGTCTGAATGTCTACTTTCTTAAAAACAAGTCAATAACTTTCTCCTTGGATGAAGATGTTTTTGGATGCTTTCATCAAGCAATCATTTTTCCAGTTTGGAATTGGCGGGAGCGGGGACTAACCTCGGAGACTATGCTGGTTGTAATGGTAGAAGAACTATGCCATGCAGTATGGCTAATACCTGATGGGCCTCTGATAGAAGAAAAAGTTAGAGAGATTTTTGAACAGCGGCCAGATCAGTTCTCGCCAGATTTTGTAACAAATGTGTATAAGAGGATAGATCAGATGACTTGAACTCATGACTTATAAGATGATTGGAGGCTGTCCCTTCGGATGCGTTCAAACTTTCAGCCAATAAGGTCAACTTTTTAAGTAGTTGCTTGGGGTCTTTAAGCATATTATTTCACTCCTTACTCCGACGGAATATTAGGATCATTTGCATCGCAGATTTCCTTGAGAATAGCATCAATGCCGGTCATCTGAATGCCAGCGAGTGGTTCAACGACCTTAAAGTTCTCAAATGCGTAAAACTCATTGTACCGTTTCCAATGGCTTTCATCGCAGAAAGCAGGGCAACGCTCACCAGCAGGACATCCGAAACAAGGGTCGTCTTTTTCTCCTAAGTCGATTCCTTTATAGTCAGGATCACAGCCATTGTAAATAGAGTGAGCGGTTGCCTCAAGCCATCTTAGCGTACAAATCCAACGATCTTTATCAGTCCAATCTTTAGGCTTTGGGGCTTTGGCTGGTAACATGATTTACACCTCTTTTCGATGGAAAATGAGAAAACGCCATTTCTAAAAGAGAGGATGTGCTCAGGCAAAAATGTCAAGGTCGTAGACCTAATAGCAAAATACGCTTAAACACACAAAGGAGGAGACTGCCACCAACAGTTCTCCTCCTTTTCCTCTCTTTTAGAAATGGTGTTTTCAGTTTTCGGGAGAAGTCTCCCACAGATTGCCTTGCTCATCGGGGACGAGGTGGCGGGACTCAGAGGTCAGGGCATGATCGGCGTCTGTCGTGTGCCGGCATTCGCGACCTCTTTTGTAACAACTGGTTTTTCGGCAACTTTCGACAGTGCCGTCGCAGAGATAGAGGATTGCTTTTTTCGTCTGCTTGGCAGCTGATACTGCGAACACTTTAGCAAAATGCTGAGCCTCGTCAGGGTGCGTTTCGAGGTATATATCAGCTTCATTGAGCGGCATTTTCCTGATTTCTTCATCGGTCAATCTGCTCATACAGTTCTCCTTTTTGTATTTTTATTCATTCTATTCCGCCTTTCACGAAGTATAGGAATATCGGTATAGGAATAGTGCAGGAATAATAGACGAGCTATCTACATTTCCACAAAGTTTTCTACGTCTAACTACTGCTCAAACTATTGAGATAACAGCAGTTAATGGCAGTAAAGAGCGACAAAAGCAAAAGAGTGTTTCTATTATACATGTGCATATAATCATTACTAAACAAATTAAAAAGGTACAAAACTGAACTTCTCGCACAATCAAATCTGTTCCCAAAAAAGGATAGAAGTTAAACATCCCACCTAAAAATAGTACAATAATTACACCAATTAGCGCAATAAATACGATGTGGAATTTTTTCATAAATAAACCTCCATACATATTTAGGGTCTGCTGAAAAAGTCAAACTGGATGAATATATGCAGTTTTAGGGCGAAGGCGGATTGAAAAATATACAGCTTCCAACAACTTGGACTCCACCCAAAACTTTCTGAGGAGATTAAACGGAACTAATTCAATAAAGAACAGGCTATTTTCCCGTCTAATCGCGCATATGCACTACTTATACAAGTTTTTCAGGAGGTCCTATTTAGATTATTATATCATTATCTCTTGTAAATTGCAAGCGGATATGTAAGAATCATATGAAAATCATCACCATCTACACTGATAGCGCCTGCCCCGGGGCTAAAGGGCAGAAGACACTCCCCTGCACCCGCCCAAAATTCACAGAAACTTCCTTGACGAACGGCCCCGGAAGGGGTAGAATGCTCTATAATTCACGTCAATGCCGCCCAAG
>OFGN01001455.1_pt1 | contig 16619 bp, 20 predicted proteins | sample 1521821 | NCBI WGS metagenome assembly OFGN01 (sample SAMEA3504094, study PRJEB24116) | mouse gut metagenome | biome: mouse gut; feature: mouse-associated habitat; material: faeces | place: Denmark | collected 2011
CTTGAGTTTTTGATGGACAAAAAAGGTATGGATATTCACGAAATGCTTAATTACCTAAATAAAAAGAGTGGTTTCTTAGGCGTTTCAGGTGTGTCTTCAGATGCAAGAGAAGTTGGTAAGGCTGCAGATGCAGGAAATGAAAGAGCACAGCTTGTTCAAGAAATGACTTCTTACCGCATTAGAAAATACATTGGCGCTTATGCAGCAGCTTTGCAAGGTGTTGATTGTATCGTATTTACAGGCGGCATTGGTGAAAATTCTTTTGCTGCACGCCGTAGAGTACTTGATAAACTTGAGTGGCTTGGTGTTAAGATTGATTGGGATAAAAACGATAACTGCCCAAGAAAACAAAATGTTGAAATTTCAGCACCTGATTCAAAAGTAAAAGTATTTGTTATTCCTACAAACGAAGAACTTGTTATTGCAAGAGAAACAAAAGATTTAATCAAATAAATTAATTTGAGAGAATTTCGCAATTTAAACAATTATTTTATATATTGTTTATGAATATTGTGCAAAGTTTACCTGATTTTAGCTCAATCAAACATATTTACGATAATAAAATGGCTTTTTGAATAAAACTATGTTATTTTAATTGACAAAATATTGATATTGATATATAATTTGATAGACTAAGGAGGGTAACTATGTCTATAAATATTGCAAAAGCAAATCAAGGCGAGTTTTATCCTTTTAAAGAGACAATAAAAGCAAACAATGACATTTTGTCAGGTATCCTTGCTACATTTGACGGAGATATTGAAATCGAAGGTACTTATGTAACAGATAAAGACAATGTTTATATTGATAGCAAATTGCGTTTTGATATAATTTTTAAATGTGCAAGATGCCTTGAAGATGTTAAAAAATCTTTCAATATAAGATGTATGGCAAGTTTTTATTTGGAAGGTGAGTCTGTTGAAGAAGGGTATTATCCTTATTCAAATAATTTTATTGATATGACAGAGCCTGCAATGCAAGAAATTATTTTGAATCTACCTACAAGAGTGCTTTGTAAGGAAGATTGCAAAGGTTTATGCCAAGTTTGCGGTACAAATTTAAACAACAGCAATTGCGATTGTGATAAATTGCAAAATCAAGAAACTATTACACCTAACAATCCGTTTAGTGTGTTGAAAAATTTAAAATAAATCTACGGGAGGTGCAAGAAATGGCAGTTCAAAAGAATAAAACTTCAAAACAAAGAAAACATACAAGAGCAGCAAATTGGAAAATTAGCGCGCCAAATCTATCTCAATGCCCAAATTGTGGAGAACTTATTGTGAGTCACAAAGTTTGTCCAAATTGTGGTGCTTATGATGGAAAAACTGTAGTAGATATGAGCGAAAAGAAAGCTGACTAATTATCAATAACGGATAATGAGAAAAGGAATGTGTTTATGGCATTCCTTTTTTTATTTTGTGGTTGAAATTAAAATAAAAATATGTTAAAATAAAACTAATAGAATTGTATGGAGAATTATTATGAGAAAAAGTTTTAAATATTTTGTTTTTATAATTGCTATTTTTACGCTGATATTTACTTTATCTGCTTGCAATTATGAAAGCGTAATTACATTATCTGATTTATCACTTTCAATTACTCCTAATGAGAGTATAAAGCATTTAACAGGTGATATAAGTGAAGAGTTGTTAAATAATGTTGATAGGGGCTTTAGACTGGAAACATATTATACATTGGGCAGTGGCAGAGCTTGGCCGACAGATGTAGGAAGTGACGGATATAAAATGCTTGATGAAGAAATCGAGTTTTATAAAGATGACAAACCTGTTGAAATACAAGTTTATATTTATCTTACAGAGTATATCGATAAACCGCTAGACGATATAGCTTTAAATCAAATGAAAGATTATTTTGAATATATTTGCTCAAAAGGTATGAATATTTGAGAGATTATTTGGGTTATGTGCTTATGCTAGATAATCTTGAAATTAAAAAAGTAGGTGAAAATACTGAATTGTCTTTTGTTATCACCAACTTCGGATTAGGTACACCGCTTACTATAAATAATATGGAAATTGTAGTATGTGATAAAGCCAATAATATTATTAATATTGATACGGCTAAAAACTATTATGTGTCAAGCTATGATAACAAAAAGCTTGTAACTTACGGACAGCAAAAAATTACTTTTACTATTAAAGGTGATATAGCCGGCAAAGCAATTGGCGTTAAATTGTCAAAAGGTAATCATACAATAAAAACTGCAAATGATATTCCGTATATTGCTGGAGTTAATTTTATCCTTTAAACCCTTTAAAAATCGATACTAAATAAAAAAACAGGCTTTTAGGGCTTGTTTTTTTATTGTTTAAATGACAATATGCGATTGTGAAATCAAAAATATTAGTTAAAAGGTATAACTAAGTAAAAATTGCAAAATTTAACTATGTGGAGGATAATTATGCAATTTGGAATACAACCTATTTATTGGGTACTTATTAATTCTGTAGTATCGTTTATATTTTTATTTATTATATCTAAAGTGCTTGGAAAAAAGCAAATAGCACAACTTGAGTTTATAGATTACGCGGTTGGTATATCTTTAGGTTCGATTGCGGCAGAAATGGCAATCAATTCAGAAATACCTTTTTATTACTTTTTAATTGCAATGGCAATATTTATGTTTCTTGCTTTGCTTGTGGATATTGTTGGTAGAAAATGTACTTTCTTTAAAAGATTAATGAAGGGTAAGCCTATTTGTGTTGTTTACGAAGGTAAAATAGACTATGAACAACTAAAAAAGAGTAAGATTGACGTTAATGACTTGCTTGCAATGCTTAGGGAAAAAGGCTTTTTCGATATAGAAGATGTGGCTTATGCGGTGTTTGAAACAAGTGGTGAATTGTCAGTGCTACCAAAAGGAAATCAAAGACCTGTTGTTGCAGAAGATTTAGGTAATGATAAGGTTAAAACTGCACAATTATCTAATGTGTTGATAGTGGACGGAGCAATATCTTATTCCGGATTAAGTGAAGCGAAAAAAGGCGAAGAATGGCTGCTAAGAAGATTAAATGCAAAAACTAAAGACGAATTGAAGAAAATTTTGCTTGCAACTTATGATAGTGAAAAAGATGAGATAAATGTTCATACTAAAGATAAAGCTTAATAAACTATATTGTAACAAGTTTTTTACGCAATTAAAATTTGTGTCAGTGGAATAAAATATATTCCACTGATTTAAATTTAATACCGATTTTTGAAGGGTTTTAGTTAAATTATCGCTGATTTTTTATCAATAAAAATTATAAAATCAAATTAGGTAGCAATGTAATATTGTTTTTAAAGGTTTTAAAACTCCTGAAAATTTTGTTGTAATTATTTGTAAGCTATAATATATTTACGCATAATATATTATTATTTTATAAAAAATAATTGTAAATTTTTAATTTATATGCTAAAATATCTGTGTATAAATTATGACCATATAAGGAGCGAGTATGAAAATTATTTTAGATGGACAAGGCGGAGATTATCCAGACCAAGCTGTAATGGGTGCTATCAAAGCAGTTAACAAGCATAAAGATTTGGAGATAATAATTTGCGGTAAGGCGGAAGAAGTCAATAAGGTTTTATCTGAAAATTATTCTGGAAATAAAATTATTGTTTGCGATTGTAGAGAAGTTATAACAAATGATGATGTTCCGACTATTGCAGTTCGTCAAAAGAAAGACTCTTCTATGGTAAAAGCTATTCGTATGGCAAAAGAAGACCCAACTATTGACGGCGTTGTAAGCTCAGGAAATACTGGAGCGTTGCTTACTGCATCACTATTTATTGCAAAAAGAATAAAAGGCATTAGCAGACCTTGCCTAGCACCAAGCCTTCCAACAGCTATTGACGGAAAGTGTTTTGTACTTGTGGATTGCGGTGCAAATGCAGATTGTAGACCAATAAACTTGCAACATTTTGCCGTTATGGGAAGTTGTTATGTTGAGTCATTGTTTGGAAGAAAAAATCCTACAGTTGCTATACTTAGTAACGGACAGGAAAAAGGCAAGGGTAATGAACTTGTAAAAGAAACTTATCCACTACTTGAGAGTACTAAATCTATTAACTTTGTAGGAAATGTAGAAGCAAGAGATATATTATTTGGTGACTATGATGTTGTGGTTTGTGATGGCTTTAGTGGCAACATTGCTTTAAAAACTATTGAAGGCACAGCACTTTGCGTAATGAGAATGATAAAAGATTCTATTAAAAACGGAAGTATTTTGCAAAAGATTGGCGGATTGCTTATCAAGCCTGCAGTAAGAAAACTTAAGTCTACAATGGACGTTAACGAGCAAGCTGGTGGTACTGTTCTTGGTGTGGATAGCATTATTGTAAAAGCACACGGCTCATCAAAGGAAGCAAGTATTTGCAGATGTATCGAGCAAGCTATGCTACTTGCACAAAACGATATAGTAAGCAAAATTAAAACAAATTTAAGTGGGTTAGAAGATTATGATAATTAGAAAAAACAATGAAGATAATTTGGAACTTAGCAGTGTAAAAGCTGTAGAAAAAATTATCGGATATACCTTTAATGATAAAAAAATATTGCAAAGAGCTATCACTCATAGTTCTTACAATACTCTTAAAGGGATAGAAGGGGAAAGTTATGAAAGAATGGAATTTTTAGGGGATTCTATTCTTGGATTTGTCGTTGCGGACGAACTTTACAAAAAATATCCGCAGTTTGACGAAGGTATGCTTACAAAATTTAAAGCAAATATTGTAAGTTCTGCACCGCTTGCAGATATTATCGATAGTAGCAAGATTTTTGAATATGTTTTGTATGACAAGACAAATACCTTTAAACAAAAAAAGAAAAGCGATTTTTTTGAATCAATTGTGGCAGCTATTTATTTGGATAGTAATGGACTTAAAGCAACAAGACAATTTATTTTGAAGTATTTAAAGCCTTATATTTCTGCACAAATCAAAAACGATACATTTGATTATAAATCTATGCTGTATGAATACTGCAGTGCTAAAAAAATGCTTATTACTTTTGAGCAAAAAGATGTTACAGGTCCTTCACACGATTTAACTTTTACAATGCAGCTTTTAATAAACGGCGAAATAATTTGTGAAGCACAAGGTAAAAAGAAACAAGATGCAGAAAAAAAATGCAGTAAGCAAGCTTTGATTAAATTTGGAGAGATAAGCGACTAATGAAATATAAAGAGATAACAGTAAACACTACAACAGAAGGTAGTGACTTAGTTTCAATGGTTTTGTATGAATGTGGCAGTGATGGAGTAAGCATTTATGACAGCAAAGATATATTGGAACTTATAAAAAGCGATATTATTTGGGATTATATTGAGCCTTCAGTTTTAGAGCAAAGCCCTATATGCAAAGTCAAAGGTTTTTATGATGTTACAAATTTTAGCGAAGTTTATCAAAATGTTTTAAATGGACTTAATAGTTTAAGGGAAAATTCACCTTTTGAGCTTGGAAGTTTGGAGATAGAAGTTAACGAATTGGACGATGCTGATTGGGTTAATGAGTGGAAAAAGTACTATAAACCCATACATATTGGAAATATCGTAATTGTTCCTAAATGGATAAAATATCAAAAACAAGAAAATGAGAAAATAGTGCTTATTGACCCAGGTATGGCTTTTGGAACAGGTTCACACGAGAGTACAAGGCTTTGTTTAGAATTATTTAGTGAACTTGACACTATAGACAAAAGCGTGCTTGATATAGGCGCTGGTAGTGGTATTTTGGGTATTACGGCAAGTATATGTGGTGCAAAACAGGTGTATTTGAGCGATATTGCACCACTTGCAGTAAAAGCTTGCAAAGAAAATGCTGAGCTTAACAATATAAAAAACGCCATAATTACTCAGGCGGATTTGCTTGAGAGTGCAACAATAAAAGGTGATATTGTTTTTGCAAATATCACAGCGGATATTTTGATTTATTTATCTCAAAATATAGAAAATGTATTAAATGAAAATGGTTATATCATTTTATCCGGTATAATTCACCAAAGATATGATGAAGTTTTAAAAGCGTATCTTGACAAAGGGTTTATAGTAGATAAATCTGTTGTATTGGGCGAGTGGTGTGGCTTAAGACTAAAAAAATAGTTATCTTAGTTTAGGTTGTTTGATATGGAAATAAGAAGATTTTATGTTGATTGCAATGATATAAATGAAGATGTCGTTACTATTAGTGGCGACGAGTTTTGGCATTTGACTAAAGTCTTAAGGTATAAAGTAGGGTATCAAATCATTGTTTGCAATAATATGGACGGAAAAGATTATTACTGCACAATAAAAACAATCGAAAAAGATTATTGTACGGCAATAGTACAAAAAATTTGTGATAATGAATGTAAAACAAAAGTTGCCGTGACATTGTATCAAGCACTGCCAAAAGGCGATAAAATTGACTTGATAGTACAAAAAGCTGTAGAACTTGGAGTTCAAGATATAGTATTTTTTAATTCCGATTATGTTAGCGAAAAAAAGTTTAATTTAGATAGATTAAACAAAATAAATGTGGAAGCTTGCAAACAATGTGGCAGGTCAAGAATTTCTAATATTTCTGGGCTTTTGACTTTTGATAAAATGTTAGATAGCTTAAAAATTTATGATAAAGTTATAATCTGCTATGAAAATGAAAAAGTTAACAGCATAAAATGCGAACTTGAAAATTGCGCATATAACAATATTGCAATAATTATTGGCAGTGAAGGCGGTTTTAGTGAGCAGGAAGTTGATTTGTGCAAAAAACAAGGTGCAGTTTCAGTTACGCTTGGCAGTAGAATTATGAGATGTGAGACAGCGTCAATTGTAACTTGTGGTATTGTTATGTATGAGTTAGGGGAAATGAGCAGATGAAGGTAGTTGTTTACAATCTTGGCTGCAAAGTCAACCAATATGAAAGTGACGGGATTTTAACAAAATTATCTGAGTTAGGATATGAAGTTTCTGATAGCTTGCAATTTGCCGATGCTTATGTGCTTAACACTTGTGCTGTTACCAATGAAGCAGAAAAAAAATCTAGACAAGCTATAAGTAGATGTCTTAACTTTAATAAAGATGCAAAAATAATAGTTTGCGGGTGTGCATCGGAGCATAACTCAAAACAATTTGAAGGCAAAGACGGCGTTACATATATAAGTGGTGTTGCAAATAAAAATAAAATTCCAGATATATTAAATGAAAAAGGCGTTTTTGTATCAAAGATTGAGAGTAAGTATGAAGAAGAATTGCAGCCTGATTTAGTAAGAACAAGAGCTTATGTTAAAATTCAGGACGGGTGCAATAATTTTTGTTCATATTGTATAATACCTTATTTGCGTGGTAGGTCAAGGTCTCGCAGTATTGAGAGTGTAGTTGCAGAATGTGAGAAATTGCAAAAATCTACAAATGAAATAGTTTTAACAGGCATAGATATGTCAAGTTATGGCTTAGATATAGGAAGTTCTTTGACAGAACTTATAAATAGCTTGAAAGATATTAATGTAAGAATAAGATTAGGGTCATTAGAAGCAAGAGTTATAACAAAAGAATTTTTGCAAGCGACTAAGAGCCTGAAAAAGTTTTGTCCGCATTTTCATTTATCTCTTCAAAGTGGTGATGACAATACTTTAAAAAATATGAACAGAAAGTATACTGGGGCTTTCTATGCTGAAAAAGTAAGTTTAGTTAGAGAGTTTTATCCAAATAGCGGAATTACTACAGATTTGATTTGCGGATTTCCAACAGAAACAGATAAAGAGTTTGAAAACACTTTAAAGTTTATAGATGAAATTAAATTTTCCGATATGCACATATTTGCTTACTCTAAAAGGGAAGGCACTGTTGCAAGTAAATACGGAGCTTTAAGCGGTGATATCGTAAAAAGCCGTACAAAGCTTGCAGAAAGAATTGCCCGAAAAAATAAAGCGGATTATTATAAATCTTTTATCGGAAAAAAAGTTGAAATTTTAATGCAAACTGACGGCGGTTATACAAGGGAATATGTCAAAGTTTTGACAAGTGGAATAGAAGGTGAACTTTTGCAAGTTGTACCTACAAGCTATGATGAAATAAATGAAGTTTTGCTTGTGTGAAATTGGAAAATAAAATTTAATACCGATTTTCATAAGGTTTTAATATGTTTTTAATATTTTAGAGAGATAATATTAAATTATAAAGAATATTGTTTACAAAATAAATATCGTATATATTATAGCAATTTAATTGCTTTTAGGAGGATAAATATGGATTGTATTTTTTGCAAAATTATTAAAGGTGAAATCCCTAGCACTAAAGTGTATGAAGATGATAAAATGATTATTATTAATGACATTGCTCCGCAAGCAACAAAACATTATCTTGCAATACCCAAAGAGCATTTTGCAAATATTGTGGAAATGACTGATAGTCAAGCACAAGTAGTAGGCAAAATGTTAAAGAAGATTGGTGAGCTTGCAGATAGTTTAGGGCTTGAAGATGGCTTTAGAATTGTGTCTAATAAAGGCGAAAATGGGTGTCAAAGTGTAGGACATTTGCACATTCACATACTTGGTGGAGAAAAATTATCCGAAAAAATGGCATAATTTATATTTTTTGCTTGACATTATCAAAAAAATAAGTATAATAAAATAGTAATAAATCCGCATCTCGGGAAGGAGGGGACAAAAGGTATGTCTACAATTAGAGTTGGAGAGAATGAGTCATTGGACAGCGCTATTCGCCGTTTTAAGAGAAAATGTGCAAGAGATGGTATCATTGGTGACCTTCGCCGTAAAGAAGCTTATGAAAAGCCAAGTGTAAAAAGAAAGAAAAAGGCAGAAGCTGCTAGAAAGAGAATGTATAAAGCATAATATTAATGGCCCCGTGTTAACGGGGTTATTTTTTGTCGAATTTAGGAGAATTGTGTAATATTTGTGTTTTTACATTTGTAATAATTATACTTTTTAAATAACTTAAATTTTTATTTAATACTTTTAGATAAATAATAAAAAACAACTGAAAAAATAAATATAGCAGAACATAATAAAACAGAAGTAAGCAGTTTAAAGTAAAAAATTTTGAAATAAACTACTTACACTTTTAATTGACATTAGCCTAATAATATTAGAAGTATTATTCGTAGGCAGCAGAATAATCCACTTAAAGGAATTATTAAAAACAAAACAAGAATATTTTAATTACTAAGGAGTGTTTAATGATTGTTATGTATTATTTAAAGGAGAGATTTAAAAATGAAAAATTCTATTCAGAGTGTGGCAAAACAAGCCAAGTCGCGCATAAAAAGCGGATATTGGTCGCAAGTTAAAAATGAGAAAATTGCAATAATGCAAGAAATTGAACAAGTAGATAATGAAATGTACGAAGTTGTAGCGTCGATAATAGAAAGTGACGAAATAGTGTTAAATCCTATTACAAAACTTATGGACGAAGGATATTATGAAAGTTTATCGGAGGACGGCAAAAACAGATATGTGCTAGAACTTGCAAATAAATATTTAAAACTTTGCCGTGAGTACGAAAGACGCAATAAAAAAACAGTAACAGCTTGACAAATTTGATAAATTTTTTAGATTTTAAATACTTTTTGATTAAATTTTAAGTAACTTTAGTTGATTTTTACAAAATACCAAATACAAAATTATAAAAATACATATTTTAAATAGTTAAATAGGCGGTCGTTTGATTGCCTTTTTATTTTAATGCAAATTTTGATTTTGATTGGCTTTATTTAGTTTAGCCTTGATTTTTTTGTTTTAATATGCTAAAATATTTGTGTAATTTACAATGTTTAAAGGTTAATTTATGGTAATAACACAATTTAATGTGAGCGGACAAAATGTGAATATATGGATTGACGGAGAGTTTTGGGCTGAAATACCTTATATTATTGCCTTTGACTTTAGGTTGCATAAAGGCAGTGAAGTAGATGATAGCTTGCTTATGGATATAGAGACTAAAGTTGCTTTGGAAAAGGCATTTGAGTATTCTATAAAATATCTTGCAAGATATGCTGTTTCTGTTAAAAAAATGCGACAAAAATTATATGAAAAAGAATATACAAAACAGGTTGTAGATAACACAATCCAAAAACTAATAGAGTATAAATATTTAGATGATTTTGCTTTTGCGGAAAATCTTGTTGCAAGAAAATCGGGTAAACTTGGCAAACATAGACTTAAGGCAGAATTGATAAACAAAGGAATTGCAAGCGACATAATCGAGCAAGTTTTGGAAAGCTTAGATAAAGACGATATGTTTGAGTCGGCGATGGTTGTTGCGAATAAATGGTACAGGTCACATAGCTTAGAGAGTTTGGAAGATAATCAAAAGTTTTTGCGGTTTATGGCATATCGTGGTTTTGATTACGATTTAATTAACAGATGTAGAGAGGTATTGAAGTTTGGAAAAGACGAGTGATAAAATATTGGAATTGCTAATTAATACAAATGAGTACTTGAGTGGTGAATATATTGGCAATTTACTTGGAATAAGCAGAATTGCGGTAAATAAGCAAATTAAAAAACTTATTGCAAGTGGGATAGATATAGAAATTAGCAGAAAAGGTTATAAATACATAGAAAATGATAGCTTGACACCACAAACACTTATGAAAAAATTATCATCAAAAGGTATAGATATTCCTGTGTTTGTGGAAGAAGTTACAAGTACAAATAACGAAGTTAAAAGATTGTATCCGCAGGTAAACAAAGATTTTTTGTTTGTTGCACCAAGACAAGTTAGTGGTAGAGGTCGACTTGATAGAGTTTTTGTATCGGAATATGGCGGAGCTTACATTACGCTTTGTTATAAGCCTAAAAAATTACTGGTGTCTGACTCACTAAAACTTGTGTTGCTTACAGGACTTGCCGTTGCAAAAGTGCTTAAAAAATACACTGATAATGTTACCATAAAATGGCCGAATGATGTGTTTGTAAATGGTAAAAAGATTTGTGGAATACTATTGGAATCTGTTGTTACGGAGAATATGACAGAAGCAATATTTTTGGGAATCGGGGTAAACATTACAAATGAAATTCCGCTTGAATTGCAGGAAAAAGTAACATCTTTAAAACTTGAGAATGTAAAGACAATGCCAAGAGAACAATTGATTGTTGAAATTGTAGAATTGCTTTATCAAATGCTAGATAAATATCAAGAAAATGGATTTTCGTCATTTATACAAGATTATACAGATTTATCAATTACATTAAATCACAATGTGGTAGTAAACAATGGTGGAATTAAAAAATCTGGGTTTGGTGTAGGCTTGAGTGAAGAAGGTTATTTGTTGTTAGAGAATAATGGAGTAATAGAAAAAATAATATTAGGCGATATAGAGGTATAAAATGCTTGATTTTTTTAAGATTGGAAATGTAGAGAGTAAAACAAAATCAACAGGTGTAACTGTCATTCTTGCAGAAGGCGGAGCGACAGGTGGTGTGAGTGTGCGTGGTAGTGCACCTGCCACAAGGGAAACTGACCTATTAAAATCTGAAAATGCAGTGGATAAAGTAAATGCAATTTTTTTGAGTGGCGGTAGTGCTTTTGGACTTGATAGTGCAAGTGGTATTGTGCAATATCTTGCGGAAAAAGGTATTGGTTATAGTACATCTGCAATGCCTGTTCCTATCGTTTGTGGTGCTTGCCTTTATGATTTGGAATATATAAATGCAGGATTCCCAGATAAGGAATTAGGTTATAAAGCTTGCCTAAATGCAAAGGAAAATAACTTTGAGTGCGGAAATGTAGGTGCAGGTTGCGGTGCGACTGTTGGCAAAGTTTTGGGAGCAATGAGTGCATCTAAAGGTGGACTAGGAATTGCAACTTTTGCATTTGATGATGGCGTAGAAATGTGTGCTATAGTTGCAGTAAATGCTTTTGGCGATATTTACGATTTCCGTAATGGTAAAAAAGTACGTGGTGCTGTTATTAATGGGCAAAGTATAGATATTATAGATTTGCTTAACTATGACAGAAAAATGTTGCAATCTTTAGGACAAAACACTACTATCGGTTGTGTACTTACAAACGCTAAATTAACAAAAAGTGAAGCAAATAAACTTGCAGACATTGCGCACGACGGCTATGCTATGACGATTAAACCTTGTCATACTATGGTGGACGGAGATGCTATTTTTGCTTTAGCAAGTGGTGAAGTTGAAGGTGATTTTATGAAAATCTCTTGTTACGCACCAACATTAATGGCAAGAGCAATTTTAAATGCTTTTGAAAAATAAAATTTTAATAAACAAATAATAAAATTTTTATAAATTATAAAATATCGGTTAAATTTTATGGATTTTGCAATAAGCAGTGAAAGTATGCGACTTTCAGACGAATATACAATAAAAAATTGTGGCGTGAGTGCTATTCAGTTGATGGATAGGGCAGCTAATGCTATTTTTAATGAGATAGAAAGCGGGGAGTATCGTAAAATTGCAATTGTTTGTGGTAGTGGAAATAATGGTGGCGATGGTTATTGCTTGGCATTAAAATTGCTAGACAAAGGATATAACGTAGCTGTTTTTGGCAAAACGCCTAAAACAGATAGTGCTAGATATTATTTTGATATATTAATAAATAAATATCCGTTTGATTTTAAGGAGATTTCAAAACTTACAAATATTACAAATCTATCAAGATATCATATAGTTGTTGATTGTTTGCTTGGAAATGGAATAAAAGGCAATTTGACTGACGAATATATTGGCTATATAAATGTTATAAATACAGGCAAATATATTATAAGTTGCGATATACCGAGCGGATTAAATAGTGATACTGGTGTAAAATCACCTGTCAGCGTAAAGGCAAATAAAACAATCGCAATACAATGTTATAAACCAGGTCATTTTTTGCAGGACGGCAAAGACCATACAGGCGAATTAAAGGTTTGTGATATAGGAATTGAAGTTTTAGGTGAAAAGTATTATATTTGTGATAATGAATTTGTCAAAAAGATATTTTTGCCAAGATTGCATAATTCTCATAAAGGTGATTATGGAAGATGCGGAATTGTAGCTTGCTCAAAACATTATGTTGGAGCGGGGATTTTGTCATATGATTCATCTTATAGTGTAGCTAGTTCTTGCGAAAAGATGGGGACAAGTTCTTTAAGCGTCGGTTGTGGATATAGCTATTTGTTTGTCCCTGAAATGATGTTGCCGTATATGTGGAGCAGAGTAACACATTCCTGCTTGTATTCGCATAAAGATTTAAAAAATCATAAGCTAGATAGCATTGCATTTGGAATGGGTATCGAGGACAATAATGAAGTATTTGATATCGTGTGTGATTTGCCTTGTAAGAAGGTAATAGATGCAGACGGATTGAATATTTTGTCTAAAAATTTTGACAAGATAGATAAGTTAAAAAATTGTGTACTTACGCCACACCTAATGGAATTTAGCAGATTAACAGGCTTGAGCTTGCAGGAGATAATTGATAATCCGATAGAAATTGCAGAATATTTTGCTAATAAATATCAAGTTGTATTATTGCTTAAAGGACCAACTACAATTATTACAGACGGGGATAAAATATATCTTAGTACTAGCGGTAATAGCGCACTTGCAAAAGGTGGTTCAGGAGATGTTTTGTCAGGTGTAATTGCAGGTCTTTTAGCTCAAAAAATTCCACCTTTAGAGAGTGCTGTTGTAGCAGCTTATATATGTGGAAAGACAGCTGAATTTGAGTCAGAAGCATTTTGCAAGCAAAGTGTTTTGCCTAATATGATAGCAAATGATGTTGGATTCATTTTGAGTAAAATTTTAAAAGATCAATTTTAATAAATTATAAAAACTCAATTAAATTAGAATAAAACTTAATAAATTATTATGAAATAACGCTGTTTTTAGAGTAATTTTGGTATTTTTGTATAAAATATGTAAATTTTATACAAATAAAAAACAAATAAGGTTTTGGCAAAATTTAATGCCAAAACCTATTTTTATTCAAAGAAACCTAAGCTTACAAGAAGTGCGTCATTTACTTTTTTTATAACAATTTCATCTCCGATTTCGCCCACCTTTTCCTTCAGCCGTTTTTTATCCAATGTTCTCAGTTGTTCGAGCAGAATTACAGAGTCTTTTTGAAGTCCGAATTCTCCACTTTTTAGTTCGATATGGGTTGGTAGCTTTGCTTTATTTATTTGACTGGTTATGGCTGCAACTATTACGGTAGGGCTGTATTTATTGCCGATGTCATTCTGTACAATAAGTATGGGGCGTATTCCGCCTTGTTCACTTCCTACCACCGGGCTTAGGTCTGCGTAATATATTTCTCCTCTTTTTATCATATTGCTCCTTTGCCACCAATATATGATATGTAAATGGCTGTTTTTTTTCTACTATTTCACCTTTTCAATTATTGACGCAATAGAGCAATTTATACTAGTTTTAACAAATTTTAACAAATGACTTGATTTTACTATCAAAATAATATATAATAATAGCAGTCAATATATAATATGCAATGCTTTATGTTTTGTAGTTAGGAGTATTATGTGTAATTTATCAAATGTATTAAAATTATTCTTGTTTAAGATTTATTTGTTTGTTATTATGTTTGCAATTGTGTTTGGTGTAAGTTATGTTCGTGGTGCAATAAATAATAATCCTAATATTATTGACCGTGGTAGTTATGTCAGTGTAGGAGAGCTTGCTGTTTCTTCAAGTTCTGTTAATAGTGATAATAATTTGGACACTTATATGAAAAATGTCATTCACCGTGCAAATAGCAACATTTTTGCAGATTATGTTGTTGAGAATATAAAGGCTGATTTAGGTAATACGCTTGGTAGTTTTGCTAAATATAATCTCGATGAAGAAAATCTTGATGCTGTATCTAAACTTACAAGAAACGATATTAAAGCAAATCTTTTAGTTGAAAAAAATGAAGGAACTACTATATTTAAAGTTAGCTTTTCGGATAAAAATTATCCGCTTGTTGCTCAAAGTGTAAATTCATTTATTATGCAATGTATGAATGATATTTTGCCAGACGATACGGATAATATACTTGGTGGCGTAGTTGAAGATGTAAATTTGAGTTTTAATATTATCAATCCTGCAAGTTTGCCTACCAGCTTACAAAATTCAAAAGTAATAGACGGAAATTCTATAAGTTTCGTAAAAATTACTATTATAAGCTTTGCAATCTATGTTGTTTTGGTTATTTTGATTGATTTTATAATTGGATATATCACAAATAAACAAAAAGTTAAAACTTTGGTTAAAGCAGATTTGATTGCTGAAATAGAGTTACCTTATTTTAAAAATCGTAAGCAAAAGGAGAGTGTACAATATGAAAAAGCAGAGTGAAATAAATAAAAATTTGCTATGTGCAGAAAATAATGTAAACTCTTTAAATTATGAAAATTTAGCAATGACTATTTTGAGTAAAAAGACGGAAGGCACAAATTTCAGTGCTATTACAACTGATATTAAATCTTCTAATATTTCTGCAATTGTGACTTTAAATGTTGCTTATATTTTAAAAAAACATAACAAAAATGTTTTGGTTATTAATTTAGATACACAAAGTCAAGCAATTAATAATTTATTGGTTGCATCTAATGATAATGAAAAAATAGTAAATTATAAAGAAATCGATGTTTTATTGCCGTCTTCTGCCGATTTATTTTGTGGTATGCAATTGGAAGATTTAAAAAACAAGTTTTCTGAGTACGATTTTGTGATTTTTTGCGTACCATCACCAAAATATAGCACAAATTATCTAGCACTTCCGAAGTCAGTAGATTTTTACATTTTAATTAACAGATTTTTCTCAAGCTATTTTGCTGCAAATAAATGTTTAGACTTATTGGACACTGCGGAACAAAATATTGTAGGTAGTGTTTATATTAAAATTAAATAATTGGCTTGTGGTTAGTTTTTAATTTGAAAATTATTAAGCAGTTGTTATCTGCTTAATTTTTGGATATTAATTTAGTTAATAAACAATTTTAAATTTCTATTTAGTATAAAAGGTAAATAATATGAAATTAGGTATATCAACTGCATCTTTTTTTACAAAAGTTGATACTGAAGACACATTTGAATACATAAAAGCATTTAAAGCACCCGTTTGCGAGGTGTTTTTGTCAAGTTTTAGTGAGTATGACGGTGAATTTACACAAAAAATTGTGAATAATAAATGTGTTGATGTGCATTCCATACATACTTTGACAAATCAATTTGAGCCTGAATTATTCAGTTTAAATCCAAGGGCAAGTAGTGACTCTTTAAAAATTTTTAGAAAGGCATTGTCAACAGGTCAAAAACTTGGTGCAAAGTATTATACTTTTCATGGAGCAACAAGACTTAAAAAAATTGATTACAACTTTGATTATGTAAGACTTGGTAAAATCGTAAATAATTTGATTAATGTTGCAAAAGAGTATGATATTACATTGAGTTATGAAACAGTGCATTGGGCATATTTTAGTGAACCGCAATATTTTGCAAATTTGAAAAAGCAATGTCCCGATTTGAAAGCGACACTTGATATTAAACAAATTATGCAGGCAAGCGGTGATTATCGCGGCTTTTTAAATGCTATTGGCGATAATCTTACTACTGTGCATCTTTGCGACTATGACGAAAATAGGAAATTGTTTATTCCAGGCAAAGG
>OFGN01001465.1_pt1 | contig 16510 bp, 15 predicted proteins | sample 1521821 | NCBI WGS metagenome assembly OFGN01 (sample SAMEA3504094, study PRJEB24116) | mouse gut metagenome | biome: mouse gut; feature: mouse-associated habitat; material: faeces | place: Denmark | collected 2011
GCGCTTGCGCCGGTCGCCGTATCCGCGGCTTTTCCGCCCGGCGGGCCGGGGCAGCGATGCGCCGGAAGCGGGGGACGCGCCTCCGGCCGCCGCAACCTTTTCACCCAAAAATCCTCACGCTATGAACGAATTTCTACAGCAGCTCCTCAACGGCCTCGCCGTGGGCGGCATCTACGCCCTCGTCGCCCTGGGGTACACGATGGTGTATGGGGTCTTGAAGCTGATCAACTTCGCGCACGGCGATCTCTTCACCATCGGAGCCTATCTCGGGCTCACCCTGCTCCTCTCCGGCGGGCTCTCCGGGAGCCTCAACCCCGTGCTGGCGGTGGGGCTGGTGGTGATCATCGTCTTCGGCCTTGTGGCTCTCTTCGGCGTGGTGCTGGAGCGGGTTGCCTACCGGCCTCTGCGCAAGGCCAACCGGCTGGCCGCCGTCGTTTCCGCGCTCGGCGCGTCCATCGTCTTTCAGAACGCGGTCATGCTCATCTACGGCGCGCGGGTCTACGTCTATCCCGAAAACCTCATCCCCTCGCTGGTCTTCAACATTTTCGGGCTGAACGTGCCGGTGATGCGCATCATCGTCATTGTCAGCTCGCTCATGCTCATGCTCGCGCTCTACACCTTCATCAACCGCACCCGCATGGGGACGGCCATCCGCGCCGTAGCCATCGATCAGGGCGCGGCCCGGCTCATGGGGATCAACGTGGACCGCGTCATCTCGCTGGTTTTCCTTATCGGCGCGGGGCTCGGCGGCGTGGCCGGGGTCATGGTGGGCGTCTATTACGGCCAGATCGACTTCATGATGGGCTGGAGCTACGGCCTGAAGGCCTTTACGGCGGCCATCCTCGGCGGCATCGGCAACATCCCCGGGGCGATGATCGGCGGGCTTCTGCTCGGCGTGATCGAGGCGCTCGGCGCATCCTACCTCGCCATGGCGTGGAAGGACGCCATAGCCTTCCTCGTCCTTATCCTTATTCTCATCATCCGACCCACCGGCCTGCTCGGTGAAAGGGTGGCGGACAAGCTATGAGCGCGCTCAAACGTTATTACCCTGTCCTGATGGTCCTGCTCATGGCCCTTCTGCCCCTCGGCCTGAACACCTACTGGATCGAGGTGGCGGTGAACGTGGGGCTCTATGCCCTGCTCGCGCTTTCCCTGAACGTCATCCTCGGGCAGGCGGGCATCTTCCACATGGGCCACGCGGCCTTTTACGCCGTGGGCGCCTACGTCACCGCCATCCTGAACACGCAGTATCAGATTCCCATCCTGCTGCTCGTGCCCGTGGCGGGCGCGGCGGCGGCGCTCTTCGCGCTTGTGGTGGCGCGGCCCATCATCCACCTGCGCGGTGACTATCTGCTCATCGTCACCATCGGCATCGTGGAGATCGTGCGCATCGCGCTCATCAACGACGTCTTCGGGCTGACGGGCGGGGCCAACGGCATTTTCGGCATTGGCCGCCCGGAAATCTTCGGCATCAAAATCCGCAAGGCGATCCAGTTCTACTATCTGGTCTGGGCTATGGTCGGGGGGACGGTGCTGCTGTTCTACTGGCTGTCCGTCTCGCGTTTCGGGCGCGCCCTGAACTGCATCAAGGAAGACGACACCGCCGCCGAGGGCTGCGGCATGGACGTGGCGCACCTGAAGCTCATGGCCTTCGTTATCGGCGCCTTCTGGGCGGGTATGGCCGGGAACCTCTTTGCCGCCAAAATGACTATCATTTCACCAAGTTCTTTCAATTTCTGGGAATCGGTGGTCGTTTTCGTGGTTGTCATCCTTTCGGGCGGCAGCCAGATCGGGGTGCTGCTCGGCACCTTCCTCATCGTCGCCCTGCCGGAAATCTTCCGCGATTTCGCCAGCGCGCGCATGCTGGTTTTCGGCCTCGCCATGATGATCATGATGGTGGTGCGCCCGCAGGGGTTGTTGCCGCCGGCGGCGCGGGCCTACGACGTGCGGCGTCTCCTGCGGCGTTCGCGTGACTTCTCGTCGCCGGTCGCGCCCCGGACGACGCCCAAGGGAGGTGCGGCATGAGCCTGCTCTCGTTGCAGAACGTGACCAAGGTGTTCGGCGGCCTCACCGCCGTGGACGAGGTTTCCTTTGAGGTGGAGCAGGGCAGCATCGTGGGGCTCATCGGTCCCAACGGGGCGGGCAAGACCACGGTCTTCAACCTCATCACGGGCAACTACGTCCCGGACGGCGGGGACATCCGTTTCGCGGGGCAGTCCATCAAGGGCATGAAGCCGCATACCATTGTCAGCCTCGGCATCGCCCGGACTTTCCAGTCCATCCGCCTTTTCCCGACGCTTCCCCTTGTGGAGAACGTCCTTGCCGGGCGGCACTGCCGGATGCACAGCGGGATCATCAGTTCCATGTTCCACACTCCGGCCCAGCGCCGCGAAGAGCGGGCCGCCCTTGAGCGGGCCATGAACGAACTGGAGTTCGTCGGCCTTGCCGAGAGCTACGCGGAGGAGGCCGGGAGCCTGTCCTACGGCAACCAGCGGCTGCTTGAAATCGCCCGGGCGCTGGCGTCCGATCCCAAGCTGATCATTCTGGACGAGCCCGCCGGGAGCATGAACGATCCCGAGACGGCCGTGCTCATCGAACTCATCTACGCCATCCGGCAGCGGGGCGTCACGGTGCTGCTCATCGAGCACGATATGGGGCTGGTCATGAAGGTCTGCGAAAAGCTCCTCGTCCTTGAGTACGGTTCCCTCATCGCCAGCGGCTCCCCCGAGGTGGTGCGCCGCGATCCGAAGGTCATCGAAGCCTACCTCGGGCAGGATGATTGAGAATGAAATCGGGGCGGGGGCTTTTGAGAAGGCCCTCTCCCCTTCTTCCCCTTCCCTTCCGGCAGCCTTGGCCCGGGAGCGCGTGAGGGATTGCTTCGTCAGTACATGACGATCCGGGAGTTCGGATGTTTCTCGAAGTCGAAAATCTTCAGGCCGGCTACGGCACGGAAGAAGTCCTGCACGGGGTCAGCCTTCGCGTTGACGAAGGCGAAATCGTGAGTATTCTTGGTGCGAATGGCGCCGGAAAGACCACCACCCTGTTGACCATCAGCGGGCTAGTGCGGGCTTCCGGCGGCGCGGTTCGTTTTCTGGGCGAGGATTTGCATACCCTGCCCAGCCACGAGGTGGTGCGGCGTGGCCTTACGCAGTCTCCGGAGGGCCGCCGGGTTTTCGGCGTGCTTTCCGTGCTGGAGAATCTGCGTCTGGGCGCGTTCACCGTGGCGGACAAGGAAAAGGCCGAGCAGACGCTGGAATGGATTTTTGATCTCTTCCCCCGCCTGCACGAGCGCAAGGATCAGCTTGCGGGCACCTTGTCCGGCGGCGAGCAGCAGATGCTGGCCATCGGGCGGGCGCTCATGGGGCAGCCCCGCCTGCTCCTGCTCGACGAGCCTTCGCTCGGCCTCGCCCCTTTGCTCGTGAAGTCCATCTTCGAGACGATCCGTGCCATCAACCAGTCCGGCGTGACCATTCTTATTGTGGAACAGAACGCCCGTGCCGCCCTCAAGCTGGCGACGCGGGGGTACGTGCTGGAGCTTGGCCGCGTCGTCATGGAGGACACCGCCGAGCATCTTCTGGCCAACCCGAGCATTCAGGAAGCCTATCTCGGCGCGTAGCGCGAGCCGCAGGGACGGAGGAAGCCCGTGTGAAGCAGGCGGCCTCTCCCGGCAGCCCGTTTCCCTTCCCTTGATTTCCCGCAGGGCGTCGCCCTCGGCGGACGTTGTGGGAAGGGCCCGCTCCTCGCCGCAGGCCGTTGAGACCGCCGATGCCCCGCGATTGCGGGAAGCATCCGCGCCGCCCGCCGGGAGGCTTCGCAAAAGGAACGCACATGAGCGAATTGACCCCCCGCGAGATCGTCGCGGAACTGGACAAATACATCATCGGGCAGGAACAGGCCAAGCGCATGGTGGCCGTGGCGGTGCGCAACCGCTGGCGGCGTCAGCGCCTCGCGCCCGAACTGCGCAACGAGGTCGCGCCGCGCAACATCATCATGATGGGGCCCACGGGCGTGGGCAAGACCGAGATCGCCCGCCGCCTCGCCAAGCTGTGCTCGGCTCCCTTCATCAAGGTGGAGGCCACCAAGTACACCGAGGTGGGCTATGTGGGCCGCGACGTGGAATCCATGATCCGCGACCTCATGGAAATCGGAATCAATCTGGTCCGCGCGGAGGAGGCCGAAAAGGTCAAGGGCCGCGCCGAGGCCGCCGCTGAAGAGCGGCTCCTCGATCTGCTGCTGCCGTCCGGCGAGGGCCGCGAGAACACCCGCGAAAAGCTGCGCGAGCTTTTCCGGCAGGGGTTCCTCGACGACCGGGAAGTCGAAGTTGAGGTGAAGGAGCAGAGCCAGCCCATCGGGATCATGGGCGTGCCCGGCATGGAGCAGTTCGGGGATCAGATGAAGGGTGCGTTCAGCAAGCTCTTTCCGCAGAAAAGCCACCGCCGCAAGATGAAGGTCGGCGCGGCGTGGCGGCACCTTATCGAGGACGAGTCCGCCAAGCTGGTGGACGAGGACAAGATCACCGATCTCGCCCGCGAGCGCGTGGAACAGATGGGCATCGTCTTCATCGACGAAATCGACAAGCTCGCCAGCGGCTCACAGCAGCGTTCCGCCGACATCTCCCGCGAGGGCGTGCAGCGCGACCTTCTGCCCATTGTGGAAGGGAGCGCGGTCAACACCAAGTACGGCCTTGTGAACACCGACCATATCCTCTTCATCGCTGCGGGCGCGTTCCATCTCTCCAAGCCCTCCGATCTCTTCCCCGAATTGCAGGGGCGCTTTCCCCTGCGCGCGGAACTGGAGCCGCTCGGCAAGGAGGAATTTTACCGCATCCTCACCGAGCCGCACAACGCCCTGACCCGGCAGTATGAGGCCATGCTGGAGACCGAAGGCGTGCGCGTGGAGTTCACCGACGACGGGCTGCGCGAGATCGCGGCCTTTGCCGAGGACGTGAACAGCCGCACGGAAAACATCGGGGCGCGGCGGCTGCACACCATTATGGAAAAAATTCTTGCCGACATTTCGTTCGACGCCTCGGAAAAACGGGGCAGCACGCTGGTTGTGGACCGCGACCATGTGGCCGCGCAGCTTGCCGACGTGCGCGCCGACGCCGAACTGAGCCGGTTCATCCTGTAAGCGGGGGAGTCTGTCGCATGGACGCGAAGCTGCAATCTCAGGTTCTTATCGAAAGCTTGCCCTATCTGCGCAAGTTCCACGGCGAAACCGTGGTCGTCAAGTACGGCGGCCACGCCATGAAGGACGAGGCGCTCAAGGCGGCTTTCGCCCGCAACATCGCCCTGCTCAAACTGGTGGGCATCCACCCCGTGGTCGTGCACGGCGGCGGCCCGCAGATCGGCAGCATGTTGGAAAAGCTGGAAATCCGTTCGGAGTTCCGGGAAGGGCTTCGCGTTACCGACGACGCCACCATGAACGTGGTGGAAATGGTGCTGGTGGGCTCGGTGAACAAGAGCATCGTCAACCTCATCAACCAGTCCGGGGCGCGGGCCGTGGGTCTTTCGGGCAAGGACGGGATGCTTTTGCACGCCGAAAAGAAGGCGATGGTCGTTGCCCGAGAAAACCAGCCCCCGGAAATCATCGATCTCGGCAACGTGGGCCGCGTGACCCGCGTGGAGACGTCGCTCCTCTTTTCGCTGATGAAGGACGGCTTTGTCCCGGTCATCGCGCCGGTGGGCGTTGACGAGGAAGGGCATACCTACAACATCAACGCCGACGCCGTGGCCGGGGCCGTGGCCGGTGCCCTGCGCGCCCGCCGTCTGCTCATGCTGACGGACGTGGCCGGGGTGCTCGACACCGAGGGCGCGCTTATCCCGTCCATCCGCGTGGAAGACGTGCCCGGCCTTTTCGAGAGCGGCACGGTCAGCGGCGGCATGATCCCCAAGCTCAACTGTTGCGTCGATGCGTTGGAACAGGGCGTCGAAAAGGTGGTCATCGTGGACGGGCGCGTGGAAAACTGCGTGCTTCTGGAACTGCTCACCGATCAGGGCGTCGGGACCGAAATCGTGGGCGAGGAACGCTAGAGTGAACGGGCGGCCCTTCCGAAGGGGCCGCCTTGCCCGCCGCGTGGCCCGCAAGGAGCGGTGGCCCTTCCGCTTCCTCTCCTTCGCCGGAGGATGGCTCTGGGAGCGGGCCACGTTCTTTCCTTTTTTATGGCCGAGGCGCTCCATCCGTGTAAGGACGAGGAGCCCCTCACCGGGGCCCGTAGCCGACGGCGTTTCCTGTTCGGGCGGCTTTTTCCACATGGCTGCAAGGGATAGTGCGTGAAGCAAGGGCGCGCTTCTGTTCAAGAGCGCTATGGCGTCTTTGATTGTGGGGGTAAAGGCTGTCGGCTGTGAAAGGTTGTGGCCAATCCTCTCCGCAGAGTTCCCGAGGAAGGGCGGCAACGTCCCGCCCGAAAACTTTTCCTTTTATGAGAACAGGCGGGAAACCATGAGCTATACCTACCGCATACCGCAGGGCCGTGACAAGGACAAGCGGACGAACGATATGCTTCCCGTGCGCGGGAAGCTGGAATCCGTATTGTCTGCGCTGGGGAACGGCGAAAAGCTCATGCAGGTGCGGCTCTGGCAGAACTGGGAAATGGTCATGGGGCCGGAGATCGCGCCGCTGGCGTGGCCGCTCGGGGCGCGCAACGATATTCTCATCGTGGGCGGGGAGGACAACCTCGCCCTTCAGGAACTCTCCTTCATGACCCCGGAGATACTGGAGCGGGTCAACGCCTTCATGGATGCCCCCGCCTTCGCCAAGGTGGAGTTGCGCCTCGTCATGGGCGACAGGCCGCTCGACCGCCCGCCGGACATCCAGCCCGCCGAGCGCGTCCGGCCCGCGCCGCCGCGTCCCGGCGACCTCGGCGGCCATCTTGAGGATATGCGCCCCGATTCGCCCGTGGCCCGGTGCTACGCCGCCTATCTGCGGATGCACGGCGTTTTGCCGCCCGAATAAACAGGCAGGAAGAAGGTTCCCGCCTGTTTGCATATCCGCCGCCTTGCGAGAATAGCGAAGCCGTCCGGCCCTTCCCGGCCCCGACAAGAGGAAGACAGCCAGCGGCGGGCGGGACTTTTCGGCGCGCTCTCATCCCCGCTTTCCGTCATAGGCCACAAGGCCCCTTTCTCGTTTTTCCTTCCCCAACGTCTTCGGCCTTTGGAGCGTGTTGACACTACATAAGGCCCCGTCTTTTCGGTGTGTTTCCTTGTACTCCGCCAAGGGAAATGATTGTTTCCAACCTACCTGAAAAAATGAGGGTATATAGAATAGTGTCAATAGATTCCAAGCGAAATCAAGGAAGGGCAGACGTTCCCGAAAGGGAAGACTCCGGGCGATTCTTCCGCCGCAGCGGGCTGGTGGCCTTTCAGCCGCGGCGTTTCTTTTTCTGGTATTTTTTGGGGAGTTTTTTGGGCGGGGTGAGCACCTTTACTTCGCCCTCCACGGAAAGGGCCTTTTCGGTCAGGCCGAAGGGAGCCCAGTTGGCGGGAACGAGGCTCATGCGCTCAAAGGCGCGTCCCGTGGCATAAATGACCGGGATGTCGCCGGAAGGCGATCCGGCCAGCAGGAGGGTGGCGTTGCTTTCGGAAGGGACGGGAGGCGGCGTGGCGGGCAGGTCTTCGGTTTGGGCCTCACCGGAAGGGGCGGCGGGGGCCTGTGCCAGCGTTGCGTTGGAAGAAGGGGAGGGCGGAAGGGGGCCGGAGGCGGCGGGCGTGGCAGGGGTCTCGGCCGGGGGCTCTTCCGCCATTTTCCCCTTGGATCGCAGGAAATGGAGGAAGTCGCTTCCGGTCAGGCCCACCAGAGCGATCATGGGAGAACCATCCCCGGCGGTGAGCAGGCTGACCGGCACGGTCCCGCCGTGGATGCCAATATACGTCGTCCTGGCTCCCGCGGGCATCTCGCCCCAGACCACCTCTTCCTTTTTGCCCTTGTCCTGTCCGGATTCCGGCGCGGCCCACACGGTCGGGCAGGCCAGCGCGACAAACGCGAACGAAAGGAGGAACCGCCCTGAAGTTCTCATGATTCCATTCATGTGGATCACATAGAGCCGTCCGGCCCGCAGGTCAAGCCTTTCCGCTCGGAAGGGCCGTTTCAGCCCCGCATGGCTTGGCGGACTTCCGCAACGCGGGCCGCGATATCCGGCGCGCCCACCAGTTCGGAGACGAGGGCGCAGCAGCGCGCCCCGTGCGCGACGACATCCGCGATGTTGTGGCGCTTGATGCCGCCGATGGCTACAAAGGGCAGATCGATGTGCTTTACCACCCAGTCAAGGTAGTCGAGGGTCACGGCGGCGCAGACGTCCTTCTTGGTTTTCGTGGGGTAGATGGGGCCGACGCCGATGTAATCCGCGCCTGCGGCGACGGCTGCCCGGGCCTGTTCGGGGCTGTGCGTGGATTGGCCGATGATCATGTCCGGCCCCACCAGCCGCCGCACGGCCTCCACAGGGAGATCGTCCTGGCCCACGTGCACTCCGTCCGCCTCACAGAGCAGGGCGATGTCCACGTGATCATTGACGATGAAGCAGGCTCCTGCTTCGCGGGTCAGGCGGCGCAACTCAAGGCATTCCGCGAGCATCTGCCCGGCCTTTTTTTCCTTTTCCCGGTATTGGAGAATCTTGATGCCGCTGCCGAGCAGAGCCCGGGCAACGTCGAGCACAGGGCGGCCAAGGGAAAGCCCGTCGTCGGTCAGGGCGTACACATCGGTTTCCGGCGAGGTGCCGGGCAAGAGTCTGGGCATGGTTGTTCTCCTGAAAGCGGATGACCCGTCGCAAAGCGCCTCTGGCTCCTCGCCGCATGGACGGGGGAGGCGTTTCCGGGCCTCTGTATTTCTCCTTTGCCTTGCCGCATCGCCCCTCTCCGGGAGCTATTCCCGTGGGGCAGGGGGCTAGTCCGCCTCAATGCCGACGAAGGAAAAGGTATTGACGTTGAAAAGCCCCCGGGCGGTCAGTTTGAGTTCGGGGATGACCGGGAGCGCCATGAAGCTAAGGCTCATGAACGGTTCGACAGCGTCGGGAATGGCGAGTTCCTCGTGGGCAGCCCGAATCATTTCTTTCAGGTTTTCGCTGACTTCCAGAGGATCGGCGCTGGTCATGAGGCCCGCGATGGGCAGCGCCAGCCCCCGTACCCTGCCCTTGTGGGCGGAGACGATGCCGCCGCCCATAGCCGCCAGTTCGCGCACGGCGAGGAGCATGTCGGCGTCGTTGTCGCCCGCGACCACGATATTGTGGGAGTCGTGGGCAATGGTCGTGGCTACGGCCCCATCTTGCAGGCCATAGCCTTCAATGAGGCCCACGCCCATGAGCCCGGTGGCCTTATGGCGTTCTATGACCGCGATCTTGTTCAGGCCGGGATTCAGGGCGCATTGGAAGAGGCCCGCCGCATCGGTGCGCACGGCCCGCACGAGGTTGAGCGTCAGCAGGGAAGCCGCTTGCAGGCCGATGACCCGCGCCTTGCCTGAAGTGATGGGGAGGTCAAAGGCGTTGTCCGCGAGGGGCTTCACCTGCACGGAATGGGAGGGCGCGCACCGCCGCCGCGTCATCAAGGGGGAGGAGCATGGCACCGTCCTGTGCGACGAGGCGTCCGGCGGCGAAGACCTTACGCACGCGGAAGTTTTCCAGATCATCCACGAGAATGCAGTCCGCGTCCCGGCCGGGGGCGATGGCCCCCTTGCCGCGCAGCCCGAAGCATTCGGCGGCATTGAGAGTACACATGGTTACGGCCTGCACGGGGTCCATGCCCATCGCCACGGCCAGCCGCAGGTGGTTGTCCATGTGGCCTTCGCGCACGATGTCCTCGGCGTGGCGGTCGTCGCAGCAGAAGGCGCAGCGGCGCGCGTTGCCGGGCGTCACGCCGGGCAGGAGGGTTTTCAGGTTCTTGGCCGCCGAGCCTTCCCGGATGAGCACGTAGACGCCCCGGCGGAGGTTTTCGTGCATTTCTTCAAGCGTGGTGCATTCGTGGGTCGTGCTGATGCCGGAAACGAGATAGGCGTCAAGTTCGCGCCCGAGCAGGCCTGGCGCGTGGCCGTCCACGACCTTGCCGTGGCTGGTGCCCAGCAGGATTTTGGACAGGACGTCGTAATCGCCCGTGACCACGCCGGGAAAATTCATCATTTCCCCGATGCCGCTTACTTTGGGATCATCAATGAACTCTTCCAGTTCTTCGGCGGAGAGCGTCGCGCCCGCATCCTCAAAAGGCGTGGCCGGAACGCAGGAAGGCAGGGTGATGAAGACGTTCAAGGGCAGATGGCGGCCATTTTCAAGCATGTAACGGATGCCTTCCATGCCATGCACGTTGGCGATTTCATGCGGGTCCGCCACCACGCTGGTCGTGCCGCGCGGGAGCACCAGTCCGGCGAAACGGGCAGGGCTGGCCATGCTCGATTCGATGTGGATGTGGGCGTCGATGAGACCGGGGAGGAGGTACGCGCCCTCAGCGTCCACAGTACGCAGAGCTTCCGTGTGGGCAAAGCCGAGAAATTTTCCGTTGCCGATGCTGACGGGCGTTTCCCGGATTTCCCCGGTGAAGACGTCAACCACCCTTGCGTTGATGATGAGCAGATCAGCGGGGCTGCGTCCGCCCGCGGCCTTATCCACAAGAGTCTTTAATGCTTCGGTATCGTACATATCGCCTCGCTTGGGAGCGTTTCGTTTTGGTATGGAATCAATGCCGCCGCCGGGATGAGGAGGCGGGGCATTCCGACGGGAAGCGTCTTCCCTCAGCCGTGGAGCCCCATGCAAGCGGCCACTTTTAAAGGGAAACGGCTCTCTTTTTCTTTTCCTTCCAATCTCGCCGGGGGACGGGCGCCTCCGTAACGGAACCAGCGCTCAACCTTATCCTGCGTCGACCCTTACGGAAGTCTTGGGAAGGAGGGGAGGGCGCGAGCCGCGCTGGCAGGTTTGGGGAGGGGAAGGGGAAACGTGGGGGTGCTCCCCCCTTCTATAGAAAGTTTCCCCTTCCCCTCCCCAATCTTTTACTCCGTCTCGCGGGTATAGACCACTTCGATGTCCGGGAATTCTTCGTCTTCGATGACCATCTCCTGAAAATGCAGAAGCGGGGCGTGGGCCTCCACCTCGGCGCGGAGCTTCCACATGGCGGCAAGCAGTTCCTCGATGCCCTCGCCGGCCTGCGCGGACATAAAGAAAATCTCGCGTCCGTCCCGAGCGGCAAGGGCGCGCAGGGCGTCCACCTCTTCGGGCGTGCGCAGATCGATCTTGTTGATCACCTGCAACTGGCGGCGCTGGCCGAGGTCTTCGTCAAAGGCGTCGAGTTCGTCATTGACGAGGTCGAAGCCCGCCCACGGGTTTTCATCCGGGTTGACGTCTTCGATGCTCAAAATGTGCACGAGGAAACGGGTACGCTCCACATGCTTGAGGAAACGGTGCCCGAGGCCCTGCCCTTCGCTCGCCCCTTCGATGAGGCCGGGGATGTCCGCCACGACCATACGCTGATCGGGATCGTATTCGTCGATGACCACCCCGAGATTGGGCGTGAGCGTGGTGAAGGGATAGGCCGCGATTTTGGGACGCGCGGCGGAAATGCGGGAAATAAAGGTCGACTTGCCCGCATTGGGCAGGCCGATGATCCCGGCGTCGGCGAGAATCTTGAGCTCAAGGCGAAGATTCCGTTCCTCGCCCGGCTCGCCCGGCTGCGCAAAACGCGGGGCACGCATGGTCGAGGACTTGAAATGCTCGTTGCCCTTGCCGCCGCGTCCGCCCCGGGCCACGAGATACTCGTCCCCGGCCTCGGCAAGGTCGGTCAGGAGATGCTCGCCCTCCGGCGTCTGCTCGAACACGAGGGTGCCCACAGGCAGGTTGAGGACAAGATTCTCTCCCTTGCGGCCGTAACGCTGGCTGCCCATGCCGCCCTGACCATTCTGAGCTTCGTAATGGCGCAGGATGCGGAAGTCATAGAGGCTCAAGAGACGCGAGTCGGCGCGCAGGATCACGCTCCCGCCGTCGCCGCCGTCGCCGCCGTCCGGCCCGCCCCGGGGTACGAATTTTTCACGCCGGAACGAGACGCAGCCGTTCCCCCCTTTGCCTGCCTTGACGCTGATCACAGCTTCATCCACAAAACGCATGATTCTATCCTAATAAATGGGTTGAGTATCGTAAAAAATCATCGGGAAGAGCGCGGCCCGCCCCGAAAGGAGAGTGTCGCAAGGGCCAGCGCCGCCGTCAATACGGCTATGTCCATGATCACGGCCAAGGCCGAGGGAAAGAAAAAAGGATGCGGCTTTTCCGCAAAAAAGCCGGGCAAAGCGGAAAAAACGCCCGCACACACCGGGGTCAGCAGGATCGCGGCCACGGCCTGCGCCACGGAATAGCGTTCCCGCCGCTTCACCATCAGCCAACGGAAAAGGCCGAACGCCACAAGGCCGGGCACACCGTAAAAAAGCGTTTCCCACAGCCAGCCGGGGACGCGGCCTGCCCAAAAATCCGTGAGCAGGGCACGGCAGAATACCAATAAGATGCCCATTTCCACGGCGAACACGACGGCTTTGCGCATGATCCGGCTCCTTTGCTGGCGTTGACGGGAACGGCCCCGGCGCAAGGGCCGCCTGCGGGAGGGCGCCCCATGAGGCGCGCTTCAAAGGCGGTACGGGAAGGGGGCTTCACACGCCCTTGTGCCGCTCGTCGAAAGCCTTCATCTTGGCCCACAGGTGAAGAAGAAACATGCAAAGATACAGGAGCGCCACGAGGATTCCCGCGCACCATTCCACGAGCGTCAGCGTCAGGTCCGCTCCCCATGTGCCCCATTCCCAGAAGACGCCGAGGACGGTGCACAAGAGGAGGAAATACCCTGCCCCGAAAGCCAGCATAACCGGAAGGGAAAGGTAGCGCTTCCCCGTGCAGCGGCTAAAACTCCGCAAAAGGGGGAAAGCCGCCAGCACGACGGGCAGATACAGCTCCACCAAAAACATCAAGAGGCTGTCCGGCCCTTTGCTGTCCACCGAACTCCAGAGGAGCGCCCAGTGCCACAGGAACGCCCCGCCAAAGAGCAACAAAGCGATTTTGGCGTCCTTCATGGGTTTCCCTCCACGCACGAGCGGCGCCTACACCAAAAGGGAAGAAGCCTGACGGCTCCTTCCCTTGGAAAAATCATCTGTTCCGCAACCTATTCGGCGGCGGGAGCTTCGAAAGGCACAATGTGCACGCGCTTTTGAATCTTGCGCTTGCGCACATAGGTTTCGTACTTCACCGTGCCGTCGATCTTGGCGAACAAGGTGTAGTCGCTGCCCATGCCCACGTTTTCGCCGGGATGGATAACGGTGCCGAGCTGCCGGACAAGGATGTTGCCGGCGAGGACGCCCTGACCGCCGAAACGCTTCACGCCGCGGCGTTGGGCGTTACTGTCGCGACCGTTGCGGGAACTGCCGCCTGCTTTTTTGTGTGCCATGAGGATATCTCCTTACAGTCCAACAGATTAGGCTTCGATAGCCTTGACCTGAATGGCGGTATAGTCCTGACGATGGCCCTGCAGCTTGCGGGAGTCGTTGCGGCGCCACTTCTTGAAGACAAGAATCTTTTCGCCCCGCACGTGATCCAGCACAGTGGCCGTCACCTTGGCGTTTTCAACATAGGGAGCGCCGATCTTGAGTTCGGCCCCGCCAACCATAAGCACTTTGTCGAGGGACACTTCGCTGTTCACGTCGGCAGCCATGCGATCCACGAGAATCTTGGTGCCTTCTTCAACGCGGAACTGCTTGCCGCCCGTTTCGATAATCGCGTACATTAAGAACCTCCGAAAAAAGAGAAGGGATAAGTACCCCCTTCTCCGCAACCTGTCAAGCGGATTGGTGTACTTCACGGATAGCGCCCACGTGGTTGCTCTTAGGTGAAGGGTTCGTGCAGGCCGGCGGGCGTGAACGGCGTTTATAACCTCAATTACGGAATCATGGCAAGCGCCACTTTAGCCATTCCGCGGAAGTTCTAGAAAAAGAGGCTTACTTTTTTGATAGTTAGAGAAAAAAAGAAAAAAAATGCGAAAAAAAATCGCTCCGCCCCCTTCCCAAGACGCGAAGGGGGATTATTTACTCCACCGAGAGGCCGAAACGGCCTGCTTGCAAGGCGTACGCCCCCGGCGAGCGTCACCCGATTTGAAACGTGCGGCCTTTTTGCTGCATCGGGACACGCCCGCCTTTCCGAGCGCCGACCGGGAATCCCCGGCGGCCGGGAAACGAAGGGCTGGTTGCAACAGAAAAATATCTTTTTGGAGGATAAGTCGTCATGAGTCTGAAACCTTTGAATGACCGTGTTCTTGTGAAGCGCCTCGAGTCCGAGGAAAGAACCGCCAGCGGCCTGTACATCCCCGACACCGCCAAGGAAAAGCCCTCCAAGGGCGAAGTGGTCGCCGTTGGCCCCGGCAAGCACGCCGACGACGGCAAGCTCGTGCCCATGACCGTGAAAGTGGGCGATATGGTGCTTTTCAACAAGTATGCCGGTACCGAAGTCAAAATCGACGGCGCCGAGCACCTCGTCATGCGTGAAGACGACATCCTTGCCATTATCGCCTAGCAGCCCGATTTTTTTTGCTGCGACCGTACCTCATTTTATTTTAGAACGTTCTGGAGGATATTCTCATGGCTTCCAAAGAAATTTTGTTTGACGCCAAAGCCCGTGAAAAACTGTCCCGCGGCGTGGACAAGCTCGCCAACGCCGTCAAGGTCACCCTCGGCCCCAAGGGTCGCAACGTCGTGATCGAAAAGTCCTTCGGTGCTCCCGTCATCACCAAGGACGGCGTTTCCGTCGCCAAGGAAATCGAGCTCGAAGACAAGTTTGAAAACATGGGCGCCCAGATGGTCCGCGAAGTGGCCTCCAAGACCAACGACATCGCCGGCGACGGTACCACCACCGCCACGGTGCTCGCTCAGGCCATTTACCGCGAAGGCGTGAAGCTTGTGGCCGCCGGCCGCAATCCCATGGCCATCAAGCGCGGCGTCGACAAGGCCGTCGAAGCCATTTCCAAGGAACTCGGCAACATCGCCAAGCCCACCCGCGACCAGAAGGAAATCGCCCAGATCGGCACCATTTCCGCCAACTCCGACGCCACCATCGGCAACATCATCGCTGAAGCGATGGCCAAGGTCGGCAAGGAAGGCGTGATCACCGTCGAAGAAGCCAAGGGCCTTGAAACCACCCTCGACGTCGTGGAAGGCATGAAGTTCGACCGCGGCTACCTGTCCCCCTACTTCGTGACCAATCCCGAAAAGATGGTCTGCGAGCTGGACAACCCCTATATCCTCTGCAACGAAAAGAAAATCTCCAGCATGAAGGACATGCTCCCCGTGCTGGAACAGGTCGCCAAGGTCAACCGTCCGCTGGTGATCATCGCTGAGGACATCGAAGGCGAAGCGCTGGCCACCCTCGTGGTCAACAAGCTGCGTGGCGCCCTGAACGTAGTGGCCGTGAAGGCTCCCGGCTTCGGCGAACGCCGCAAGGCCATGCTCGAAGACATCGCCATCCTCACCGGCGGCGAAGCGGTCTTTGAAGAACGCGGCGTGAAGCTCGAAAGCCTGCCCCTGTCCGCCCTCGGTACCGCCAAGCGCGTGGTCATCGACAAGGAAAACACCACCATCGTTGACGGCGCCGGCGAAGGCGACGCCATCAAGGCCCGCGTGAAGCAGATTCGCGCCCAGATCGAAGAGACGACTTCCGACTACGACCGCGAAAAGCTGCAGGAACGCCTTGCCAAGCTCGTGGGCGGCGTTGCCGTGATTCATGTCGGTGCGGCCACCGAAACCGAAATGAAGGAAAAGAAGGACCGCGTGGAAGACGCCCTCAACGCGACCCGCGCGGCCGTTGAAGAAGGCATCATCCCCGGCGGCGGCACCGCTTTCGTGCGTTCCATCAAGGTGCTCGACGACATCAAGCCCGCCGACGACGACGAACTGGCCGGCCTCAACATCGTGCGCCGCGCTCTTGAAGAGCCCCTGCGCCTCATCGCCAGCAACGCCGGTCATGAAGGCTCCGTGGTTGTGGAAAAGGTCCGCGAAGGCAAGGACGGCTTCGGCTTCAACGCCGCTACCGGCGAATACGAAGACCTCATCAAGGCCGGCGTCATCGACCCGAAGAAGGTGGCCCGCGTCGCCCTCGAAAAGGCCGCTTCCGTGGCTTCCCTGCTTCTGACCACCGAATGCGCCATTGCCGAAAAGCCCGAGCCCAAGAAGGACATGCCCGCCATGCCTGATATGGGCGGCATGGGCGGTATGGACCCATCCATGTTCGGCGGGGATATTTCCCTTACGCTCAACGCAAACAATGCACTTGTAAAATACATCTTTGAACACAAAGACTCCGAGCATGTGCCGACATTCTGCCAGCAGCTGTATGACCTTGCCATGATCAGCAATCAACCGCTTGCTCCAGAAGCTATGACGAAATTTATCGCAAGAAGCAATGAAATTATGATGCTGCTTGCTAAATAAACTTTTTATAACAGTATTATAAATAAACCATGCTGTCTGTTTTATTTCCCAGACAGCATGGTTTTTGTTTAAAGTAAAAGTCCCCGACATCCTA
>OFGN01001474.1_pt1 | contig 16405 bp, 17 predicted proteins | sample 1521821 | NCBI WGS metagenome assembly OFGN01 (sample SAMEA3504094, study PRJEB24116) | mouse gut metagenome | biome: mouse gut; feature: mouse-associated habitat; material: faeces | place: Denmark | collected 2011
GGCCTATGTTCAGTACGGTGTGGACGCCAGCGACGCTTGGAATACCCTGAGCCAGCATATCAGCGAATACCGTATCTCCCCTCTTTACGACCGATTTGACGCGGCCTATCTGGAGCAGGACATGCTGACACCGCTGCATGAAACGTCCCGGTACAATATCGTTTCGGTGTACCTCACCGACGGTCAGGTGTTCCATACCGCCGCCGTGCTCTCCGATGACGGGGCGCTGTTCACCATGGAGGCGGAGCAGAGTGCCTCCGACCGGAGCGAGGAGGTTCTGGCAAATCTGATGTTCACCCTGGAGAGCGTCCGCTTTGATGGGCCTGTGGTGACAGAGGAAAACTATCAGTCTCAGATCCATGTCTCTGAAGTCCGGGACTGCTCTTATATGGCGGCGGCCTATCTGAAAACCGACCTCTTTGGACACGACGCTTTTGTGGATGTATACGTCCCCTACAGCGATTCGCCCATCTACTCCGCCGGTGGCCGAGCCATACGGACGGAGGCCCATGGGCTGCGGGTCTACGCCACCATCGTCCCCGGTGAGAACGCCAAGGCGGTGGTTGATGCCCGCCAGCAGGAGCTGGCTGCAACAGGGCAGACCTATGAGGACGGCGTGGACGATGAGATGTACCGGGAGGATCTGGACGCCGCCTGCAAGCTGACCGTTTATGAGGAGAACGGCCAGAAGCGTCAGGCCGTCCTGTACGCGGACAGCAAGTGGGAGGGTTACTACCTGCTCCGTGAGATCACCGGACTGCCTGAGCTGGTGGACGAGGAGTACCCCGCCGCTCTGAAGGAGCTGGAGGGAATCATCGGCCTGACCATGCCGGTGCTGGAGGAGCTGGGAGGCTAATGTATGAAAAAATGCACAGCGGGAATGTCCTCTAAAATTGTGGTGATCCTGCTTTTCGCCGCGTTTTTCCTGCCGATGGCGGGTCTATTCCTGTACTTGGCCGTCTTTGATCCTACACTGTCCCATGAGGAGAGCCTCCTGTTTGTGGTGGGAGCGGTTCTGTTCGGCGGACTGGTTTTATTCGCCGCCTATCGTGCGCTTTATCTCGGAACCGGATGGGTGGAGTATGATGCGGAAACAGTGATATTCCACTGCTCCCGGCGGGAACAGCACCGCTTCCGCTGGGAAGACATTCCAGGAGACAGAGTGCAGGCCGGCTGGCAAGGCGGGTATATGTTTGTGATTCTGGTCGGAGGACAGCAGCGGAAAGTGGGCCTTAGCCGGTTCTCGACTGGGTTCAAAGACTTTGAGCGGACCCTGGAGGCAGCTGGGGTGCTGAAACGGATCGGCATCACAACAGCAGCAGATTTCAAGCGAAGTGCGGAGCAGATTTTTGGGCAGTTTGAGGAATACAGAGAAGCTCATCCCGGCTCCGTGAGGCCAAAGCCAGAGGGTGATTGCGTTCCATGCCCGGACTGCGATGGAAAGGGTATTATTGCAAAACGGGTCTTGAAACTGGATGTCGGAAAGGTGTGCAAGACCTGCAACGGCTCCGGATATGTGCCGAAGTAACTCCAGTAGTAGCTGGTCTCCTCCCCAGAGGATGTCCAGGAGGGCGGCAACAGCACCCTCTACATCGGTTTCTATCTCCCGGAGCTGAAGATGGCGGACTTGACCAACTGCAATGCCCTGTCCTATACCCAGTGGACGTTCCAGGAAAAGACGGCCTGAGAATTATAGATTGAGGTGATCGTATGACATTTGAAGAAATGGTTCAGCGCACCAGTCCCTATTTATTGTGCTGGATTGATCTCGCCATGACGCCAAAGAAGCTCACGGACATTGGGCAGCTGCGGCGGATCAAGCGTCTGGCAGACAAAGATTTTCCGGTTCCCCACAGCGAATATACCAAGCAGAAGCTGGCCCCCATCCAGGATATTTTGCAGTCCAGAACCGGCGACTGGGCGATGCTGGAAGAAATGACAAACCTCCAGGTGTTGGAGTTCCCCAAGCGTACTCCGCCCGGAATCATTGATGATTTCTCATTCCTCCCCAAGCTGAAAAATCTGTATCGTCTGCATTTGCAGTTCACCAGCTTTACGGACTGCTCCCTGCTCTCTGGCCTGACCCAGTTGAAAAGTCTGGCGCTCCCAGCCAGAAAGAAGCTGATCCACACCGAAGTGCTGGATACGCTGTCCTGCAAGATATACACGGACGAACCCACTTATCAGGATGACAGTTTCCCGCAGTATAAAGTCGTGCCTGCACAGGAAGTCTCTGTACCTGCATCCGGCACCTTTGTCGCCCGACTTTTGGAGTATGGTCAAAATCGTTTTATTAACGATGAACTGACAGATGATGTCTTAGAGAACCTTTTTGCGCTGATTTGGACTGGACAAATTGACTCCCTTCTCATTTCCCTGGATGAAAACGGAGAGGAAGACTTTTTCACCATGGATATTGAGGAGGGCTGGGCAGCTCCCACATTCAATATCTGGAATGAAAATGGTGATGCTGTCTGCTTCCAGCCAATTAACGAGAAGTATCAGAGCGTGGAGGAGGATGCCCCTGTGGAGATTGGCGGACAGCCCCCTGTACCTAAACGCTTTGCTCTGGATGATCTGGCTCTGGCCGCAGAGTGCGCTATCTACTTCGCAAAGACAGGGCAGCTGTCCCCTACCGTTCAATGGGCGGAGTTTTCTGAGTAGTGAAAATTTATCGCATGGGGCGGCGCAGGCTATGGCGAACAGTTTTGTTTGGGATTGTTCGGCCCTTTGGGACAAGGTGGAAATAGAAAGTTAAACAAGGAGGAAATGTCTACATGAACAACAAAGTACACTTGGACATTGATGGAATGGGAATTGTGTTTTTTTCAGCAGAAACGATGAAAGATGTAATTCCAGATACTGATTTTTTAACGTCTGAATTCACATCTCCCCAGCAAATTGCAAATCATATTAAAAAGGGCGATATTACAGCCTTTTGTACTGGGTCAAGTGGTAGCTTTGATATTCACTTTTTTAAGGGTTATCCATCAATTGATACATTGGAGAAGTTCCCCGTTTCAATCCGTTTGGCACTGGATGTTCAAGGCGGGTCTATACAATTTTGCGATTTGTTCTGGTTGTCAAAATGGAACACTGATTTTCCGCAAGATCAAATTATAGCACTTCCCGATGGATATTATGAAATGACGGTATGTACCTGTTTGCCGGAGTCAGGATATTGGGGGGATGAACAAACAATTTATATCTATTTTAACAAGGTAGATAAAATGCCAGAATTGACTTGGACAGGAGTTCCATATCTTTTTACGGAAGAATAGATTAAAGATACATTGAATTTACGCTATCTCCACCTGCCAACAGGAACGGCGTATAAAAAACCATTGGATGGTTCCCAATACTGCTCGGAGGTGCTTATGCACAGACTGAAAACCATCATCCCCGTAGCCGGGATCTGGCTGCTGATCCTCTCGGCGGTGTCCCTGTACGTCGCCATGCAGGCCCTGTCGGACATCCGCCCGGCGGAGGACTACGAAGATATAGGCGTCCTCACTTTCCAGCCCTATGACATTCTGCCGGTTCAGGTGCAGAACACCGGGGCCAGCAGCCGTGACCGCCGCATGAATCCCACCAAGACCGTCTACATGGTCTACTACCGGGCCACGGACGGCAGCGGCTACAAATGGAGCAGTGAGGCATTTTCTAAGGATCACGGCCAGAGGGTCGTGGAGGCTGGAGAAACCGTGGAGCGCCGAGTGCTGCGTATCCCGGCAGACGGAACTTACATTACCGTGGAGCCGGAGCAGAGCGCCGGGAGCTACACCGAAGGGCTTCGGCAAAAGTATATCACTGTCCTTGCGCTGGCAGGGGCCTAGGAAATGCAGAGTATCGCCTTATATTCCTCTAATTGAATTACAACACCAATTTGTCGAGTTTAGGGGAAAAGTTGGTAAATCCAAGTTGACAATCCAGCGGAGCATTGATAAACTAGAGGTGTTAAAAAGGCGTTGATGCAGGAGTATTTTGGATGGGAAAATTTCTAATGGACGAAGAGAAGAACAAAATTGTTGATGAGTTTGCAGATATTGGCGGCAGTGTAGCAGGTGCATTGGCTGGTGCCGGAATTGGGGCAGTGATTGCCGGACCAGTCGGTATAGCTGGGGGAGCAATAGCTGGTACAGCAATAGAAAAGGTAATTCAACGAATTGGGAAAGAAATTCAAGAAAAATTTCTATCAAAAGCGGAGAGCCGAAAAATTGAAACAGTATATTCGTGCGCAAAAGAAAAGATCGAATCAAACTTGAAGAACAGAAAAGCTCTGCGTAATGACGACTTTTTTTCAAAAATGATAGATGATCGTTCTTCCTCAGAAGAGATTTTAGAAGGAACAATTTTTGCTGCCCAACGTGAACATGAAGAGAAAAAGCTTTCTTACCTTGCCAACTTGTATGCAAACATAAATTTTGATTCAACAATAAATCGGCAAATGGCAAATCAACTTATTAAAATTGCATCTGATATAACGTATCGTCAAATAGTCATTCTTTATGTCATTGGTTCATACCAAACAAATCCACAACTAGTTCCTAAGCGGCGTGATAGAATATTTGAAGGCATTCAAGGATACGAGAAAATTAGCATCGCATCTGAGATCCTGGATTTATATCGGCGCAGTTTAGTTTTCTCAGAAAATGTGATTCTTGATACAGGTGGGTTTACTCCGTCACTTTTGAAACTTGCTGGAAATGGTGCATTGTTGTATAATTTGATGGAACTGTCAACAATGCAGTTTGATAAAATAGCACAAGACATTGTTAATCTTTTATCAGACAACAGCTGAAACTGCTATTTTACAGAGATGACCCCTATGCCCAACTTCACCCCCTACCAGACTGCCCAATTTGCCACCTTCTCCCCTGCCGCGCTGACGGCGGAGCGTCTTTATGCCATCGCCCCAGCCGCCTGCGCTATGAACTGCCGGCGGGCCATGGAGCTGGCGGTGAAGTGGATGTATGCGGTGAACAAGCAACTGGTTTTTCACTATAAGAAGGACCTCTCCGTCCTGCTGAGTACCGTGGAATTCGTGGACCTGGTGGATGATAAAACCTCCTCCGGCGGCTGGACTTTCTGCGCCGTTTAGGCAATACCGCCGCCCACAGTACGAAAAAAATCTCCAGGGGCCAGGCCCGCCTGTCTCTGGAGAATCTCTTTTATTTCCTGATTTCATCGCCTATTGCTACGACCCGGACTACCAGCCTCACGACTCCGATCCCGCCCTGCTGCTGGAATTGGAGGACGCGGTGATCGTGGACCGGACGGACCTCGCGGCAACTGCGGCGGAGCCCGTAATGTTCTACAAGGCGGCGGCGGAACAAGTCAGCCAATTTACCCAGCGGCAGCAGGAGCAGAAGCCCGCTTGCGTCCCCAAGCCCCTGGACCTCACCAAGTACGGGACGCGGAAGCTCTACATTGACACCATGCTCCAGGATGCTGGCTGGACGGAGGGCGCCGATTGGCTGAACGAGTACCCGGTGGAGGGGATGCCCAACGCCTCCGGCACGAGCGCTGTGAGCTAAGTACTTCTGGGAGACGACGGCCGCCCCCTAGCCCTGGTGGAGGCCAAGCGCACCTGCCAGGACCCGGCGGCGGGCCGCAGGCCAAGCTGTACGACGGCCTGCTGGAGCAGAAGTTCGGTCGCCGGCCGGTACTACCAGGTGGAGGCGGTGAAGGCCGTCTGCCATGCCTTCGATACGGAGAACCGCCGGAAGGCGCTGCTGGTGATGGCCACCAGTTCCGGCAAGACCCGGACCACCATCTCTCTGGTAGAGGTGCTGCTGCGCCAGGGTTGGGTAAAAAACGTGCTGCTCCTGACGGACCGCACCAGCCTGGTGACCCAGGTCAAGTGGGCGTTTGTGAACCTGCTACCGGACCTGAGCCTCACCCACCTCTGCGAGGACCGGGAAAATTTTACCGCTCGGGCGGTGTTCTCCACCTACCAGACCATGATAGGCTGCATTGACGACACCCGGGATGAGGAGGGCGGAAAGCTGTTTACCGTGGGGCATTTCGACCTCATCATCGGGGACGAGGTCCACCGGAGCATATACAAGAAATACCAGGCGATTTTCGACTATTTTGACGCCCATCTGGTTGGCCTGACCGCTACATCCAAGGCGGAAATCGACAAAAACACCTACGGCATCTTCGACCTCCGGGAGGGGGACCCAACCTACGACTACGAACTGAGCCAGGCGGTGGAGGACGGCTATCTGGTGGACTTCCGGTGCCTGGAGACTAAGCTGAAATTCTCCAGCGAGGGGATTGCCTACGACCAACTGTCCGACGAAGATAACGAGCAGTACGAAAATACCTTTACGGATGAGGACGGTGTCCTTCCAAACCGGATCGAGATCGCCGCCCTCAACGAGTAGGTATTCAACGAGGATACCATCCGCAAGGCACAGGATACCCTGATGTCCCAGGGCATCCGGGTAGACTACGGCAATAAGCTGGGTAAGAGCATCATTTTTGCAAAAAACCACCGCCACGCGGAAAAGATTCTGGAGATGTTTAACCGGGACTATCCCGACTATGTGGGCTGGACTCAGGTGATCGATAATCAGACCCGGTACGCCCAGACCAGATCTCCGACCCGGCCAAACTGCCGCAGATCGCAATCGCCGTGGATATGCTGGACACCGGCATCGACGTGCCGGAGGTGGTGAATCTGGTGTTATTCAAGCGGGTCATGACGGTTAAGCTGGGCTGAACCCTGCCCGTGCAGCCCCTTGATTTGCTCCTGTTTACTTGACCATTGCTTGTCTGCTTTTACACAACCTTTTCTGGAGAACCAGATAATATGAATGTAAATATTAACTCAATCCGCCCAAAAGGAAGCCAGCGGCTATCTCACGATAACCGCTGGCCCAACTTCCGCTATTTATAGGGATAGAGCATTTACTGCTTCAGCATTTCTGCATACTTCGGCTTATCAGCTTCCGACACCCCCAATACTGCCATTGCTCGTTCGACAGATAACCCCATATTTTTGATGAGATTCTGGATTGATTGCAGTGTCCCTTCTGTCATACCTTCTGCACGACCCTTCTGAAGCCCATCCTTCCGGGCATCTTCCGCGACATGGTAGTCATGGATCTCCATGATCTTCTCCTGATCGAATAAGGTTACCATAATCTCTGCCACCTCCTTCTGACGGGTTGTCAAAAATGGCGCTAACACATTTTCTTCTATACACCTGCGCAACGTCTCTTCGATGGCCTTCCGGCTGCGCCCATGCTCCTTCCGCTCCTCGTCCGATATCTTGCAGAATCGGACATATTGATCAACGATGTCCCCGGTTCCGTTTCCTCGCAACACTTTTACGAAGGATTGCTTTGACCTTGGACCACATTTTCTCGATGGGGTTCAGATCAGGGCTGTAGGGTGGAAGGTACAGCAGTCCTATGCTTTTGATTTCCAGAATCTCTCGGACGGCTTTTACATGGTGAGAGCGCATATTATCATCACAACGATGTCGCCCGGTCGAAGAGTTGGAAGTAAAGTCTCCTTCAAATATTGGACAAAACGTTCCCCTGTTGTTCCTCCCTGATAAGTTGTAAATACTTTTCTCCATCAAAGCGAATGGAAGAAAGTATGGTCGTTGTCTGCGGCGTATTCAGGGGAGCATGATCCACTGCCCTCTGGGATGAAGGTGCCCGTCCATAAAGGCGGGTCAGATCTGTATTAACACCGCTTTCGTCCAGAAATACCAAGTGTTCCACCATATCAGGTTTTATGCTCTCATTCCATTCCTTGCGTTTTTCCTGTACATCGAATACGGTCACGCTCACTTGCATAGAGTGATTTCTTTTTCAGGGTATAGCCCATTGCGGCTATCGCACGCTCCACGGTGGAATAACTCGGAGACAGTTTCAACTGCTCCCGGATCTCTTCGATTGTGATGTCAGGCTTCTCATCTATGCAGCGGCGGATATTTTCCCGGTCCTCTGCTGTCAGAACTGGCTTTCGGCCTCGCTGGCTGGTTTTCACAGCCATGCTGCCTGTTTTGCGCTTCTGGCTCACCAATCGGTACACTGTCCTTTGGCTCACCGAATATGCTTTGGCTATTCCTTCCGCATCATGGCTCGCTTCATATCCCTGTACCAGCAACTCCCGTGCTTCATTGTGTAACATATTCTCATCTCCGCTATTTGTTATATCACCTCTGTCAACTACTGCTGCTATTTTTGATGATTGCTATAATTAAATGAAAACGGGGCAAGAAACTACCGTTTGCACAATATAAATTACATTTGTAGCCGAGTAGTATAAAGATGAGATATTTGAGCAACACAGTAGGAAAGTTGTCCTTGCGTTTTGTTGATGACAACAATCATCCTTTGCTTATTTGAAAGGTAATTGACCCCGTGATTTAACCTTTCTTCTTTCAAGACGGAGATGTTACTTAGTTAGATAGAGTGGATTCTAGATATTTGCGGATTTCATTCCAGTCAAATTTTGTACTTTTTACAAGCGCAAGATGATTACGTAGTTGCACTGCACATCTGACGAATTTCGGACAATTGCGTTTGCGGTGTTTCATTTTTAATGAGAACATTTTGAAAATCTTTCTGGTTTTGCTGGTTAGCACCAGCCTTAAACATGGCTCCCGGCAGTTCCGCTTTGATGGATTTCAAATACGCAAATTTAAGGGTATTTGAGGAGAGTTGCTGTTTGATCGAATATGCAATCTTCTGCTGAAAATTTCTCTCATCTTTAATCGTCGATTCTTGATATCGGTAATTGGCGGAAACATATTCTGGTTGCTGTCAATGCGATCACAATGAAACCGGGTAATAAAAAGAAAATTCTGCTCCGCTAACCAGAACTCCTTCAGTGCATTTGTCTCACCTTGAGGCATGGTACGCTGTTGCTTGAGAATATAAAGCGGATATTGATAATTTTCACCGCCATCTTGAGTTTGTTCTTGCATCTTTTGAAGGTCGTCTTGAATAACCTGTAGCGGAAACTCGTTGGAGGTAAGAGGGGATACCTCCATCATATCGAAATGGCCGAGACAGACATAGTGACCGAAGCCTTTTTTTAAAAAAGAACTGAGTGCTTTTGTAGAAGCAGACTTGGTAAAACGGATTACTTGTACATCATAGACGGGATTGTTTTCAGTCATGATATTCCCTTCATTTTACTATTTTTGATTAAGACAACACTGCAGTTGCTGGATAATGGTGGGAATTTGGCGATTTAAGTCTATCCGTGATGGCAAAATAACCCCCGGGGAGGCAAGTGACAAGAAAATGATATAGGCAAAACTTAGGTATTCGCAGAGGAGACGTTCATCCCAATGAAAAAGGAAATCTATACTGTTATTATTATTCAACTCACTATGAAACAGTGCGCGAAATGATTCTCCGACCCCCGTTATGGGAGAATTCGCCTCCTCCAGAAATGCAAGGCAGAGAAACAAAATAGTAATATCTCGACAACAGCATCTCACCACTTTTTTCGCTCTTTTCTGAGCTTCCTTTGCTATGGAAAAAAGCTCTAGGTTGCTGACAACATTTGCCGTACGTGCAATAAAATAGGCGCACTTTCTCCATCCACGTTCTCCTTCAGAGTGTTGGATGTATGTACTATGTAAATAGCGAACTAAGCCACAACACGGATATACAACCTCAGGAGAACTATATAATAACTCACAGACAAACGCGGCACACTGCTCCTCGTCTTTGAGCTGTGAAAGGAGATTAGCCCATAGAATACTGTAATGCTGAATACCATGTTGAAAGTTTTCACAGTGATCTTTATATGCTGGCAATAAAAATAGGATATACTCAGGCTCCAAACCGGTTTCAGAGGAAAAGACTGTCAGAAAAATATTATATACGCTATCGAACGCCATGTCATCTCCCGATGGAATTTCTGTGGAGGCCGAGTCCCTGCTTTTGGATGTCACATCCTCTGGGACATCTGCTAGCATTAACAGTCTCGTCATGGAAAAAATGATACTTTCTTCTCTTTTATGCCAATGCTTTCGCAAGCAAATAGGCTCACCTAAGTTAATATTGTGAGTTCGGTATTGTTCACCAATATATTGTCCAAGTTGATAAGCTGCTGGTATGGATATCTTTGGATTAGCATCTCTCAACAAATATTTTATGTATTTCTCGACAAGCTTATTACGACTATTTCGGCTAAAGCAGACTGCATTAGCCATATTCAGTGCATAAACCAGACAAACGAGCATTCCAATCAAACAAATAGCAGCAGTGCGAGGGGCTTTCGGCGTGATATCCGCAGCACTGTATAATCCCAGTATTGCAAAACAACCATGAAGAACAAAAACCTTTCTATAATTGGGAAAAAAATAGGAAATGATGTTTTCTAATAAAATTCCATTCACCCGGCGGGCTTTGGTTGAATCAATATAAGATAATGCAAAGCACACTGTCCCAAGTGCTGTAATCACAGCTTGAATCGCATCTGTATCTACTATTCGATCTGGATAAGGGAAATATGACAAAATCTGCGATAAATCCAAAAAATGAAAGCCAAAGACAAAATTTATCAAAGCGTATACGAATAGGCATATGAGCAATATAATCCCCCAAAGCCCGGACCAACATCTCAATCTCACCGGATGATGAAATAATGAACCAGCTGGATGCTTCAATGCATATTTGCCAAAAAGCTGCCACAACTTGCATCTCATTTGTACCATCTCCAAACTCGTAACGTTTTGGAAATCAAAAAAATAGCGCGGACTTATTGGCTAAGCAAGTCCACGCTAATTTACAACACCGTTAACAGGTTATCCCCGCCCAAACCTACGCGTCTTAAAAAAGGGCAAATCTGCGCCTTTGTCACTGCTCTCCCTGCTAGTGATGGAGTAAGATTTTCGATCCTCAAGCGATTCATCCTTATTTCTATCGGTAATAACTTGGCAAGCTACACGGAGTTGTACCTCGCGTTGAGCTGAAGTACTGTCAATCTTTAAATAACTCATGCAGCCACCTCTACAATTTTCTCAACTTGGTGTTCATACTTTTGTAACAAATACAGCGGTATTTTATCATATAATTTCCCATTTGTCAATACCTATTTCTCCTTAAATACAAAAAATTTTATGGTACAAGACAATACTATTGAACCTCCAAATCTACAATATCATTCTATTTCTTAATATACTCTCAAATTTAATTCAAGCTGTTGATTAATCGTTACTATTCTATGAACTTTCCCGAAACATTATTAGTTCTCTTGTCTTGAAATAAACACTTAATTTGCTTTCCCATTTAAGCGGGCGGTGCGATTACTACTATAATATGCTAAATGGGAGTTAAGTGGTCCATCAACTATAAAGCGGGAGTGCCTGTTTCATACAATTTGGCTGTCTTACTCCGTTTCACTTCAGATTGTCACGCCTCCTTATTTGCAAATAGCTGCCTCAAAAATACTCATATCTATGGATCAAAGCAGCCAAAAGTTGTATGCTCATATGCAACTTTCGGAAAAATTTGTACTCGTATTAACTTCCATTGTTTTGCTGCCCCCTTGCTCCTGGCATCTGCCAGAAGCAACTCCAGCTTGCGGACCTTGTTACCACCCAGAGCCACGCCGGTATGTCGTCCTGCTTGACGTAAATATTCTTCCTGATCTCCCGACTCAGGTTTTCCAGCTTATACAGGGCGTGGGCAACTGAGCGAAGGGAATGCAGGGAAAATCAATCATTTGTTTCATAAGAACGCCTCCTTTGGCTGCACAGATCATTATACGCAAGGATTGAGTTCTCCGGACAGTGGCAGCATTTTATTGGTTTTCGCAGTGGAATTTGATCGTTGGATTCGTTTTGACCATCCAACTTCCGAAAGCTATCCAGCCGCAGTTCACGCTTGAGTTCCTCCTCGGTAGACAGATATGTGAAATATTTTGAAGCAAAGATCTGATTGTTATTTTCTGGAAGAGTATACTTGATAACCGCATCATTCTTTCTGCCGCATTGTTGACTGCTGTTTCATACTGCTTTGCTGTTAATTCCATGTGACCTTTCCTTTCGCAAAATCCGTGACCTCCGGGTTTTTGCCCCGAAGATTTTTGATCAAAATTTTCAAACTGCTGATGCTTATCCGATGCTTATGGGATGAGAGCAGAGAGACTGGATGCCAAAACAGTCTCATTCAATCTCATAAACATCGCTTGACAATGGTAAACACACCATTGAATAAGGCGCTGGGGGTAAGAAATCAGATTTTCCACTCAAAAGAAACGCGCTCGGCGGTGGCTTGGACCTGGGAGAGAATGATGTCGGCCACCTGCCGCCGGTCGTCAAAGTCGATGTTGTCCCAATTCCCCAGGTGGGAGGACAGGTACTCGATCTTTTGCGGGGAGACGCTTTCCGCGTTCAGTGCGGCAATCTCCTTTATCAGCCCTTGACGGCGGGCGTCCAGCTCCTCGATCTTCCCGTTGGCGTAGGATATTCTTGCACTCTCGCTTTTCCTCGTTTTTGGGCATCATAACAACTCCCTTCAGACGCAGAAAAGCACCAGCCGTGTTCAGACGGCTGGTGCTTACTGCTTTGTAGTACTATTTTATAGTGGATTTTTTTGTCAAACAGATTACTGTTTTGCCAGAAGCTCCGCATACCTGGAACGATCTTCCTCGGGGATTTTCAGGGTGATCATTGCATCCTCTATTGACAGATTCATGCTGACCATAAGATTGCGGAGAGCGCTGACAAGGCCCTCAGCGTATCCTTCCGCACGGCCCTCTGCGCGGCCCTCTGCGCGACCCTTGGCAAGCCCTTTGGCAATTCCCTTTTCTTCCACACCCTTGCTCAAATTACACATCTCTGTCAAGCTCCTTTCTAAAGTTTCCGTAATCGGAATCGCGTAATCATCCTGCAAAATCCGCCTCTTTTCTGTCTCCTCTGTCTCACTCGACAGCAGTACAGAAAGCAGACGAAGGATATCCGTGTTTTCTCCCTCTGTTTCGTCCGGGTCACCGAGTCCCAGCACAACCACTGTCATCAGGTCATAGTTCTCGACAGACTCTTTTACATGACCAACTATGTTTTCTTCTGCCATACGATAGCGGGTGATCGTGTTCTGGTGGTGTTTGGGCGGCGCCGGACAAACCCAGATGGTATAGACCTTGCACACCTTTCCATACTCGGCGTTTGTGAACTCGGTTCCATACTGGGAGGAGATCATCCGGCTGCCATAAAAGATAGCCCGCTTCAGCAGTGGGTATCCGGCGTTATAATTCAGCTGACCCTCTACATTGATGATCAGGCGGATCAGCTTCGTTGTGCCCGGAGCGTAGGCATAGAACCGTACATCATAGGTGATGGTCCCCTCTGTCTGAGAAGTGTCTTCAGTACGCAGGCCGCGAATAACCGGATTCGTTTTGTCCGGAGCTACCGGAACACTATCCACCGCCGGCTGGCCTTCGATATATTTTTCAGCGATATCCTTGATCGAATGATCCCTGTATTCTGCCAGGCAGCTCTTCATGATCCATGCCAGGATATATTTCTCGCTCAGCAGCTTCTTACAGGCTTTATCAAGCCTGGCGTTGATGCCTGCTGTACCCATCGTCTCTGACAGCGTTGTTTCTACTTCCATACGCTCTATCTCCTCTATCAAATATTTTACCACAGTGCGCTTCAAAAATCCACTGCATTTTTCCGGCAGGGCATGTACCATTCAATAAGGAACGTGTTGCTTTTACTATACCATACTCCAGATGCCGTGTCGAGAGCCTTTTCCTTGATACATGCTCCCCGGTGAACTGCTCAATGTCACAAAAACAGGGACCCCCGCTTCCGGGCCAGAATGATTGGCCGACGCATTTCCTGAGTGGCTGTAGCTCGCTAGTCAATCTCAGTGCCGCGGCGTTTTTGTCCGCCCTTACGACGGCGATCCCTGGTGCTTCTAACATTGAGACTCAGCATATCTTTCCCAACTGCCGCTGTTGTCTGTATTCCAGATATAGTCGGCAGAGGAGATGGAGACACCTTCGCAGCTGCAGTTTACCCACACGGTCTTGTCAAGGCTGGGCAGGTGAAATGCCGCCGTCCCGACCATACAGCCTCCGCCGGTATTCCCAAACGCCTGTCCCTTCAGCACGTATTCCTCCGGATCAAAATCAGGCTGCGGGTAATAGGTGCGGATGGCCTCCACGGTAAGGTCCTGATTCGGTAAGCTGCTGTTGAAATAGTCAACACAACGATACCTGGCGGCGGGCTGCCTGTTCAGACAGCTGTTCCGAAGATCAGCGATCTTCAGTTCTGCCTCTGCTCTCTGGACGAAAAAAAGCCGCTCTCCATTTTCGGCCAGATAACCGGCCTGACCGGCCAGCGGCCCGTCAGCTCGAGCCTCCGCCCAAATCGCATAGACCGGTGGCGGGGTGATTTTGATAGTTGCTTTTTTCATTCACGTTCTCCCTTCACTTGATAGCCGCCGCAACGGCCTTGGTGGTGTTCACCGCCGCCTGGGCGGTGTAGACGGCGCTCATGATGTTGGCCCTGGTGGTGGTGTCCAGGCCGAAGGTCCCGGCGATCCTGGGGACCTCTCCCGCAGAGAGCATGAGTCCCAGCCCCAGCAGCAGATGTTCCCGAAAGGCCAGCAGCCCCGCCGTCAGGATGGTGGCTTGCAGAAACGCCGTCAGGCACAGGCCGATGACCTGCTTCATCCACTGGAGGAACCCGTCCGAATACCCCCGCGGGACGCTGAACATATAGAGGCTACCCACCGCGATCTGGATGAGCAGGATGCCGCCCCGTTTCAGATTGGCGAAGAATATTTTTATGACCGCGTAGCCCATGGCGATCACGCAGAAGATCAGCATGATCGGGCTGGTCAGCATGGACGTCATAAAGTCCGGCGCGCCTGTCATATCGCTCAGGCTGGTCACGGCGGCGAAGTCCTCCATGATCTGCCGCCCGACCTCCCCGATGCTGGTCCCCAGGCCGGTGATCTCAGCGGTGAACTGCCCCTGTAAGGTCACGGACAGCTCATAGAGCCGCACCGGGATGGTGGAGAACAAACTCACCGCCAGGAAGCCCTTCACGATGTTCATCGCCGTCTGCTGGATATTCCCCCGCCCGGTGGAGTAATCCAGGCCGAACTCGAAGCAGCAGACCACCACGCTGACGCCGAACAGCGCCCAGCCCAGCTGGCTGAAAAAGGTCACTACGGACTGCACCCAGGTCAACTCGAAGAGTTCCACGCCCATCATGCCCATGATGGCAAAAAAATTCCCCAGGAATCCCACCAGCTGACCGTAGAACCAGTCCATGAGGTTGCCCATGATCGTGTCCGCTACAAAATCCCAGATAAAGATTTGATACCGCCTCCGTTTCTTCTCTGCGTTAATACGCAGGCATAAATTGAGTAGAATACGCTGGCTGCTGCTGTCGGCAGCCACGAACAGGGTTGAAAGCCGCTTGCGATGGTGGTATACTTGGGTCATATCAATTTGGCAAAACCAAATTACCGAGGTAATGTCTCTATGAAAGAAATCAGAAAAAAGCGGGCGGTTGCCACGTGTATACAGCAGAGAGAGGATGTGATATAAATAAGACAGGAAAGGGCTTTCCAATATGAATCAAATTCCTGACCCCAACGCGGTCTTTCCCAACGAATACAAAACCTCTTGCTTCATCAAAAATGTTGTCACTGCCCCCAATATTAAAGTTGGTGATTATACCTATTACGATGACGCAGCTGACCCTGCAGGCTTTGAAAGGAATAATGTGCTGTTCAACTATCCGGAATTTGGCGACAGCCTTATCATTGGCAAGTTTTGTCAGATCGCTTCCGGCGTCAAATTCATTATGGGTCCGGCGAATCACCGTCTTTGCAGTGTGACCCCCTATCCCTTCCATGTGTTTGGCGGAGCGTGGGCAGAAAATACGCCGCCGCACATGGAACAGCTTCCTCATAAGGGAGACACGGTTATCGGGAATGATGTATGGATCGGTCGTGAGAGCGTCATTATGCCTGGTGTAAAAATCGGTGATGGAGCGATCATTGCCGCTTATTCTGTAGTAACCAGGGATGTTTCTGCCTATACGATCCACGGCGGCAACCCTGCAAAGCTCATTAAGGCGCGTTTTGATAATGAGTTGATAAGCCTTCTTCTCCGTTTTCGCTGGTGGGACCTGGCGCCGGAACAGTTAGTAGATATTCTCCCGCTGCTCTGCGACCCTGACTTACTAAAAGTGAAGCAGGCATTACAAAGACAATTGACATAAAATGGATCGTTTCCAATTTACCGGGGGATTTCACTTTTTAGTGAAATCCCCCTCGACAGATGTTCTCTGATAAAAACACACAGGAGCCGCCCATGACCTACGAGGAGTTCAAAAGTCAATACCCAGTCCGGCTGAACCGGCAGCAGGAGGAGGCCGTCCGCCAGACGGATG
>OFGN01001489.1_pt1 | contig 16291 bp, 13 predicted proteins | sample 1521821 | NCBI WGS metagenome assembly OFGN01 (sample SAMEA3504094, study PRJEB24116) | mouse gut metagenome | biome: mouse gut; feature: mouse-associated habitat; material: faeces | place: Denmark | collected 2011
CTACCGCATCCCCCGCCAGCTTGTCACCGGGGACCGCTTCAAGCGCCTGTCTACGGACGCCAAGCTGCTGTACGGCCTGCTGCTGGATCGCATGAGCCTGTCGGCCAAGAACGGCTGGTACGATGAGCAGGGGCGCGTCTATATCTACTACACGCTGGACGAGATACAGGAGGATCTGAACTGCGGCCACGACAAGGCCACCAGAATGCTGGTGGAGCTGGACAACGGGAAAAACGGTTTTGGGCTGATTGAACGTGTTCGGCAGGGCCAGGGCCGCCCAACGAAAATCTATGTCAAACGCTTTACCACCCGCGCCGTCCCTACCCCACCGCCGGAGCCTTCCCCCAGACCGCGGCTTTTCAGCGGCCAAGACTGCGGAGAAGTCGCGGCCAAGACTGCGGAAAAACCGCAGTCAAGAGTGCGGGGAAGTCGCAGTCAAGACTGCGGAAAAGTCGCACCAAATTATATTAAATCAAATCAAACTGATTTCAGCTATACTGATCCATCTATCCTTCCATCAGGTTCCCCGCCGGGCATGGCGGGCATGGGATGGATGGATAGATTGGAACAGCGGAGAGAAGTGGATGAGGCTATTGGCTATGAGAGCCTTTGCAGCCAATTCAATCGGGAGGACGTGGACGAGATCGCGGAGCTGATCGTTGACGTGCTATGCACTACCCGGCCAACCCTCCGCATAGGCGGCGAGGAGCTGCCTATTGCCCAGGTGAAAGACCGCTTTTACAAGCTGGACTCTGGCCACCTGGAATATGTTTTCGACTGTCTGCGGAACAACACCACGCAGATACGCAACATCCGGGCCTATCTGCTGACTGCCCTATACAACGCCCCAACAACCATCAATAATTACTATCAGGCGGCGGTTCAGCATGATTTTGGCCCCTAATATCGGTTGAAAATGCGTCTCAAGTTGAGACGCATTTTTCGACATAATCTAAAATGAGGAGGAACACATTATGGCAACCAAAAAAGACAACCCGCTGATTGGTTCGTTCCGCACTTCTGTCCCCGATACACCGCCCCCTGCTGGGGCCATTGGGGAGCAGAAGCCCACCGAACCATCCAAGGACGCGCCCGACCCCAAGGCTGTCGGCACTATCCCCGCCAAGGGCGGCGAGGACCAGAAGCCCGCCGAGCTGCCCAAGGGTGCGCCTGACCCCAAAGCCACCGGCACCACTCCTGCCAAGGATGGCAAGGACCAGAAGCCCACCGAGCCGCCCAAGGGTGCGCCTGACCCCAAGGCCACCGGAACCACCCCCGCCAAGGACGGCAAGGGCCAGGAGCCCGCCGAGCCGCCCAAGGCTGTGCCCGCCCCCAAGGCCACCGGCACCACCCCCGCCAAGGACGGCGAGGGCAAGAAGCCTGCCGAGCCGCCCAAGGACGCACCTGACCCCAAGGCTGCCGGTGCTGCCCCTGCCAAGGGCAGCGAGGGTAAATCCCAGGAGCAGGCTGACCTGCGGTTTGTCAAGCTGGCCGACATCAAGCCCCTCCCTGGCACCTATGTCAAAGACACGCCCCGGAAGGACTACAAGGACCTGATCGACAGTATCAAGAAATCCGGGCTGGAAAAGCCCGTCATTCTCCGCCAGGGCGAGAAGGGCGAATACCAGCTTGTGGACGGTTTTCACCGCTGCGAAGCTCTGAAACAGGCCGGTATGCTGGAAGTTCGCGCCGATGTGTACGAAATGCCGCTGCCGGAGGCCAGCCGCTACCGCAAGGAGCACCGGGAGAAGCCGGATATTCCCATCCCCGGCAAACTGATCCCCCCGCACCCCGCCGAGCCGGAGAAGCCTGCGGAGCCGCCCAAGGAGGCCGGGACCCCCGCCGCCCCTGGCGGACAGGAGGAAGAAATCCCCAAGGACTTCACGCTGCCCATCACCAGGGAGGGCCAGTCCGAGATCATCACGACCCTGAAAGTTGCCGACATCCACCCCTTTGAGGGCCACCCCTTTAACGTCAAGGACGATAAGGATATGTGGGACCTCGTGGACAGTGTGAAGAAATTCGGCGTTCTGGAGCCTGTGGTGGTCATCCCCCGTCAGGCGGGCGGCTATGAGATGGTGTCCGGCCACCGCCGTCAGCGTGCGTGCCAGCTTGCGGGCATCCAGACCATGCCGGTCATCGTCCGCCAGCTGGACCGGGACGAGGCCACCATTTCCATGGTGGACGCCAACATGAAGCGGGAGAACATCTCCCCCATGGAGAAGGCCAGGGCGTACAGCATGAAGCTGGAGGCCATGAAGCGCAAGGCCGGGCGGCGTTCCAAGGCGGAAATCCTCAGCGGGGAGAAGCCCATGCGGGCGGACGAGCAGCTGGCCCAGCAGACCGGGGAGAGCCGCGCCAATATCCAGAAGATCACCCGCCTGACCAAGCTGGAGCCGGAGTTGCAGCAGATGGTGGACGATAAAAAGCTGCCGGTCCACACCGCCGCCGATATTTCCTATCTGAAAAAGGACGAGCAGAAGGCGCTGGCGGACGCTATCAAGCAGGAGCATAGATACCAACAATCGAATGAAGGAAATTGCCGGGAATCTGCGCCGGGATGTGAAAGACTTGCTGGGCGAGAGCGCCAATATTGTCACCGGCCTTTTCAAAGACGGCCTGTGTACGGTCCGGGGCGCGGCCAACCGCTGGCGGAACTTCACCCGCGATATTTCCGGTGCGTTCGTCTCCCTGTTCAAGTCCACCAATGAGGCCCTTCTGCCCGACCTGTCCCCGGAGCAGCAGCCCATTGTCACCGTCATGGAGAGCGCCGACGAACATCTTCCTGTTGGCGCACGCATGACGTTATCCGAGGCGGAGACGCGAATTGGGGAGTTGAACCGGGACTATTGGGACTCTGACGAGCCGGAGCGCCCGGTCAGGGTGGCTATCGACTATATGCTGGACGGCGAGGTGGACCGCTACTGGCTCCCCCTCCGCACCGGGCCGGGCTGCCGCTCCCTGCTGGAACAGATGGCGTACCATGTGGAAACCAACTTGAAGCACCCAGAGGAAGCGACCCGGCTTTTCGCGGACGCCCCCGCCGGTCTGCGTGAATTACTCCATGAACAGTTTGGCCCCCAGCTCCATGACGACCTGGAGAAGCTGGCGGGCCGGGTATTGACCTTTTTCCAGCAGCACCACACCATCACGAAACTGGAGCAGCAGTTCCAGACCCAGGCGGCGGCTATGCCCCAGAAGGAAAAAGAAAAATTTCTGGAATATGCGAAAGCGGCAGTCACGGATTTGCGGAAGGCCGCCAACACCAGCAAGACCATCGCCCCGTCTCAGGAGCGCGCCGCCCCCGTTTCCGCCGCACCTGTCCGCAGCGGTGACAGGCCCCGGCAGTCGGTGAAGGTGAAGCTGCACCAGATCAAGAAGGAGCGGTCAAAGGTCCCCGTCCGCGTCAAATCCCGACACGCCCCGGAAAGATAGGTAGGCCATGGAGGAAAATATTGATATTCTGGCGTTTCTGGAAAAGGTGATGCTGAAAAACACCCACAGCTATCAGAGCGATTTTCAATACGATATTGCCCGATTGCGGGACGCCGCGCTGGAATCTGATCCAGAGCGCCGCACCTTCTACTGGATGTCCCGGCCCGCCGGTACATGGCTGGTTACAGAGCGGGATGTTTTTCTCCGTGGAAGCAACGGACATACCATCTGGACGCACTATGTGGGAGAGCCGAAGGGAATCAAGGCGTACCGTGTAGCCGTGACCGGCGGGAGCCGGGATCGGCCGCTGGGTACAGTGCGCAAGCTGAACTATGCCCAACAGGTCAAGCGGGTGGAGGCCCGCGCTCTCCCCACTGTCAAGCTGGAGCTGTTTTTTTGTTCCGGTCAAGTCAGGGAAATTGCGCCGGAACGGTATAAGAAAGAGCGTGAGTGGCTTTTCAATGAATACGGTATGCTGGAATATCTTCGCTATTGCCCTGAGAATGAAGCGGACCTGGCTCAAGTTCTGGCGGAGGAGCACCGCTGCCAAAAAGGACGGCGCACAAAAACCACCACAAAAAAACCGCCCCAGCGGGAGGGCAGATAGGAGGAAACTATGCCGGAAATCACCCTGCCAGATGTAGACCCTTTTTTCAAAGTGAACGACTGGGGCGACGCATTGACAACAGGTGAAACGCTCAAAATGGTGCATACGCTATGGTTTTCAGAGTACAACGCGAGCCCTTTTATGGCTCTCCTGACGGATAAACCCACAGAGGAACTTCAAGAAATGCTGAAAAGCAGCGAGGCCGCAGAGAAGTCCATTTTTGATAAGCTGAAAGCGGCGGCCAGCGAATGGGAGGCCCAGGCCGCTCAAACTCTGCTGCTGGAAAAGGTGCTGGAATATGTGAGTACCCCGGAGGTGTCCCATACCTCCAACGAGTGGAAGCAGATACAGGGCGGGGCCTGGGAGATCAGCAACCGAGTGTATCAAATGCGCTATGTGTTTGTACCTGTGCCGCAGTCCAAGGCTGTCCGCGTCACCTGGGGGATCGTCTACAACACCCCCCAGCAGCCGGGAAACCCCCGGTATGCCAACTCCTGGGGGGACAGCCGCTATATCGCCCGCCAGGACAAAAAGCCGTATGACAGTGCAGAGGCCGCACAGCGGTATATCCAAGGCCGGTTCAACCTGTATGCCCATCTGTTCACGGAGCTGTCCCCGCCTGTGCCCAACGACTGCAAGCGGATGTTCATGGTCAACGGCCACCTTCTCCCCGGCTATACCCTCGCACCCCCGGAGCGGACGAAGGAGGAAGCCGTAAAGGACCTGCTGGATTGTCTGGAGGACGGGGACGTTGCGCCGCCCACGCCAGAACCGGATACGCCGTCCGCCCCCAAGCAGAAGTCCGCCGCCGTAAAACCCGTCCAGCCAGCGGCGAAGAAGAAATCCGGCCCTAAAAAATCGGGGCCGGTGCGATAGGAGGCGCAGCTATGACCCATCTGAAACCCGGCGTGGAGCTGGAGATAACGGCGCGGGCCTATTTCGAGTCAGCCAGCGCGGATATGTCCTCGCTGGTCCAGTTATCCCCGGAGACATTGAAAGAACGGGAGGAGGCCAGTGCCGCGCAGGAGGAGGTTATTTACGATGAAGCGCAGGCTGTGATCCAAAAATGGTACGCACAGGCGGCGCAGACGATCAATTACAGAAAGGCCCAGGAATATCTGAAAATCCCGCCTATCTCCCATACCTCCAACCAGTGGACGGTAGACCAGTACGGACGGCATGAAATGAGCAACATGGTCTACTGCTTTTCGTGGCGGGAATATGAGCGGACGGAATGGAGCCGCGCGGAACAAAAATCTATCGTTGTCGCGTGGGACCTGTCCTGGAGTCTGCATTTCAACACCACGCAAAACCCGGATCATTCCGGTTCTGGGCGGCGGCTTGCCGGACAGGACCGGAAGGTGTTCAAGGACAGGGCAGCCATGGAAAAATACCTCCAGGGCCGCATCGCCGCCTACTCCCACCTGTTTACGGAAATCTCCCCACACATCCCGGAGGACGCTCGGAAACGCTTCTGTGTCAACGGGATACTGCTGCCCGGTTACACCGTGGAGACCCCTGTGCCGGACCGCCCGGACGAGAAAAATGTGGAGGACCTGCTGTCTCTGCTGGAGGATGGGGACATGGACGCTTTACCCCAGCCAGAGGAACCGGCCCCACCCCCGGAACCCCCGCCCCGGAGGCAGGCCCCCCAAAAAAACCGACCCCAGCGGTCTGACCCGGTTCGATAGCCGAACGCAAAGGAGTACCCTGCTATGAAGAAGAAGCGATTTCACTACATCATAAGAGGTTCCCGCTGGCTCCCGGAGAATTTTCGTGTCAGCAAAGGGCTTACCGAACATTCCATGAAAAATGTTCCGCTGACATTGGAAGAACGGCGTGAGGTAGGTAATCTCTGTCTGACAAAAGGCTTTGAGGCGGCAGTAGGCTATATCAAGCACGTTGAACGGGCGCGGGAACGCCAAAGCAGAAAAATCATAACCTATGCTTTTCTCTCAAAAGAGGTTCCGGGACGATTTGTATACTGCCCACAACTCTACTGTCGCGCCGATGACGCCATTGACAAACGGCTCCGTATATTCAAAACAATCCGCAGCGTTCTGGAGGAAACCAATGGGCGTGTGGTAATCTCGACTGAGTGTGAGCTGGACGGAGAATACCGTCCCACCAATGTCAAAGAGAACACCATCACAGCAGATTTCAGCCGTCCTATCCGTGTTCCCATGGGTGAACAAATCATCCGTGACGGCCCGGAACCCCCATACCGCCCCTATAAAAAGGCCCCGAAAAAAGCCAAGCCCCACAAACGCCGGAACCCGGCCCCGACACGGTAGACAGCGGAGCCGTTGGCGCCGCTGTCCCAGCAAGTACGGAATTTTGACAGCAAAATTCCACTTGTTAGGGGCCAGCCCCTAATACCCCCCCGCCCGGAAATGCGTCTCAAGTTGAGACGCATTTTTTCGACACATTTTATAAAGGAAGTGCTGCCTATGGCAAAGCCCTACAAGACCGTCACCCTGCGGCTGACCACCAGCCAGTACGCCCACCTGCGCCGTCAGGCGGAGGCATCCGGGCTGAAAATGGAGCCGCTGCTCCGCCAACTCATTATGGGCGTGAACCTCCGCCCCCGGCCCCCCGACACCTATGCCGCCCTGCTGCGGGAGCTAAACGCCATCGGGACAAATATCAACCAGATCGCTCACAACACCAACGCCAGAAAGGAGGCGGGCCAGACCGATATTGACGAGGCCGTGAAGCTGGTGCGGCAGGCATACCGGTTGATAAAGGAGGCCCTGTAATGGCCTACGATAAAATTATCACCGTCCGTTCCCGACTGGACCATTGTGTGGACTATGTGCTGAACCATGAAAAAACCGACATGGCCGCTGTGCTGGATTACATTGGCCGGACAGATAAAAACGCCCTGCCAGACGGCCGCTCCGTTTTGGAGACGGCCATCAACTGTGATCTGGAGAGCGCCTATCAGGATATGCAGGAGACCAAGCGCCGCTGGGGAAAGCCCGGCGGCGTTTTAGGGTATCACCTGATCCACGCCTTTGCCCCCGGAGAAGTCACCCCGAAACAGGCCCATGAGATCGGTGTGGAGTTCGCGTCCCGGCTGCTGGGGGACCGCTACGAGGCGGTCATTTCCACCCATTTAGACCGGGACCACCTGCATTGTCATATCCTGTTCAACTCCGTTTCCTTTGTGGACGGGGCTAAGTACAAGAATACTTTTAAGGACTACTACGGGGATATTCGCGATATTTCCAATGAAGTCAGCCGCACCCACGGCCTTTCCGTGATCGAGCCGGGAGAGGGCGGCAGGCACTATGCGGAATGGGACGCGGAGGCCCAAGGCAGGCCCACTCTCCGGGCACTGGTCCGGCAGGACATTGAGGCCGCCATCGCCAGCGCCTACACCATGAAAACCTTCTGGCAGCAGCTGGAGGAGCTGGGCTATACCGTCAAGCGGGGGGCCAATGTCAAGCACACCGCCGTCAAGCCCCCCGGAGGCCAGCGGTTTTTCCGGCTGGACAGTCTGGGCGGCGGCTACACGGAAGCGGACATTCAAGCCCGGCTGTCCGGCGTCCGTTCCGGCGAGGCCCCGCCGTCCGCTCCAGCCAGCCCATCCTTCCACCCCCTCGTCCAGCCGCTGACGCCGGGCCGGAGATACCGGCCAAAAGGCGGCATCCCCGGCAGGCCCCGCAAACTGAAAGGCTTGCGTGCCCTATACTTCAAGTATCTCTATCTGCTGGGGGCTGTCCCGAAGCGCCGTCCGAAAAAACGGGCGGCGTTCGTCTCACGGGCGGAGATCATCAAGTTTGACCGCTATCAAGAGCAATTCCAATATCTGATGAAAAACCGCATCGAGACAGCAGACCAGCTATCCATGCAGTATGACGCGCTGCAAGCCAGCATCGACGCACTGACGGACCAGCGGCGGGAACTGTATAGAATCCGCCGCACCGGTCATGGTGGCGGCACTGTGACGGACGAGATCACCGGCCTGACCGCCAAATTGCGGGAGCTGCGCCGAGAGTTGAAATTGTGTGCCCGCATTGAGAAAGGCTTTTCCGCAGTACAGGAGACAGTGCGGGCTGATACCAGCGAAGCAAGGAGCGTGATCCATGAAAAAACTGATAAAAGCGGACCTCAGCGGCATTTTGAAACTGGCCGGAGAACACCAGCCGATCATGGACGGGAGCGTTGAACGGAGTATTGCCCTGCTGCAACGCCGCAGGCATACCGACTATTTGTTTCTGGCCCATCGCGGGCGCTGCCGGTTGTCCGACCTGCCAACGGTGTACGAACCCGGCGCTCCCGCAAATCTGGAATGGCTGGCCTGCCAGGGCGTCACAGCATGGCCAGTGATCGCCCTCTTTCTCCGTGCGGACAAAACCGTGGAGGGCCAGCCCTGGGGCAGTGTTACCCTGCTGAACCACCAGACAGCCGCAGAGGATGTGCGTATCTTCTCCGCCCTGCCGGAGAGCCAGCGGGAGCGGCATATCCGTCTGCTTTCCAAACGGTATGCCAACCATGCCTGTTACTGCTCTATGCTGGAAGTCATTCAATATCTGAAAACAGGAAGGGGTGAAAGTCAATGGATGTAAGCGGTGATGTGGCCGACCTGATGGTGAAAGAGAGCATCCAGCTCACCGAGGCCAGTATCAAGCTGCTGGCGGCAGGCGGCACCAGTCTGGCGGCGCTGCTATGGGCGCTGGCAAAGGAGGACAAAAAGCTGGTGGGCAAGGCTGGCATGGGCCGCCTGCTCCGGGAGAACAAGGAGCTGAAGGTGTTCCAGATCAAGGAGAGCGACCTTGCGGAGTTCCGGGCCTATGCCAAGAAAAATGTCCTCTACTCTGTTGTAAAGGACAAACGGAGGACAGACGGCGTGGTGGACCTTGTGACGAATGTGGATTTTGTGTCCCAAGTCAACCTGTTCATGGAGCGGCGGGGCTACGGCGCTCCCGCCAGAGGAAAGGAGGACGGGGAGCCAAAAAAAGCCGTCCCCCGCGCTCGGCCCGGCAGCTCCTCACCACAGCGCGGGAGTGGCTCGACGCCATCGCAGAGCGAGAGGAGGACGACGAGGACTACTGACGCCCCCGCCGCCAAAATCGGGGACATCCCCACTGTCAAAGGAAGGCTGGCCGCCCTGCGCGCCGCGTCCGAGGGCATGAAGGAGCCGGGGAAGCCCCCCCAGCGCCAGCCCACCAAGCACCCACCCAAAACACGATGAAAATGGAGGTAATTTTTATGGCAAATCTGGAACAGATCGTCTCCCAAAAGGCCGAGAATGACACCCGCTGGAAGGCACAGCAGCAGTCGGAACGGGAAAACACCGTCGCCTTGCAGGACGCGGGCATTATGCAGATCACCAGCAGCCCGGAGGCATACGCCCGCTACCTGGATATGCAGGGGGACAACCCGGCGTACAGTGTGGGCAACATCGCCCTGGTCATGGTGGCGCTGCCCCAGGCCACCGTGTTCGGCACCCGTGACCGCTGGCGGGCCCTGAACCGCTCCGTTATGGGCGAGGAAATGAACAACGGCGTGAAAATCTTCGCCAGAGGCCCCATGGGGCGGGGGTATGTTCTGGCCGACGCCTATGATGTGAGCCAGACCCAGGGCCGGGATCTGAAACGCCCCGTTTTGAAGGAGGGAAGCAAGGGCATGGAGACCGCGCTGACTACGGTACTCAACTACGCCGTGGCTCCCGTGGTCATTGACAAGGAGCTGCCCGTTCCCGCCTACTATGACCCCGGCAGCATAGAGCTGGCCATCAACCCCGATTTCCCCGACCATGAGGCGTTTGCCGCTATTGCCGCAGAGGTGGCACAGTCCCGCTTCCACGCCAAGGGCGCGACTCCTGGCTACAACAGGGCCGAGTGCGAGCTGGACGCCCAGAGCGTGTCTTACATCCTCTGCCGCAGGTTCGGGATCGAGCGGCCTATGCCGGAGACGGAACGCCTGCCGGAGCTGTATGACGGCTGGGAAACCGAGGACCGCAGGCACGCACTGGACACCATTCAGGACATGAGCAAAAAAATAGGCCGCTCCATTGACAAAAATCTGGAGGCGGATAAACAGCGGACCCGGACCTCGCCCCGCCGTCCCGGAAGGTAGAGCCGGAATAGGGGTGTTTTTCCCCTTTGAGAGACTAATCCGCCGCCCGTCCCCCGTCAAGGCCGGACGATTGCTGGCGCAATCGTCCGCGAGCCGGCCAGTCTGCCGACTGGCCGGACCTTGACAGGGGCCGTTCGCCGGATTTTTTAGTCACCAAGGGGAAAACACCCCAAAAGCCGCTTGTCAGCGGCTTTTGCTATCCTGGGGAGCTGGCGGACCTGACGGGAGCGCCAGCAACCCTTCCAGCGCCCCGCCGTAAGCCGTCGGCGGGGCGGCAAGCCCGGAAATGCGGCTCAATTTGAGACGCATTTCGACATTACTTGAAATTGGAGGTTATCTGCATGAAACGCATCACACCCCTGCTGATGGCGGTGATTCTGGCCTGCGCCATGACCTGCCCGGCCCTGGCCGCGGAGGCGCCGGAGGGGACTGCCCCCGTCCGGCCCGCCGCCCTGTACCCCACGGAGATCGTGGAAACCGAGACGGGCAGCGGCCGCCGTTTGGAGAAAGTCTATCTGCTCACCGCAGCCGACAATCCGGCCAATATCCCCACCGCTGATTTTGAGCGGGAGGGATACCGCTATACCCTGCTGGACGTGACCCGGCAGGACTACACCGAGAGCGAGACCAGAGAACACACCGAGACCGTCACCCTGGACAGCGGCACCAAGGACATGGACAAGATCATGCCCCAGCTCGCCGCCACGCGGGAAGTCACCACCGAGGACGGCTTTACCGGCATCCTGACCCTGGACACCGCCAGTATCGCCGTGGAGGCTGCGGGCTATGGCTCATCCTCCCGCACCGTTACCGCCACCCGCACCTATCCCAGCCTGTCCGACGCCGACTCCTCCCTGATCCCCAAGACTATTACGGACGGCGGGCGGACACTGACCCTGGCGGACGTTCAATGGCTGGAGGCCGGGGAGTTTTACAACGCCACCGCCAGCTACACCGGCACCGCTACCAGCAAATACGCCACCGGCTATGTTATCACCGCCGAATACGCCGGCGAGGTGGTCAAGACCATCAGCGGCGAGATGATCTATACGGCGGTGTTCAGCGGCGCCCCCATCAATGCCCCCGTCCAGAACGAACCGGGAGCAGAGGATAACAGTACGGAGACCCAGCCGCCGGAGCCGGCAGAACCCGGCAGCTCCAGCGGGAGCGGCCTGAAATGGCTGCTGATCCTGCCCATCGGGGCGGGGGCGGCAGGGCTGGCCTTCCTGGGGAAGTTCCTGCTGAAAAAATACAAGGCTAAAAAAGAATGGAAGGAGTACACCACATGAAGAAATGGAAAACCACACTGTTGTCCACCGCCCTGCTGCTGGCTCTGGCTGTGACCCCGGCCCATGCGCTGGAATATACCTTTGACGGCCCTCCCACCGGGGATTTTGGCACCCCCACCAGCACGGAGGACATCATCCAGACCGGGGCGGAACCCGCCAACAAGGACAGGAGCAAGAGCAGCGCCCTCATTCCTCCCGGTTTTGGGACACCCACCAGCTACTTGCCCAACTCCGGGGAGTACCTGACCCCGAACCTCGCGGCGGACGGCCCCCTGAGCGGGAGCTACACCCTCACCGTGACGGGCGGCACAGGCGGCAGCGCCCCAGCCCTCCCCGGCGTGGTTGACGCTACTACGCCCACCAGTCCGGCCTATCCCACCGCCAGCGGTCCCGTCACCGCCTTTACCGATGTGGCCGATGACCTCTACTACCGCAACGGCAGTTTGGGCACGCTGGAGATACCGTCCGTTGGCCTGAGCGTCAATATCTATCAGGGAACGGACAGCGCCGCTCTGAAAAAGGGCGCGGGCCACTTCACCAACACCAGCATCTGGAATGGAAATGTTGCGTTGGCTGGGCACAACCGGGGGGTAAACAATCATTTTGGAAAAATCCATACCCTTGACACGGGCAATACCATTACCCTCACCACCGCCCTGGGAACCCGGACCTACACTGTTACCAGTGTTGCAAAGGTTGACGTGATGGACAACACCATGCTGGAGACCACCAGCGACAACTGCATCACCCTGTTTACCTGTGTCCAGAACCAGCCCAGCTATCGCTGGTGTGTCCGGGGTGTGGAAATTTGACGAAAAATGCGTCTCAGTTTGAGACGCATTTTCGGCGGTGGCATTACATTTTTGGACAATTTTCTCCAAATGTAGTATAATAATGGTGGGAAAACCAAACAAAAACTACATTACAGGAGGAAAACGACCATGAAAAAAGCGAGTTTGGCCACCCGGCTCACCGCCGCCATTCTGACCCTCTCCCTGCTCACCGTTCCGACCCTGGCCGCAGATCCCCCGGCAAATGCTGTCCGGGTAAGCAGCTACAAGGGCAGTACCCTGGAGGTTGGGGAGCGCAGCGGCCTTATCATCGGCCCCAGCGTGATGGAGTACACCGTTACCTCCAGCGACCCGGACACGGTAGCGGTGGAACAGGTGCTTGCCTTTTGGGTGGCGGTTGCCAAGGCCGAGGGGAACGCAGAGATCACCGTTTCCAACAGCGCCGGTGAGGTAGGAACGCTGACGCTCACCGTTGGCTCCGGCACTCCCGCCGCTCCAACAGTTCCCGCCAACACCAGCCGCACGGAAAAAGAGGATGTGCGGCAAGAGCTGGTGCGGCTTATCAACCAAACCCGCAGGGCCAACGGCGTGGCGGAGCTGCCCGTGAGCGATGCCCTGATGGATGCCGCCCAGGTCTGTTCCGACCGGCGCTATACCTGGCACCACACCCCGGAGGAATGTCAGGCCGTCGCCGCTGCTGGCTATCCCTACGGTTTCGGGGACAACCTCACCGTGTTTACCGGCACGGACAACGCCGCCCAACACGCCGTTGAGAACTGGATCAACTCTCCCGGACACTTCCAGACCATGATCGACCCGGACTGTGACTGCATCGGCGTAGGCGTCACCCAGCATGACGGCGTGACCTACTGTTATCTGTTCCTCGGAAAACCCAACACCGTCAACTTCTACGCATAGTCGAATATCACCCCGAAAGGTCTTTCAGCGGTACGCTGGAGGGCCTTTTTCTATGTCAAAAAGGAGAATGACAAGCTATGAAAAAATTCCACTTCCCGCATAACCGCCTGATCGCGGCTCTGCTGGTGCTGGTCTGTCTGCTGGGACTGTTCCCCGCCACAGCCCTCGCAGCCAGCCCGAACACGATCAAGATGGATGACTGTACCCACAACGGCGTTTCCTATGTGTCGCCCAGCCTGGGAACCTGTTACCTCCACCAGATGCACTTCGGCCTGAACGGAAAGAGTACAATGGGCTTCTGTGCTGAAAAGGGCAAGGGTATGGGCTGGTCTTTGGAGGGCCATACCTGGGGCAGCCCCAAGGCCATTTCTGACCCTACCGTAACCACCATGATGGCCTATTTCTATGCCCACTCCACCGGCGTCTTTACCGATCAGGCCCATGCCCTCGGTGTAGATGATGTGTGGGACAGCAACTACACTTGGACAATGAACGCCTGGGTGCAGGCCATTATCTGGCGCTACAAGACCGGCCTGCTGTCTGACCCTGTGACCGCCTGTGCCGAGGAATTGATGTGTGTCTACAACAACCTGGAACACAAGAATTTCTCCAGTATTGACGATCTGCTGGACGGCACATCGTTCCGTGACCGGGCGCAGTATATCCTCGACTTAGGCAATCAGGGCGTGTGGGGCGAGTGCGCTGTCTATGAGTACGCTTACGCAGGCCCCGGCTCCAGCTACCACCCCGCCAATGACGTGCAGGCCATTATGATCGGTGAGCTGAACGTCACCCGCGAACAGTACAGTCTCACCATTAAAAAGGTAGACAGCACCAACCCCAACAAGGGCCTGCCTGGGGCACGGTTCAAGGTAACTTCCGAAAACGGCTCCTACTCCAAAGAAGTGGTGACAGGCAGCGACGGCACCGTTACCGTCTCCAACCTGGACGCGGGCACCTATGCCGTGACCGAACTGGAGGCCCCGGAGGGCTATGAGATCGACAACGCTGGGCCGCAGTATGTTGTCCTGCCCAGCGGTATGGATAAGACTGTGACCGTCACCTTTACTGACACCCCCGTAATTACCGGCGAGGGCAGCATCCGCAAGGTAGATGCTGACAACCCCACCAAGGGGCTTGCCGGAGCGGTCATTGAGATCATCGGAGTAGACAACGACTTCACCGGCACTTATGTCACTGGTGCGGGCGGCTATCTGACGGATGTGCCCTGGAAGGATATGCCCATCGGCAGCTATACCGCCACCGAGGTGACGCCCCCGGAGGGCTACACCAAAAGCCCGGAAACCAGCAAGGTCAAGCAGAGTTTCCGCTGGGACGGCAAGACCGATGTGGCCCTGGTTTTCGAGAACGACGCTAAAGTAAAAATCAAGCTGGTGAAATTGGACGACAGCAAGAACCCCCTTCCCGGCGCTGTGTTCAACATCATCAAGGACGGCCAGATCATTGGCACAGAAGCCACCAAAGCGGACGGCTCTATCACTGTCACCAATGTGACCGAGGGAATGTACGCCTTTGTGGAGGTGAGTGCCCCGGCCCCCTATGCCACCCTCACCGATCCGGTCATCGCCCATGTGGATCAGGCCACCATCAACGGCGGCGGGACTGTCACCGTGACCGCCAGCGATAAGAAGCTGCCCACCCTCACCATTCTGAAACGGGACGCACAGACCAAAGAGGTCATTCCCGGAACCGTCTTTGAGATCAAGGGCATCCATTTTCACTATCACAATGACGTGACCACCGGGGCGGACGGTAAAGCCGTCCTCTCCAACATCCCCGTGGACAGCTATGAGGTCATTGAGAAGTCCGTCCCCGACCCTTATGTGGTGGGTGATGAACCCACGCAGACCATCTACCTCGCCCCCGGCGAGGATCGGGAGCTGATTTTTGACAACCTCAAACAGCCCCTCTTGACTATCGCTAAAATTGATGCTGACACAAACGATGTTATCCCCAGCACGGTGTTCACCGTCAAGGGCATTGACAGCGACTATCAAAACGATGTGACCACCGGCGCAGACGGTACGGTTTCTCTCCGTATTGCCCCCGGCAGCTACCGTATTACGGAGAAGTCCGTGCCCTCGCCCTACTATCTCCCCAGCAAGAATGCCGACCGGGAGCAGACGGTCAGCCTGAACCCCGGCGACGAGAAAACCGTCACGTTCAAAGACCACAAGGCCCCGGAGCTGTCCATCTTCAAGGAGGACAGCGTGGCGGGCGCTCCCATCGAGGGGGCAAAGTTCCATGTGACCTATACCAGCAACGGTGAAGCCGCTGACGCACCCAGCACCATCGACTTCGGGTATATCTTCTCTGACGCCAATGGGCAAATCAAACTTCATGAGCAGGGCAAGAAAATGTACCCCGGCGAGTACACGGTCACAGAGGTGGCCCCGGCCCCCGGTTTTCAGATGAAGGAGCCGACCACGCAGAAAGTCATCATCCACGGCGGTGAGAGCAAGACCCTGACGTTCCAGAACGAGCCGTTAAATGGAATCGTTGTGGAAAAGTACGACAGCGTGACCGGCGCGGCTTTGCCCGGATGCACGTTCCAGCTCCGTTACCTGGGCGGCACCAGCGGCACAGGCGGCACAGTCATCGGTCAGAAAGTGACCGGGAAGAACGGCACCGCCATTTGGACAGGGCTGAAAAGCGGCACCTATGTCGTGGAGGAGGTAGACCCCGCTGACGGGTACAGCATCATCAACGCCTCTGAAACGGTTTATCTGGCTGACAGCGGGGAGCAGAGCGTTGTCACTGTCCGTTTTGACAACGCCCCGGACGGTATTCTCTTGGTCAGAAAGGTATGCTCCGTCAACCCCAGCATTACCCTCCAGGACGCCGAGTTTAAGATCACCTATGCGGACGGCACCCTGATTGGCGACAGCAATGGCATTTACCGCACCGACGAGAACGGCGAAATCCGCATCCCCGGCCTGAAACCCGGCAAAAGCGTGGTGGTCACGGAAACCCGCGCCCCTGCCGGTTTTATCATCGACACGCAGAGCCAGACCGTGCAGATCGTGGAGGGCCGCACCGTCACCCTCACCTTTAAGAATCAGCCGAAGGGAAGTCTTATCGTCCAAAAACGGGACAGTCTCACCGGCCAGCCCCTCCCCCGCGCGGAGTTCAGAGTGACCACC
>OFGN01001492.1_pt1 | contig 16274 bp, 11 predicted proteins | sample 1521821 | NCBI WGS metagenome assembly OFGN01 (sample SAMEA3504094, study PRJEB24116) | mouse gut metagenome | biome: mouse gut; feature: mouse-associated habitat; material: faeces | place: Denmark | collected 2011
CCTCCCAAGTGGGAATAGGCCCAAATACGTAAGGTTGAAAGTTTCTTTCAACCTTGTCCTCTTTTTTGAATAAAACAGATGCAACTGCAGATTGTACTGCAACTGCACCTGTTTCGATTGTTTTTATTATTTTACTTTACTACTGTCAGTGGCAGTTCAATAGAAGCTGCTTCATATCCGGTTGCTTCTGCCGTAATTTTTATAGTATAGTCGCCTGCTTTAGACGGAGTACCACCAATGATACCTGTTCCTGCATCAAATGTCATACCCTCCGGTAATCCTTCTACCGCATAGGTAATAGCTGAATAGGGATAATAGGTATTTAAAATTGCAGTGTTCAGCGGTTCTGAAGTATATGCTGTTCCCACTTTTGCCTCTGTCAGCTCAATGGCAACATCTTCACCGTCAACCTCAACGGTATCCGCATAGATGATCTTAGCACCCTTAGGCAGCTGCATTGCGTTGCTGTTTGCAACCATGTATAAAATCTGCTTTGCTGCTTCCTGCATACAATGAATTGTAATATTTCTGTCTTCTTCTTCCATTGCCAGTATTTCATCTACATCCAGATATCTGCCGCCTTCAAGACCATACACCTTTGCATCCAGCATCATGCTGGATCCGGCCTTAATCAACTGATATGCGTTGCAGGCATTATAGATTACAATATCTGTAACAACAGCACCTTCAAATCCCCATTCTCCACGGGTGATCTGGTTCATGACACCATAGCTTCCTGCACACCATGTCTTACCTATTCTCGTGAAGGAACCCATTGCAAATGTAGCGCCTCCTTCTTCTACTGCTTTCTGATATCCTTTCAGGTAAATCTCTCTGGCTGTCTGCTCTGTCATCCATGCAGACAAACCTTCTTTATCCGTACCATTTCCTATTGCTCCAAAACGATAGGTAGAAGAGCCGCCGCCATCATTGTGGAATGCGAAATGTTTCAATGTGATATAGCATCCCCTGGATTTTGCTCCCTGGGAAACGTTTGCTGCCATAGTTCCTGTCAGGAAAGGATCTTCTGAATAATACTCAGGGAAACGGCTGTCAAAAGGAGAGCGGTGAATGTTCATACCAGGTGCATACCATCCTGTATAGCTGTATACCATTCCGCCTGCTGCCGTACTGTTGCCCCACAATCCCTGCTCACTGATCACTTCACCCATCTGATAAAGAAGATCTTCATTGTAGGTAGCTGCAATCATAGGCTCTGCACTAAAGTAATTATAACGGTCATTTGTATCTGTATAGTTACCGGTCCATCCTTTAGGGCCATCTGTATCACGAGAGTAAGGTTTACCAATGTATGGTATGCCCACAGAATTAAATCCGCCTACATTTACTAAATCAGCTAATTCCTCCAATGTAAGCTGTTCTACCAGTTCCTGATACCTTGCATCATCTGCGTCTGCACCAATCAAATCAGATAATACGACAGAATACTGCTCTTCGGTACGGTTTGCTGCATCTGTTTCATAAGTAGGCGTACCAATTGCTGCTGCATCATAATATGCATTAAATGCATCATTATCATAGCCCCATGTAGCATATTCTTCTTCTGAGATTTCTTTTACTGCTTCAAAGCCATTGGGCATTGTTCCTTTAAAATTGCTACGGGTTAAAGCTGTATAGCCTTCACTTGCAAAGCCTTCTGTTACATCATCCAGTGCATTTGTAATTTCCGCACCGGTGACTGCTTCGTTACACAATTCTTTTTCTGCAACCATGTAATCGAAATCAACGTCATTTTCCATCATTCCATAGTGTGAATTTCCTGCAATCTTGATATTGTAAGTTCCGGCATCAAGAACATATGTCCTGTCCGTCACATCATCATAGGAAGCCATGTCCGAAACATCTATGGATACCTGAACCGTTTCGCTTGCGCCCGGTTCAAGTACACTTGTCTTTGCAAAATCACCAAGAGCAACATATGATTTTTCAATGACAGTATCATTACCGGTTTCTTCTTTGCCATAAGGCGCTGTATAGTATAATTCAACAACATCCTTACCTGCAATATCGCCGGTGTTGGTTACCTTTACATCAAAAGTCAAAGTATCTGTTTTGGTAACGGTTGAATCTGCTGCTGTGGCCGGGGTAACTTCCCATTCAAAATCAGTATAGGAAAGTCCGTAACCAAACGGATAGTTTACATTTGCATTCCACCATGCATCTTCAGCACCTGATTTATTTTCTTCAAAACTTCTTGTTTCATAGTATCTGTAGCCCACATAAATGCCTTCTTCATATCCCACCGACCAGGTATTTACCGGTTCGCCGTTTACGCTGTACTGGGTATATCCGGTCATGGTACCGTTTCCGTCTTCCCCCTGTGCCATTGCACTTACTCTGGTATTAAAAATAGTGTAGCTTGGATTTTGTGTGTGATCAACCGGCCATGTATCAACTGTTCTTCCGGAAGGGTTCACCTCACCGGTAAGTACACGTCCTAATGCTGCAAGTCCGTTATCACCCGGTTCCCCAATATTCAGCACCGCATCTACTGCATCATTTCTTTGAATTCCTGCAATTTCAATGGGTGTACAGCTATTCACCAATACAATAACTTTATCAAAATTTTCAGCTGCATAATCAATCAGTTCGTACTGTATATCATCAAGCTGAAGTTCATGAACTCTTCCATTCTGTGCAATTTCACCTGTTCCTCTGGAAATTACAACGAAAGCCGCATCACCGTATTCTTCCAAAGATGCTTTCCATTCATCTGTTTCAGCAGCTTTCGCAAAATCGTCTGCTACCAGAATATCAGATGTTTTCTTAGGAACATTTCCGTTCTCATCTGCTTCTGCTCCCTCTACATCTTCCGATGCCCACTGCGTATAGCTGTCAAGTACTGTGTTATTCAGACTAAACCCAGCCTCTTCCATACTGGAAATTATATTTGCCTGTGCAATCGCTGCTCCTGCTGATGCATCGACAACATTATGACTGGCGCCGGCATTCGGATCAATTGCCGCATATCCCAGCAATGTAACTTTAGATCCGCTTGCAATTGGAAGTGCACTCCCTTCATTCTTGAAAAGAATCATTCCTTCTTCTGCAATCGCTAAGTTCAGGTCAAGTCCGGCCTGTAAAGCTTCCTGTTTGCTGCCATACTCAGATTCATAAAGAACCGGAGTTTCCGGAGATGCTTCCTGCACCTCTTCCTGGCTCTCCTGCACGTCTGAAACTTCCGGTGTAGTTTCTGCAGGCTGTTCTGCATTATCTGCACAGCCGATCAGCCCAAGTATAAGCGTGCCTGACAGCATCAGAGCCATCCATTTTTTTAACATCCTTTTTCTCATACTCTTTTTCCTCCTATGTTTCCTTTATGTAACAACCATTTATGCCGCTTCTTTAAACATATTAGCACTTTTTGTTTCTAATATATTATCCGTGGCACAACCGGTCATTATATGGCACAAACGATCAATCTGCCTGATTGACCGTTTTAGGAAAAAGCAAGTTTAATTCAAACCAGTTCTGATCCATTACAGCTGTGACTGCTCCCCCGTATTTTTCCACAGACTGCCGGATGCTTTTTAATCCAAATCCATGGTTTTTCTTATCTGATTTTGTTGTCTCCGGCATTTTTCCTGATTTTATTTCAATGGGGTTTTCACAATAGTTTGCTATTTTTATAAAAACAAATCCTTTTTGCTCTGAAACAGTAATATGAATCAGGCGTTTTCTCTCATCATCAATCATAATGGCATTTTCCAGCGCATTATCCAAAGCATTTCCAAAAATACTGCAAATATCCGTTACATGCAGAAAATCCAGCAATTTTCCATTAATCACACAGGTCATCTGAATATGATTTTTCTTTGCCCTGAGGCTTTTACCTCCCAGAATCGCATCAAGAACTTTATTTCCTGTATTTATGTCAATTTCATTCGCATTCAGCTCCTGCTCCATGGCATCCAGCCATTCTTTTCTTTTTTCCGCGTCCGTTTCTGTTCTAAGTCCTGCTATCTGATGTTTCAGATCATGACACTTGATTTGTATCATTTCCACACTTTCCAAATAATTGCGATACTGTTCATACTGCGCTTTTAGAGTATTCTGCATGGCATTTATTTCTGCTTCTGCTACATACTCGCCAATTCTTCTCTGAAATGCATAAAGAATTATGACTCCCATCATGTCGATTAATGTTCGTATAATAAAGACATCTGCTTTTATCTGGGCTGTAAAAGGCGAGTTTGTAACCACAAAGCTCATATTGCTGAATGCAAAAATTACCACCACACATCCTGTTGCCGCAAGGACTTCCTTCATGGACAACTGTTCCAAATAACTTCTTAAAAACATTGATTTTTCCATAAAATAAGCAAGGGCAAACACAGCTGTAAATACTGCGATCAAAAGCGCAAACCTTCCTATATATAAAAACGGAAGTCTTGTTACAGACAGATACGTATGCAGCTGCCATTCTAAAGAAGCTGCAAGCTCTGCCAGCAGAAAAGCTTTCGTGCAGCAATACAGACATTCCTTTGCAGTAACATCCCCGCAAAGCCAAATAAAAAAATACATCAGCAAGGCTGCCGTCATCATGCATGGAATCCAAAAAAATATTGGCAGTCCTCCGGTAAATTCCAAAAACAGAATTTGAATGACCAGCGCTGCCACACTTTTGATTGCAAAAAACTTCTTCCGTCCGGATTTTTTTAACAGCAAAAGATATACCATGCAGGCAGCCCACTCGGCAATGGCAGTATAGATTCTGGGAATATCCTGATAAATCGATTCCATACTTAAGTTTCCCCTCCAATATAATTTGTCAACTGTTCCATAAATTTTTTTCGGTTAACCCGGCTGATCGGAATCTGCCTTACTCCAAGAATACAGTTATTTTCTCTTATTTCTTCCACATACTTTATATTGACAAGATACCCCTTATGGATTCTGCAAAAGCCATAAGGTTCTAAATTTTCTTCTGTATTTTTCATGGTGCCTCTGGTCTGGAATACTCCTTTAAAGGTTTCATAATTCAGATAGTGTCCAAAGCTTTCCACATAGAGGATTTCATCAATATCCAATTTTTTCATCCCATTATCGGTAGTTATTGATATATATCTGCGTTCACTCGTCTTAAGCCTTTCAATTGCTTTAGACATTTTCTGAGAAAAGGAAAAATATTCTACCGGCTTTACCATATAATCCAACGCATCTACCTGGTATCCCCTAATTGCATACTGCGTCATATTGGTAATAAACATGATGATGACCTTATTGTCCAGCTGGCGTATTTTTTCGGCTGCTGTCATACCGTCCATAAATCTCATCTGAATATCCATGAGAATAATATCGTAATTCCCGGAATAGTTCAGAACGATTTCATCTCCATCAGTAAAAAAAGTAACCTTTATGGCAGCTCCACTCTCTTCACAGTAGCGCTTTACATAGTCGTTTAATTGCTTAGAATACATTTCCTCGTCTTCAACAATTGCAATGTGTATCATGAAACCTTCTCCCACCTTGAAATTTCTTCATACTACTTTAAGTTCCCATATTCAGTCAGACTGATCGACTTTCTTTACTATACCTGAATTCTACTCTCCCTACAAGCCCCTTGGCCTTTTTTACCTGATTGATATAGTCGTTAATCCAGGAAAATAAATTCATGGACAAGCTGTTTAATTCTTCCAAATTAATTAAAAAATGCCAAGCCATAAGTTCTAATCCCTGGCTTGGCACTACATCATACCGCGATCAGGGAATCTATCCTTCACGGGCAAACTTTTGGAACCCCTTAAATCAAATTGACTTCCATGTACAACTGTTCCCTATAGCTTTGATCAGAAACTGCCTTTTTCAGGTCTTCATTTCTTCCACCATCCATAAGCTCCTGCACCAATCTCGCAAAACGGTTTTCTCCTTCTATTCTGCCAACTGCAATTCCCTCAGTTCTGCCTGCTGCAATTCCCTCGATTCTTCCCTGCCTCACATACTGATCAAATAATTCGCACACTGTAAGTTCATCCTCCTCCCTGATTCCCTGCTCTTCCATCCATTTTTCAACATCTTCCGTATCTGTTTCTCCTGAAAGTACCTTGATCATTTTGATCAAGGCTGCTTTATGTTTGATCTTCCTGTCAGAGCGATATCCATTTCCTTCCGCCAGGCAATCCACAACAATCCTCATATCGCTTTGAAACAACTTTCTTGTTTCTTCCGGCAGGTGTCTCATCTCAAATATATGCAGTCTTAATTCATCAATATATTTCCATGTCTCCTCTGGAAAATTCCGTTTTCCAAACAACTTTCCAAGCTCCCGGCTGCTCTTCCATCCGGGGATGCCCCAGTAAAGTACAAATTGAATCACCGGAAAGCAATCCTGCATTTTTTCCTCATACTGCTCTCGGTAAATACCTCCCACATAGCCTGCCTTGCGCAGCAGCATTTTTCCATCTGTCACGCTCTGATTGGCAATCAAATACATTAATCTTATTTTTCCATCAGACAACTCATATTTACACAAATCCTCATACTGGCTTCTCAGTATTTCCCACCCCTGATAAATTGTTTCCGTGGGCCCTGAACGTAAATGATCTGCCTGCACGATTTCTTTTCCTTCATACAACAGCACATTGATTACATCTGCCGCAATATCCGGAAAAGATACAAACTCCTTTTCTACAACATCCTTTTTTTCTCTCGTTTTATTCATTTTTATACCCATGCCTTTCCCGCTTAGGCTTCTCCCAAGTGGGAATAGGCCCAAATACGTAAGGTTGAAAGTTTCTTTCAACCTTCCTTCCAAAGGCAAAGGAATAGCTCTGAGTTTTCATTACACATTACGATCCGCAAAACCGTCATTTACTCCCTGCCTATTCATTTTTATTGGTAATAAAGCAAGGATTCTAAAACAGATGGCGAACATCCCAAGTTGGGATTGCCTATTAGAAAATCAGATTTCAGAAACAAATTTCCGTTAGAATATTTATGCTTTAATTTATTTTATCAAACAAAAAAGCTTTATGTCAATAAATTATTTATTAAAAATTGATAAAACGAGGCACAATGTGTGCCCCGTTCCATATAGCCCTACAAACATTTTTTAATTTCTTCCTCTGAAGGCATTACCCGAAGAGCCCCTTTTCTGGTGGTGACAATTGATGCTGCTTTATTGGCAAACTGGAGCATTTCCTTAAGTTTTTCCTCATCCAGCTGATCCAATCCGTATTTCAACACAAAGTGCAGGCAGCATCCCCCAAAAGTATCACCGGCGCCAGTGGTTTCAATGGTATTTTCCTGTATAAATGCGCCAACTTCTACTCTTAAGTCTTTATAATAAGCCCTGCTTCCTTCTTTTCCCATGGAAAGCAGAATCAGCGGTATATCATACTGACTTCTTAATTTTTTAATTCCTTCATCATAATCCTCTTCTCCGGTAAACCACTGAATTTCATTGTCGGAAATTTTCAATACATCACACTGGGAAAAGCCAAAAGCCGCCTGCTCTTTGGCATCCTCCAAGGATTTCCATAAAGGAGGACGCAAGTTAGGATCAAAGGAAATCACTGCTCCGCTTTTTTTTGCAACGTCAATCGCTTTTTTCGTAGCCTTTCTTACCTCATCATGCGTCATGGAAAGAGTTCCAAAATGAAATATTTTTGAATTGCCGATCAGCTCTTCCGGCACTTCTTTTTCCGTCAGCATCATGTCGGCTCCCGGATTACGGTAGAAAGAAAAATCCCGGTCTCCATCCGGATAGGTATGTACCATGGCAAGGGTTGTGTGAATCTCCTCATCCATACAAAGATAAGATGGATCAATTCCAACCTCTGTGATTGCACTTTTTAACTGCTCTCCAAAGAAATCCTTTCCTACCTTTCCGATAAACGCTGTCTTATGTCCCAGCTTCGAAAGCATAGAAAGCACATTACAGGGCGCTCCTCCCGGATTTGCCTCAAACAGAGGATTCCCCTGGCTGCTTTTTCCATTTTCAGTAAAATCAATTAATAATTCCCCTAATGCTGTTACATCAAAATCTTTCATCTGTCCTCTCCTTATTTATTAATTTTCTCCCTTTAAAGATTTGTGTTATTGAAAGCCCTTTCGAAAAGCCTTTCATCAAAATATCCAAAGCAGAAGGCAGACCATTGAAGGATATCTGCCCGATAAATGGGAATTTACCGTTTTCTGCCAATATAGCGGCAGACCTTTTTCTTATATTGCAGATACTCATTTCCAAATGCGGCAAGCAGAAACTCCTCCTCCACACTGACAATCTGCAAATGGTACATAATGACGGCAAAAACAGTTAGAACACACAAAATCCAGTTAAAAAACATCAACAACGTACCAATATACAAAAGATCAAATCCTAAAAAGGCAGGGTTGCGGCTGATTTGATAAATTCCGTTTGTTATAAGCTCCGTTTTATCCGTTTTGGAAACTCCCGCCCGCCAGCTATCACGCATAGTCCGTACTGCGGCAATAAATACAATCGTTCCTGCAACACTCATCACCGCCCCTATAACCCGAACAGCGGCAGGGCTATGACTTATCCCAATGAAAATACTGACAAGTCCTGCCGCGAAAGCAAGAACAGCAACAGCCTTCATTGTAACTTCCACAAATTTTACAAAACCGGCTTTCCCCTTTCCAATTTGGTCTGTCTGTATTCCCTGCTTTTTCTGACGAAACATTTTTATAAAATAGCAGCCATAAAAAGCAACTAAGGCGGCTATGGAAATCAGCTTAAATTCCATTGTCCTCTCTCCAAATTCCCAATTGTTGAACTGATTATAACAGGACTCCAATTCTGCATGACTGAACGGTTAACACAAATCGTATTTTACAACGTCCATGTTTACTTTTCCGTCTGCAAAGAAGGAAATGCCATCTGCACTTTGGTCCGTATACATGGTGGCTGTCAAAACATACTCTCCATCATTTACAAAAACTTCCACACTAAACCTGTCTAATATGATTCTCAGCTTCAGATTCCCATCAGTGCTGTTTACAAGGCTGCGTCTTTGATGGATAATAGCCTTTCTGGAGCCTGAAAACTTTCTGTCTACCTTTAGTATAGATTCTCTTGGACGAAAACTCAAGGCTGTATAAAAATTATCGTCCTGGGCAAAGCGGATTGCCGCTTTCTGATATATCTCCTGTCCTTCTTCCGGCCTTAATACTACCTCCATATCCACTCGTCTTCCTTTAACACCCTCAAGACGGATAATGTCCGAAAAAGAGACATTTAAGTGTTCAACCTTATTGCAGCGCATCTCATCCAGTTCTCTTACAGGTCTTTGATAAAGCCTGCCATTTTTTACCGACAATTCTCTGGGAATGCTCATCTGGCCAAACCAGGGTTCTTCCGGCGTTCTTAAGCTGCAGGTGCCCCAGTTCTGCATCCAGCCGATCATAATTCTCCGCCCATCGGGAGCCAGAACAGTCTGTGGTGCATAAAAATCAATACCATAATCAATGGACTGATCACTTTTTTCTGTAAAAGTGCCGGCTTCCTCATCAAAATCCCCTATTAAGCAAAGTGTTCCGTCTCCATTATGATATTCAAAGCCTTTTGGAAGCATTCCCTGGGGATTGGCAAGCAGCACCCATGCATCATCCAGTTTAAAAAGGTCGGGACACTCCCACATCTTTCCAAAACGATTACGATTGGATATCAATACACTTTTAAATTTCCATTCAAATCCATCTTTACTTGTATATAATAAAATCTGCCCGCTTCCATCTGCCGGACGGCTTCCTATTACACAATAAAAGGTGCCATCTTCAGCCTGCCACATTTTAGGATCACGGAAATCAATATTGCTGGCGCCTTCCGGAAGATCTTTTTCATCAAGCACCGGATTTTTTGCGTATTTTTCATAATCTATGCCATCGCCTACAGCAAGGGACTGCGTCTGTATATCGCAAAATACATCATTTTCCAAATGCTTTTTGCATACGCTGGTATACATAAGCAGGTGCCTGCCATCAGGAAGTGTCACCGCACTTCCCGAAAAGCATCCATCCTTATCATAAGCTTCATCAGGCGCCAAAGCTGCCGGAAGATATTCCCAGTGCAGAAGATCCCTGCTTACTGCATGCCCCCAGTGCATACTTCCCCACCTTGATTCATAGGGATAATATTGATAAAATAAATGATATTCTCCTTTATAATAAGAAAAGCCATTGGGATCATTCAGCCAGCCTGTGCGCACAGACAAATGGAACCCCGGACGGTCTTCCTTTTTAATAATTTTTTCAGCAGTCTCCTCATATTTTCTTGCTTCACGTAATGTCTGACTTGTCATATCAACACCTGTTCCTTTCTGCTAAAATAATTTATTCTACTGTTTTTCCGGCATACCGGTCATATGCTGCCTGATATGCTGCCAACAGCTTTTCCATTCCACACTTTTCTTTCAAATGCTTAATATATGCTTCCCATTCCTCATCTGTTGGACCACCATTTTTCAGCCATAAGCCCTCCTGCTCTGAAACTGCACTCTCAAAATTGGCTTTATACCAGTCAATATCATCCAGTTCCCTGCCGGTAAATACACAATCCACAGGATAAGTTGTGGTACTCTCCACATAAGGCATCCAAAATTCATACAAATCTGTCAAACGTTCAATCGCCCGGTCTTCCATTCGAAAGGTAGTCTGATAATAATCACTTAAAATCAGCTTTGGACCTGCAACTTCACATTCTCCCTTTAATTCTCCTGAACTCTTTCCATACTTTTCTCTGCTTTCTTCATCTGAAATACTCAGCCATACCCCTTCTTCATTCTGCTTTGTAAAGTAAACATCAATGGGGCCATATTGAAGCTGCATAACTATTTCCGGATCATACCACATATCAAAAAACTTCAAAAGGTTCGCCGGACTCTTACATGCCTTTGTAATGTTAAGCTGGCCGCTGTTAATCCCGCCGCCGGTACGCACCGTCACATTATGGGTTCCGTCAGGGCCTTCAAGTATGGGAAGAAAAACATAATCCCCGGCATAATCCCCCATCACTTCCTCAATATACCACCATGTTGCCACACCTACATACCCTTGGGAACATTTTGAAATTAACTGGGTATCAGACTGGCTGAACATTTCCACGTCCATCAGCCCTTCCGCATACCAGTCATGAAAATAAGTAACTGCCTTCCGATATTCCTCCGAAACACATATAAAATCTACCGTTCCGTCATCACGCAGCACCAGGTCATTACAAACATCATTTGGCCAGTTAGTAAATCCAAATCCTGCATAAAAAACATTCTGTCCCCAACACCACTGATCAAATCCCGTACTCATGGGAATCGTAGTTCCCGGATCATTTCCATAGTATTTTGCACTCATATCGTTGTCTTTAAAAGCCTTCAGTGCTGTGTGCAGTTCCTCTAAAGTAGTGGGTACTTCTAGTCCTAAGTCATCCAGCCAGGCCTTATTGATCATGGAAAACTGGGGTATGGAATAAATACTGTAATCTTCCTCTGCGCCAATCCCTGCCGTTCCCATCCGCTCCCCTGCCGGAAGACCATAAATATATCCGTCATCCATAGTAATCGCACTTCGGATATCCGGATTTTCCTCAAGAATCCTGCTTAAGTTTGGCATATATTCTTCCGTTAAATAAGGGGTAAGATCAATAAAAGTTCCGTCATCGCCATAACGGGATATGTCATAATTGCTGAATCCCACTCCCATAAAAGCATCAGGAAGTTCCTCTCCTGCTATACGGATATTCACCTGCTCCGCCAAAGACTCACTCATGGTAGTCCAGTCGATACTGATCCCTGTCTCCTCCTGAAGCTGGTTTAAAACCACATTATTGGTATACCCAGGGCTTAAAGCGCTCTGCGCACCCATAATGGCAAACTGCGTTTGCGTTGTATCCGGATTGGCAACTCCTTTTTCATGATTTCCATAGTCTTTATTTCCACATGCTGTTAATGATAACATAAAACCTGCCACAAGTACACAGGCTACAATTTTTTTACCACATTTGCACTTATTTTTCTTTCTCATAATTGAATTCCTTTCTGGCAATCAGCCTTTTACCGCACCGGCCATAAAACCTTTTTCAAAATACTTCTGCACAAACGGATAAATGATCAGCATTGGAACAGCCGCTATGATAATGGATGAAAACTTAATCATTTCCGTCATTTTGTTCAGTTCCGCAAATCCGCCAGATATGGTACTTGCCTGGCTGGCACTTGCAGAGCTTTTAATGAGAATATTCCGCAGCACCAAAGGCAGCGGCGCTCTTTCCGGTGATGGCAGATAAATCATGGAAGTAAACCAGTCGTTCCAGTAAGACACCATACTAAATACTACCATAACCGCCATTATGGAACGACTAAGAGGCACTACAATGCGGATAAATGTGGTCCATTGAGAAGCGCCGTCTATTTTTGCCGCTTCTTCCATTGACTTTGGAATACTGTTCTCAAAAAAGTTTCTCACAATAATCATATTTCCAACTGCAACGCCTCCCGGCAGGAAAAGCGCCCACATATTGTTAATCAGTCCTGTCTCTTTTACAATCAAATAGGTAGGAACCATACCGCCGCCAAAATACATTGTAATAATGAAGAAAATGCTTAAGGCCTTTCTTCCGGGAAGTTCTTTAACGCTTAAGGGATAAGCCGCCAGATAAAGAACCACCACCGAAAATACCGTGCCAATGATTGTATATTTAAAGCTGTTGAAAAGGCCGGTTAAAATAGCAGGATCTGCAAACACAGCCTTATATCCCTCTAAAGTAAACTGACTCGGCAGAAGGAAGGTCTTGCCTGCATATACATCATAGGGATTTGACACAGAAGCAATCAGTACATAGTACAATGGATACGCAACAACAAACAAAATAATAGCACAGATAATAACAAGTATAATGTCACTGCTTTTTTCAGAAAGTCCTGTCAGCTTTCCTGATTTTGTATTTTCTTTCATGCCGCACCTCCTATATAAAACTGGTGTCTTCGGATATCTTACCCGCCACCTTATTAACCACAATTAACAAAATAATGTTAATTACCGTATTAAACAAACCAACTGCCGTAGAGTAACTGTATTTAGCATTTTCAATACCCTGCTGATAAACATAAACAGCAATCACATCACTTGTAGCTTTATTTAAATCCGTCTGCAAAAGCCAGACTTTTTCAAATCCGACATTCATAAGACCGCCAGCACTCATAATCAGATTTAAAACCATAATAGAAGTTAATTCAGGTATGTCAATATGTCTGATTCTCTGAAACAAAGATGCTCCATCCACCTTTGCCGCTTCATAAAGAGACGTATCAACATTAGCTAACGTTGCCATATAAACAATAATTCCCCAGCCTGCATCCTGCCAGATTCCGGATGCAATGTAAATCGTGCGGAAAGCAGCAGATTCTGTCAAAAAATCGATGGAAGTTCCTGCGATCAGGTTGATCAAACCGCCTGAAGGGCTTAAAAAAATACGAATCATACCACAGACAACCATAATGGAAATAAAGTGGGGTGCATAAAGTACTGTCTGAGTTACCCTTTTAAATTTCTGAAACCGCATTTGGTTCAGCATAAGCGCCAGAATGATCGGAATTGGAAATCCCCAGAGCAAACTATAAAAGCTCAATAATATTGTATTCTTCATCATACGTCCAAAAGTTGGTGCACTGAAAAACCGTTGAAACCATTCCAGACCAACCCATTCACTCCCCGTAAATCCCCGACTGGCTTTATAATCCCTAAAAGCAATTTGTATGCCATACATAGGTATGTACTTATAAATAATTGTGAGTGCCACCGGAATCAAGAGCATTGCATAAAGCTGCCAGTTGTCCCGTATACGCCTCCCAAGAGCCCCCTTTGGTGCTGCCGACCTGTTTTTACTCATATTTTTCTCTCCTTTCTCGTCGGACGATATAACCTCATAAATTTTATCTGTTTATTTTTTGTTTTAACGCGCGCTTTATGAAACGTTATTTCTATTTCACTTATAAAACTATCACTTTATTTAAATTCAGTCAATGTGTTTCTCGAATTTTATTGTGTATTGATTCATTTTTGTATATTTATTACAATTTAATTTGTGCATATTGACTATATTTCCACCCACACTATCTATGTAACGTTTCATTATTTTCATGAAACAATCTTTACAAATAATATTCTCTGTATTATAATAAACACCATAAGGAGGTAACCGGCCATGAAAAAAACAAATTCCATTCCTACCATGAAAGACGTAGCTTTAGAGGCTGGAGTAGCTCTTGGCACCGTATCCAAAGTAGTAAACGGTCTTCCTGTAGGTGATTCTTACAGGATTCGTGTAGAGGAAGCCATCAGAAAGCTGAATTATCAGGTCAACAGCTATGCGCAGGGACTAAAGGCAAATAAAACTCATACGGTAGCATTACTGATTCCAAATACTCTGGAGCCTTTTTTTGCTTCACTTGCCTATTACATTAATCTTTCCCTTTTAAAAAGAAAGTATCGAATGCTTCTTTGCTCCACAGATTATGACTCCGGACTGGAGCAGGAATACATTACAATGGCCCAGCAAAATAAAGTGGACGGAATCATTGGTCTTACCTACAACCCTAATCTGATTGTTGAAGAAACCACTCCATTTATTGCAATTGACCGCTCTATGGGACCTAAAATCCCCTGTGTTGCCAGCGACAATTTTGCCGGCGGCCAATTGGCTGCCGAAAGACTTGCTGATCTTGGCTGCAAAAATGTTGCTTTCTTAAGAATCGGTTCTTCTTTAACCAATGAACCCAACAAGCGAAAAGCCGGATTTGAAAACGGATGTCTTGCACGGGGATTAAACTATGAAATGAAGATTTTAAATGACGGAGCTGCTTTTGAAGAATTTGAAAATTTTCTGTCAGATCACATTCACGCAGGCAGATTATCCTTTGACGGAATTTTCTGTGTAACGGACTCCCTTGCTTATTCCATTATAAAGGCGCTGCGCAGGATGAATCAAAGAGTTCCGGAAGACGTGCAGGTAATCGGTTTTGACGGTATACGTCATTTTGGAAATAAAGACTATGTGTGCTCCACTATCGTGCAGCCTGCTTCAGAAATTGCAGAAATGTGTGTAGATTTACTTCTTCAGGAGAACATGCCGGCCAAACCGCCTCTTGTCTGCCTTCCGGTCACCTATGCTTATGGCGGCACCACATCTGAACTATATAAATAAGCGAAATTAATGCAGCAATAAAGCTCCAAAAAGGAGTCTTGGAAAAAGAAAAAGGGCTTGTCATTTAGGGCAGCACTCATAAGACAGTATTTGAAATGTTTTCGGGAAACGGCGTAGCTTGCGGACTATGCCGTTTCTCCATTTTGCAGGTCATTCAGTAAAGACGCGGGGAGTATTCCCACAAGGTCATAAGAAATGTCAATCTGCTGTTCCCTATGCCCCTTTGATTTATCCGGTGCATGAACGATGCACCCAAGGTAGGGACAAAGATGTTCGCTCATTTCTCCCTTTGGCTTCATCACAGTGCGGTTCTTACTGGTATCCCGTGGATACCACTCATTAGAATAGATTAAGGACTTTGTAAAGTATTAAAAACTTGATTTTATACCAAGCGAAGAATTTTTGATATAGTAGAGAAATGTATTCATCATATGAAAAAAGGGTTTTTATAAAAATTATCATAAAACGATATGTTTTTTTCATTAGAGTGTAGTATGCTAAAAATAACAGAAAAACTGTATTAGGGTTCTTTGATGGCTCCTAAGGTCAATAAAATATTTATAATGTAATATCTTAAATACTGTTTAAATTTAATATATCTAAGGGAGAAAACATATTATTGATGATTTACCGATTGCTCAGTGTAAAACAATAAAAGAAAGAAACATAATTCGACGCTTAGAAATTGTAATAGCTAATGACTGCAATTTGCGATGTAAATATTGTTATGCTCATGGCGGCAATTATCATATGAAAGCACAGCGAATGACACCAGATATAGCTTGTAAATATTTAACAACATTACTTATCGGAAAATATCGTTATGTTAATTTTGTTACATTTTTTGGTGGAGAACCTACACTATGTCCGGAGACAATTGAAGCAATATGCAAATTTTTCGATAAAAATGTTGAGCTTGGTTTATTAGAAAAAATGCCAATTTTTTTAATAATATCAAATGGAACTTTAATTGATGAAAACATGGCTAACCTAATACACAAATGTGAGATGCATGTAACCATAAGCGTCGATGGTCCACAAGAAATAAATGATTTGCTAAGAGTAGATGTGGCGGGAAAAGGAACATTTTTGAATATCA
>OFGN01001500.1_pt1 | contig 16128 bp, 14 predicted proteins | sample 1521821 | NCBI WGS metagenome assembly OFGN01 (sample SAMEA3504094, study PRJEB24116) | mouse gut metagenome | biome: mouse gut; feature: mouse-associated habitat; material: faeces | place: Denmark | collected 2011
CCCCCCCTGCCGGCAGCTATTTCGACACTGCCCGTCTCAGCCGCCAGCAGTCCCGGGACAACGCCCTGAGCCTGCTGCGGGAGGCCTCCGCTCAGGACAACGTGGAGCAGGGGGCCCTGGATGACGCCAACCGGGCCATTCAGACTCTGGCGGGCTACACCATGCTGGAGGGGCAGATCGAAAACCTGGTAATTGCCAAGGGGTACGCCGACTGCGTGGCCTTTATGGGAGAGAACAGCATCAGCGTGGTGGTTTCCGCCGCAGAGGACGGCCTTCAGACGGAGGATGTGGCCAAGATCACAGACATCGTACTCAGCGAGACAGAGTATACGGCAGATCAGATCAAGATCATGGAGGCGGAATAAGGGGGAGAACCGCCTCCCGGCGGGAAAGGCTCCCGGGCGAAACACGGCGCCGTCTGACGGCGGGGCCGTGTTTTCGCTTTTTTCAGGGACAGCGCAGCGGTGCGTGTAACGCGCCGGTCCCAGGAAAAATGAAAGAAATGATTGTATCCTGCAAAAAACCGTGGTATGATAAGATCGCGTGTCCATCCCCGGTCCGGGGACGGAAGCAAAACTATGATTACCTGTGAAAAGGAAACGTGACATGAAAAAAACCATAAGCGGCCTGCTGGCCCTGCTCCTTCTGCTGACGTTGTGCGTGGGGTGCGGAGGTCAGGACGGACAGAAAGACGCCAAGGACGAGCAGAACCGGCAGGAGGACGCCGCGGGCCAGGATACCTCCGGCAGCATTTTTACCACCCTGACCGGCCTGGACATGGGCGAGACAGTGCTGGAGGTGGAGGGCAACGCCATTCCGGCGGATATATACCTCTACTGGCTGATGGCCAAGAGCAGCGAGCTGGAGTACCAGCTCAATATGTATAAGGTCTCCTACGGCATCTATGGGGAGCTGCTGGATGAGAACGGCCGTATCAAGTGGGATCAGACCATGGAGGGTACCCCGCTGGCGGACATCGTCCGGCAGAACGCGGAGAATAACGCACTGTCCTACGCTCTGCTGGAAAACGTGGCCAAGGCCCACGACGTGACGCTGACCGCGGAGGACCAGGCCGCTGTGGACGAGGTCCTTGCCCAGCAGACAGAGCAGGCGGGCGGGGAGGAGGCGTTCAGCCAGAGCCTCTACGAGATAGGGCTCTCCCGGGACAGCCATGTGCGGATGATTGCCTCCCAGTACCTCTATCAGCACCTGGCAGAGCTGGCCAACGATCCTGCCAGCGACCTCTACGAGGCTCCCGGCGACAGCAACGCCTACGTGGACCACATTCTGCTGCTGACCAAGGATTCCGCCACCAATGAGCCCCTGTCTGAGGAGGACGCCGCGGCGAAGAAGGCGCAGGCGGAGGACCTGCTGTCCCAGCTCCAGGCCAGCGAGGACCTGGAGGCGCTGTTCACCGAATTTGCGGACACCTACGGCGAGGACCCCGGCCGGGAGAGCGGCGCGGGCTATCTCATCGATCCCACCACCAGCTTTGTTCAGGAGTTCAAGGACGCCGCCTTTGCCCTCAAGCCCGGCGAGATCAGCGGAATTGTGGAGAGCGACTACGGCTACCACATTCTTCTGCGGAAGGAGCTGACCGGGGAGCATCTGCGCAGTCTGGCGGAGAACCATCTCTATGAATATCTCGATGCCCGGATGGAGTCCGCCATGGACGGTGTGGTCCGCAGCGAGGCGCTGGAGAGTGTGGATGTGGGGGCGGTCTATACCGCCTATATTGAGGCGCTGCAGGCCCTGCACCCAGCAGAGGAGCAGGCACCTGAAGACGGCGCGTCCGGCGAGGACGGCTCTGCCGGCAGTATTGAGGGGGCCGGCCCTGACGCTGAGCCGGCGGAGTAAGCTATGCCCAGCGGTATTCTGATTATCGACAAGCCCGCCGGATGGACCAGCATGGATGTGTGCGCCAAGCTGCGGGGCATCCTGGGGGAGCGCCGGATCGGCCACGGGGGGACCCTGGATCCCATGGCCACCGGGGTGCTGCCCGTGTTCGTGGGCAGCGCCACCAAGGCGGTGGAGTTCGCGGAGGCGGGCGATAAGGAGTACGTCGCCGGACTGCGTCTGGGGATGGTCACCAACACCCAGGACAGCACGGGCGAGGTGCTGGAGGAACGGGCCGTTTCGGCAGACCGCGGAGCGCTGGAGGCGGTCCTGCCCCGGTTCACCGGGCCCATCCGGCAGATTCCGCCCATGTTCTCCGCCATCAAGCGGGACGGAAAGAAGCTCTACGAGCTGGCCCGGAAAGGCAAGGAGGTCCACCGGGACCCCAGGCCGGTCACCATTTACGCTCTGGAGGTGCTGGAGCAGACGGGGCCGGACCGGTTCCTGCTCCGGGTCCGGTGTTCCAAGGGCACCTATGTCCGCACCCTGTGCCACGACATCGGACAGGCTCTGGGCTGCGGCGGATGTATGGACGAACTGCGCCGGACCATGGCGGCAGGGTTTACCCTGGAGGATGCTGTAACCCTGGAGCAGGTTCAGGAACAGGGAGAGGCCCTTCTTATGCCGGTGGACTGCTTTTTCGCGGGCTGTCCGGTCTTCCTGCTGACCTCGCCCCGGATGGAACGGATGGTGCGCAGCGGAAGCCCTGTCCCCGCCCCCGGACTGGAGCCGGGACAGTACCGCGTTTACGGCCAGGAGAAAGAGTTCCTCTGCCTGAGCCGGTGGGAGAAGGGACAGCTGCGGTCCGTCAAGAATTTTTTCGGCGGCTGAAGTATGCCGGCCAGAGGGAGGGAGTACAGTGGAAGAGTGCAGGAAGCGGGCTGTCGCCCTTGGCTTTTTTGACGGCGTTCATCTGGGCCATCAGGCCCTGCTGCGCCGGACGGCGGAGCGGGCGGAGATGCTGGGACTTTCCCCCGCGCTGCTGACCTTTGACCGCTCCCCGCGGGAATTTGTTACCGGCACGCCGGTGCCCCTGCTGACCACCGTTCAGGAGCGGAGCCGCACGGCCCGGGCGCTGTTCCCGGGGATGGAGGTCATCACCGTGCCCTTCGACCGGGCCATGATGACGATGCCTTGGGAGGACTTTGTGGTCATGCTGTCCGAGGTATACCGGGCCCGGTGGCTGGTGGCGGGCCACGATTTCCGCTTCGGCCACAGAAACAGCGGCACTGCGGCTCTTCTCCGGGAGAAGGCGGCGGAGCTGGGATTGGGGTGCGAGATTATTCCCGCTGTCCGGCTGGAGGGGGTAACGGTGAGTTCCACCCATATCCGCGCCCTGCTGGAGCGGGGGGAGATGGAGGAGGCAGCCCAGTTCCTGGGCAGGCCCTTCGCGGTCTCCGGACTGGTGCGCCACGGGAAACGTCTGGGCTCCTCCCGCCTGGGCGCGCCCACGGTGAATCTGATCCCCGATCCCCGGCAGCTGGTGCCCGCGTTTGGGGTCTACGCCGCCAGGGTGACGGTGGACGGGGCGGCCCGGCCGGCCGTGACCAACGTAGGTGTGCGGCCAACGGTGGACACCGACGGCGGCGTGACGGTGGAGAGTCACCTGCTGGAGCCCATCGGAGAGCTGTACGGCGCGGACTGCCGGGTGGAGTTTCTGAGGATGCTCCGTCCGGAGAGGCGCTTCAACAGCCTGGAAGCCCTGCGGGAGCAGATCGCCCGGGACGCGGAGGCGGCGCGGGCATACTTTTTTGAGCCGGAAATTAAGGAGAACCGTCATGCGGATTGAGCATATCAGCGAAAACGGCGTGGACATCGCGGTCATAACCGGGGAGGAGACGCTGATTACAGATACCGGCTCCGCTCTGGAGCTGGCCATGTCGGCCCGATATGAGACCGGCGCGGACAGGCTTGCCATTGACAAGGCGGTGATTGCGGAGGACTTTTTCATCCTCAGCACAGGAGTGGCCGGGGAAATTTTGCAGAAATTCATCAATTACCGTGTCAAGGCGGCCATCTGGGGGGATTACTCCCGGTATACCAGCAAGCCGCTGAAGGATTTTATTTACGAATCCAACAACGGCCGGGATTTCTTCTTCGTGGAAACGAAGGAGGAGGCCATCCGGAAGCTGGCCGGAGCGCGGTAGTCCGCAGGCCGGTACAAAAGAGAACAGAGAGGGACGGGAGAAATGAAGCACGTATTTATCATCAATCCCACCGCCGGGAAAAAGGACTGCACCGCCCGCATCATGGAGATGGCCAAAGCGATGGCCGTCCGTCATGGTCTGGACGTGGAGTGCATCCTCACCAAGCGCCCCGGTCACGCCATGGAGACCGCCCGGTCTCTGGCGGAGCGGGGGGAACCGCTGCGGGTCTATGCCTGCGGCGGCGATGGGACCGCCAACGAGGTGGCCAACGGCGTAGCCGGAACCGGGAACGCGGCCATGACCTGCATTCCCGTAGGGACGGGCAACGACTTCCTGAAGAATTTCGGGGACAAGGCCCCCCTGTTCTCTGATCCGGAAAATTTATGGGACGGCCCGTCTTTTTCCCTGGACGCCATCGACTGCAGCGGCAGGCTGGCCCTGACGGTGGCCTGCTCCGGCTTCGACGCCCAGGTGGCGGATGACGTACATACCTACGGGAAGCTCCCCCTGCTGGGGGGACAGGGCAGCTATATCGTCTCTCTGGGCGTCAACTTTCTCCTCCGGGGCCTGCGCCACAGCTGGACGGTGATTCTGGATGGAAAGCCGCTGCCGGAGAACTCCTTTGTCCTGGCGGCGGTCTGTAACGGACGGTACTACGGCGGGGGCTTCATGCCCGTGGCGGAGGCGAAAATGGACGATGGGGTACTCAATACCCTGGTGGTCCGGGGAGTGGGCCGCACGACCTTCCTGCGGCTGGTAGGAGATTACTCCGTGGGCCGGTATTACAAGTTTCCGGAGGCCGCCCGGTGCTATACTGCGAGAGAGATCGTGATCCGCTCCAGGGACGGGAAGGATATCGTCACGTGCCTGGACGGGGAGTGTCTGTACAGCCGGGAGGTGACGCTGCGCCTGTCGGAGAAGAAGGTCAACTTCTTTGGCCCGGCGGGGTGCAGTCCCAACGCGACCTGCGTGCCGCTGCCGGAAATTTAGTGGAGGAGCTGTTTTATGGAGTACAGCAGGAAAATATCTGAACGCCTGTGGAATCTTCCCGACAAGGGAGAGCTGGAGAGCCATCGTGAGGAGACCTTTATTGACGATATCGTTCAGAAAAGCCACCTTGAAAAAGAGCTGCTGTCCCATTTAGACGGAGTCCGGACTGTATTTGACGGCGGCGCGGGCTGCGGCAGGTTTTCCATTCTGCTGGCAAAGCACGGCTGTGAGGTGACCCATTTCGACATCTCACAGCCGATGATCGACAAGGCGAAGGAGCTGGCGGAAAAAGAGGGCGTGCTGGACCGGATCACCTTTGTCAAAGGGGCTCTGGAGGATCTGAGTGCTTTTTCAGACCGGTCCTTTGACATGGTGATCTCCTTTGACGCGCCGGTCTCCTACACATACCCCCGGCAGGAGCAGGTGATCGGCGAGCTGGTCCGTATCTGCAAAAAGCGGATCCTGCTGAGCGTCTCAAGCCGGTTGGGGTATCTGCCCTATCTGGCAAACCCGATTCAAAAGAACCAGTTTATCCTGGATGAAAACTGCGGCGATCCATTTGTCCGCTGGTGCGTTGAAAACGCTGCGGAGGCCGTCAGAGCCTTTCGCTTTCAGAAGGATGCCGTTCTGAAGGTCTGGTCGGACGGACTTATGGGCGGCGAGGAGGAAATCGCCGAATATGAAGCCGGAGGCGCTCCCTGGTGCATCACCTACACCTTCCTGCCGGACGAGCTGGAGGGGATACTGCGCCGGTACGGCGTGAAGAACATCCGTCTGGCCGGTCCCGGGGCTTACGCCAGGACAATTCCCCGGGAGGTGCTGGTGAAGATCATGGACGATCCGGAGCAGCGCACGGATTTCCTGGACTTCTGCTATCGGTATGACGCCAGCCCATATGTGTGCGGTATGGGAAAGGATAATCTGCTGGCGGTGGGAGAGCTGTAAAAAAGAATACAAATTTTCCCCCTTTTGTGTAACACTATCGTTGTTCCATGAAAGGGGGATCTTTATGAAAATCACCGAAAAAGACCTGACGCGCTTTGCCGCCGCACTGCGGGCGGAGGAGAGAAGTCCCGCCACCATAGAGAAATACTGCCGGGAGGCGGCGCGTTTTGCCGGGTGGCTGAAGGGCCGGGCGGCGGACCGGGAACTGGTGCTGGCCTACAAGGCGGAGCTGTGCGGTCAGAGGGCTCCCGCCGGGGTCAATGGCGCCATAGCTGCCCTGAACCGTTTTTTTGACCTCCTGGGGCTGGGGGAATGCAGGCTGAAGGCGGTGAAGGTGCAGCGGCGGATTTTCCGGGAGGAGGAGAAGGAGCTGACAGAAAAGGAGTACCGCCGCCTGCTGGCGGCGGCGCGCGGGCGGCAGAACGACCGGCTGCTGCTGGTGATGGAGAGCATCTGTGCCACCGGCATCCGGGTCAGCGAGCTGCGTTTTTTTACTGTGGAGGCTGTTAGGCTGGGCCGGGCGGAGGTGTCCAATAAGGGAAAAAACCGCACCGTATTCCTGCCGGAGAAGCTGAGGAAGGCGCTGCTGCAATACGCGCAGGCGCAAAAAATTGCCGCCGGGCCCGTTTTTGTGACCCGAAACGGCAAGCCGCTGGACAGGAGCAATATCTGGCACGATATGAAGGCGCTGTGCCGGGAGGCCGGAGTGGCGGACAGCAAGGTGTTTCCCCATAACCTGCGGCACCTGTTTGCCCGGACCTACTACGCGCTGGAGAAGGATATCGTCCGGCTGGCGGACATTCTGGGACACAGCAGCATCAACACAACGCGGATTTATACGATGGAGTCTGGGGCCGTACACCGGCGGCAGCTGGAAAAAATGCGTCTGGTCATATAAAAAGCAGCTGAAAAAATAAGAGGTCCGGCGCAGAGGGACATCCCAAGCGCAGGTAAACCACGGAATGATTGTTCCGTGGTAAAGAAAAAGTACATAAAAGTATTGCAGACATTCGCTCATAAGCGCGTTGCAGAAAAAGGCGTCAAAGAATCCCGGACAGAAGGGTTGCCCTGTCCGACGTTGAATTTCATATCTTAAATATTGGGTTTGCCACTTGAAATTATTACCCTGGTAGGGTAAAATACAAACTGCACACGGCAGGCCGCTCGGCGCTGTCCGCTGCCACTACCACGGAACAATCATTCCGTGGTAGTGCGCCGTTTGACACGGGTGGGATCCGGGCGGATCTGCCGGATATTTTAGAAGGGAGATTGCTTCGCACATGAAACCATTTGAAATCCAGCTGCAAGGAAAACCCTATACCATCAAGTTGAAGAGCTTTGGCCGGGTAGACATCAACGGAACGACGCAGTACATACGGTCTCTGCCCCATCGAAACATCCTCTTCATCCCCATGGAATACGATCTGCCGATCCCGGAGGGGAAGGTCATGCTGACCTCCGGCATGTTCCGGACCCACCTGGTGGTGGACGGCGTCGATCAGATCACCGGGAAGCCCTATACGCCTATCAGCAAGGTGCCCTTCTGGGGGTACATCTTTGCGATTCTGGACCTGACCATGTGTCTGGGGGGCGGAATGGTGCCCGCGCTCCTCGCTTTTTTGGCGTTTTATCTGACCTTGAAGGTGTCCGCCACGGAGAGCTATCCGGTGGGCGTGCGCATCCTTCTTTCGGTGGTGCTTCTGGCAGGCGGCTGGCTGCTGCTTCTGCTGCTGGCAGTTTTGATGAGTCTGGCGCTTGGGTGACGATAGGGAGGAATATAGAATGGACAACCTTACCGAAAAGAAAGAGAACATGCTGCTCAAGATCGGCTCCTTCTGCATCCTGATTGGCGGGATTGTGGCGGGACTAATCAGCATCTTCAACGGCGCGGCCGTCATGCTGGCCATGACATCCCTGGACGACGAGACCATGACCGCCCTGGACCAATATGCCATGCAGGAGAGTGACGGCATGTTTGGCAGCGGCGCGGTGACGGGTATAGCCAACGCGGTTGCCATTGCGGTAATTGTCTTTGCCGTCATATTGATGATTATTCATATCATAGTGGGCGCTATGGGCCTGTCCCGGTGCAAGAACCCCCGGAAGTACACGTTCTTCCTGGGCTGGGGGATCGCCCTTCTGGTGGTCGGCCTGTTTGGCCTGGGCCAGCTGCTCTCCCTGCGGGGCATCTTTTCTGCGGCCAGCGGCATTGTTGGACCGGTCCTGTTCATCATCGGCGGGATTCAGGAGAACAAGGCTGCCAACGCGGAGCAGTCCGGCAGCCTGTAATTTTTTCGTGCAGAGGAGGATATAGCCGGACTCCGGCGGCCTCCTCTGCCGCCCACTTTGTGAACATTTTGTAAAAGCACCAAATTTTTCGCAAAACCCTCTTGCAATCCTGCCGGATATGATGTAAGATAAGCACCGTTAGCACTCCGAGAGTTTGAGTGCTAACGGTGTTCAATATGTTTTCAAAAAATTGATATAGGAGGAACCTAACTATGAAGCTCATACCTTTAGCAGACCGCGTTGTTCTCAAGCCCATGGAGGCGGAGGAGACCACCAAGGGCGGCATCATCCTGACCTCTGCCGCCAAGGAGAAGCCCTCTGTGGCTGAAGTCGTTTCCGTCGGCCCCGGCGGCACGGTGGACGGCAAGGAGGTCGTCATGTCCGTGAAGCCCGGCGACAAGGTGATTACCGATAAGTACTCTGGCTCCAACGTGAAGATTGGCGACGACGAGTTCACCATCGTCCGCCAGGGCGACATCCTCGCCATCGTGGAGTAAGGCGCGGACAAACTGATTAAAATTATTGGAGGTTTTGCGATATGTCTAAGTTAATCAAGCGCGGCGAGGAGGCCCGCAAGGCTCTGGAAATTGGCGTCAACCAGCTGGCGGACACCGTCAAGGTCACCCTGGGCCCCAAGGGCCGCAACGTGGTGCTGGACAAGAAGTTCGGCGCTCCCCTCATCACCAACGACGGCGTGACCATTGCCAAGGAGATCGAGCTGGATGATCCCTTCGAGAACATGGGCGCGCAGCTGGTGAAGGAGGTCTCCACCAAGACCAACGACGTGGCCGGCGACGGCACCACCACCGCCACCCTGCTGGCCCAGGCCATCGTGGGCGAGGGCCTGAAGAACCTGGCCGCCGGGGCCAACCCCATCGTGATGAAGAAGGGCGTGGCCAAGGCCGTCGAGGCCGCCGTGGGCTCCATCAAGGCCGACTCCCAGAAGGTCAACGGCACCGACGACATCGCCCGCGTGGGCACCGTATCCTCCGGCGACGCCATGATCGGCAAGCTCATCGCCGAGGCTATGGAGAAGGTCTCCGCCGACGGCGTCATCACCATTGAGGAGTCCAAGACCAGCGAGACCTACAGCGAGGTCGTGGAGGGCATGATGTTCGACCGGGGCTACATCTCCCCCTACATGGCCACCGACATGGAGAAGATGGAGGCCGTTGTTGACGACGCCTATATCCTCATCACCGACAAGAAGATCTCCGTCATCGCCGACATCCTGCCCCTGCTGGAGCAGATGGTCCAGTCCGGCAAGAAGATGGTCATCATCGCCGAGGACGTGGAGGGCGAGGCCCTCAGCACCCTGCTGGTGAACCGTCTGCGTGGTACCCTGAACGTGGTGTGCGTCAAGGCCCCCGGCTTCGGTGACCGCCGCAAGGAGATGCTCCAGGATATCGCCATCCTCACCGGCGGCCAGGTCATCAGCGAGGAGCTGGGCTATGAGCTGAAGACCGCCGACCTCTCCATGCTGGGCCGTGCCCGTCAGGTGAAGGTCACCAAGGAGAACACCGTCATCGTGGACGGCGCCGGCGACAGCCAGGCCATCAAGGACCGCGTGGCCCAGATCCGCAGCCAGATCGGCGTGACCACCTCCGACTACGACAAGGAGAAGCTCCAGGAGCGCCTGGCCAAGATGGCCGGCGGCGTGGCCGTCATCAAGGTGGGCGCCGCCACCGAGACCGAGATGAAGGAGAAGAAGCTGCGCATCGAGGATGCCCTCAACGCCACCAAGGCCGCTGTTGAGGAGGGCATCGTCTCCGGCGGCGGCACCGTGTTCGTCAACGCCATCCCCGCCGTGGAGAAGCTGGTGGAGGAGCTGGAGGGCGACGAGAAGACCGGCGCCCGGATCATCGCCAAGGCTCTGGAGGCCCCCATCCGTCAGATCGCCGCCAACGCCGGCCTGGACGGCTCCGTGGTTCTGGAGAACGTGAAGAAGGCCGCCAAGGGCACCGGCTTTGACGCCTACAAGGAGGAGTACGTGGACATGATCGCCGCCGGCATCGTGGACCCCGCCAAGGTGACCCGCTCCGCTCTGGAGAACGCCGCCTCCGTGGCCGCCATGGTGCTGACCACCGAGTCTCTGGTGGCCGACAAGCCCGAGCCCCCCGCTCCTCCCGCCCCCGGCGGCGGCATGGACATGGGCGGCATGTATTGATCCCCCCTGCGTTCCTGACAGGCAGAACGTCCCCCCGGACTGCGTACAGTCCGGGGGGACGCTTTTTTCATCCTTTTCCGCCGCTCAGATCCGTTTTCCCGCAAGAAACCGGATCACTCGTGCAGCTCCAGAGGCAGGCCGTCCGGATCATGGAAGAAGGTCATCCGCTTTTGGGTGTAGGGGTCCATCCGCACGGGCTCCGCCTCCACACCCCTGGCGGCCAGCCGCTCCACCGCGTCCTCCACGTCGTCCACCCGGAAGGCCAGATGCCGCAGACCCCTGGCCTCCGGGTAGCTGGGCCGGGGCGGTGCGCCGGGGATGATGAACAGCTCAATCTCCGCATCCCCGCAGGCCAGGTCGATCTTCCAGTCCCCTCTCTCCTCCCGGAAGTTCTCCCGCACCACCCGGAAGCCCAGCACGTCCACATAGAAATGCCGGGACGCCTCATAGTCGCTGCCGATGACGGCCACATGGTGAATCTGATGCAATTGCATTGCGCACCTCCATAGATGGTTTATTTGCAGTATTTGCGTTGAAAAAAGGGCCCGCCCCGTGGGGCGGGCCCTGGAAAACATGGTGTCAGCCGGCGGAGCGGTAGGCCATCATGTTGTAGACCACCACCGCCACCTCCGAGCGCCGGAAGGCGTTGACGCCGTAATAGACCACGTTGCCGTTGCTCAGGGTAGTCCCCTGTACGATCTTCGCGTCCACCAGCGCCAGCACGTAGGGGGCGGAGGAGACCTCCATGGTCATGTCGGAAAAGGGGCTGACAGTGCGGGTGGAGACGGGCAAGTTGTAGCCCTGGACCCGCAGGGCCTTGGCCGCCACCTCCGCCACGGTGTAGCGGGTGATGGCCATATCCAGGTTCACCTGGCTGCTGGCCAGCAGGCCGTCCGACACCGCTCGGGACAGGTAGCCGCTGGCCCAGTGCTTGCCGGTGGGGGCCAGCTCCTCGTAACCGGCGGCCCGCATGATCATCTTCAGGGCCTCGCCGTAGGTCACCGCCCGGCCGGGCTGGAAGGAGCCGTCGGGGTAGCCGCCGATAACGTCGCTGGCCACCAGCGTAGCCAGCTGGTTGAAATACCAGGAGGTGCTGCTGGATTTGGGCACGTCGCTGAAGCCCGGATCCGGGGCAGGGGTGCTGGGATTGATGGGATTGGTCGGATTTGTGGGATTGACCGGGTCGGTGGTGGAGGTAGCGGTGACGGTGATCTTCACCGTACCGGCCAACTTCCTGCCGCTCACATCATAGGCGGAAAAGGGGATGCTCACCTCACCGCTGTACCCCGCCCTGGGAACGAAGGAGACGCCGTTCATGCTGTTGGCGTTCACCGCCGTGTTGGAGGAGGAGACGTTGAACCAGACGCTGTCCCCGGTGATGGCCGTGCCGGCGCTGAGGGCGGTGCGGCCGTAGTACAGCGCCCCCTGGGCGGCGGGCGGCGGGGTAAAGGAGACGGTGGACAGCTTGGCGGCGGTGCCGTTCAGGGTTTCAAAATCCGCCGCCCGGAAGCTGACGCCGGCGGAGGTGCACTTGTAGGGCACCTTCAGGCTGGAGGCGGTGAAGCAGAGCTCCCCCACGTACAGCATCTTCCCCTGGCTGTCGCAGGCCACGTAGCGCACGGTATCGGACGCCGCCGTGCCGGGGACGTAGACCATGTCGCTGATGAGATCGCCCCGGCCGCTGTAGTAGAAGGACCAGCCGGAGACATTGCTCTCCGTCAGCCGGGTGCCCCGGTTGGTGGAGGCGTTATAGTTGGCGTAGAGGGTGCCGCTGTCGGGCAGGTCCAGCAGCTGGATGTAAAAGCTCGTGCTCTTGCTGTCGGTGGCTGCCTGGAAGACCGCGAGGAAGTCCCTGGCGTCCAGCTTGCAGGAGGCGCCGGGGGTGACGGTCCAGGTAATGGGGGCCACAGAGTCCCGGCTGATGAATATGTACAGCTCGCCGTCCCTGGTGGCGGAGTTGCCCCTGTCGCTGGTGCCGTACGCGGTGAAGGGGATGATGACGTACTCCGTCTGCCGGGAGCCGGGGACAAAGGTCACCTCGTCAATGCCGGTATCCCGCCGGCCGGGGTCCACATAGAACAGCTCCCCGGAGCGGACCCGGGCCCCGGTGCTGGACAGGGAGGTGAAATCGGTGTAGAGGATGCCTTCGGCGGAGTTGGGCATCTCCAAAAAACTGATCCGGTCCAGATCGCCCTTGGAGTAGGACTCCGCCCAGAAGTCCTCGAAGGCCTCCGTGGACAGCGCCACGGGCTCGTCCTTGGCGGTGACCAGCATCACGTCCATACTCCCCGCGTGCTGCTGCACGGTGACGGTCAGCACGCCGGGGAACTCCTTGCCATTGGTATCATAGGCGTAGAAGTTGACGCTGAAGGCGCCGGAGGCCTCCCCGCTGGGCCGGAAGCGGACGTCCTCCAGGGACTCCTGGCTGCCGGAGGCGTCGTAGAAGTACTTGACACTGCGGCCCTTGGTGTCCAGGCCTCCCAGCTTGGAGTCGGTGCTCTCAAAGCAGACATAGTCCAGGGTATACCGGGAGCGCAGGCTCACCGCATCGAAGATCTGTTCCGCCACGGACAGGGAGGACCAGTTGTCGGCCTCTCCCAGCTCCAAAAACTTCTCGTCCCGGCCCACGGTGGCCTGGGCTGCAATCAGGTCCTCCACCCGCACGGTAACCATGCAGGAGCCCTGGACGGGCTGGGCGCTCTGGCTGACCTTGGGCAGGCCCTGGACGAAGCAGGTGTAAACATAGGACCCCTCCTTGCCGGTGATGGAGGTGGGGAGGGTGTAGGCCTCGTCGCTGCTGACCTGGCGGCCCTGATAGAACCAGTTGTAGGTCAGGTTATAGTCGTTGGTGATATCCTTGCCGTTGAGGGTCAGGTGGACATCGTCCAGGGCCAGCTTATAGTCAGTACTGTCCAGGGGGACGAAGCGCAGCTCCGGGCTGGAGACGGTGACCTTAATGGCGCTGTACTCGAGCGCCCGGCACTGGCGGCAGACGCCGTCCTTGTAGTCGTGCTTCTCGCGGGAAATCTCCACGTCGCGGTTATGCCACTCACACACGCCGGAGTGGGTGCCGTCGCCGTTGTCGGTACAGACCGCGTCGTGGTTGTCCTCATCCAGGCCGGTGTCAACATAGCAAAAGTCCTCGCAATAACGGCAGACTTTGCGTATAACCCCGCCTTCATGGCAATTTGCCTCTCTGATGACCTCCTCATCGCGCCAACTGTGTTTTTTGCTTGTCGTCGCCGTGCACTCGCTATCCTCGGCAACCTGAACTGATTTGGCCAGAGCCGCCGGCGTCATCACCAGCAGCATGACCAGCGTCAACAGCAGCGCCGGCACGCGCCGGCGAAGCGTTATCTTCCGTTTCATCATGTACGTTCTCCTCCTGTGAGAATTTGGGAGGGCGCCGCCCTCCAAGCTATGCACCGCCATTATAGCACAGCTTTTACAAAAAAGCTGTTACAATTTAGCAACAACGCTTAAAAATTTCTGAAGGCTGTCAAATTCTCCCGGCCGCCGCCGGCCACGGAAATCAATTTTTGCAAAAGCAGGCCGTCGGATATATAATGAATGCAGTTTTATGAAATTTTGCGTGACAGTTGTCCCTTAATGTGCAATCTTCCCTTGCATGATGTCAATCTTACTATAATTATAGCAAACCAATAAAATAACAGTGAATTGACTAGTGGTGTATCCGGTCAGAAAGCGAACCAGAGGCCGGAGCAGAATTTTCGCAGGGCAAGGCGGCGGACGCAGGCGGGCTGTCGCCCGTCAAGGACAACAACGATGCCATGCGGAAATTTCGCCCGGGACATGATTTGATTTCTGACCGGATGGACCTTTAGGATGATTTGGACAATAATTTCCCACGAGTTTAGCTAACGCCGCTTGTCGCACACGATACGGCAGATAACCGGCTTTATTCTGGCTGCGCACAAAAATATGCATGAACTGGTACTTGGCCGCGACCCAGTCTTGATGGTTTGTTCGCCGGAGATACGCCCCGATCTCCCCCAGAATCTCCTGCCCGGCGGGCAGCTCCTCCATAGAAACACTGTGCAGCCAATCAACCACGCGGTATTCGGAACCGCCAAAAGCAACGTCATGCCCAGACAAATCCATGGGCCGAAACCGCCCGTTTTCAATATAGCCCATAAGCATATACCGCTCACCGCTGCAATCGGGATAGTCACTGGTCCAACAGCACAGAACGCCGAATACTGGCCGTTCAAACAAGGGTGCGTCAAGGTACACCAAGTCTCCGGTAGAAAAGGGGAGCAAATAGGGATGGGGCCTTTCCGGGTCACAGCTTTTCTCCCATTCCTCCCGGGTCATTTTTGTTTGCTTCATCAAAGTATCATACAGATGAAAGCGGGTTGTTCGATATTCCTCGTTTATCGGCTTTAGGTCAAAGCTGAGTACCGGTCTCCACGCCCCCCTCCGCCGCCATTTTTGCACCGTATAGCCGCAGGAAGCCGGACAGTCAAAGGACTCGTTTCCACCTGAGTTCCATTGATAGGAACGGCAAATCCCAGCCTCCGTGCCGCCCAGGTAAGTAAATGGAAACGCGAACAGGCCGCTGTCTCCGCCGAATTGTACTGCGGTACGATAGAAATAAAATTCGTCCCGGCGGCACTCCCGAATTTCCCGGACCGCAAACTGGTAGAACCCCTATTCCCTTTTCCAGAAATATCCGGTCCCCCTCCGTCTCCGCCTCGCCGAGAAGCTCCTGGAGAGCGGACAGCTTTTCCTCAATGGGTTTGTAAGCGCCGCGAATCATCGCCTGCCGCTCCATCAGAGTTGGCCGGTAATTTCCCCGGAGGTAGTCGCGTATCTCCGGAGATAAAATCCAGGAATAAATATCAGTCATGAACATTCTCCGCTTTTTCATCCGCGGTATTTCCATGCCAGCCATGGAACTTGAAATTGTAGATTGGCTTCATCACATCAATAATATCCACCGCTTCACCTACTGTCTCAAGAATTTCCTCCAGGGATTTGTACACCATCGGCGCTTCATCCAGGGTATGCTCGTTTACGGATGTGGTATAGATTCCCTCCATCGCCCTCCGGTACGTTTCCAAATCCAACGTACGCCGGGCCTCCGTTCTGGACAGCAGCCGCCCCGCCCCGTGAGGCGCGGAATCATTCCACTCCGGATTTCCCCGCCCTGCTGCCAGGATGCTTCCATCCCGCATATTAACCGGAATCAGCAGCCGCTCCCCCCTCTTGGCCGACACAGCCCCTTTCCGCAAGATTTTCTCCTCCACATCAATATAGTTATGTACTGTATGAAAGGCATCTCCGCCCTTTAACCCCGCACGGTCCATCAAAATTTCCGCAATCAGTTCCCGGTTCTTTTCTGCGAACTGCTGGCAAATCTCCACATCTGCCAGGTAATCCGAAAAATAACTGCCATACACATAGCACAGATCTTCCGGAATCGTCAGTTCCTTTCTGGTCCATCGCAGCCCCTTGACAGCCTGCTGCAATTCATCCCGCCTTCCCGCCGCCTTGTACTCGGCGATCAAAGCCGCTTTTTTCTGAAAATACTCCTCTTTTCCGCTATGCAGGTCTACCGCCAGCTTTTGATAATACTCCGCCACCTGCTTCCCCAGGTTCCGGCTTCCCGAGTGAATCACCAGATAAAGAGTCCCGTCCGCCGCACAGTCCACCTCGATAAAATGGTTGCCT
>OFGN01001517.1_pt1 | contig 15961 bp, 16 predicted proteins | sample 1521821 | NCBI WGS metagenome assembly OFGN01 (sample SAMEA3504094, study PRJEB24116) | mouse gut metagenome | biome: mouse gut; feature: mouse-associated habitat; material: faeces | place: Denmark | collected 2011
ACCTTTCAAATATCTTTGGCAGGTCTCTCTGGGCAATGCCTCTGCCGTTATCTTCAATCTCAATGCGGATGGAATCTATCTCATCCAGAATACGGATATCAATACTCCCCGGTTTCTTATCCTGATACTTCACACTGTTGCTGATAATATTATTTACCACCCGTTTCAGTTGTTCGGGATCTGCGATCACGACTGTTTCCGGCGTCACCAGATTGGAATAACTCAGCTCAATGTCCTCAGATTCCAAATCCAGTCCCACTTCCTCAAGGCAATCCTGAAAATAGTCCGCCACGTTCAGACGATGGAAGTTATAAGGTATCCGGTTGGAATCGATACCGGAATAGAGGGAAAGTTCATTGATCAGCCGATCCATATCGTTAGCCTTATTATAGATCGTACGGATATATTTATCCATTTTTTCTGGTGTGTTGGCAATACCGTCCATAATTCCTTCGACGTAGCCCTTGATTGCGGTAATCGGCGTTTTTAAGTCATGGGATATATTGGTGATCAGTTCCTTATTCTGATTCTCACGCTGTAATTTTTCTTCCGTGGATTCCTTGAGCCGGAGCCGCATATCTTCATAATTGACCGCAAGTTCCGCTATCTCTCCTTTTTGCTTATGTTCCGGCGAGGGCACCTGATAATCCAGATTTCCCTCCGCAATATTTTTCATGGCAATATTCAGTTCCTGCACCGGGTTAAACACACTCGAATAAATCCAGACGCTCAGTACAAGCGCCGTAAATACAAGAATGGCTGCGATTGCCACCGCCATGGAAAACAAAAAATTCGGCGCGATCAGCTCTCTGGCATATAAAAACATCTCCGGATCATCCATCGGAGTTCCTAACTCCTGTCCCCTGATGACCGCACCGATACTCCAGAACGCTACCGTTGTCAATAACAGCGGTACGAATATCATAACTAAAAATGCAATTAATAATCTCGTTTTTAATTTCATACTTATTATTTCCCCGAATTTTGTAAACAGTATAACATATTCTTATCCGCCTTTGGTAAAAAGAGAAGAATAATCTTCTTAAAAAAATATAAAAATAAGTACAGGTGTTGACAAGTCGAAAAATTATGCTATATTAAAATAGTAATCATTCCTATTTTCAAAAAGTAAGTGTGAACTATTCTATGGATACATTTATGCTCACTTTATTAAGGAGACGACATGGCACTGAAATACAGCAGGCAGCGGGAAGTGATCAAAGACTGTCTTATGAACAGGGAGGATCACCCCACGGCAGATATGGTCTATATGGATGTCCGGGAAACCTTTCCTAATATCAGCCTCGGTACGGTATACCGGAACCTTCAGCTTCTGACGGATCTCGGTGAAATCCGAAAACTGAATGTGGGGGATGGTGTGGATCATTTTGACGCAAAGACTTTCCCACACTACCATTTTATCTGTAAAGAATGCGGCAGCGTAATCGATCTGCAGATGCAGAATATTGATACCATAAAAGATATTGCCGGCGTCAATTTTGACGGGCAGATCGCGGGGCATATTACCTATTTTTACGGCATATGCGGAAATTGCTGCAAAAAAGCGGATACCCCCGAAAACTGAAGACAGAAAAACTTCCAAAAATATCCAAAACATCAGAAAAAGCGTTTACAACCGGGTACTTTTCCGGTTAAAATATAATCATCTTAAAAAGAAAAGGAGAAAAACAATGAAATTTGTATGTCAGGTATGCGGTTATGTTCATGAAGGAGATCAGCCCCCCGAGAAATGTCCTCAGTGTGGTGTAGGTCCTGAAAAATTTACGGCGCAGGCTGGTGAGCTGACATGGGCTGCAGAGCATGTTGTAGGCGTAGCGAAAGGCGTTTCCGAAGATATCATCGAGGATCTGAGAGCAAACTTTAACGGCGAGTGCTCCGAAGTTGGTATGTATCTTGCAATGGCAAGAGTAGCTCACAGAGAAGGTTATCCTGAAATCGGACTGTACTGGGAGAAGGCTGCTTATGAAGAAGCTGAGCACGCCGCTAAATTTGCAGAGCTTCTTGGTGAAGTGGTAACAGATTCCACCAAGAAGAACCTCGAAATGAGAATAGAGGCTGAGAACGGTGCTACTGCCGGTAAGTTTGATCTTGCAAAGAGAGCAAAAGCAGCAAACCTCGATGCTATCCATGATACCGTTCACGAAATGGCCCGCGACGAGGCTCGTCACGGCAAAGCATTCAAAGGGTTGTTGGACAGATATTTTGGCTAATCCCGGTTTGCCGGAAAGATGCTTTTGTTTTTTTGTAATATTACGATCTGATCGCTACTAAAATAAATACAAACGATAAGGAGATTTTAAAATGGACAAATATTTTTGCAATCCCTGCGGATACACTTATGATCCCGTGAAAGGTGATCCAGAACATGGCATAGCTGCCGGAACAGCTTTTACGGACCTGCCGGATAACTGGGTATGCCCTGTTTGCGGTATTGACAAATCCATGTTCAAAAAGGTTGTAGAGACACCCTAAGATTTTCCGATTATAAGAACAAAAGATTCTGTCATGCTCAAACGCGGTACAGAAAAAACCTAAAATAAAAGTATGGCGGCAGGATAATATTTCTGCTGCCATTTCTGTTTAGCCCGTTTTATTTTTTCAGGGTTTTTAGAGAAACAAAAACCTTTTCCTTCCGATATCATCATATAATTGGAAAGAAAGAATTATTTTGATAGAAGAGAGGCAGCCACACAGATGGGGGAGACAAAAAAATCAAATAAAAAAACGAAAGAGGCGCCGAAAAGCGGTACCTCTCAGTCCGGGTTCTCTAAATTGCAGATTACTCTGGCAGGTATATTTCTGGCTGTTGCCGTTCTGTATTTTCTGATAGGCAACGCATACCGGGATGTTTTCTTTCCCGGCACTATCATAAACGGCGTCAATGTCTCCGGACTGAATCTGGCGGGCGCGCAGGCTGCGATCAACACTCTCGCCTCAGATTACATATTAACCATAGGAGAAAACGGAGACGACACCGAGCAGATATCCGGCAAAGCGATCGGCCTTTGTCTGGAAGATAAAAATTCGCTGCGGTCTCTGCTGGATAGTCAGATTCCGCTGACCTGGGGGCTTCAGGCTTTTCGCGAAAAAGAATATACGCTGAATATGCAATACGATCAGGAAAAACTACACTCTGCCATTGAAGCACTGGACTGTATGGATAAGGGACAATGGACGGCACCGGAGAATGCTTATATCACCTATGACAAGGACAGTGGTTATAAAATCGTCCCGGAGGTAGCCGGCACGGAAATTCTGCCTGACAAACTTTATGAGGCGGCTGCCGAGGCAGTCTGCCGCCTTGAAGATACCCTTATACTGAACGAGGTCGGTGTTTACAAGCCTCCCAGATACTCTTTTGATGATCCAACCCTGGCAGAGCGCCTTGCTCTGTTCCAGGGTTATTCTGACATGACTGTCACTTATCAGTTTGGCAGCCGGTCCGAAGTTCTGGACGGCAATACTCTTTCCGAATGGATATCTCTGAACAAAAGCGGAAAGCGTTCTATTGACCGCGAGGCCGTTGTCGAGTATGTAAAAAGTCTTGCCAAAAAGTATAATACTGCCTACTCCTCCAAAACACTGGAAACTTCATACGGGGAAACGGTCACGATCAAAAACGGCTATTATGGCTGGATGATCGATAAAGAAGCGGAAGTGAATGCTCTGATGGAAATTATCCGCAACGGCGAAAGCACCAGCAGGGAACCCGCTTATCTGCTGGAGGCGGAAAGCCATGACGGTCCGGATTACGGCAATACCTATGTGGAGATCAATCTGACCGCACAGCATTTATTTTTTTACAAAGACGGGGAACTTATTGTGGAATCCGATTTTGTATCCGGAAATCCTTCCCGCGGCAATGCCACGCCGGACGGCGCCTACTCCCTTACCTATAAGGAACGAAACGCTACTTTGAAAGGAGAAAATTACAGAACGCCGGTCTCTTACTGGATGCCCTTTAACGGAAATATCGGTATGCATGACAGTTCCTGGCGCTCTACTTTCGGCGCTTCCATTTACAAGACAAACGGTTCCCACGGATGTATCAACCTTCCCCCCTCCGTAGCGGAAACGATCTTTGAAAATATTGAGCAGGGAATTCCTGTTTTATGCTATCATCTGAGCGGTACGGAACAAAAACAGGCCACCAACCTCTCCGGTGAAAAGGTATCCGTGCCGGCCGTACCATCCGTACCCGCCACTCCGGAGCCTCCCGTTGTACTTCCTCCCCAGGACGGTACGCTACTTCCTCCTCAGGATGGTACGGTACTTCCCCCTCCCGATGTGCAGGTTCCGCCGGAAAATGGAGCAGCTCCCGTACAGCCTCCGGCTCAGACGGATGTGATTCCCTGATTTTTCAGCATACGATCGAGAGCAGCTTTCTCCTGTTCTCGATCCGCACAACATCCTCCTCGCCTCCGAACTCCCCGTCCAGCGCCCAGGATATTTTCTCTTCCGAGCGCAGTATCACCCCGGAAGCCTTTCTGTAAAGAATATGCTGGTTATCTTCTGGTTTATCGCTCAGCAGCGAAAGAACGATCTCGTTCAATGCGACGAGGCTTTTCGGCATCTTCACAAGCACTATCTCAAAGAGCCCGTCATCCAGGGCAGTATCCGACGGAAGAATATTTTTAAATCCGCCGATGGATAAAGAATTTGTGACCATACCGAGAATATAGTCACCTTCTACCTCTTCCCCCTCAAGCTGCGCTGTCATATGATAGCTTTTTAAATCGGCAATGCTCTTAATCCCTTCCAGAATATAGGCGGCATGTCCCAACAGATTCTTTACTTTCTGGGATGTGGTATAGGAAACCTTGGTAAAAATACCAAACGCCGCCACATACAGAAAATACCGGGATGCATTAAAACGCCCCACATCGATCCATCTGGGCTCTCCGCTTACGGTATTTCGCAGCAATGCATCGATATCCCCAGAAAGCCCCAGGCTGTACGCAAAATCGTTGGTGGAACCGGAAGGAATATAGGCAATCTGGGCCGGCAGATTTTTCCGCAGCAGAAAAGAGACCGTAATATTCAGTGTCCCGTCCCCTCCGCTGCATACAATCAGATCAAAAGATTTAAAATCTATCTCTTTATCAAAATCCTCCAGCCTTTTCACAAGGCAGACCGTGACAAGATAATCCTGACTGTCATAAAACTCCACCGCCTTTTGCAGGCTCAGCCTTGTCTTCGTCATGCCGGAGACGGGATTATAGATCAACAAAAGTTTTTTCATTATGCACTTCTCCCTTTCAGTATCATTAACAGCCCTCTTTATTTCAGAGTTCCTACCAGCAGATAAATCAGTGTCACACACAAACCGACGGAAAACAAAAGCAGTCCATAGGAAAGGCTCCTGGTGATCATATAAATGGTCTCTCTGCGGCTCCAGTAATCCAGTGCCAGTTTATGCCTGTAATCGATCTCTCTGGGATTGCCGCGCCACAACGTATGGTTTAAAAGTCCGCAAATGACATTTATCACACTGCCCAGAACATAGGTCAGCCCGTTTCCTTCTTTCAGCTCGCCCTTCTTTGTGTGGTCCCTGTAAATGGTCTTTCGCAAAAGCACTACCATGGCATCCGTTATCGTATTCAAAAATCCTGCGACGGCTCCGCCCGTAATAATCATAAATTTAGATGTAACATCTGTTATTTTATCTAAAATACCGCAGATACAGCCGCAGACCGTCGGCAGAATCAACAGCAGGATGGGCCTGTAAAGATAATCCTCCAGATCCAGAAGCTTCGGCCATCTGTTCAGATATATACTGCCGGCCTTATCTTTTTCAGGTTCCGCCCGTTTTAACATCCAGCCCCGTCCCACTACAACATAGAGCAGTGCCCCGATCAAAATGGACGTTGCCCCTCCTTTTAAGTTTCCAAAACTAAAGTATGCTACTTTTCCGCCGGCTTCCGAAGCCCCCATAAAGCCCTGTCCCAGATCCGCCAGTTTATCCATCGTAAGTCCGGAAAACAGCCCCATTACCGGAAACAGAATACTTGCCGCCGTCAAAACCGCCGCGCTGAGCGGACTCATATAAACCTTCCGTGCATCATACTTCTCCTGCACGGCGGCATCTGCGTTTTGTTCCACAAAAACCGCCACAAACAGTTTCGTCATATACGCCACGGTCAAACCGCCACTGATCAGAAACGCCCACTCTACCGCTTTCATGCCGCCTGCGGAGAAAAAAACGGCGCTCCCCGGATGTTCCGCCAGTATTTCGGTATATTCCACAATGCTCTCATGCAGCAGCGTCTTGCTGATATAGCCGTTCCAGAGAGGCATACCGCCGATTCCCAGCGCTCCCATCAGATAGATAAAGGCAAGCAGCGGTTTTTTCCGCCCAAACCCTCTGATCTCGTTTAAATCCAGTTTATGCAGATTCATATAAATAACACCTGCCGTCATAAACAATACCAGTTTAAACAGAGAATGATTCACCATATGCAGGAAACTTCCCCGCACCGCCAGCAGGTTTTCCTCTCCAAGCAGTCCCTGCATTCCGATCCCTACCAGGATAAAACCGATCTGGGAAACCGAGGAACAGGCAAGGGTTCTCTTAAAGTCTATGGAAAACAGCGCCAATACCGCACCTGCCGTCATCGTCAGCACACCCAGCATCAAAATAAAAGTACCCCAGATCCCGTTGTGCAGGAAGATCTTACAACTGATCACAAGTATGCCGAAAATTCCGGTTTTCGTCAAAATACCGGACAAAAGAGCACTTGCCGGCGCAGGCGCCACCGGATGAGCCTTCGGCAGCCAGATATGCAGCGGAAACATCCCCGCCTTGGCGCCAAATCCCACCAGCATACAGAGCGCCGCCGCATAGACGTCCTTCCCTCTGCACGCCTCATAAAGCTTATCGATTTCCAACGTTCCCGCCTGATGATACAAAAGAAACAGTCCCATCAGCATCACCAGTCCGCCGATCACTGCCACTGCCAGATACGTACCTGCCGCCCGCAGTGACTGTGTCCTCTCATCCTGGGCTACCCAGACATAAGAGGCAAAGGACATGATCTCAAAAAATACAAACGTCGTATACAGATCAGCCGACAAAAAGATCGCCTCCGTCGCCCCCAGCGTAATAAGCTGAAACAGATAATAGCGGTTTCTGTTCCTGTAATGTCCAAAGTATTCCACGGAAAACAGGGCGGTTCCCATCCACATAAAGGCCGCAATACAGACATACACAGCCCGAAACCCATCTACCGAAAATTTCAGCCCCATACCGCATATTTCTGACAGCTTTGTCATATTCTCTGTCATACTGCCCGATGTATACCGAAACAGCAAAAGTACCGCCAGCACAAATTCCAGCACCGCCACCCCGACGACAAAATAATCCCTGGCTTTCTTATCTTTTTTTCCTGTCCCATAGGACAACAACGCCCCCGCCATCGGCATAAAAACAAGACCGCACACATAAAAACTGACCATGGATACCTCCCTCAATACACCCCTGCCGCTATATCCCGGAAAAAACCAATCAGCGGTCCCGAAAAAATTCCCAACAGCACGGTACTTACCGCAAAGGTCAACAGCGGCACGCACATCCGCCATCCCGGATCTCTTACACCTTCCAGCGGCTTTTCATCAAAACCCTTCCCCGGGAAAAAGGCGTGGATCACGGTATTCATCATATAGAGCGCCGTCAGCAGCGCGGAAGCCAAAAGACAGCCGATACCGAAATATGCCTGTATATTGCCGCTCTCCACGGCAGCCGATGCCAGATTCCACTTGCTGATAAAACCGGCAAGTCCCGGTACGCCCATCAGTCCCAGAGAGGATATCGTAAAACAGCCAAACACAACCGGCATTTTTCTTCCGATGCCGTCCATCTCATACACATGACTTCTTCCTGTATTCTGCATAAAAGCGCCCGCACAGAAAAACGCATTGATCTTCATCACCGCATGGCATACCATGTGACACAGCGCCCCGACCAGTCCGAGAGGTGTCATGATTGTGATCCCGAAAATCACATAGGAAAGATTGCTGACGGTGGAATAAGCCAGCCTTCTTTTCAGATGCGTCTCCTTCAGCGCCATACTGCAGCCGTATAGGATCGTGAACATCGCAACGCCCATCACCACGTTCTGTACCCAGGTTCCCCTCAGGAAAGAAGTCCCGAAGCTGTAATAGGTCAGCCTGATCATTGCGAAAACACCGGCCTTTACAACCGCAACCGCGTGCAAAAGCGCTGTTACCGGCGTCGGCGCCACACCCGCATCCGGCAGCCAGGAGCTCACGGGCCATATCGCCGCCTTCACTCCAAATCCCATAAAAGCCAGCAGATATACCCAGAGCAGCAGATCTCTCCTGTCCCCGATCAGCGCCATATCCAGAACACCGCCGGGCTGGAATTCGCAGGTCACCCCATAAATGATCACAACCACCAGCCCTATCATCGCAAAAGCCGCACCGCCGATGGAATAATACAGATATTTCCTCGATGCCAGGACCGCCTCCCGCTTCAGCGTATGCAGCACAAGCGGCACCGTACAGAGCGTCAGAAGTTCATAGAAGAAATACATCGACAAAAGATCCGACGCAAACGCGATACCCAGCGTAATCCCGTAGGTGATGCTGTAAAACATGAAAAATATTTTTTCCCGCTCTTCCCTCTCCATATATTCAAAGGAATACAGAATCGCCAGGGGCCAGAGCAGCGATACCAACCCCGCAAAAACCATGGACATACCATCTATTTTGAAAGAGATTGACAACTCTTCTACAAAATGGATCACATGGAATGCTTCCGTCGTTCCGTTCAGAACCAGTTTCCATACGATGACGGAAGTCACTGCCATAACGGTTTCCAGATAGACCATCATTATTTTTCTGTTTTTAAAAGGGATAAACGGGGTTACTATTCCTCCGGTTATCGGAAGCAGGATTGCTGCTAAAATCCAGTATTCACTCATGGTAATTCTCCGAAATGAAATCAGTCCGCCTCGCCGGGCTGTATTGTGACAAAATAAACCGTTTTGTATTTTCTATTATAAAGAATAAACTATCGTCTTTATATACTCCGTCAGCGGATTCGGAAAGATGCCGAGGAATATGGAAAGCGCCGCAAAAATAATCAGTGGTATCAGCATCCAAAGGTTTGGCTCTTTCTTCTGCAGGTTTTTATAATCAAAATCTGCACCGGGCAGGAAGCCTTTGATTGTCACAGGGAGCAGATAGCCCGCGGTCAACAGGGCGGATATCAGCAGGACAACGGGACCGAGCCAGGTAAAAATGCCGGTGCCTGACTCAAGGGCGCCCGTGGCAAGATACCATTTGCTGATAAAGCCGCTGGCAGGCGGAATACCGATCAGCGCCAGAGAAGCGAAAGTATAACACCAGATCGTAACCGGCATCTCCTTCCCGATTCCTGTCATCTCATCTACATTTGTCTTTCCCGTCTTATAAATGATTGCCCCGGCGGATAAGAACAGGGTAACTTTGATAAAGGCGTGAAATACCACATGAAGCAGGGCGCCCGTCATTGCGGACGGTTCCAGCAGCGCAAGTCCGAACAGAATATAAGAAACCTGGCTGACCGTGGAATAGGCAAGCCTTTTTTTCATCACTTTTTCCCTGTATGCCAGCATGGAGCCCATAAAAATCGTAATCAGGACCAGGATCAGCCATGCCGTCTGTACCCAGGTGCCTTTGATAAAAGATTTCCCGAATAAAAAATATACCGTGCGGATAACACCAAGTACGCCCGCCTTTACGATCAGCCCGGAAAGAACCGCGCTTGCCGGCGCAGGTGCCACCGCATGGGCGGTGGGGAGCCATGCATGCATCGGAAACATGCCCGCTTTTACACCAAAACCCAGTATCATAAAAAATACAATAACAAGCAGCACTTTTTCATTTCCCGCCGCCAGTTCCCTGTTCAGCGTCCCTCCTGCCGTAAAGTTTAAAGTATCCGCATATTTGTACAAAAAATATATGCCCAGAAGAACCATATAGGCGCCGCACAGAGAATAGAACAGATATTTCAGGCCGCCCATAATTGCCTCTTTCGTCTTAGAATGCAGTACAAGGGGCATGGAGAGCAGCGTCATCAGTTCATAAAACAGGTAGAAGGTTATGATATTGCCCGCAAAATCCAATGCCAGCAGCACACCAAATGCCATCAGATAAAAACCGAAATACCGTTTCTCCTCTTTTTCATGCTTCATGTATTCAAAGGAATAAAAACCTGCCAGTATCCACACGATCGTCACGATAACGGCAAAAATTCTTCCCAGATCATCCGGTCGGAAAAAGATTTCCATTTTATCCCCCAGGCTGAATAAAAGCATCTCCCCGCCGCCTCCCAGCGCGCACACCGCAAGGATGCCGGTAATCACAAGCCCTGCCCCCGTCACGGCAAGCAGCCGGTTTCTTTCGGAAAATTCCGGCAAAAGCAGAAGGACCGCTCCGAGAAGTATGGGAAAAAATATAGCTGTCAGCATTACTATCGATGTATTCATAGTTCTCTGTTTCTCCTCTATGCAAAATTTGCAAGCCCTGTTTCTATCAGATGAATGATCGGCTGGGAGTTCATACCCAGGATCAGGTTCAGAATCACAAACAGGATGATCGTCACCGTGTACAGTTTCTGCTTTCTCCAGCTAATACTGTAATAGCCTTTCTCTTCTATTACCGCCGGCTCTTCCGGCGTATAGATACGGATCACCGTTTTCAGGAAATAAATCGCGTTCAGGATCGTACTGATCGCCAGTACGATGACCGTGGGGAACATTTTCCAGGTAGGATTGATGATCGCCGCCTTCGCAAATAAGAGTTTACTGACAAATCCCGAAAAGATCGGAATCCCCACCATGGACAGAGAACCCACCGCAAAGCCTATGCCCGCGCTTTTGTTGCGGTATCCCGAACCGTTCAGCGCAAAAAAACTCCTGCTGCCGCCGGAGACATCCGTCAGCCCGATGGCGCTGATAAAAAGCAGGGATTTTGTCGCCGCATGTACAAGAATATGGTAAACGCTTGCCACCATGCCTTCCTGCGTCCCGAGACCAAAGCCCATATAGATATAACCGATCTGCGCCACCGAGGAAAAGGCGATCATCCTGCGGATATCTTTCTCTCCGATCGCGCTGAATGATCCAAACAGCATACCGCAAAGCCCAAACATAAAAAGCACTCCGATAATATGGCTGTCGTAAATGATATCCAGCCCTATCACCCTGTAAAATATCTTAATCAGCAGAAAGATATAGCCCTTCGATACCAGAGAGGAGAGCATCGCCGCCGAAGAAACCGTAGAATAACCGTAAGCGTCCGGCAGCCACGCATGACAGGGAAACAGTGCGCTCTTAATCGCAAGCCCCGTGGTCATAATGCCTACCGTCACCAGCACCGGTATCCGGTATGTGCCGTTTGCCATAATCTCCGCCATCACCTGTTTGATATTGCTCATCAGCAAATGCCCCGCCAGGTCATAGAGCATACAGATTCCCATCAGCAAAAGTCCGGAGCCCAACAGACTCATGATCATATAACGGACGGCCGCCTCTATGGTCCTGCCGTTCTGCCTGATCATAATCAGTCCGCAGGCGGCGATCGTATTGATCTCCACAAAAACATATGCCGTGAACAGGTCGTTTGTATAGACCAGCGCAAGGAGGGAACTGAGCATTAGATCCACTAAAATATAGTAGATATTGTGCTTCGAGTATTCCACCTCATCGAACAGCTTTTTTCTGCCGCCGGTCATGGAGAGCAGCATCACGATGCAGAAAAACATCGCCATTCCCGCCTCCAGCACTCCCGCCCGGATCTCATTGCCCCAGGGCGCCGGAAAATGCCCCATCATAAAAATATAACTTCCGGTCCCCGCCTGCCAAAGATACATAAGCAGGGCGCCGGACATTGCGCCGACTACAAGGATTACCGCCGTATTCAGCCGCTTTGCCCATTTCTCGGAGAGGATCGAGGAGACAATTCCCGAAAACATGGAGATCATGATCGAGAAAAAGGGCACATTTTGTATAAAATCCATCAAAGCCCCTCCTTCCTGAGCCGCATCGAAATCTCGTCCAGATCCAGCGTGTGATACCGCTGATAAAGACGCACGGTAAGCGAAAGCATAAGCGCCGTCACGGAAACGGATACCACGATTCCCGTCAGCACAAGCCCGCTGGGGATCGGATTGATATAAGCCTCCGCCTCCTGCACGCCGTTTACTACGATGGGCGCCGCCCTGCCGGCAATATATCCCTTTTCCGCCAGAAACAGATAAACCGCGGTATCCATAATATTTAATCCTATGATCTTTTTGATCAGATTTTTCTGAACAAGCAGGTTCGCAAACCCGATGCCAAACAGTAAAATGGCAACCTCCTCACCATAATTGACCAGAAAATTTGTCTCAAGCATACCTAGAATCCCCCCTTGCGGAACAGCGCGAAGAATGCGTACATCGTACATGCAACCACCAGTCCGACGCAGATATTCAGCGGCAGTATCAGTCCGCTGCTTAAAATATCTCCCGGTGTACCTAGCGGAATCCCGCTCTCAAGGTGATGCGCCCCGGTATAAAAAGAATAACTCTTTGCGATACAGTAAAAACTGAGTGCCAGAAAGCTGATCCACTTATAGGTTTTTGCCGTAAAAAACCGCTCTGTCTTCTCAAAGCCAAACGCATTCAGATATAATATCAGCCCCGCGCCGATGATGGCGCCGCCGGAAAAACCTCCCCCCGGCGAAAGATGTCCGTTTAAAATCACATAAATCCCGAACAATATGATAAAAGGAACCAGTACCATCGCCACCGTCTGCAGTATCCTGTCATTTTTCGGCTCATGGAAGCTGTCCCGCCGCTCTTCCTCCTCCGCACTGCCCTTTCCCTTCTTCTTGTCATTCCGCATCAGAATCAGTACGGTACAGGTTGCGATAAACAGCACATTGGACTCCCCGAACGTATCAAAAGCACGATAATCCAGAATCATACCCGTGACTATGTTCACCGCGCCGGTATCCTGCATACCATCTTCGATATATTTTGCCGCCACTTCGTTGTTCGCCGGATTGCCGGCATTTCCTACCGGCGGCAGATACGCTACCGTAATAAACAGCAGCAAAGTCAGCGTCAGACAGCAGAGCAGCGCCGCCACTCTGTAAAATTTGCGGAACAGCGTATACTGATTGTTATTCGCGGTATCCTGGGCCTTCCTAAGTACGGTAAAAACTTCCTCCTGATACTTTTTGAGCTGCTCCTCGCTCTCCCCCGGCATATCATGCGCTCTCACTTCCACATTTCCGGCGTAAGGATCTCTGCTTCCCTCCATCCACTGCCTGAATGCCCCCATCGGGCGTTTCCCATACTCATCCTCGGGAATCCGTCTGCTCATCGCTCTCTTCGTCCTCCTCCCTCATCGCATGGATTTTTTTCAATGTGGCAAAAAACAGCACACTCGTAACACCGGCGCCCACCGCCGCCTCCGTAATCGCAAGATCCGGAGACTCAAGCAATATCCAGATGATCGACATGATCAGGCTGTAGGACATAAATATTAAAATAGAGTTCAGCAGCCTTCTTGAAAAACTTACCGCCACAGCGCAAATTACCAAAAACGCAAGCAGGATATATTGAAATATCTGCATCTTTGCCCCTCCCTTTATTCCTGTCTCTTCTTCATCTCTATCTCGCAGGACTTCTCCAGCTCTTCATTGATCGTACATTCCAGCCTGGATATCAGATGCGAAGAAACAGGCGATGCGCACCATAAAAAGATCAGCACAAGCGCCAGCTTAAACGTTACGAACCGGAAGCCAAACAAAATCATCAGACCGGCAAGCACTGCCCCGATCCCCAGCGTATCGCCCATAGCCGCCGCATGCATCCTGTTTAAAACATACCGGAATTTAAAAACGCCCAAAATTTCCAGAAGAAACGCAGCAACCCCCATGACCAGCAGGCCGGTTCCCGCAATAAACCTTATCCACTCAAACACCATGACATTCCTTCCCTTTTTCTTCCGCTGTTTTCTCTTCTTCCGCCTCTCTCTGCTTTCTCTTTTCTTCCTGATGCGCCCTGTGTTCAATATATACTCCCGTATATACCTTTGTGAGCACCACCACGGCGAGAAAGCTGATCATCGCATAGATCAGGCAGATATCCACCAGATAATCCTCGTCTGTCAAAAGTGCAAGCACCGCAATTACGGACATAACAATGGTGCCCATCATATTTACCGCCACCAGTCTGTCCGCGATGGAAGGTCCCTTCACCGCCCTGATCAGACAACAGATCGTCAGCACTGCCAGTATCACCAAAATAATATGAAATATTGTGGAATATTGTTGTATCAGTTCCATCTTCCGCCTCACTTCTCAAAAGCCATACGCCCGCTCTTTTTATGCTTCCATCTTTTCCAGCAGACGTTCAAATATAAGGTCATCCATCCCCTCCGCCATCGATTTATCCAGACAGTGAACCACCAGTTCATCCTCTTCCAGGGATACCGTGATGGTGCCTGGCGTAAGGGTGATGGAATTTGCAAGAATCACCCTGCCCAGATTCGTTTTCAGGCGGGTTTTGTATCCTATGATCACCGGCTCCGCAACTTCTCTGTCCGTCAGCACCAGATGCATAACCTGCACATCGGCTTTTATAATCTCCACAATCAGCACGCCGATATAATACAGGAAATAAACACTCTTTTTTATCAATGCAATATCTTTTCTGAAGCCGTAGTCCATAAATCTGCACATAAAGAGGTATATGCAGGCGCTAAGAAGGATTCCCAGTATAAAAATTTCCGTCGTTATTTTTCCGTTAAAAATAAACCAGATTACTATTAATAATATGAACATTTGTTTTTCCCAACCCGTATTCCATTAAACTGCATCAATCTAACATCTAAATACGGTCATTTTATTAAATATTCTTCAGGACGGCAATCTGTTCCGCTGCGATTGCCGCTTCTTTTCCATATTCCGGTCCGCTAAAATATCAGCCCGTTTTTCACATACCTAACGCAAGGGGCGGATCACATACTTACAGATCGGATTCCCCATAGAAGAAAATCTCTCCTCATATTCCGTCATAATATTGTCCCGGTTCATTTTCTCATCATGGTGCAGATCATAAGTAATCTCCATAATCTCCCACTTTGCAGGTTCCGTCTCCTCCACGCCGAAATCAAACAGATCCCTGTTATCGGTCTTAAATTCCAGGTGCCCCCCGTCTTTCAGCAGAGCCCTGTAGCGGTCAAGAAATTCCCGTGAGACCAGCCGTCTTTTTGCGTGGCGCTCCTTCGGCCACGGATCGGAAAAGTTCAGATAGATCCGGTCCACCTCGCCTTTTGTGAAATACCGCAGAATATGCTCCGCCTCCATTCGGATAAACCTTACGTTAGAAAGCGGCTCCTCCTCCATCTTCTGAATTGCCCGAAGGAGAACGCTGGAATACTTCTCGATCCCAACATAACTGATCTCAGGATGCACCTTCGCAAGTTCCATTAAAAACCTGCCCTTACCCGTACCGATCTCCACATGGATGGGATTTTCATTTCCAAAAAGCTCTCTCCATTTTCCGGCACATTCGCTCTCCTCCGGAATCACATATTCACTGGCTCCGATCGCTTCTCTCGAACCGGGGATATTTCGCAGGCGCATACAATCTCTCCTTCTGATACACACTTGATTTTCTCCCCTATTTTACTCTTTTTCACAAAAAAATCAATCTTGAGTTGCCATATTTATCATGTTTTTCTTAAAGAACTTATACATGGCGGTTTTGAAATAATCAAAGCCGCCGTTTCTTTTTATCTTCTCAAGGAATGACGCGGTTTCACTGTTAAAAGCGGCGGCTAAAGGAGGTAGCCGCCATGAAGCACATACCCTATCGACAAAATCCGACGGTCATTGACATATCAAAAAAATCCCGACCACCGCCGGGGAAATTTCTACCCAT
>OFGN01001520.1_pt1 | contig 15941 bp, 22 predicted proteins | sample 1521821 | NCBI WGS metagenome assembly OFGN01 (sample SAMEA3504094, study PRJEB24116) | mouse gut metagenome | biome: mouse gut; feature: mouse-associated habitat; material: faeces | place: Denmark | collected 2011
TCCGAATCCTTGTTACAGAAGGTACCCGAGCGGATTGTAAAGAAGCTGTCCACCTGATTGAGGGTATTTCCGCGGAAACTCTGCTGGCAGATCGGGGTTATGATACAAATGAAATCCTGTCCTATGCGGTTTCAGCGGGTATGGAGCCCGTGATTCCACCAAAGAAAAAACGCAAACAACAGCGCGACTATGATAAATATCTCTATAAGCTGCGTCACCTGGTAGAAAACTGCTTCCTATCCCTGAAACGCTGGAGGGGGATTGCCACTCGCTATTCCAAGACCTCAGATGCTTTTATCGCCGCGGTACATGTTCGTTGTATCGCTAGTTGGGCTGCCATCCATACTTAACTCGTGTAAACACTATCTAGAGCAATTCTCAAAATAAACAATAACCAGCATAGAGAAACCAGCCAAGGCAATCATGAGCAGAGACGCAGCGAAAGGCAGAGCGAATAGCCGCATCAAGCGCATCAGGAGAACGTACCCGAAGCTTTCTCAAAATAGCCTTCACCTTAGACCAAAGCCTTTCAATGGGATTCAGGTCCGGGCTGTACGCAGGCAGATAAAGGGCCTCCGCTCCAGCATTACGGAGCAGCTCACCTACCGCTTGGACATGGTGAGTCCTGAGGTTGTCCATTACCACAATATCGCCTGGCCGGAGGGTGGGAATCAGAACCTCTTTCAAATAGTTCAGGAATTTGTCCGCTGTTGTTCCACCCTGAAAAGTCGTAAACGCCATTGTTCCATCCAGAGGAATCGAGGACAAAATGGTCGTGGATTTTGGCGTATTCAGCGGCGCATGATCTACCTCCCGCCGGCCCCCTTTTCCCCGGCCATACCGTCTGACCATATTGACTCCGCTTTCATCCAGGAAAACCAGGCGAGAAGCCTGTGTTGTCTGTGCAAACCCACTCCATTGTTCTCTCCTGGCCTGCACATCGGGGACGCTCCTGTTCTGAAGCGTGGATCATCTTCTTTTTTCTTCGATACTCCATTGCCTGAATTCTCCAGCGTACGCTTTCTATTCCAACTGGCAGATTCAATTTCTCTACGATTTCTGACAGGGTAATATCCGGCTGACTGTCTATCACCTTCGCAATTCTTTCTGAATCTTCCGCCGTCAGTACTCGTTTACGTCCCCGCTCACTTACGCGCAGACCAACACTTCCTGTTTTGGCTTTTTGCTCTGCCAGCCGGTATACTGTCGGTACAGATACCCCGTATGCCAACGCAACTGCTTTTGTGTCGCGTGTTTTCTCATATGCTTCTACCAGCAAATTCCTCGCTTCGTTATGCAGCATCTTTCTCACCTCGCTGCTATCTTACCTTATTGCTTCCCCTATTGCTTTTTTAGAGAACTGCTCTATATTCCCGCGTCCGTCCCAATGTCCACAGCCTGCCGGTGATTCCGCATTCTTCCGGCACCTTCTCCTCAATCGTCTTCCGGATATTCTCTTGCTCTTCCTGGGTTAGAACCATATGGCTCCCGGGCTTTCGCCCGTATTTTTTCCGTTCCAGGGAGGCCGCTCCTTCTCGTTGATACGCTGTCCATATTTCGCTCGCGCGATTCTGCCGTACGCCGGTTAATTCCTCAATTTCTTTTCCCGTTTTCCCCAATTCCTTGAGTCGTACGACCTGCCTGCGTATCTCCTTGAGTCCCTCTCTCCCTACTTTCCTCAAGTCGATGTATTCCATACTCTCCATTTTACCACACCTGTTCCCGCTTTCCTAGCTTTTTTCTCGAAAGTAATAACAAGCGGCCACACAGCAGCATCGGCAACTTAACTCCGGTACAAGCGGAAGAATTATACTACAAAAAGCAAAACGCAGTCGATCATTCAACCGGCTGCGTTCCTTTCGCATGACAAAAAAGATGTGTGGTCAATTTCAAAATGCAAATCTACATTTCAAAAAATCGACCACACATCATTTGGTTGCGGCGGTGCGCAACATATTTTACCCGAAATCCTATTCCGATATTTGGTGCAGATCAATCAGCGTCAATGAGCGCATTTAGCATAGCCTCCATCTGTTTGCCCTGAGCTACGGCGGCAATGATCCGGCCAGACGCGAAATGGTCAGAACACAGTACAACCGCGTCCTCAGCAGATAGGATTTCCGGCTCCCTGTCCACCCATACGATTCGGACAGCCTGCATATGGGTCCGGGCGTAGTCCAGGGCAGCGGCTTCCGCTTTTGTCATGGCATTACCTCGCATATGACCGAGCCATTTCCCGGACATCATCCTGCATAATGCCCAGTTCACTAGCCAGGGCGGCGGTTCCTTCATTATCCAGCGCGGCCAGCTCTGCCCCAAACTCCCACAGCGATTTGCTCAATCCGTCCGGCGTTTCATCAGTCTGGGCCAGTTTCACCCGCTCCAGGCGTTCCATGAGAGCTGCGATCTTATAGATTTCCATTTTGCTCAAACTCCCTTACCATTTTCTCCAGCTCAATAAGCTTGGCTTGCTGTTCATCGACCCGGATAGCGCCCAGGCAGACATTGCAGGCGTAAAGAATGGCGTTGGCCGTCTTAGGGTCTATATCGCCGTTCAGCAGCATATTGGCGATCCGGTTGACCGTCCGGCGCACCTCCGTTGATGTGCCCATCTTCAAGTGTTTCTTTGCCATATCGTCACCTGTAAGATGGAGCGCATGGACCGAAGCCCACGCGCTCCTTTAGCTCAGGAATTACCACCGCCAGAGGCTACGGCCTGATAGTAGATGGCGGTTTTCTTGTTGTCCAGGACGAAGGTATCATAGCAGACCCGGCCCTCTACCAAACTGCCGGAGATACCGGGCGGGTTGTCATGGATGTTATAATCTTCCAGCTTCAACGGACAGACCGTAGCGGAAGGGTGTGCCAGCATGAATCCAAACTCTGCGGGCAGACGTACAGCGGGCACCTTTACCACGGAAGCTCCGTCCAGAATGCCGATCACTCCACGTAAGCGTTGTTCCTGGCCAATATCACTCTCCAGAGCAATATCACGAGACTTCTTCATCAGGGCATAGGTGGCAGGCGGTACCAGCAGTACACGGTTGGTTTCCGGTGTCTCTGCATCGTCCAGCGCCTCGCTGGCCTTAAGTATCTCGCCATAGATATTGTCCGGAGTCAGAGCCACGGCGGCGGGTTTGTGACCGGCGCTGGTAGTCATGGCGGCATAGGTATGGCTGTCGATCTCAGGCACAACGACCTCGCGAAGCTGACGGGCAAGCGCCGCAGCTGCCTGGAGCTGGCGGGCGGTTTCATCATCGTCCAGCTTGTCGATGGCGAAGGTGAAGGAGCGGTCGCGCTTCAGCGTCATTTCCTGAGTGGTGGCAGACAGCGCCTCAATTGCGCCGTAGCGGCTCCAGTTCTCGCCCTGGCCGCTGCGGTCATAGTCGTTCATCTGGGACGTGCTGATCTTGTAGATTTTGACTGTGTGGGCTCCGGTCCAATCAAAATCCTGATTGGTCAGAAGGTCCCGCTTACTCTCATTCTTGAAAAGCTCGTCCACATAGGGCTGAAATTTTGTTACCAGTTCGATGCTCATAAAATCACTCCTAAAATTTGTTAGATTTTAGGCGGTCTGAAAGCCTCCCTCAGCAGAGTTTCAGAGATATCTCGAGAAGCGCCGTGGCCTCCGCCGCTGCCTGCGCCGGTAGCAAACCGGGGAGCAGGCTTCCGATGATTGGAGGGCAGGCCAACCATGCCGTCCAGCTTCTCCACAGCTGCTTTGAATTTCTCAGCGTCCGTAGTGTCGAACAGCTCCAGCAGATCCGCCGGATAACCCTCACCCGCTATATACTCCCGGCAGGACAGCCGGGCCTCTCTGGCTTTCAAGTCCGCCTCCCGTGCATCTTCGGAGGATGGTTCCGCCTTTGCCCTCTCCCGGGCCAGACGCTCCCCGATAATGCGGTCAAGGTCCGCTTGCGTGAACAGCTTTTCGCCCTGATCCCCCGATGCCTCCGGGGTGGGAGTGGTAGGCTGCTGCTCAATGTTCTGATCGGTGTTCTCGTTCATGGTGTACCTCCGTTTTACGCCGTGAGTTCGGCTGATATATGTCCCGGGAGCGGGGAAGAAAGGAGAAACAACCCGCCCCCGGGAATAGAAAAAGGCATGAGACAGCGGTTGAAGCTGTTCCCATGCCTTTATCGGCTAACCCTCGCGGGCGGTACTCATGCCCATTTCATAGCACAAGTATACCATATGCCGGGGGGTAGGTCAAGCCTTTTTCTTGGATTTACAGGGCTTTCCCGGCTTTTTAGTGGTCAAATACAGGTGCAAAAACGGCGGGTGGGTGTCAGTTTTGTGTATCTTCTCCCACGACAGGAGGGGACGGAGGGCCGCCAAAACGGCGGCGGCCTCCTTCTGCTCCTCTGGTATGTAAGAAAGCGTTACCTTCATTTCGTGCTCCTCCTGGTGCTGCGGGGCTGGTGCTGTGCCCGCTGTTTTCTGTCGATAGCGTCAGACAATTCCTTGACGGCGCAGCGGTAGGAGGCGTATGTAACGGCCTTGCCCTCTCTCAAAGAGGAAAGCACAAACTCGGCCCTCCAGCAATCCAGGCCCTCCGCCCGTTTCAACAGATCGGCTAGATACCGTCTCCGAACCTTGCCCTTGTTGGTGGCTGGATCGACAAAGGACATTTGCGGCGCGGCCAAATATCTGATGGAGGAGCCTGCATATTGCGACAGCCGTAGCAGCTCCGGGAAGTTCAGCTCCTCGCCGTCCTCCAGCACAGCCGCCATGATCTCTTGCGATACATCTGCAAACTCCGCCGGAAGCCTCAGCCAGGGGAAGCCCCACCCCATTTCCGCCAGGAGATTCGGATACAGGGTTTTGGCTGGTTCGTTTGTGCCCTTACCCGGCCAGCCGCTTCCATACTCAATCTCCCATTTGCGCAGATGCCGGATCAAATTCTGGCAGGTAAGATATGATGTTCGGTTCATGCTTGAAATCCTCCTCATTCTCTGGTATCATGGGAGGTGGAATCAGCGTCCGTCAAACCCTGTTCCACCCCGCCGTCCTGGATGTTGGTAGCGTCCAGGGCGGTCTTTTTCGTCTCCCGGCAGTCGCAGACCTCGCCCGGGTCCAGGTGCGCCCCGCAGTGGGGGCAGGTGCGGAAATAGCTCATTAGTCGGCCTCCTCCTTTATCATGGCGCGGAACTCCGCGACAGCAGCATAGATAGCAGTTTTATCCACAGGATAAAATACGTGCATTTCCTCACCGGGAAGGAACCGCGCCATACGGTTTTCTGCCTCGCTTCTGAGCCTATCGACCCGGCCTTGCGCCTGCATTAACTTACCCCACGTTATCTTGTCCATGACAGCCTGATAGTCCGGGTCGGTCAGAATATCGCCGATCAGCTCTCGCAGAGCGACAAGATCAAGGCTCATGCGCACCCAGATCTGTTTGTCCTGCGTTTTGTTGTTCATGTGCTTCTCCTTTCGTTGTGTGGCAGACATATACCGAAAAAAGCCGTTGTTTTTGTCTGTAGCCGTTGATTGACGTGTATACATGACAGAAGGGTATAGACAAAGGCAACGGGTTTTTACCTATGTTGTCTGCCACGGTATCCCTTCTTGCTCTCCGTCCATCTCCTCGAACTGGCTCAAATCCTGATAGTAAAAATGGTGTTTTCGGCCACCGTTCCCATTTGTCTTTGATGTAGAGTGGACGATCCCATCAAAATCAAATAGAGGTTTCTCCAGCGCCTTGATGGTATAGCCCAGTTTCTGTACATCCGTGGCCAGATAGGCCCTCGCTATGTACTTCCCGGCCTCCATCAGGTCTTTGGCCTGGCCGTCCCATCGGTGGCCTGGGGACTGCTCCAACAGCTTCTTGATAGTCTTGACAATGGGGCTGCTGTCGTACTCCTCCCGCGCCCTCTGTTCCGCCAGTGCGCCAGCTTCGCCCACAGTCTCCCAACGCCAGGTGTTTTTGTTGAACTGGATCACCGTGTCGCTCTGCTCTACGTCCCGGCCCGTGATATGTAGCGTGGCCTCTTCATCGGTACGCTTCGCTTTGGTGATCGTCCAGATGGTATCCGCCGCGCCCATGATCCCGTTGGTGCCGGAGATCATGTTGAATGGGTCATCGTCATCCTTCATCTTTCGATTGTGGTGAACAAAGATAGTGGATATGCCGCGCTTGTCCATAAATGCCTTGACCGTCTCCATTTCCCGATAATCCTGGGCGTAGGATGCTTCCCGGGGCAGGGCCTGTCCCCTGATCTTCTGGAGCGTATCAATGATAATGAGCCTGGTGTCCGGGTGCTTCTTCAGATGATCTTCCAGGGTATCCAGCAGACCGTTGTCCAGTTTCGGAGCCTCTGTAGCGAAATAGAACTGTTCCGGCGCAGGCTTCCCACCAAGGATTTTGTTCATGCGGTCCTGGAGGCGGTGCAGGCTGTCCTCCAGGGCAAGGTAAAGAACGCCGCATTGATTACACTGGTGTCCCATGAATAGCCCTCCGGCAGCTTGAGATAGGCCCAGGTCCAGCACCATCCACGATTTTCCGATTTTGGAGGCAGCAGTCAGCAGGCTCGTCCCGTCCGGCAGAATGCCCTCTATCAGAAACTTAACCGGCGGCAGATTCGCTTTCTGAAGCACAGGGGCAGGCGTTATGCTGAGCGGTTGGACTTCAGAATGATCCGGAGGAGGTTCCGGGGGTCTGACTGGACCGGTATCCTTTGCGGGGGTGCTGGCGGCGGCTCTCTCCGGGCCGGGCCGCACCTGGGGATCGTATCCGCTCCTGGCATCAGCAATGGCCCTCTGGATAGTCAATGCTCCGTAGGTACTGCCGGATTGCCGCCGGTCCCACTTTTCCCGCATGAGGCCAGACCACCGGAAGAGCCTGTCCATCCGGGCAGGGTCACGGTTCGTCCAGAATGCCAGGATATTGCACAGCGCCTGGTCAGCTTCAGAACGGGACTTATAGCTGGAAGCGTCCCCGCTCCAAAGTGCGGTAAACTTAGGGCCACCCTTGCTCCGCCTGGCCTTCTCTATCAGTTGGAGGTCATCCAATTCTGCCGGTTCCTTGGGGGCCTGCTGGGGTATCTGCCGTTCCGGTCTGCACATGTACTTCTCTAGGACCATCCGCAGCGGATCCCCGCGCTCCTCCAGATCCCTGCCCGGGGTCAGGGTGTTACCGGTGACGGTCACGTATTTATTTGTTGCACCGGCTATGTAGACTTCGAGGCCTGCCTGCTGGTTATTGATGCGGTACCGGGCCTTGTCATACTGGAAAGTATCCGGCACGGTGAAGAGAATGCGCAGGCCCTTCCCGCTGGGGGAATACTCCGTGTAGGCGTTCATGGTCGACATGATGTCCGCCGCCATGTCCGACAGCTCCCCGGAATCGGATATGCAGTGGTCGATGTCGATGGCGCCCAGGTTGCCGAACAGGCCCACGCCGATCCCGCTATATGGCTGTCTGGCTTCTATGCTCTTTCCCAGGGCCATAAGCGCGGCGGAAAAGGCTGAGAAGCTGCCGGGGTCGGTACTCTTTGCCCGGTTCCCATTGCGGGGGTTGTAGGGGACCTTTGTGGGCTTGTCCTGCCGCTGCTCATACCGCCAGCAGCAGAAAAGGCCCTGCCGCTTCAGCAGCTCCGGGAGGTTTCTATAATCGCTCAATCTCTCGCCTCCCCACAAATAGCGTCGATCCCGCAGCGCTCCACCAGAAATCTGGCAATTTCCTCCGCCGGGATGTCCGCATACTCCGCCGCCACCATGACGGCCTTCCCGTTGATGATGCTGAAAGTTGCGGAAACGGGGATCCTGCAAATGTTCTCCTGCATGGTCATTCTCCTTCCTGGATGAGTTCCGCCGGGTCTACGCCCAGCGCACGGGCGATCCGGCCCAGGGTCGGCAGCTTCACAGAGCCGCCGTTGTTGCTCCGGCTGATGGTGTTGATGCTCACCCCGCTCACCTTCGCCAGCTCCTTGATGGAGGTGATACCGGCGTTGAGCATTGCCAAAGCCAGCTTGCTTTTGCTGATTCGCATTTTCTTCTTGCACTCCTTTCGATTTTGTGGTATGTTGTGGGTAGTGGTTGAATCCATCCGTATTGTATACGGAATTATTCAACCAGTCAAGCGCTTTTTGAGACATTTTTACGGAAATATTCAACTTTGTAAGTAATTCACAAAAACAGGGCGGTGAAATTGTGTTCTATGACAACTTTATAAATCTTTGCACACAGAAAGATGTCACCCCGTCTGCTGTTATGCGGGCGATTGGTCTAAACAAATCAAGCGCAACATATTGGAAAAAAGGCTCTATACCATCAAGCGAAACGCTCCAGAAACTAGCGGACTACTTCGGGGTGTCGGTGGATTACCTGCTGAATGGCACTATTGAAATCACTAGTGCGTATATTGGACCGGGCATTGCAATATATCGAAACACATCTCCCTATGGGATAAATTTGTCTGTTTTGGAGGATGTTCCAGAAGGTTCTTACGATATCAAGTATCAAGATAAGCATACAATAGTCACAGTTGACAAAGATTCCCCACTGTCTGAGATAGAGCAAACTGACTTAATTAATGAAATCCTGCTTGCGTATAATCTGCACTCATCCGCTGTTATTGAGGAGTCATTAACTGAAAAAGAATCAGCGATAAAAACGCTTTTGAATGATTTGGGTTATGACATTATAAAACAACATGGAAATCTGGTATTTTCGTACGGTAATGAATTCTCTGTGATTTCTGATTCAGATTTTAGGGAGTTGTCAAGTTGTGCCAAGAATGGCTTAAAAGTTGCTGCAAAGACTTTAGAACTGAAATTATTGCAAGAAGCCTTTGGCCCCCGCTACCGCCGCGAGGAGGCCCCGGAACCGGGCACCCCCACCCCGGATACCCCCAGGAAGGAAACGCCCACAGAGGATGCTTAAAATGGCGGAGAGGGGGGCTGTGAAACGCGCCCCCCTGCCGGAAGTTTCCAGCAAAGGTGGTGAAACGCCACCCCACTGGGCGCAAAAATGCGCTGAGCTGAAATCTCAGCCATGTAACGTGCTCAAAATTGAGCCGGTTGACTTTCGGGTTGATATGAGGCAGAAAGTCAACCGACGGAAAATTCCGTTGGTTGCCCCGAAATGCCGGGGGTACTCAATGCCGCCAATTTTGGCGGTGTTCGCCGTTCACCGTGGGAGGGGCAACAATCCAGAATTGGATCCTCCACTTAATTTTCGGGGCGATCATCTTTGGGGAGAGCAAAACAAAAGCCCCATCCCCACGAATGGGAACAGGGCAGGAAGGAGGTAATTATGGGCGCAGCGGTAATATACGCCCGGTACAGCTCAGACAAGCAGGACGAGGCCAGTATAGATGCCCAGGTCCGGGCCTGCATGGAGTACGCCAAAGGCAAGGGTCTGACCGTGCTGGAGGTATACGCTGACGAGGCGATCAGCGGCAAGGGCTCCAAGACGGCCAGCCGGAAAGCCTATCAGAAGATGCTCCGGGACGTGGACCGTGGCACCTTCAGCACCATCCTGATCCACAAATACGATCGGGTTGCCCGGAACCTGGGCGAACACGTCAATCTTGAAAAGCGGCTGAAGGATAAGCGCGTGGAGCTGATAGCCGTGGCCCAGGACTTCGGCACCAGCGCAGAGGCGAAGATCATGCGGACGCTCATGTGGTCGTTGTCGGAATATTACATTGACAATTTATCCTCCGAGGTCCGGAAGGGCCAGCGGGAGACGGCGCTGAAGGGCCTCCACAATGGGGGGTGTGCCCCATTTGGTTATGATGTGGTCAACAAGCGATACGTGGTAAATGAGCTGGAGGCGGGATATGTACGGAAGATATTCGATGCCGCTGCCAACCGTGAGGGATTTACCGCCATCATCCAGGAGCTTGCCGATGCCGGGATCACAGGAAAACGCGGGAAGCCTATCAAGTACACCCAGATCTATGAAATGCTCCGGAATGAGAAATACACCGGGGTATACACCTTTTCTCCGCAGGAAGAAGAACGCCGGGAGGACCGGCGCAATAAGCCCAACGCGATCAGAATAGAAAACGCCCTGCCGCAAATCATCAGCAGGGCGCAGTTTATGGAGGTGCAGAGGATCATGACCGAACGGAAACAGACAGGGAAGAAGGCCGGGTATTTGTGCAGCGGCCTTGTGTACTGCCAGTGCGGGGCCAAGATGCACGGCATGAGGACCACCAGGAAGGGGCATGTATACTACCGCTATTACTGCTCCCAGAAGTGCGGCGCTCATGTTGTCCACATGGACGAGGTTGACGATGCGGCGGTAGAGTATCTCCACAAGCTGCTCTCTCCGAGAATCAGGACAAGATTGCCGCCGCCCTGCGGAGGTATCAGGCCGGTGAACAGGATCGTGTGGCGGACTTTAACCGCGCACTCCAACGCCGTATCCGGGAGAAGCAGGGGGAGTATGATGCCCTCATACAGAACCTCTCCACAGGAGTATTGCCAGCAGCCGTGGTAGCCGACATCGGGGAGCAAATGCAGGCCATTAAAGCGGAGATCAAGCAGCTCCAGGCAACCACGCCGCCGACAGACTTTACCGTTGACCAGATAAAGGCGTGGCTGGATGCACTCAAGGCCAGCGCGGACGAAAAGGCGATTCATCTGCTGATCGAACGGATCGATGTTGTCCAGAAAGAAACCAAGACGGATTTCAACATGGAAAGCACATTGAAATCCGTCTTAGGTAATATTGGTTGCGGCGGCAGGACTTGAACCTGCGACCTCCGGGTTATGAGGACGGTGAAAGTCGTCTCTCTGGTAAAAAGCAGTCTCATTTGTCTCATAATTCTTAAGTTGTGAGACTGAATGAGACTGTTTTTGCATCCAGTCTCTCTGCTCTCACCCCATAAGCATCGGATAAGCATCAGCAGTTTGAAAATTTTGGGCAAAAATCTTCGGGGCAAAAACCCGGAGGTCACAGATTTTACGAAAGGAAGGGATATAATGGAATCAACAGCAAAGCAGTATGAAACAGCAGTCAACAATGCGGCAGAAATTTCGCAGGTACTCTTGGATATGGAGGGCGGCAAATACGTTTTGGCTATGTTCAGTGAATTGGTGCAGGAACTACTGGATAAAGGAAATATCTCTGGTGCTACATTAGTAGTGCGAAAGTTATATGGAGCGGCAGAGATTCCGTTTGAACTGGACGCACTGGATGAGAGTAATACCGCAGCATGGGTCGTTCCTTTTTCTGAAATATTGGGCGGAATTTTTGAAGAAGGGATTTTCTGATTGCCATGGGTTGTGAAACACCCCTGCATGTGCTATAATTCATATCAAATAGTGCTTCATCTCTTTTTTAGGAGGTAACACGATGGACGAACTTATGAACCAGCAAGCACAGGCTGGGTACAGTGCGGAAGAAACCTACTCGGCAATTCGTGGGTGCATTATAATGATCTGAACAGCCAAAGGAGGCGCTCTTATGAAACAAATTATTGATTTCCCCTGCATTTCCTTCGCTCAGCTGCCCACTCCCCTGTATAAGCTGGAAAACCTGAGCCGGGAGATCGGAAAGAATATTTACATCAAGCGGGACGATATGACGGGCGTGGCCCTGGGTGGCAACAAGGTCCGCAAACTGGAGTTTCTTCTGGCAGATGCCAGGAGCAAGGGGGCGGATGTTATTCTCACCGCTGGTGGTCCCCAGTCTAACCACGCTATGCTCACTGCCGCCTGTGCCGGACAGTTGGGTATGAAAAGCATTCTGGTGCTGAAAAAGCGGGGGGAACTCACCGGCGGAAACCTGATCCTGGACAGCATCTTCGGTGCGGAGGTCCGTCTGGTGGATACTGACAGTTATGATGATGTCTATGCGGAGATGGACCGCATCATGGAGCAACTCCGTGCTCAAGGCCACATACCCTATGCCATTCCTGTGGGATGCTCGGTTCCTTTGGGCAGCCTTGGATATATCAACTGCGCGAAGGAAATTTCCAATCAGGCCCAAGAGCTGGGTATCACCTTCGACGCCGTCATCAGTGCTGCCGGTTCCGGCGGTACCTATGCAGGCCTGACTTTGGGGACCAAACTTTTCCTGCCCGGAACCCGTTCCATTGGCATCGGCGTTTGCGATGACCCCTTCGCTGAGATCGCTATGGAACTGACTGCCGGGGCGGCGGAGCTGCTAGAGACAGATATCCGCGCCACCCGAGAGGACATCCACATCCACTACTGCATCGGACCCGGCTATGCCATCCCCAGTCCCGAGGGCTGCGCTGCGGTCCGCCGTCTGGCCAGGACGGAGGGTATCCTGACAGACCCGGTATATACCGGCAAGGCCCTTGCGGGCTTCTTCCAGCTGTTGGAACAGGGAGCCTTTGACCAGGACAAAGATATTCTCTTTGTCCACACCGGCGGCGCAGGCGCGCTGTTCGCTGTGGAGATGATATAGATATTAGCTTTCTCAGGCAAAAATGTGGTTCTAACCAGTCGTTGGACTTCGCCCATTGGCTGGTCTGCGTCTTTTTGAGCCTCTCCAACAGCGGTTGCTTTTTGATGGATATTATTTCAAAAGTCTATGATAATGTCTACTGAATAAACCGCACTGCGGTTTATTCGCGGGCCGCAGGCCCGCAATTCCGATCAAATGGCTGTGATCAGCCATTTGATTCTAAATTCAGGCATTGTTACAATGCGTATTCCTGCCGCAGCATCACGATACTGCGGCAGGAGTAGGCATTATGATAAATTGGAAAACCTATCCACTACCTTTTCGCGCAACCAATTTTACCTCTTTCTGCGCTACTTCCACGTAACAACAAGAAAGATGTGTGATCGATTTCAAAATGCAAGCCTGCATTTCAAAAAATCGACCACATAACATCACTGCATACTTTTTGGTGCTCTTAAGTCCAATGTTTGCAACTTTTTATAGTTACTCATGATAATTGGCATTGCTATATACCATAACATCTTCCCACGTATTAGCAGTTCGCTTTTGATTATATGCACCATATCCTGCTGCGATTACTTTCCCGCTTTCATACAAGCCTATGGCACTTCCACCACCTGCAGCAATGGCAATAACGTCTGTATCTGACCAAGTTTCCACACTCCAAACATCGGTATAAAGATTGTATTTATTAATTATTTCTTGGCTTGGTTTAGTAATAAATATCCTGCCATATTTGTCCATGCCCATTGTAAACCAGTCACCTGCAGCAATGGCAACAATTTCCTCCCAGGAACTAACATCACATTGATTGAAACTGTTATCTCCAACAGCAACGACATGTCCGTCTTTTCTTAATCCAACTGTATGCCCCTTGCCAACATCATCACCTCCGCCCGCCGCAATGGCAATTATATCAGTCCATGATTCTTTATTAGCTTGCATTTGGTTTAGTTGCCGTGCACTTCCATAACCAGTAATTAACACGTTACCAGATGAATTTAAACCAACCGTGTGTCTCCAGCCCGTAGCAATAGCGATAATATTTTCCCAGTCCTCTACTTCACGCTGACCGTCGCCAGCATCATGTCCAGCACTTCTGAGTGTACCGTCCCTATTTAGGCCTACAATATATGCATTACCAGTTGAGATAGCTACAATGTCTGCCCCTAACCATGGACTGTTACTTTTATTTATTTCATTATTGATTGCTTCGCTTGTAGTAATAACTTTTCCGTCTGATTTGAGTCCAGCAGTAACATCGCTAAAACCAGCTATTGATACAAGATCTTTCCACCCAGTAACATTGCTCCGCCCAGCAGGATCAAATCCAGTTGTGTATGCTTCTCCAACGTTATTTATCGCAACCGTATACTTTTGGCCAACTGAAATAGTAGTAGAAAGGCTCTGCCGAAGCAAAGTTGTAGTTTTTTTGATATATTCGTCACTATCATTGTAGCCATTGATAGATTCAAATTCTGCTAAAGCTCTCCAATATAGCCCTCTTCCTAAATGTACCTGTGCGGCTTTATAAAGAATCTCAGCATCTACATCTATTCCAGAATCTAAGATTTCATCAACATATTGTGCACTGTGTTCATAATCACCTAAATCTAAGAAGTAATCAAGTGCAACAAGTAGTTTGTTCTGATCCATTAGCTCTAGAGCATAACTATATTTTGACTTTTTCACAAGATCCGGTGAATCCTTAAATTCCCCTAATTCATCGAAATAGGAGATGGCAGACAAAAAGTCCTTTTGGGAATATAATTGCTGGCCATATGCATATTCTGATTGCTTTAATAGTTCAATGGTTTCATCATCTACCTCTAGTTCAGAAATCACTTTAATGGCATCCAAAAAGTTCTTTTCAGCATATAACTGCTGTGCATATGCAAATTTGGAGTCTCTCAACCATTTTTCAAGGTCACTTTCTGCTTCAAAATCCGGTTCATTTGTCAATTGAGTAAAGAGATCGATTGCTTCATAAAAGTTTTTTTCGCCATAGAGTTGCTGTGCATATTCATATTTTGCCTTAATCAGCCAAACCCGAGATTCTTCTAATCCCTCCAATGGCTTTAGTTTTTCTATAGCCTCAGGATATTGTTTGTTTTCTATAAAATTTATTGCCGCAAGAAGAGAGAGATATGATGAACAATCACGATAATCTTCTCCCAAACTCTCAAATTGCCCCTTCGCCTCATTAAATTCACAATTTTCAATCATTCCTTTTGCGATTTCATAACGACTACTACGATAAAATCTATAAGCAAATGCAAAAAAAAGAGCAACGATAAATATAATAAACATAGTAATCAGTACGCGCTTATAGTACGTATATATTCTTGACACGAGTGATATCCTCCTGATGTTTTACAAAAATTCCCAATTCGCATCCCGCTCGTGTCATTCTCTTTTTTGTGTTGATATAAATGTACTTATCCCAAAGATAGCGCCTATAATTATAGCTATTGATAATATTAAAATAATCCATAAGGGTGAGGCCCATCTTCGCTCTAATTCAAATCCATAAATTATACCACAGAAACCTACAAAAAAGAATACTATTATAGTAAACGCTTTGAAGCGTTTGCTATCTTCCGCTCGCTTCTTGAATTTTTCTTCTTTATCTTGCTGCTGGGCTTTTAGTGCTAATTTTCTTTCCTTTATTCCGCTCGGAGTTAAATGTTTTCTAAAAAGTAGGTCTACTCTTTCCTTTAGTTCCCTTGACAATTTATTTTCTGCTATATTTCCTAATCCAGGCAGCAAACTTTCTACTAAGTTCGCTGCCATTCTATTTTGCAAAACATCTAGAGCCTCTTGTGGTGGGGATTCTAACGGTATTTCTCCAATAATGTATACCCCGAGATTAAATAGAACCGAAAAGGTCGCAAGAGTAACATCCGATAGAATAGCAGAATAATCTACATGAACATCAGCCGCCAGACGAACAATTCCAATTCCAGCAGGAATGGCTATAACTATGATCACATTCACAAAAACCCAAACTACTATATCCCATGTGGAAACCTGAATTGCCTTATCTTTCATTATTATCTCTCCCATAATAAGTCTTTCGTGTTGCAAAAAAAGGTTCTTTGTGCGGTTGGTAACAAAAAAATTTGGCTCCATAACCATAGCAGCTTTTGCGTTTGTAGTATATATGATTTTCTCAGATTTGGCAATAATATGTCGAAAAATTTTTACATTTATATAGGTTAGGGCCTCTGTCCTAAAATAATCTTAGAGAGTCATGTATAGCCAAAATGAATAGCATCCGCACAATCACAAATTAATGATTCTAAAACCGTTAGAAATTGGAAGGCTTAGGGACTTCGGGGTATAGCTCAGCTGGGAGCACAAGTCACCAGTAAAACTACCCCAAATTTGGTCAAAAAATTAGCGAAATTTTTACTTGACATTTTCAGAAATTTGTTTTACAATCAGCAAGTTTTGATAGAAAATCAGCGGTTTCATTTCGGAAAAGTTGCCGGAGAACTTCATATGGGGGTATAGCTCAGCTGGGAGAGCGCTTGAATGGCATTCAAGAGGTC